>WUUC01105754.1_pt1 | contig 13194 bp, 5 predicted proteins | sample 6278441 | NCBI WGS metagenome assembly WUUC01 (sample SAMN13675441, study PRJNA597444) | soil metagenome | isolation source: soil | place: USA: Washington | collected 2017-10 | reverse complement strand
TGAACGCTCCGTTTCGTGAGCTACAGGGACCCTTTTTCGGATCCCTGTCACGGGAGGCTGAAAGCAGAGCGAGCTGGAGCTTCGTTCGCTACACGGCAATCCCGGTCAATCCGCTGGAGTCCGCGCCCTCCATCTTTGTGTCGTACGAGGGTCTTGAGCTACCGGAGGTTGCAGCACATCCATGGACCCCAGTGGGTTTCCACGGCACTGAAACAATCCTCGACAACACCCATCTGCTGCTGGACTCGACCAGCGCAACTGACTTGCCCTCCTCTGAGGCCGCGGGTTTGATCAGCGGTGATTTCAAGGGTTACACCCGCATCGAACCCTTGCTGAAGGAGTCCTTCGACACGGTCCTGGACGTTCGGCTCGCGATTCGCACGAGCACCCAAGGGATAGCCCCGAATGCTGTAATGGCGGCGATCGATGACGGCGACCGGCTGATGCAATTGAGCCTCTTTTCCGATCGCGCTGCGCCCAAGCTAAGTTACGGGGGGCGATCGTTGCCGCCTGACTTCTCGCCGTACCCATGGCGCTTCACGGGCACACAAACTGAAACCGCATCCTTGGTTGGCCAGTACCTGAAGATCTCCGACTCGAGTGACACCGAGTTGGTCTACTGGATCGATGATGATGGCCCTGAGACGGTCTTTGGCCCCGGCAACGACTACATCCTGGAGTTTCGTGTTTGCGTACTGAGCTATGAGCCGGACCAGGGCTTTTGCGGGGTGACGGCGTCGGCGTACGATGGTGCACGTGTCGTGGGTATTCAGTTCACGGAGCGCACCGATGCTGGGCAAAAAAGGCGCTACCTCGAGCTGCATTCTGAGGGTGCCCCGTTGCCTGATGATCCCCGCTTTGCTTTCGAGTGGGCGGATGGCCAGTTCCATACGATCCGCGTACGCAAGTCAACGAACGGAGACCAGGTGTCGGTCTTCGCCGATGCGCAGTTCCTGGGGTCGTACCAGTACAGTGCATTCCTGGTCTCCGCGGCTCCGTCCCCCGCCGGTAAGTGCTTCTTCGGGTCCGCAACGCCTAGTACCATTGCCGCGAGGTCTGAGGTGCTCTGGGCATACGCGAACTGTTGGCGTGTGACCCTAGGCCGCAAATTCGCTGGTCTCTGGAAGGGCTACGACTCCAATGCCTTGACCGGGTATCACCTCCCGATCAGTGCCTCTGGCCGCGCCGCCGCCGTACACGGCAACTCACTAGTCGACGCGCTCGCCAGCTTCGTGACGCAGGGAGTCACGGCGGGAGAACTGCTTGTCATTGATGATGGCCCAAATAAAGGCGTGTACGAGATCGTCACGGTCTCTAATACTCAGCTAACGTTCCCGGCTCAGTTTCCGAGTCAGCCATCACAAGTCGCGTATCGCTGCGTCAAAGAGGTTGATTGGTCTCTGGAGCACCACTACCGGATCGCGAAGAGCGCAGGTGGCGTGTCCGTATATCTTGACGGGCAAGCGGACCCCCTTATCTATGCCGACTATGCCAATGTGGCTCTGCCCCCCAGCTCGGCGGGTATTCCGCGGGTAATGAGCGCGGGCCTGCCATCGGTGACATGGGGCGCTTTCGATCCCACCAATCTGTCGCAGACGTACTGGGACTTTGTGCGGGTAGGGGCGATTCGCTCGCTCTCCGCGAGTGGGATTGCGCCTCATCACCAGGTGCTGAATCAGCGCAACATCATCGCCTCGTTTGAGCATCGGCGAACGAACATCCCGCACTCGCATACAAACTTCTGGAGTGAGTCCGAGGGTATACCACCGCAGGCTGAAAATGATCTGCTGCATGACCCGAACTTGGTGGCCTTCACGCTACTAAATGACCGCACCCCACTCGTTCCTAGCACGCAAGCGTACGAGGTTAGGAGCCCCGCGCTGACGGTGGTGCCACTGACAGGGGACACACCGCAGGATGCATTGGGCCAGCGGCTCGAAATCTCGATCCCGGACGATATCCTGTACAACAGCCTTCAGGTGATTGAGCGTTCTACGGGCGAGCCCGATCTACTCGCTCCATTCGCTCAGCTGGCGCAGGTCAACGTGGCTACCCAGGCGTATGATGAATACCATATCCCTCAGCCTACGGCAGCAGGTCGGCCATTCCGCACGCACCCCGGGGCTGGTCCCGCCGCGTCGGTCACTAGGCTGAATTCCGCCGATGTTCTATGGCATGCGGGCATAGGGGTAGAGGCCCGCTTCGCAGTAGCACTACCGCTAGCTGATGCCCTGCCCGCCCCTGTGGACGGCCCGGTGAGCCTAGTCATTGCTGAGGTCTGGCCTCCAGCAAGGGTCGCGTTGCTCAACAACACTAGCTGGAAGCTTTTCACTCCCGGTGCCCCGGCATCGCAGAATTTCCGCACCGCTGACAACCTCACCGCCATCCCAGTCCAACCGGGCGTGTCTATAACACTCTGACTGCACCTCCTAACTCTCTTATGGCCCGCCTGGTGTAGCCAGCCGGCACAGCGAGGGAGATGAGATGAAGAGTGATGAGAATATGCCCAGGACCGCGGAGCGGGCTCCAGCCTTCGCCGTTCAGCACGTGAGCACGGAGGACCTTCGGCGCGGCATCCGCGGTGACGTGCTAATCACCATGCGGGACGGGGGTACGGGCAAGACTCAGCTTGAGCGTGAGCTTCACAACCTAGTTGTATTGGACGCCTCGATATTGATCGCGAGGCTCATGAAGGACAACCACGAGCCCGCTCATGGCATACTCGCGCTTGCGGTCGGGACGGGGGACTCCAACTGGAATCTGCAGAGCCCACCCGCGCCTACTACGACTCAGCGTGCATTGTACTCAGAGCTAGCTCGCAAGACGTTCTCTACAACCCAATTCGTTGACGGCCTCGGCGTTCCGACGACTATCCCAACGCACGTTGTGGACTTCACCACAACTTTCGCGGAATCGGAGGCTGTAGGCCCTTTGGTGGAGATGGCACTTCTAGGGGGCAATATCTCTTCCAACATGGCAGCGCCCAACCGCGTGCCCTCAGGCCCCTACGATCCTACTGTGGATTTGACCCAGTATGACACAATGATCAACTCGCTACGCTTCGCTGTCATTAACAAGCCGGCCACGAGCACGCTGACAATCACATGGAGGTTAACGTTCTGATGTTCAGCGTAACGAGCGCCCTTGTGAAACGGAACGCAGGTGAGTCATGAAGAAGAGCTTAGGACCGGTCTCCGGCTATCTAGATCCCGAGGGTAGAGCGTGGGAGACGATAGTCTTCGAAGCCGGTAAGCCCGTTCTGGACCGCGAGCTGAATCTCAGTCAAGACATTGATCTTGGTGGCGCACAGAGCATCTTGACTCGATTGATGCCATCGGGCTGGTTGTCCGACGACCCGATAACAAGTACGGATCCGGTTGCGGCTATATTTACACTAAGCACGGCCAGCAACAGTATTGATATCCCTGCGCTGCAGGCGCATGTGAATGGTTGGCTGCTGAAGATTCAGCATACCAATATGAGCGGTGCGAACCGCGTGGCGCTTGGCACAGCACCCGCCAGCGGGCAGCGTACGGAGCTAGTCATTCTGGAGGTCTGGAGACGGCTCCTGCGGGCATCGCCAAATGTGGTTGGCAAAAGCGCTAGCGGTAGGATCTGGCAGCAGGGCAATGTTGCAACTGACCCCGCTGCGGATGCCACGATCAACTTCGCAGACGATACGCTGGACCCAGCCGCAGGGGCCGAAACTACCGCCCGAGTCCAGATTCAATATCGCTTGCGAGCGATCGCAGGCGTTGATCTGTCCGCTTCGCTCTCCGGTATGACCCATGCCAATTCGCTGGCGCGCTCAGTACCTTCCAACGCCGCTACGCCGAACGGCACCGCGACGACCTTTGCGTATGTAAACCAATCCAGCAATGGGGATCCAGGGCTCTGGCGAGCAGGAAATGGAGATCCCACGAACACGCTTGGGACGGTTGATGGGTACATGTATGCGATCCCGCTCTTAGGCGTGTTCCGGCGAAACAGCTCGCCATTCGCCCGCGCCACTAATCAAAACGGCGCCGGGCCGGCAAGCGGTACATCCGGGAGACCGGATGGGTATTTTCACGACATCATCCGCGCGACGGATGTCGTGGATCTCCGCAGCTGTGTGAGTCCTACTGGCTGGGCGTTACCTGAGATCCTCGAGAAGAATGTCAATCTCATATTGGACAATGCGAAGCGGACTGAGGTTTACAGAAACCCAGCGGCTGGCGGCAACTCGGGGACGACGGTCTTCATGTCCAACGACATCGGCGGTACGTCACCGCAGAGGTTTGATGCTGTCAGGCGAAGATTCTCTGCGAGGCCTACCGTAGAAACATGCACGGTGCGACTCGCGGCACCTGCCGGCGGGTGGGTGAACAATGCCCTCGTCACTCTAGCGCCGACCAACATGACTGTCTACCCCTACACAGCGCAGAACTATGCATCTGTGGCTCCCTCCGCCGTAATGTTCCTTGAGACACCGGAAATGCACTGGGCCGGAACGACCGCCGCGGGGCAAAAGTATCAGAACGCTTTGCCCTATGTACGATCGATCACGGGGCTCGGCGCGAAACCAGTGACGTCGGTAGTCATCAGATTTGATCAGATCACTAGTCTCGGCCTCACTAACGAGAGTCTGTTTGTGACGCTGGTGATTGCGTATCCCCCAGGGTCTGGGTTGACGCATACGCCGGTAGAAACGTTCGGCGCATCGAGCTTTGAGCTGACCACCGCAGCGCTGTCTGGTGACGCGCCGGTTTCCTACGCGGCCATGGCTAATCAAGCCATCGATGCGGCGCATCGTGAGGTCCGCCTGGAGTACGAGACAAAGAGCCTCGACTATAGCTTCCGCAACGGGGCTGAGAGCCTGACTAAGTTCGTGTTGCCCGAGCGTGCAACAACTGTGTCGCTGGGAACACTAGATGCGAGTGGCATGGTAGTCACACCGCCATCGCCGATCGCTGCCGGTGCTGAGGTCAATCTAAGCTACACAGCGCGACGCGCGCTGCCGCAAATCGGGTCCCCGCAGATGGCGGTTTACTATCGCACCGCGGCGCCTCAGATGGCCCCGAGCACAATGCTTGGTACTACACTCTCGATTACGCCGCGGCTGTCCTCAGACAAGTTGTACTCAATCACGATCGGTGCCGGTTCACACGGGGAGGGCTACCCCTATCCGCTTGCTTACGTGCAGACGGGCGGGGTATTTCCTACGTCCGGAGGTGTAGCGGGGTACCAGGGCGAGGTGGATATGCTCGGTAGCTCGCAGATCTCCGTAGGCAGCTTTGACGCTGACACAGGACTGTTGGCTCTGCCGTTGTGCGTCCCGATGGTAACCCCAGCGGACCCTGTGGTGCTTCAGCGTACGGCCGGCGATATCGACATTGAGAATCGAACATACTTCACACGTGCGGTCTCGCCCTCCGGCTACTTCCCCAATGCATTCGCGCAGGACCTAAGTTCCGCAGACCGACACAAGAACGTGTATCCGATACTAGCTGAGCTGACACAGGACAGCTTACTCGGCCCCAAAGGCCAGCTCGTGATCGTTCTGTTCATACGGTATGCGGCCTTCGACGACGACAACGGCGTCTTTTTTAGAGTCGATCCGCTAGCGAATGCGACCTCAGCCTCCGTGTTTCGGGTCAAGGGCCTTCTTCTCAATAAGCGAGTCCAATAATGCCATCCACAAGAGATCCGGTTAGTACCGTTCAACCAGGCCCTGGCACTGCACCCGATGGAAGCGTCGCGGCAAGCTCTCTGAACTTCCAGCCAGGTGGTGGGGCGAGCGCAGCGCTCTCCGCGCACTTGACGGACCCCGTCAACGCGCACTCAGCGGCTGCGATCAGCACGGGGCCGTACACTCAGGGGCAGACCTGGGGCGTTGCCGCGGGGACCGCCGATGCCGCCTTCACCGAAGTGTTCAACGGACTCAACGCCAGAGGCGTTCTGGTTTTAGATGCAAACTCCGCGGCGCTTGATGCTGACTATGCCGGTGCCAACGCCTTGATCGCGGCAATTGCCGCAGCTCCTAAGGCGGTCATTTACTTGCGCCCGGGCGTGTACAATTGGTCCGACGCTTCCGTGTTGAGTTCAGTAACTCTTGTCGGGGGAGGCTCGCCAACCACCAATGTAGGGACTACGCAAGTCGAGATCCGAAACACCGCGGGCAACATGCGATTCGCCTCTGGCACGATTGTCCGAAATGTTTTGCTGACCGCATCGGGAACGGTGCAGCTCACGGGCACGACGGGCGGCTGCTTGTTCGAGAATGTGCATTTCAAGCTGACCGGCAACAGCCTTCTGGTCCAGAACACACAGAATGTGTTTCGACAGTGTGGTACGCACATATCAAGTAGTGTGGCCACGTTCCTAAGAGACTCGGGTGGCTTCAACTCGTACGACAGCCTCCGGGTGGAGCAGTTAGAAGTGCTCAATATCGGCAAGTGCACGTTCACAAATCTGCAAGTCGGCTCAACGGTCGCACCCTCCGCGCCCGCCAGTCCCCTAGTGAACATTACTGCCGAAGATAACGTAATCAATCAGCTCTCGATCTCACATTCTGGGGCAGCGCTTACCTCGAATGCATTGCGCATCATCTCATTTAACAACGTCTTCGAGAAAGTTCGAATCCGAAATGTTTCCACTGATGTTGAGGTAGTACTTATCGGGTCGGGTGCCGCCAACAACACCATCAACAATCTGGTTGTGCTAGGCTGCAGCGGTTGCGGAAGTCAGACGAGTTCCGGATTAGTGCGTCTACTCTGCAATGACACCGTCATCTCCAATCTGAGAGTAGGTAACGCTACCGTAGCGGGCACTAACAATGTGGCGGTGCTCTTTTCTGACGGGCACAACACCATCAATAATTTTACAGCGTTCAGTGTCAGCGCGGCTTCTATTCTTCGGTACATTGGCGTGGGCAACAAAGTACTGGGGGCCAGCATAAGCACCGGGGCGGCAGGCGCGATTGTCGATTTCACTACCGCGGCGAGGGCCTCAGCGTTCCGCAATGCCCGGATTGGGAGCTTCGCTGCAGATCTAGATACCGCGGTCTTTCAGGTTCAAGGATCCCACAACATAATTGAGGGCGTGGAGCTTCCCTCGATCACCGCGTTGGCCGTGCCGATTATTCATTTCAACGGCGCTAACGGTTGTAAGGCGATGGGTTTACGCGTCACTGGTCTAGCTGTGACAGCCGGCCTAGGGTTCAACTTCGTCCGTTTCACTAGTTCGGCCAACTGCACCTCTGGTGATATTGATGTGACCACCTCCCCGAATCTAGGTACTACATCGGGCTTGCTGTTGTTTCAGGGGTCCTCTGGTTGCGTAGTCGATGGCTTGAGCCTCTACAACGTTGCTACAACTACGGCGATCAACTCCCCGATCCTTCGTGCGGACACTGGGACGAGTCGGCGATGTGTTGTGAGAAATGTCACGTCCTCGCTGACTTCATATTCCGCTGCCGGACTGGTCCTCTTCGACATCGATGCCGCTTACTGGGACGGCTTGCGATTGGAGCACATCCAAGTCTCTGAGGGCGTTGCGCTAGCCAATCACCTGAAATTTAGAACAACATTGTCCACCCCGTTGCGGTCAACGAACCTGCCTATTCGTGTCGTCGATTGCACATTCGCGAACAGCTCGACCACGGCAGGCGACGTCGTCCTTGTCGACAACAATTTCGGCACTCGAGCGATCCTAGAAGGCTGTACGATTAGCGGGGCTGGGCCTGTCGCGTTGCGGGTACAGAACAGCTGCGGGGTCGAGTTTGTTGATTGTATGATAAGTGGGGCCGGCCCCAATACAACCACCTGTCACGCGGTCGCGGCTGGCGCGAGGTTTACGGGATGCACCATTCAAGGGCCAGGTGGCGGTACGGGAAACGGTGCGCAACTGTTCTGTGGTTATGGTTTTGCGGGTTCAACTCGGTTCCCCGCGTCGCCGCTCGTCATTGAAGACTGCAACATGGAGCTGGGGAGCAGGAATGTCGCCAGCACGGGCGTATCTCGGCCGCAAGTTTTCTTCGGAGGCACTGGCAACAGCTCTTCGGGAGGACATGGCGCAACCATCGTGCGTGGGCTGACGATCGCAAAGGGGCCGTCAGTCACCCTTCAGGATATGCCCGCCTGGCACAATCACTCGACCTTAGCGATTGATATCATAAATCAAGCGCTTAACCTGCAAAGCTACTTTGAGAATATAACCGTCGACCTGGGTGGTACTCCATTCAATGGCAGTGCAACCGGGGCTACTGCCTTAACTCCGATCAATGATGGGTTCTACTCTGGCACTGGATGCGTAGTGGAAATCAAGGGGCCTCAAAGTGACTCCTTCACGACGTCGCAATCGACTGTAATCAAGGGTCTCAGCTTGCTGCGGCTGCCGCGGCAAGGCTTCGCTGCCCCCCCGGCGGTCGGAACGGGGGAACGAAGTGCGCTTCTAGCATCTGGCGTCACTCTCGAGAATCTAACCGTCGATGCGTTGTCGGGCAGCAGCGCTAACAACTCGGTGTGGGGCATGTCCGCGGTAGCCTTGTCGAACTGTATACTGAACGGCGCCGACATTTACCCATCAGCCAGTCTGCCACTGAGCAGCGCCAGCAAGGGTGGCTTTGGTGTTGTGTTGCTCGGAACGAATACGACGCACATGCGCAATGTGCGGATGCGAAACTTCTATGTGTCTGATTCCGAGCAGAATTTCTGCGTCATATGTGCAGACGGAAGTAGTCTGACCCAATCGTATATTGAGATGCGAGAGGGATCGCACGTGCCTACGGAGTGTGCGGTAATCCATGCGGACAAGTCGATCGTCGCCGAGAACCACGTCTTGGTGTCGCATGCATGCGGCAACTACCAAAACCAAAGGCGATTCATAATGTGTGGTACTGAGTGTAAGGTGCTCAATAACCGATTCGAGAATAGTAAGGTGCCGAGCGGCACGGACTATCCGAATCGTGGCGGCGCCGCTAAAGTGGTGCTTGACGGGGACAATAATTTAGTGCGCGGCAACACGCTTCTGTACCACTTTGCGTCGGACACTGATGTATGCCAGGCTATCCAGGTATCCGGCGGCTCTAGAAACAAGATTGTTGACAATCAGCTCACCAACGGCGCCGACGGTACCATTCGTAACGGCGGAACGGTGGCGATCGTGATTACTTCTTCGGATAACCCGCTGTATACGTACATCTCCGGCAATCACTTAGTAGCTATGCATAGCACGGGTACGGCTGCCCAGATCAATACCGTGAATGGTTCCAGCTCAATCATCATAGGAAACTTCTTGGACAATCAACACGGCAGCCTCTCTGGCGCGATTACCTCAAAGGCCGGGGACAAGCCGGTCGGCACTTTGGGCACGTCTAGCCCGACTACGAGCACGGTAGTCACGCACATTAAGCAGTTCAACTTCGAGACCTGATCGAGAATCGATGGCTTTTACAACGTACTATACGGTCAACACGCTTGCATCGTCCCTTAGCACTGCTCGCGACATCGTGGATGTTGCGGCGGTCGACGAGGGCGAGGCGTTCGCACCCATGGGTCTAGCCGTGCGTATCCCTCAGGGGGTGTCGATCCAGGGTAAGCCTAAGGTTCTTAGCACTCTGCTTACGGCAAAATATGCCGGTATACTAGCCGCGTACCAGGGCTATACGCGCATCGCGATGGACCCGTGTCTGAGTCCATCGCAAGCACTGCCATATCCCGGGCTGTCTACAGGTAACTGCTCCAACTACGTTTCAGGCACCGGCGCTGTGAATCACCTTCTGCTGCCAGGCGGCGTGTTAGTGTTTCAGACGCTCACTCTAGCCGCGCCAGTAGAGAGCCTCATAATGACCTGGGAGACGTATGGGACTGAGGTGAGTGAGAGCTTCGGCACGCTGAACACACCAGGAGCGCTGAATCGGTTCTACGTTCCAAAGCTGGATAGCACTTTGCAATGTCGCGTAAGTTTTGGAGCGGGCTACTTCACTGTACCCAGTTCCGGGGCCGTTGTGAATGTCGCGCCGAACTTACAAGGCACCACCTTGGTTGTGCGTTTTGAGAACCTGTCGCAGTCTCCTGCATATTTAGGGTCGTGGGCACTCGTCTACTGATACGGTATTCCTTTTGTTCCTGGGGCTAGAGTGGAACCAGGAGGTTTGCACCAACTCCGAGTGCGGTTGGGCGGTCACCTCCGTAACGAACTCAGGATTAAGATGGACAACCTTCGTCGATTCAAGTGGACGACTCCTGCAGTCACGGCAGCAGTTTCAATCATGTTGGGAGTCGCCGGCTTTCAGGCAGCCGCGGCCCAACAAAAGGAGTGTACCACTGTACTGCTCTGCCCCGATACCGGCAGCACCGGTGTCATTGGGGGCAAGGGTGGGGCGGGGGGTAAAGGTGGAACCGGGGGTAAAGGCGGTACCGGTGGAACCGGGGGTACGACTGCGGTCGGAGGTATAGCGATCACGGCCGGTCTGCAGCTCGATAAGCGCTCGGTCGCAATCGGGCAGACGCTCACGGGGAGTGTGACGTATACCAATACGTCGAGAACCGCTGTCACCCTGAAAGCGATCACGATTGCTGCTCGTGGTCCCGGTGCGACGAACAGCCAGGGGCCGTATACGGATTTGTACCCTTCGCGAGCGGACGTCACCTTGCAGCCCAACGGATCCGTCAAGGTGACCGCGTCTCGTACCTTCGTTGGGAGCGACCGTCTCGGAACGTGGCGAGCGTACTCGACGTACCAGGACGCCAATGGCGGGTGGCACGATGCTGTGTCCAATGTGCGCTTCGACGTTGTTGCCGGAGGCACGGGAGGCGGCACTACCACAGGGGGGACGACTGGAGGAGGCGGCGGGGGCACGGGCGGAACGATCGCTCCGACCTCGGGCAAGATGACGGTCGGCACGCAGGAGTGGTTCACCACAGGCGGCGCCAATAACTGGGCGGGCACCAACCTCTACGTGCCCAATGTGAACTGGGCCACCGCTTATTCGTCTGGGGTGAACATCTGGAATCCGCAGTTCCTGACGGACTTGAGCGGCTTTTCGACGTTCCGGCACATGGACACAAATGCCGTGAACTGGAGCAAGATCACGAGCTGGAGCCAGCGCAAGCTGCCGACTGATCCGCGTAACGCTGATATCTACATCGATGGCAGCAGCCCCCCGGACACAACGGGCATGGCTGTCGAATGGCAAATTGATCTCTGCAATCGCGCTAACATCGATTGCTGGTTTACGCACCCGTACCTAGCGGATGACAACTACATCAGGCAGCAAGCCGCGCTGATCAAGAGCAAGATCAAGCCGGGGCTAAAGGTCTACATTGAGCTTTCGAACGAGGTCTGGAACGGCGCGTTCTCGGCCTTCAATCAGTCTATTCAGGCTGGTCAGGCGGGCGGCCTTCCTGGCAGCAGTCAGTGGTACCAGGGCATCGCGCACGAGATGTATCGCGCGCTGCAGATGTACCAGATCTATCAGGACGTCTTCGGTGCATCGGAGATGGGGAACCGGGTGATCCGAGTGTTTGCTGAGTCCGGCAACCTGGACTTGACGACGCAAGCCTTGAACAGTGTACTCAAGTCGAGTCGCTGGAATCCCAGCAACCAGAAGATCGATATGATGGCCCTAGCGCCGTACATCGGCAACGGCATCGATGGCGCGAGCGAGAATCTGGACCGCTGGAAGCGTGACGTGGACTCAAAGGTCAACGGGGAACCTATCCAGACCGCGGTGGAGCAGAACAAGAGCGCGGGTATCCCGCTGCTCGGTTGTTACGAGGGTGGTATGCACCACCTCACGAACGCCCATCGCTTCGCTGAAAACCCGATCGCGTATGACGCCTATATGTACATGCTCGATCGGTTCGCCACCAAGATGAACGCACCCTGCAACCTGTATACGCTGCACGGTACCTGGGCCACTGGCGGAGCATGGGGCATGTACAACAAGGTTGGTCAGCCCTTGAACCAAGCGCACAAGGCACGCGCTGCTCACGATTGGATCCGGAGGACGCGACCCAAGGCTGAGCCTAATCAGCAGGGTGAGCGCTAAATCGCTGAATCCCCTGTAGCGGAGAGGGCCTGGTCAACCAGGCCCTTTCTTCTGGTGTAGAGCCGATAAAGTTTCAGTGTCGCGCCCTAGGTGTGCGGACGCTTCGGTTGCCTGCGCCTTTTCCTCTCGGAGTTGGAGATCGTATAAGCATGGACAGTTTCGGCCCTGGAGTCTCTAGAGTACTGCAATCCCTGGGCACGCAGTACTTAGAGACCATCTGGCAACAAGGCAAGCCGCCCACCGATGCGGATCTCAATCTCATCCAGCAGCTGGCAAGCGAGGGTATTCAGGCTGCTGTTCTGCGTGGTATGCCGAGCGGCTTCCTAGGCAACGAGACCAATCCTCACCGCGACTTTCTGACCGATCCTAGCTGGTCAAACTACTTCAAGTTTGGGGCTCTACGTCCCGGCGAAGTGGCGCCGGTCATATGGGCCAATGTGAACGGCTGGCTGATCCCAGTCGCTGGAACGAAAACCGGCGCTCCTCCTGGCGCTCCGAACGACGTTGACTACTCGAACATCGTAGCGCTGGATCCTCCACCCACGGCTTCCGGGGACTCGCGCGTGGACTTCGTGTTTCTTGAGGTCTGGAAGGCTCGCATCTGGCCTACCAAGTCGAACACGAGCCCGGTAAATAAACCCTCGGCTAGTGGCATTTACAAGTACGGCAATATAGACACCGGCTTTAGCTACTTGGCCGATGATCTCGTTGATCCAGCGATCGGTTTCGAAACCAACCAGCGGATACAGATTCAGTATCGAATCCGTGTTGTAAAGGGACTTGTCGGGCTGACTCTGCACCCAGATGGATTCGACCCCATCATGGTGAAAGCGCAAGGCGCGGCGGCTGAGCCCATTACTGCATCGGATCCGACCGGTATTTACACCTTCAAGAACATGCGACAGGAGCTGAGTGACCCGGGGCTCTGGAGAGCGGGCGACGGCAATCAAAATGTGCTAGGCACGGTTGACGGCTATACTTATGCGATACCGCTAGCGGCTGTCTTTCGTCGCAATGCGGTCGCATGGAATGGCAACCCCAGCCCGAACTTGAACGGCGGTCTCAATCGGAATCCTGTTGCGACTGATCGATCCGGCTTCAAGACCTTTTCGACGATGCCGACTCTGGCCTCGAGCATGACTGCCACGGCAACGAGTCTG
>WUUC01013830.1_pt1 | contig 13196 bp, 12 predicted proteins | sample 6278441 | NCBI WGS metagenome assembly WUUC01 (sample SAMN13675441, study PRJNA597444) | soil metagenome | isolation source: soil | place: USA: Washington | collected 2017-10 | reverse complement strand
CGCAATGAGCCGTGCCCGTGCGGTTCAGGTAAAAAATACAAGCACTGCCATGGTGTGCTGGCGGAGTGAGAGGAAGGCTGTAGACCGTGGGCTGCAGGCTGTAGCCCGAGCTGGATGGGCTGATGTTGTCCTCATCACCATTCATTTAAAAATGTGCTGCGAGATTGGGAGCCGCTAGTCGATCAATGAATGGCGTTCATCACCTAGCGAAATTCCGATGTCCGATACCTAGAGCCTACAGCCCACAGCCTTCTCTTCCGCCTCATGTCCGAAACCCACAGCCCACAGCCTACAGCCCACAGCCTTTCTCCCATCCACGTCATGGCCGGCGCGTTGTTCGATCGCGACGGGCGCGTCTTGATCGCACAGCGCCCGCCGGGCAAGCACATGGCCGGTGGCTGGGAATTTCCCGGGGGCAAACTCGCCCTTGGTGAGACTCCCTTTGATGGATTGCAGCGTGAGCTGCGTGAAGAGATCGGTATTGAAGTGGTAACGGCGACGCCGTTGATCGCCTATCGACATGAGTACGTTGATCGGGTGGTATTTCTGGATCTGTGGCATGTCACCGACTACATCGGCACACCAAAGCCTCTTGAGGGGCAGGGGCTGCGCTTCGTCCCGGTCCACGAGTTGGATTGCGCTGGGTTACTTGAGGCGGATCGGCCTATGATTCCGGCTTTGATGAGGTTGGCCCTCAATCGCACCTATGGTTGATCAGAACAGCGATAGCTCGTGTAGCGCAGGCCGGTACTACTTCAAGGATACGCGCAATCTCCTGCAATCTGTTTGCAACCCATTATCGCTAACCCCCCCCCCCTAGTTTAATGCAACTTCGCGACGTCATAGTCGAGTGAGCCAGCTCGACTTGCCGTGTAAACCTTTCATCGAGATATGCGTGTGCCCACGCGTGGCTTATTGCTAGCGACCGAGGATTGCGCAATAGCTGTTTCTAAATGGAGACATGGTGTAATTCGCGATTGACGCTGAGTACTAACTCATCACTATTGCCTACCCACATCAACGTATAGTTGTAACGCATGCCGAATATTCTCTTGCGATGACGGCACTTGATAACGGATGCTTACGTAGTCGAGCATGTGTGCGCTATCGTGTGGCGTTTCGCAGGCGGTGCGCCTGCCACGAAGTCGATGCTGTAAGTGGTAACGCGTAACAATACACGATGGTGCATCGTGAAGTGGTAGACGACCGAAGTTGTGCAGCGAAGGGACAGAGATGACCTCTTGATCAGAACTGGGTGACGCGTGGATCAGCTGTTGCGAAATCCTTCCGAGAAAGCGTTGGTGAAGGCCCGGTCGGCTCGCCGCGATAAACGAGCCGAAAGTGGAGAGTCAATGGGGATTGCCGAGACTCGCCCGGGTGCCGGTGAGAGCAGGTCTTCTTTGATGGAACGAATTTTGCTTTGTGTGAATGTGAGTGATTGGGAAGCGTGCTAGCCCGATTGTGGAACCGACAGGAGTTAACGTGATGAGATTGCCAACAGTTGTACTTGCCGCTGCGATGAGTATTGGAATGATCGGTGCCGCCAACGCAGCGACGTATAAGGTCGACGACCTGGGGCCACTGGGCGATGGGGCATTCGGCTATGTCGCGAACGGGTTTGGTTCGGCGGGATCGTTCGACGATGTCATAAACTTCTCCCTCACAAACCGCTCTTCCCTAAGCGGCTTGTTCGCGGTCTTCGGTCTTGATGCGAGTTACGCGTTGGACTTCGGCGCCTCCACATTGGCCAGCGGTGCTTTCACCACCGGGGAGTATTCGTTCGCAGATCTCGCCCCGGGAAACTACCGGCTATCGATTTTCGGTACGAATAGCACCTTCGGTTCCTATGTAGGCACCTACAGCGTTGCTGCCGTTCCGGAAGCCGAAACCTGGCTGATGATTTTAATCGGCATGGGTCTGGTGGCGTTCCAATTGCAACGCAAGCAGCGGTCGCTGCATCAACAGTCGCTCTCACCTGCTTAGGGAGCGTATTCGCCGGAGCTGAGGTGGGTGCACTTAGTCGGCGTGAATGCAGACATATCGGCGCGCGAGCGTAAGCTGGTGCCCGAGACGTGCTAGAACATCCTGTTCTGAGCTACTGAGATCTGCCTACTTGGCTGCAGTTCGCGCGGGATCGAGGAGGAATCCTGTTGCACTGTGCGAGTCGGCGGCAGAGATCCATGGAGGGGGCATCTGTCTAACGTCGTTAGTCGTCTGCCCGTGGGTCGAGGGAGAGTCATGAGTTTTCTGAAGCAGAGTGACGGAGCCATCGGTGTCAGTACTGCTGACCCCTCCCTCGTATTCGTCGTCAAGTCGCTGCTTAACCCGGTAATGGCGGTCGTGACGTTGCAGGCTTGTCTGGCTGCGGCCGACGAAAGTTTGCGCGGACCTTATTTTCTGGTCGCGGTGCTCGCGTTTTTGGGCGCCGCCGATCTTTTGCGGGTCGGTCGACTTAACGGGCGTAAGACCTGGTTCGAATCCCTGCAGTCGCTGGTCGACATCGCGCTGCGCTGGTCGGTGGTGATCGGTGCAGTTTGGGCTTTGGTCTATATCTCCGGCCTAGCCGACCGCTTCGACACGGACATCATGATGTCGTGGGCTTGCCTTGCGCCAGCCACTATCTGGGGCGCTCAGCTCTGCGCCCAGTACCTCTTGCTACGGCCGGTCCAGCCTCTGCGGAAGGCAGTGATCGTTGGCATAACTGAATTGGGTGCACGCCTTGAAGCGACCCTGCAGGGGGATCGTTTGCTGCGCACTAAAGTGGTTGGTTACTTTGAAGATCGGTCCCCTGATCGTGTACGGGGTGGCAAGCAGGTATTGGGGAAGTCATCGCAGGTGGTTGACTACGTCCTGCGCAACGACATCAATGTCGTGTACGTAACGCTGCCGATGAGTCGCGACTCGCGCGTAATACAGATGCTGGATGCGCTTCGTGATTCAACGGTGTCGATCTATTTTGTTCCGGACCTGTTCGTTTTCAATTTGGTGCAGGCACGGTTCGACCTTATTAACGGCATTCCGTTGGTGGCCGTCTGTGAATCGCCGTTCTACGGTGTGCGCGGACTTTCTAAGCGGCTCACCGATATCAGTATTGCAACGGCGGCGATCATTTTGTTGTCACCTTTGTTAGTCATGATCGCTGCCGCCATCCGGTTTACGTCATCCGGTCCTGTGGTGTTCCGTCAGAAACGGTATGGGCTCGACGGCAAGCCCATCATCATTTACAAGTTTCGCACGATGACGGTGACCGAGGACGGCGAGGGCAGTTACACGCAGGTCTCGCGCAATGATTCGCGGGTAACTCCACTTGGCTCATTGCTAAGGAAGCTCTCGTTTGACGAATTGCCACAGCTGTTCAACGTGCTCGAAGGTAGCATGAGTATCGTGGGGCCGCGTCCTCATGCCATCGCCGTCAATGAACAGTACCGACGGCTGATTCCCGGTTATATGGTTCGTCACAAGGTCAAGCCTGGCATCACCGGCTGGGCGCAGGTTAATGGATATCGCGGCGGCGATGATCTGCACTCGATGACCAAGCGTATCGAGTTGGATTTGGAGTACCTGCGGCATTGGTCGCTGGCGCTCGATATTCTTATCCTGTTCAGGACCACTGTCATGATCCTGGTCGACAAGCGTGCTTACTGACCTGCCCAATGATTCATATGTTGCGAGGATTGTTGTGAACTGCGCTTCGATGCGATGGAGGCTGCCCACAGTGCGGTGGACGGCGTGCGGAACGATTTGTCTATTGGGTGTTCTCGTCGGATTGTCGGCGTGCAATAAAGGACGCGAGGGCAAGAGTTCTCAGGTGGTTGCAGTGGTGAACGAGGAGGAGATCACCGTGGCGCAGTTGAATCGGGTGTTGCGCTCGGTCGGCACCGAGCGGGTGACCCCGGAACTGACTCGTCAGGCATTGGAGTCGTTGGCCGATGAGGAGCTGTTGGTGCAAGCGGCTTTGAAGCAAGAAATCGACCGCGATCCCTCCTTCGTGCAAGCCCTCGAGCAGTCGCGACGCGAGCTGCTGAGTAAAATGTTCGCTGAACGAACCGTATATCCAAAGACGGTCGTTTCCGAGAATGAGGTTGCGGAGTACTACCGTAACCAACCGCTGCTATTTTCCAACCGACGGAAGTTTCTCTTCACCACCTTCCTCGCCGAAAAATCCGATATGACGACGATTGTGGACGAGGAGTTGAGCAACGTGTCTTCGGTTGACCAGGTAAGGAGCATTCTCGACGGCCATGCCATTAAATACGTGACCGAAGTCGCGAGCGTCACTCCTGAACAAATTCCAATCAATCAGCTAGAGCGCTTCGCGCAGGCGAGTGTTGGTGACCTGTTTATTCATGAGAAGAGTGGCGGCAAAGTGTTGCTCATGTCACTGACAGGGATTGAGCACGATGTGCCTCTAACGCTCGAACGAGCCCGCCCCATGATTGAGGGTTATCTTCGCAATGCTCGCAACAAGCAGGCCACGGGTGAGTATCTGAAGCAGGCCCGAGCATCTGCGAAAATTGTGTACTACCCACCGGGTGCAAAGCCGGGGCCGCTGCAGGCCAACGCGGTCAGCGCGCCTGCGGTTAGAGCACCCACACCCGAGTATTCAACGAAGGCATCCGGTGGCGTCAATTGACTTGCATGAACCGTCGGTGGTGCCCGTACGCAGTATGGGCCTTGGTGCAATTGGCTTGCGTGTTGCTGGCTACCACGTGCGCATTGGCCGCAAGCTTGGTGGGCGACGACTACAAGTTGGGCCCTGGAGACCTGGTGAAGATCACGGCCTTTGGCTATTCGGACATTGCGACCGAGGCGCGGGTGAGTCAGTCGGGAAATATCACTTTTCCACTCATCGGGCAGTTGCAGGTGACAGCCATGACACCGCGCGATTTAGAAATGCTGATCACGACCAGGCTGGCGACCGGGGGCTTCATCCGCAATGCGCAGGTCTCCGTGATGGTGGTGGAGTATCAGAGCCAAAAGGTGTCAGTGCTGGGCCAAGTGACCAAGCCTGGCCAATACTTCTTGGATCGCTCCACGCGGGTTTTGGATCTGATTGCGAAGGCGGGAGGCCTAGTGAACGGTGTGGCCGGAGATCAGGCCTATTTGTTGCGTCAGGACGGCACTCGTCAGGACATCGACCTAGATCGGATGTTCGAAGGCAACGTACAGCACAATCCGGTTGTCGTCGACGGCGACACTATCAATGTGCCGCGCGCGCCGCGATTCTACATTTACGGTCAAGTGCAGCGCCCCGGCGATTATCGGCTGGAACGCAATATGACCTTGTCTCGGGCGATATCTGCCGGCGGCGGGCTCACTCTGCGGGGCTCGGAGCGGCGAGTCATCGTGAAGCGGCGCGATGCCAAAGGGGAGGAACACACGATTTCCATCAAAGGACCGGATCTGCTGCAGCCGGACGATGTGGTGTACGTGAAGGAGAGTTTGTTTTGATGTACGTATCGAGGAATACAGCACGATGACTCTTGCTCAACTGCTGAGAATTCTGTGGGTCCGCCGAGTTTTGATTGTGGCCGTGACGCTCGTTGCTTTTGCGGTAGCACTGACTGTAAGCCTGCTGCTGCCTAAGACATACCTGGCAAAGGCGCTGTTGGTGGCAGACGTGCAAGGCACGAACCCAGTCAGCGGTGATGCAATGCCCACGCAAACGATCAGTACGTTTATCAACACGCAGGCGGATGTCATCCGCAGTCGCAGTGTTGCGATGAAAGTCGTCGATCGTTACCAACTCGCAGACTCCCCGGAAATGCAGGCGCAGTTTCAGGAGAGCACGGAGGGTTTGGGTTCGATCCGTGAGTGGCTAGCTGACCGACTGTCGTCGAATCTGGAAGTTGAGCCGTCCCGTAACAGCAATGTTTTTGCCGTTATTTTTGCAAGCCCGGACCCCGGCTTGGCCGCTGAGCTTGTCAATGCCTTTGCAGAAGCCTACATCCAGACCACCATTGAGCTGCGGATGGATCCGGCAAAACGTCAGGCGCACTGGTTCGATGAGCAGCTGATTGGCTTGCGTAAGAATCTGGAAGCCGCCCAGTCGCGTCTTGCGGAGTTTCAACGCAGCAATTCCATTGTCACCACCGATGGCCGGTTAGATGTCGAATCAGCGCGGCTTACCGGGATCATGACCGAATTGGTCGCCGCCCAGACAGAAGCCTCGGATGCGCAGACACGACGCAGTCAGATGAACCAGGCACTCACGGAAGGGCGCGTTAACGAACTACCGGACATTCTTGGCAACGGCCTGTTGCAGAGCATGAAGGCTGATCTCGCGCGAGCTGAATCGAAATTGGCGGAGGTGGCCGAGCGTTACGGTCGCAATCATCCGCAGTACATCAGTGCTGCGGCGGAGGTAAGCACCTATCGTGAACGTTTCAACTCAGAAGTGGTGACGGCGCGCGGTTCGATCAATCAGAAGACGGAGATTGCAGAGCAACGGGCCACGGAGATGCAGAAAGCGCTGGAGGAGCAGAAGCAACGTATTTTGGAACTGCGCCAAGCCAATGACCAGCGGGAAGTGTTGAGTCGTGAGGTAGACAGTGCTCAACGCACCTATGATGCGGCAACGCAACGTAGCAGCGCCGTGCGCCTGGAAAGCGAGTTAGATCAGGGGACCGTGGCAGTATTGACGCCTGCGGTGCGTCCCCTGGTGCCGGCAACTCCTCGAGTTCTTCTGAATTCGGTAGCGGCCATCGTCATCGGCGGAATGCTGGGGCTGGCGATCGCTCTTGGCCTGGAGCTACGCGACCGTCGTGTGCGGGGTGCGGACGATATTAGCGGCGCTTTGGGTATTCCGTTGTTGGCAGAGCTACCAAAGTTGTCGAAGCTGTCTAAGCGGGCCCAACGTCAACTGGCAGCGCCTTATCTGAACCGATCGCAGGGGAGCGCCGCCTAATGACTGCAGTAGCCGGGGCAGAACACATGGCCACCCTTCGCAAAGCCGAACAGCACCATGATCGGTCGGCGCCGCGTCCGATGTTGATTGGCGAGTTACTGCAAAGCGCGGGCGTACTCAGCAGCGAGGACGTTGGGCGAGTTGTCGCCCTGCAGCAGCAACGTGGATTGCGGTTTGGTGAAGCTGCCATCGCCCTCGGGCTGCTACAGGTGGAGGATCTCCATCGCGGCCTATCAAGGCAGTTTGATTATCCGTTCGTGCGAGTAGGCGAATCTGGTCTCGACTCCAGTTTATATGTTGCGTATGCGCCGTTCAGTTCACAGTCCGAGGCGCTGCGTAAGTTGCGCAGCCAGCTCTTGTTGCACTGGGGTGCGGAGGGTAAACGGGTGTTGGCTGTGTCTGGCGCCCGAAAAAATAGTGGCTGTAGCCGCGTCGCTGCCAATTTGGCGATCGCGTTTTCGCAGCTCGGCGAGCGCACGCTGTTGATCGATGGGGATCTGCGGCGACCGCGGCAGCATCAGTTGTTCGGATTGTCAATGGGGGAAGGCTTGGGTGATTTGCTAGGAGGCCGTGGAACGATGGCGCAGGCGATTATGCCGGTGCCAGCATTCCCACATCTAGCGCTACTGGGGGCTGGTGCGGGTGTACCTAATCCACAGGAATTGTTGAGCCGCGTGGGGTTTGCATATTTAATGCAGACGCTACCGTCTAGCTTCGATGTGATCATTGTGGATACGCCACCGGTGCTGGAGTTTGCCGACGCACAACTGATCGCAACGCACACGCACAATGCCGTACTGGTAGCGCGTCAACACCAAACGCGCCTCGCTGATGTGGACGATGCAAAGGTCCATTTGCAGAGTGCGGGCACGCAGTTACTGGGTGCTGTGCTAAATCAGGCCTGAGGAAATGTCTACGCCTGCAGCGACGGAACGTGGACACCCAGCGCAGGTATGGTTGCCAGTAGCGGTGGGCATCACGCTGCTATATGTACCGTCATATCTGGATCTGTATCGGGACTACTGGCGGTCGGAACAAGCGGCACATGGGGCGGTGTTGCTGCTCATGGTCGCATGGTTGTTCTGGCGCGAGCGCGTTGCACTGCTGCAGGTCATGCCGCAACGACCCGGCCTAAGCAATGCGCTGCTCTTATTGTTTGGGCTATTGTTGTATGTACTCGGGCGGTCGCAGGCGGTCTACCAACTAGACATTGGCTCGCAGGTGCCGGTACTGCTAGGCGTGATCGGGCTGATGTTAGGACGTAACGGCATACGGCGTCTGTGGCTTCCCGTCATGTTGCTGATTTTTCTGGTGCCGGTGCCCGGGTCGATACTTGACCAAGTATTGCTGCCGCTGAAGGAGTGGGTGTCCAGCATTGTCGACAATGTGCTGCATGCGGCCGGCTACCCGATCGCGCGCTCCGGCGTTGTTATCACGATTGGCGCTTACAGTCTGCTCATAGCCGACGCCTGCTCGGGGCTGAACTCCATGGTGGCTTTATCCGGTATTGGCTTGATGTATGTGCACGTGGCCGGTCACGGTCGGCGCTGGATGAAGATCGCCCTGCTACTCAGCATCTTGCCGATAGCCTTTATCGCCAACATCATTCGTGTCCTTTTATTGGTGCTTATCACCTATTACCAGGGAGACACCGCCGGACGGGCTTTCCATGATCAGGCTGCCTTCCTGGAAATCGGCTTAGCATTCGGCGGCTTCTTTCTACTGGACCATCTGATCGAGCGGCTCAATAGGCAGTTTAAAACCAAGCCGCGACAGGTGCTGGAGAGTCACGCATGGTAATGCGCGTACACCGGCGCTCGCTAGCGATCGCGGCCTCCATGCTTATCGCAGCCGCGAGCGCATGGTTCATCGCGCCTCAGGCCCAAGTCACGACTCAGGATTCGCTAGCGGCCATCGTGCCAACAGAAGTCGGCGAATGGAAAGAATATCGAGAGGGCAGCGCACCGGTAGACCCGACCAACCAGGCCGAGGGCGAGCGCACGATGAAAAGTCCGTACGACGACGTGCTCATGCGCGCATACCGCAACGGCAAAGGTGAAACCATTCTTCTGGCGATTGCTTACGGCCGCGAACAACGCCAGGAAATTAAGATTCACCGTCCAGAGCTGTGTTACGTAGCGCAGGGATTTGGTGTGTTGCGACAGTCACGGACACGCTTTCCGCCTATTGGTCCAGGCGAGGACATGATTGCAGGTCAGCGCGTCTTAGTTGGAGGTCCACGTCGCATTGAAGCAGTCAGCTACTGGATTCGCATCGGCGATAGGTACAGCGATAGCGCTTGGCATACCCGCGGCTATATTTTTGCTGAGGGATTGAAGGGGCGCGTGGTCGACGGACTGTTAATGCGCGTATCGCAGATACTCCCCGACGCCGAGAGTGCGTCGCCGGATCGGTATGTCTTGCAAGAACAGTTCGCCGCCGAGCTGGTGCGCGCCGTCCCCGCGCGTCAGCGACACCTCTTGGCCGTGCGCCAGGCGATTTGAGCAATGATATCGCCGCTGTGTCGCCGTGCTGAGGAGGTAGCGCTAAGTCGTCCTCCCAGGAGCCATGTCAGCAGTCGGGTAGCGAACCTGAGATGTGACACGTCGGTCAGGGTCTGACTGAGATGGAGATCACCGCATTCTTGCCGTTTTTCATGGTGCTGCTGATTTGGGCAATGCGAAGCCAAAGCAGCTGGCTCGCGGCGACCGGATTTGCGTGTTACTTGCAGGGAGCATCGCCGATCCTGCTGACAGCCGGCGGTCGACTTTCTGGTCTGGCGCCGGCTTACGTGCTCCTCGGAATTGGTCTATTTCACTATCTGCGAGAACAATCGCGCTTCGTGCCACGCAATGAGCGCTTTGCTGCTTCCCGCTTGTCGACACCGCATTTGTGGTTGCTGGCGTTCAGTGTGATCGGTGTTGTGGGTGCTGTAGTGCTACCGCGGCTATTCAACGGCATCGCGCACGCGATGCCAACGCGTGGCTCGCTGGATTTTGGTGTGATGACGCCGGTGCAGCCCTCGGGTACTAACTACATTCAGGCCTTCTATCTCATTCTGAATCTGATGCTATTTTCCATGGCGGCGCGGATAGTGGTGACCGCCAAAGAGGGTCTAGAAAGTGCCATGCGAGGTGTCGCTCTGGGGCTGGCGCTCGCCTGTGCACTGGGCCTGTACCAAGTAGTGGCGTACTACGTCGGGTTACCCTGGCCGACTGACATCATCAACTCCAATCGTGGCGTCGGCCAGTTCCCGGGCCAGATGGCGGGCAGCATAAAGCGAATCAGTTCTACTTTCTGGGAGCCCTCGCTGCTGGGCTACAACTTCGTCGGTAGTCTCGGAGTTTTTTTGCTCGGCGCTCGCAATTTGCGTTTAGGCGTGGTGGCGTTGTGTGTGCTACTGCTATCAACGTCGTCACTGGGCTACTTCGGATTACTTGCATTGCTCGTAGTCTGGCTGTTAACCGATCAACGTACCGCCAGTAAAACGAAGTGGCGCGCGGCGACAGCCGTCGTTGCCGTGTGCGGCGTTTTTCTCGTTATCGATCAATTAGCGCTCGATGGCCAAGTGCTGACCAAGATGATACTCGACAAGACGGAAAGCTCGTCCGGCGTTGGCCGCAATCGCGCTAATTATCTCGCCATGCAGACGTTCATCGAAAGTGCAGGGCTTGGTGTCGGCGTGGGCAGCGCGCGTGCGTCGAGCTTTCTCGCAACTCTACTTGCGACCACTGGTCTGCCTGGAGTGCTAACTTTCATCGGTTTTTCCGTGTCACTAGTCGCTGCCTGCTTTCGTAAAGCCGACCGCGTGTCCATACAACTGGGTTATGGAATCGTTGGTTTTCTGATTGTTTGGGCAATCGCCATTCCCGATACTATCCAGCCATTGTTTTGGTTTATCGCGGGAATTGCCGCTGGCTATACCCATTCGCCAGATCGTTGCCAGGTAGCACTTGGGGGCGCTGTCGCATGGCCCGCGAAGTAGTCGCTGCCAGCCCTTCGGTGCGCGACGCGGCCATCGATGTTGCGCGAGGTATGGCAATCTTATTAGTCGTTCTAGGACACAACGGCGCCATCAGTCGCAGCTCGCCGCATTTCGTTTCCGCCATATTTTTGTTTCATGTGCCACTGTTTTTTTTGCTGAGCGGATCTGTGTTCAGGCGAGGTGGTACACCGGGGGTTGTCTCAAAGCTGAGCCGCCGCTTACTGCTTCCGTGCTTTGCAACGGCGCTAGCGGTCGGTGCGCTCAAGACAGTCGTGCGCGATGAGTCATGGGTCGAAATGTTGGTCGGTATCCTCTGGGCAACCGGACAGACGTTACCCTGGTCGCACTTATGGTTTCTTCCAACGCTGTTTCTATCATTGATGCTGGTGCAGTCGGCCGGCGGCCTATTCGAGCGGCGGCCATGGCTGTGGCTCGGCGTAACCGGGATCGTTGCATTCGCGTCGTTTCCTATTCCAGTTGGCGATGCAGTTGGAGATTACACATTTACCTATCCGGTGGGACTTCCCTGGGGGATAGATTTGGTGCCGCTGTGTGTGCTCTTTGTGTTATTTGGCTATTTGCTGCAGGTACGGCCAATGATCAGTCATCTGGTGCGGACACCAGCGGTTGGCGTCGTCGCAGCGATCGTATTCGCAGGTTGTGTGGTACTGACTCGCACCGACCTCAACCTAAGAGTATTTGAGCCCTTTGGATTGTCGTTGCTCGCCGCCATCAGCGGCTGTCTCTTATCGCTAAATGTAGCAGCACTGCTAACACGGTTCGCGCTACCGACTTCGATGTTTGCCTTGCTGGGGCGGCATACCATGCCGATCTTCCTGCTGCATGTTTCGATCCAGAAATCGTTACTCAATCTCGATCTCGAATGGCTGGCGTATCAAGCGTGGCTAAGCGGGGCGCTCGCCGCGGCGACTGCCATTGTGGTTTCGATCATGATTGAGCGCTACTTGATGGCGCGCGTGGGTCTATTACGTTACCTATTCTTGCCGGAGCGTGCCGCATGAGAGCTTCTATTCGCACTTTACTGGTTATGCTGTGCGGCGGCTTCGCCGGCAACGTCGCAGCCATGGAGTTTGGCGCCTGTATTCATCTCGCTCTGGGTCGGTCGAACGCGACTACGGTACTGCGACATATCGATGGGCTAGGCTTGACGACGTTTCGAGACGACGTGTATTGGAATAATATCGAGCTGGTCCAAGGCAAGCTGCAAATGTCGCCTAAGTACGAGCAGCTAGGGCTGGCAGTGGCAGGTATGGCGCAGAGATCGAAGAGCTCGCTGCTCGTTCTGGACTTCGGCAACAAATTTTATGATAACGGCGGATATCCGGTTTCCGACGAGGGCATTAACGCCTTTGCTCGGTACGCTGATTTCGTCGTGCGTCACTACGGCGACTCGGTACGCTGGTATGAGGTCTGGAATGAGTGGAGCAGCGGCTTTGGATCGAAGCCGAAAGTGAACTATGGTGATCCAGCCGCATATGTACGGTTGCTTGCTGCGACATCCAAAGCGATCAAGCAGGCGAACCCGAAAGCTACCGTCGTCGGTGGCGCCGTCGCGGGCGTCGACCTGAAATGGGTGCGTGACTTCATCAGGGCGGATGGCCTGCGTCATCTGGACGTTCTTTCCATTCATAGCTATACCTTGTTTCAACTCAATACCAATCCAGAGGTCGCTATCAGGGGCTTGGATAAGCTACGTGCCATTCTGCAGACGGCATCGCCGGACCGCGAGATACCGGTCTACATTACGGAAATGGGTTGGCCGACCAATACCGGCAAATATGGGGTATCAGAGCGTGATGCCGCCAAGTACCTGGCGCGGTTTATGGTGTTGGCGCGGTCTCGTCCCTGGATTCAAGGTGTCTGGTGGTACGATCTGATCGATGATGGCGACAACGATGCTTTGATGGAGCACCGCTACGGTTTGGTGGCCCGCAACCAACGCCTCAAGCCCGCGTATCTCACCGCGCGGCAAATTACGCCATTGGTGCTCGGCGAGTCCGCTGTGAGCTCCTATCGCACTGACTCAGGAGCTTACGTGGTGACCGGTACAGATGGCACCGGCCCTTGGTCGATGACGTGGGCGATCGAGCCGAGTTTTCTGAACTGGATCGATGGGCAAACCACTGAGCCGCCCGCACCGGCCGAATTAGCAGCGCTGGCTGGCAATGCGCGGGCAGATGGGTTCCCTGTGCTACTTCGCAAAACGGACGCAGGAAAGTGGCAGATCGACCCCGATTGGGCCAGCCTGAGCGAGCCACAGATGGCACCGCCGACCGACCTTCG
>WUUC01158421.1_pt1 | contig 13197 bp, 9 predicted proteins | sample 6278441 | NCBI WGS metagenome assembly WUUC01 (sample SAMN13675441, study PRJNA597444) | soil metagenome | isolation source: soil | place: USA: Washington | collected 2017-10 | reverse complement strand
TGGGTAGTATGAAATAATTATTATTTTTACTAACGATAACCCATTTCACTAAACATTAAATTCTAAAAAAATGGCAACAAAAAAGAAAGCAGCTAAGAAAGCGGCTCCAAAAAAAGCAGCTAAAAAAGCAGCTCCAAAGAAAAAAGCAGCTAAGAAAGCAGCTCCAAAAAAGAAAGCAGCTAAAAAGAAATAATTTTAATTTCTTAGAAGTTTATAAAAGTCTCCCGGGTCAACCGGGGGACTTTTTTTATTGAGCACGTTAGCAATTTCCTGCTTCAAAAAAATTGTAACATTATCCTAACTTGCGATCATGGATAACAGCGCTATTGCCGATAATTTTTCCCTGCTTTCCAAATTAATGGATATTCATGGCGAAAACTCGTTTAAGACGAAAACCTACTCCATAGCGGCTTTCAACATCGACAAGCTTCCTTTGCAACTGAAAGATACACCCCGTGAAAACTTATTCAGTATACAGGGTATCGGTAAAAGCGTGGGCGAAAAAGTGATAAAGATGCTGGATCAGGGTCACCTCGATATTCTTGATGACTACATCGCACTGACACCTCCCGGCGTCATCGAAATGCTGAACGTAAAAGGCATCGGCCCAAAAAAAATACACACCATCTGGAAAGAAATGGGACTTGAATCTTTAGGCGAATTATTATATGCATGCAACGAAAACCGGCTTACACTATTCAAAGGATTTGGTGAGAAGACACAACTAAATGTACAGGAGGCCATCGAGTATTACCTGTTGAACCAGGGAAGCTTCCTTTTCGCACAATTGGAAGAAATCTTCCCGCAGATCGATAATTACCTTAAAAAATTGTTTTCGGCAGAAAAAGTTTCAGTTACCGGCGCATACCGGAGACAGGATCTAACAATCGATGAAATGGAGTTTATTGTTCTTGAAAAAAACGAAACTATCAAACCAAAATTTTTAACGGCACAACCTCCGGAACTTTTGGAAGAGAAAGAAAATAGTCTTTTGTACAAACTGAAAAATGGTTTAAAGCTTCGCCTCTATAGCGGCATCGGGAACAGGGCGGAGCAATTGTTTCTTACAACAGGTTCTACGGATTTTATCAACGCTTTTAAAAAAGAATTTGCAACCGTCGCAGATGCAACCGACCCGGTTGAAGACGAGAGAATTTTTTCTGCTGCAAATATCCAGTACATACCTCCTTGTATGAGGGAGACGGCCGCTGTTATCGAACAAGCAAAAGCACGTAATCTTCCTGTTCTTATTCAACCGAACGATGTAAAGGCAGTAATACATAACCACAGTAATTGGAGCGATGGAGTGAACACGATCGAAGAGATGGCAAAAGATTGTATTCAAAAAGGCTTCCAATACCTTGTTATTTCCGATCACTCCAAATCCGCTACCTATGCAAAAGGCCTTTCAGAGGAGAGAATAAGAGAACAACATCGCTATATTAACGAGCTAAATAACCAACTGGCTCCTTTCAAAATCTTTAAAAGCATCGAATGTGATATTCTGAATGATGGAAGCCTCGATTACACCAATGATGTGCTTGCAACTTTCGACCTGGTGATCGCTTCAGTACATAGTAATCTTAAAATGACACAGGATAAAGCAATGGCCAGGCTTTTGACTGCAATCGCTAACCCGTACGTTACTATTCTTGGGCATATGACCGGCCGCCTGTTACTAAGCCGTAAGGGTTATCCGCTTGATCACAAAAAGATCATCGACAGTTGTGCGGAGAACAAGGTTGTTATCGAAATAAATGCACATCCCCGTCGCCTTGACATGGATTGGCGTTGGATCAGCTATGCAACGGAAAAAAACGTTTTGGTATCCATTGATCCCGATGCACACAGCCTTGAGGGCTTCAATGACATTAAGTACGGAGTGCTTGCAGCGCAGAAGGGCGGATTAACCAAGCAACAAAACCTGAGTAGTTTCTCCCTGCCACAATTTGAGCAATACCTTTCAAACAGGAAAAAAGAAAAAGGAATCTAAAGATTTGGGGATATTGTTCTGTTGTGGTTACTTACAAATAAAAATTCAATATCACCCGGAATTTAATATTAACAATTGTGACAATTGTTATGGAACAGGCCGGCGCTCTGTTGCCCTGCATCTACGCAATCTGAAAACTATAAACTCTCTTCCGCTAAAGGAATTTCTACATGGAACGTCGTTCCGGTGCCTCGTTGTGTATCAAACCAGATTTTACCCTTTACCTGCTCGACAATGCCTTTGCACATAGCAAGACCGAGACCGGTACCTGATGATTTTGTTGTAAAGTTTGGAATAAATATCCGTGACTGCATCTCCTGTGATATTCCTTCGCCGTTGTCTTTAATACTTATCCGCACTACGCCATCATATACTTCTTCGGTTACGTCTATCTGGCAGGCCTTGTCTACACAAGCTTCTACGGCGTTGGCAAACAGATTGGTGAATAAGCGGTTCATCTGGGTTTTATCGGCATTTACTGTAAGTGGTCTGTTAACTGGCTTCCAGGTGAAAGCTATACTTTCATCAGAACGATATAATTCTTTTAAAGACCTTATCACTTCATGCAGGTCAAACTCCTCCATATTCGTATAACTGATATTCGCGAATTGAGAAAAGTCAGCGGCAATCTTTGCAAGGTGATCGATTTGTTCAACTAATGTGCTGGCTACGTTGCTGGAAAGTTCTTTTACATTGGGATGATTACTGTTGATGGACTTTTGGAGGTATTGGATGCTCAGCTTCATTGGTGTTAATGGATTCTTGATCTCATGCGCTACCTGCCGCGCCATTTCACGCCAGGCCCCTTCCCTTTCCGTTTTTGCCAGCGCCTCTGCACTTTCTTCCAGTTTTCCTACCATCTTATTGTATTCTTTTACCAGGTCGCCTATTTCATCGTTACGATTCCATGCGATCTCTTCATTCAACCGGCCGAGATTTACTTCCTTCATTTTATCGCTTATGATAGAAAACGACCGTGTGATGCGATTGGTAATAAACAGGGCGATCAGTCCTGCTATCAGTAAAATAAAAGCGTTAAGGTTTATTACGGTAACAATAAAATTTGATATCTCCTGGTCAAGTTCCGGCTGTGATGTAAAATACGGGATACTCAAATATGCATACGCCTGGCCATCCGCATCCCTTACCGGTGCATAAATACTGAGATAAGAAAGGTCGGCAATACGTTCTTCCTGCACATGCTCGATCTGGTTCAGGCGGCTTAACCTGTAAAAAGCCACAGGATCTATTTTTGTACTTAAAACCCCTTCATCATAAACATTCGTTTCTGATGAAACACGCAGATCACCGTTAAGATCATATACGTTCACATCAACGCCATGAATGCCGGAAACCTCTTTTACAAGATCCTGTAAACTATAATTCGATACCGAATCGTGCAATTGGGCCACTTTGCCAAAAGGATTGCCGCTATCGATCCTCTTCTCCATTTCGTTGACCATTATCTTCATTGTGCGGCTCAGCTTATCGCTGTTGTTCCTGTTATGCCGGCTTTTAAAAAAAGTAATAGTAGCAATGCCGATAATGATGAACGAAAAGATGCTGACAAAAATAATGGTGCTATGTACCTGGTTACGGATATTAAAATGAAAAAAACTTTTGAAACCTTGCCAGTCGTATACAGCCTTTAAAAGCAATGATAACACCTGCACTATAAAAACTAGAAAAAGAAAAGAACAAAAAATATAAGAAAACAATGTGATCGACTCGATAAGCGTATCTTCTTTTCTCGCCATCACCACTACCTTCTCATTTCCTGCCCTGTACCACAGCTCATCGAAGTCGCCATTGCTCCTGCGTTCGAATTCTTTGTTACGCGGAATGTGCTTGTCATTGAGTCTTGTAGCAAAAGGATATTTATTGGAAAGAGCGATCAATTTTTTTTGACTGTATACCGCATAAGAATATATCGGTGAATTCTCGGGGTCATTCTTTTTGTATTGCTTAAAGAACTCCGGCAGCAGAGCATCACTGCTGTATTTTTTAGGGTTAGAAATAAGAAAGAAATAACCAAGCTTGTTTCCCACCGAATCGCCTACTATACGCTGGGTGATATAAGTATATTTATCAAAAGCCGTTTCATAGTAATACAGGTCCGGTGTACTTGTCGGATGAGCCTGCAGCGTCACTATTGTATTCAACGCGTCAAAGGTCGTCGGATCATCGTTATACAACGGGTGGCCCGTCGTATCATACACATACAACCGCGTTTCATATTTATTTAAATAGGCGCTGTAATTACTGGCCATAATGCTATCCCGGAAATAACGGCTGCCGACACTATCCGCAAACCGGTGAAAATTTTCCTGCAGGAAATCTTTATCCAGAAATTTAATGGCTATGTTCATCAACCGCTCACTGGAAGCATCGGTTTGTTCGGCGAGTTTTTCTGCGTAAAACTTTCTTTTACCCCACTCTGCCTTCCTGTTTTCAGCAAGCATAATAGCCGCAATAGAAGTCGAGAACACGAATATCCAAAAAAGAATACCGGCAATATTGATACGAATACGGTTAAGGATTACCCCATCCCGGTTTACCATCCAGGTGTAAAGGAGTAACCAGGCCAATACAGGAATATAAAAAAGGACGGTTGGATTTCCCGACTTTAGTGTCAGGAAAATCAATCCTGAAAAACCGATCGCAAAATAGACCAACCAGATGTTATCCCTGAACAAAGGGAAAATGATGCGAAATAATAATTGCGTAAAATAATAATAGGATAAAGACAAAGTAGCCAATACAATGAATCCAACAACCGTATACCGGTTAAGGCTGAAAAAGTTGGTTACATCGAATGATATCTTAGAATCGGCGACAATGCTCCTGATAACAGACGATAAAATAAACGTAGAATAAATAAGCAGGCAAAGTGAAAAGATCCCGGCTATCGATCGTAACCAAAATGGCAGCGGTGAAATAACATTTTTTAAGTGCTGCACTTTATACCAGGTGAACAAAACTATCCAGCAGAAGAAGGCAGAGTTCATCAGCAGGTCACCTAATGAACGTTGTATAAGGTTAGAGCCATAGATCGATGGGTCAAACAATTCAAACTGCCGGAGATTTAACAATCCTGGAAAAATGTAAATGATAACCCGGAGCGCCAGCAAGCTGAAGCCAAGAAACAAAACTCCCTTCCATATTTTTTTCCTGGCCAGCGATTCTGCTACCAAATGGGTGAAGAGTAAAAGCAATAAAAGACCACTGAAACGGAGTATGATAGTAAGCCGGTTATTGTAGGGCACCGCACCCGACGTTTTTTTATCAAGATAAAATAAGGTCTTGTCCGTTAACGACTTTACAGGGAACTCGGTAGCGGCCTTGCTCATCAGTACCCGGTTATCGGCAGTATTGCTGTATACAAATTTTTGAGGCAAGTACTCGGTTTGTAAGAAAAAATCGGACCTCACCGGTATCAAAGCATAAACAAATATTGTATTTGATGCAATGGCAAGGGTCCGCTTTATCACCAAATAGTAACCGTTGGACATGCGCATGAATTCCTCAAGATCATCCTGCCAAAACGTTGCAGACGGTGGCAAAACCAGCTGGTTACTCCAGAAATTCAAAGTGAGGGTTCCGGTGTTGTTTACCTTATAAATAAAAATACCGTAAAGCTTATCAGTGATCCTCTTGAATTCGGTAGGAGATTCGCGGTTTTCCACCAATCTGTCTATGAGTAAAGTATCGGCGAGAAAAGAATTAAAATCTTTTTGTTTCCCGTGGAGGTAATCTTCCGCATGTCTTACTTCTTCAGCTATCGAAGACCGGTTAGTATAAAGTGTGTTGAATACAAACGAAAGGACAAACAAAAATGCCGCTCCCAAAAGCAAACTAAATTTCCATATCAGGTTATTTCTTAAAAGTGGCTTCACGTATCCCTATGTTGTTTTACAATGTTCCAGATGTCGTCCATTTCGGCAAGGCTCATACCGGCCAGGTTTTTACCTTCCGCTAACGCCAACGTTTCCATCTGTGTGAACCGGTGGATGAATTTCTTGTTAGTCAGTTCGAGTGCATTTTCGGCATCCACCTGCAAAAACCGTGCATAATTGATCAGCGAAAACATTACATCACCAAACTCCTCCTCTACTTTTGCCTGTTGACCTGTATCAATCACATCTTTTAATTCATTTATCTCTTCTTCCACTTTTTCCCAAACCTGGTCTTTATTCTCCCATTCAAAGCCTACCTGTTTTGCTTTCTCCTGGAGGCGCATTGCTTTTACAGTAGCGGGCAACAATTTAGGAACTCCCCCCAATACAGATCGCTTACCTTCCTTTAATTTGAGGTTCTCCCAATTCTTTTTTACATCCTCTTCGTCGTTTACCTGCGTCAGCTTTCCTTCGTTTGATGGGTCGCCGTAGATATGCGGGTGCCGGAAAATCAACTTTTCGCTAACGCTTTTGATCACATCTTCTAATTCAAATTTTTTCTGCTCGCTGCCGATCTTTGCATAGAAAACAATATGCAGTAAAAGATCGCCCAATTCTTCCTTTATTCCTTTCCAGTCTTCTTCGGTTATTGCGTCCGCTAATTCATATGTTTCTTCAATAGTGAGCTGGCGCAAGCTCTGAATAGTTTGTTTTTTATCCCATGGACATTTGGCCCGCAGGTCATCCATGATAGATACCAATTTCAAAAACGAATCGCTTAAGCTATTATTCATTAGTACTGCTATTTAAAGTTGAAAAATGGAAAACAGGAAGAAGAACACTAATAATATGGAAAGCAGCAGGAATCCGATAATATTCAATAAAAGAAATTTTAAAAAGGTTTTAATGCCGTTTTGCCGGTAAAACCGTTTCATTGCCAGGAAAAGATATACAGGCCACGCCAGGATTGTTATCGCTAAAAACCAGTTCCATATACCCCACCCGGTAAGGTCCTGCATTTCATCCCACAGAAAGATAAACATCAGCAGGATAAAGCTGAGGATATAATGATGAACAGAAAAGATACCATGGTCGGCATAATAAAACTGTTTGCGCCGTACATAAAGCAGTTTCAGCACCAAAGCGAAAAAAGGCAACGAGATAAATAAAAGATACGGCAGCCGATGTAGTAGTGCATCGGAAAAACTCGCCAACGAAAAAGATTTGTCCTGTTTATATTTTTCGTTCAGACGAATTACCCTTTTATTCCATACTGCTTTCAGCCAACCGTCTTTTTCTTGCGGACTCCGTACCTGTTGTATGGAATCATACTCTTTCATGCTTTTATAATTGTAACCCCATGTGCTTGCTACCGTAAAGTCATCCTGAAATGGCAGCAAATCCAGAAAAGTTATCTGGACGGATGTATCTTTTAAAAGCGTCGCCTGCTTTTGAAGATTCATATTACCGGGCTCGTTCTCCAGCTTCCTTTGAACTTTTTGTAAAATTGAATCGCGTGCTGCCAAACTTATGGCAGCAGCATTATCCCCATTCTTAAAAACTTCTTTCGGATCGCTAATACTAAAAAAAATAAGGAAGAAAAGAGCTGAGGTAAAAATATACATCCTTACCGGGTTGAGGTAACTCATGCGCCTTCCCCTCATGTACTCTACAGATAAAAACCCGGGACGGAAAAGCAGGTCCTTTAATGTAACAAAAAACTTTCCATCGAAATGCGTGATATCATTAAAGAAATGAGTCACCATTCCCCAAAAGGTCTCCTTGGGCTCTGCATTTTCCTGGCCGCAGATATGGCAGTATTTACCATGTACAATAGTTCCGCAATTGAGGCAATTCTTTTCTTTTCGTTCCGGGCGGTGGGACATGCAAAAAATTTTCTAAAAATAAGTACAAAAAACAAGTATGGCGCGGTTTTTCAGCCGTTGGCACTGCTTCATATCAAGTGACGCCGTATCTCGTTAAATAAACTTCATTTTACCGTAGTTGGTGAAATTTTTGCAAGCCGTCTTCGTTACTGTATATTCAACTATTTTTGAGCTTAATCAATATCAACAAAACGAATGAAAAACGTCTTTCTCGCTATCGCCATTTTTTCCCATGCTTGTTGCTATTGCCAATATTATTATAATGACATGGAGGATGCAAAGGCAATCAGTGCAAGAATGAAAAACTATATTGATCAGAAAGTAAAAACCATATCAGCGGCAGGCTATGATGCCCGCGGAGCAAAAACACCCGATTTCAATGAATGGCAGGAAGTAAACGGCGAAAAAAGAATATTGAGGATTTCTGCACGGAATGGCCAGCAGGTGACCCGGCAATACTATCAATTTGATGAACAATACAAGCTTACCACGATAACCGACTCGTCTGCCTATATAAAAAGTACTACACAGTATAATTATAATGCCAGGGGCGAACTAAGCTCCATAAAAACAAGTGCCTGGGATTCGCTGCAGGATTTTACCGAAACGATAGAACATCAATACCACTATGCGGCTGGCAACAAGCCCGCCAAGCTATTGCGGATCATAAACAACAAAGACACCAGCGAGTACCGGTTTACAACAGATGCACAAGGCAACCTTGCGGATGAGCAACTTTACAGGCGTGGGGTTGGTATTGATCCCATTTATTATTATTACGATGAAAGAAACCGCCTGACAGATATCGTCCGGTATAATAAAAAAGCGAGGAAACTCCTTCCCACCACGATGTTTGAATACGACGATTCGGACAGGATAATTCAAAAAATGACTATTTTGTCAACCAACAATCCTGATTACCTGATCTGGCGATATATCTACAATGACAAAGGCTTAAAAACGAAAGAAGCTCTCTTTAACAAACAAAAAGAATTAACCGGCAGGATAGAGTATAGTTATACATTCGGAAATCAATAACAAACATGCGTAAACTACACCTGCTGATTGCTTCCGTTATTGCAGTTGCTTTTGCTCAAACTGAAATAAATGCGCAACGCAGCAGGCAAAATTCCGACGACACCACTTTTTTATTGTCTGGCAAGATAACAGGACAAACAAAGGGCTCGGTTAAACTTCTTTATACCGATAAGGATGGAAATTATATACTGGATAGCAGTGCAGTGAAAAAGGCCGCTTCAAATTTCGCGGACATATAGCGGAGCCAACAATGGTTTTTCTTGAGGGTGCCATGCAGCTAAAGGACATGAACGATCCGAATTTCACAAGTTTCTATATTGATCCGGCAGAAATAAAGGTGTCTCTTGTATTCAACGATTTTAAAAATCCAGTTGTCCTTGGATCGAAAACCCAGGATGAGAAAACCGAATTGATTAATGCAATGGCACCAGTTGAAAAAGAATGGGAGCCCTTTTCAAAAGAATTTGATAAGCTGGCAAAGACCTACAGGGATGCGGTAAAATCGAAAAGGGATGAAAGAATCATTGACAGTCTTAAAAAAATGGTTGATGACTTCAGAGAAAAGTATGTTCCATTTTCAGACAGGATAAATAAAATACAACGTGATTTCTTTTTTAAATATCCCGAATCGTTTATAACCGCGATCCACCTGAAGCAACATGCGTTGTACCTGCCGCTTGACTCATTGCAATTTTATTATGAAAAACTGGGCCATCGTACCCAACAAACAAGTGCAGGTAAAGGGTTGGCTAAAGAAATAGAGGAACTGCGCGGCGGATCGCCGGGGAGTACAGCACAAGATTTTACATCACCAGAATTGCGGGGCGAACAGCTTTCGCTTTCTGATTATAAAGGAAAATACGTGTTGCTTGATTTTTGGGCGAGTTGGTGTGTTCCCTGCCGAAAAGGAAATCCACATCTTAAAGCGCTATATGAAAAATATAAAGACAAAGAAATAGAGTTTATTGGCGTTGCCGATGACGACGATGCGCCGGACACGTGGAAAGCGGCAATCGCTAACGATGGGATTGGCATCTGGAAACATGTACTGCGAGGAATGAAGCGAAAAAATAATACATACGACATTAGTCATTCTATCAATGAAAAATACGGTATCCAGTCGTTGCCTACGAAGATACTTATCGATCCGGCAGGAAAAATAATAGGCCGCTTTTCGGAGGACGAAAGTCTCCTTACTGAAATGCTTAAAAAAATATTTGGCTTCTAATTAATTTTAAGGTCGTATTAATTGGTGAGTCCTTCCCGCCTATCGTAAGAACCTGTACGTCAACTTCACTAAAAATATATTTCTTGCTTGTTGTGCAAAGGCATTCTTATATAAACTTTCAGTCAAGGGCGTATCCAGATCGGCGAATGCATCGGGAGAGTTTCCCTGCGACCATACAAGATAAAGCTCCGAACCGGCCCTGTATTCCCAACGTACTATAAGATTAGAACGGAACTGAACAAAATTGAAATCCGGCTTGCTGAAATTATAATCCGGTGTTCCATTTACATCTTCATCCACAAAATATTTTCCATTGCTGAAACTAATCTCATTGCTGTTAAACACATAAAAACGGTCATTGAATTCTTTTGCCATTGGACTGGATACAAAAGCAAAATTGCTATAAAGCGGCCGCGTGATAAATGGTTGCCCATAATACTGTACCGTTAAATCCGGGGTAATATTATAACTAAACCGGCCGGTAAAACGAAGCGTTCGCTGCTTTACTTCCCCAACAATTGTCCTGGTAGTATTGTTAAAGCTTACATTGCTTACAAACTGATCCTGTTTGCGCCAATTGTATCCATAACTTCCGCTTAAAATGATCCGTAGTGCGTCTAATGGCTGAAAGGATATATCCAGCCCAACGTCGCTGATCCGCATTAAGTTCCTGAACCCCCAAAAATTGGAAATATTAATGTTTGCATATATTTTTTTCCGTGAATCAGTTGTTATATACAAATTGTGATTAAGACCGGGAAGGCGACGGATTGCAGAAGCTCCTCTCAATGCGCTGTTTGAAATGCCAAATGCAGCCCAGGTTAAGCCGGTGCCTGACTGCCAGTTGTTCCTGAAAGTAGCATGCGAATTAACATTAAACCCCTGGTAAATAAACCGGCCGCTATAATCCCATCTTGACCAATGGTTATAGTTGAGCCGCGCCGTTCTGAAAACGGAAAATGGTTTTTGAAAATGCAATCCTGCCCACGTAAAATGATTAATCTCATTCGATGCAAGCATAAAACCAATATCATTTAATTCCAGCCCGGGTGAACGCATGGTAACACCTGTTTCGAACTTAAATACCTGCCCCATCTTGCCTGACCTACCGCCGATCTTTCCAAAACGGACGGTGCCACCCATACCTGTAAGTGAAGTGCGATTGCTATCTACCGATAGTTCATTTGCACCGGGACGCTGAAAAAGGTGCTCGAAATTTGTTTGAGTAGTAAGAATCGATTCTTTGGATCCCTGGACATGACTAAAAACGATATTCCCACGTATATACCAGGTCCTGGTTTTCCAGTAATGCAAAAAATCAAGTCCGCCGGAATAAGCCTGGCGGTGTAACATATCGTTAAGTCCTTTATCCCTGTTTACGCCAGTGATGATCCCACCTATGATCGTATTACCTGCTTTTATATCCTTTTGTAATCTTCCTACAAAATAATTCGTCAGCGGTTCCACCAGCTCTTCTCTTCGTTGACCGCCGTGATCAATCGTAGCGGTTTCTCTTTGCGTAATGCTTTCGAGAATGCCAATACTCCATCCTTTTTTTGTTTTACCACTGAATTTAGCTGCGCCAAGAATGGAAGTGTTTTGGGGCTGCCTGGCATATTCTCCGTTGTTCAAATTCGGAAATCCATGTGGTGAACTCCCGATGCGACGCGAATAGAATAAGAGATCGGAATCATAATCGCCACCTGCTTCAGAACCAGTTAACTGGTAATCGAAAATGTTCCTGCTCTCGATAAAGAATGGCCTTCGTTCTTCAAAAAAATTTTGAAAGCCGTCAATGCGCACCTGCGATGGATCAGCTTCTACCTGTCCGAAATCCGGGTTGATGGTGAAATCAAGAATAAGATCGTTTGTGACAGCCAGTTTACCATCCAGACCGCCGGTTACTTTCTTGTCAAATCCTTTTGCAAATGGATTGCCGGGCTCCTTCTTGTATTTATCCGCTTGCGCAATTATATACGGGGCTATTTCAACCTGCCTGTGCATAGGTATATTTTTTAATCCATGCAATTCGCCAAACCGGCTTACCCACACACCGGAATTTTGCGGAATATGCTGCCAGGTGGAACGTTCTTCTTTACGAAACAAACGGCGTGTGATTTGGAATCCCCACACCTTATCTTTTTCATTCCCGTAGCGTAACTGGCTTAGTGGAATTTTTACTTCGGCTGTCCAGCCTTTATCGTCAATATGTGTTTTCGAAAACCAGATAGGATTCCAATTGGCGTCCCAGTTATTTCCGTCGTTCGAGACAAATTCGTCGCTCCGTACACCAGATACCGAGAGTGTAAATGAAAATGCAGTGCGCTGATCATGATAGCTGTCGATATTTATTTCTACCCAATCACCGGGAAACTCATCGCGACGCCCCATACGCTTCATAATGGAGTCCGGCGCAAGATCGTGGCACCTGTAAGCAACATACAAAAATTTTTCGTCGTAAAGGATTTTGAAATTAGTTTGTTGCGACGGTGGCTTTCCTTCGTTAGGTTGCCATTGGATAAAATCACCATCCCATTCAACTGCGTTCCAGGCATCCTCCATCGGTATGCCATCAAGCACAATAGCGCCGTTTAATTTTTGTGTAAAATATTTCTTCTTGATAATTGTTGAATCGCCAGGGTTGCTACTAGCCGTAACAAACAGGAAGGATAAAAGGATAGTAAGCAGGCAAGGTTTTCTCATACCCAATGGTACTTATTGTTCCATTAATAAAAATTGTAAAGTTTAACAACGGCGATTTTTTGAGATATGCGGCTAAAAAGTCATTGGAAAAGAGTGCTATATAATGATCATTTGGTGCTGCTTAGCGTAAACAGACACGAACTTGATTCATGGTGATTACCGCATACGTTAATGAAAACGTCTAACCGGGCCCGGGCGTATTTTTTCTCAATTCACCGGTAGATGGTTACCAGAACAAAAAGATTGGCTAAAATTGCTTAATAAAGTAATAGCCGCTTGCGCGGTAAATTTTCCGTAAAAAGAGAAACAAAAGTTAATGTGATCGGCAAAAATAAAAACCCTGCAAGTTAGCCTTGTAAGGGACTTGCAGGGTTAATAAATACAGTGCCCAAGACTGGATTCGAACCAGCACGCCGTTTCCAGCGCTACCACCTCAAGGTAGTGCGTCTACCA
>WUUC01085475.1_pt1 | contig 13199 bp, 12 predicted proteins | sample 6278441 | NCBI WGS metagenome assembly WUUC01 (sample SAMN13675441, study PRJNA597444) | soil metagenome | isolation source: soil | place: USA: Washington | collected 2017-10 | reverse complement strand
GGATACTTTCTTTGAAATGTGATTAGCTAGTTGACGGACAGTTCGATCCATTTGCAGATAACTACGCGATACATTTAACGGAATATCTGGGCTGTCAATGACTCCACGCAACACTGTTAAGTAATTAGGGATGAGATCTTGACAATTATCTGAAACAAACACTCGGTTGCAATAGAGTTTAACGCTGTTTTTATTTAGATCAAAGTCACGTCGCAACTTGGGAAAATAGAGAATACCTTTTAAGTGAAAGGGATAATCGACATTTAAATGGACCCAAAAAATGGGTTCTTCTTCCATAGGATACAGATAGCGATAAAAAGATAAATACTCTTCACGTGTACATTCAGATGGATTCTTAATCCATAATGGCTGTTGTTTATTAATCTGTTCACCATCTAGATAAATCGGATAAGGAAGAAAGGAGCAGTAATGATTCAAAATCTTGCGTAGATGTCCTTTATCTAAATATTCCTCTTGCTCTTTTCCAAGAAATAAAGTGATTTCTGTTCCCCTAGTTTGACGTGTGCCAGGCTGCATTTCATATTCTGAGGAGCCATCACAAGACCATAGAACAGGCATCGATCCTTCTTTATAGGATAAAGTATTGACGTCGACCTTGTCGGCAACCATATAAGCTGAGTAAAAGCCTAAACCAAAGTGTCCAATAATCTGATCTTTTTCATTATTGGATTGATATTTGCTGAGAAATTCTTCTGCTCCAGAAAAAGCAATTTGCGCAATGTAGCGTTTGACTTCTTCTGCATCCATTCCAATGCCGTTATCAATAAATGTCAGAGTGCGGGCTTCTTTATTTGTCTTAATATCAATTCGATAGCTTTCGTCTTTTACATGTGCTTCTCCTCGCTCACATAAAATCTGAAATTTTTGAATTGCATCACAAGCGTTTGAAATGAGTTCTCTGACAAAGATGTCTTTGTCAGAATATAACCATTTCTTGATTATAGGGAGAATGTTTTCACTATGAATTTGAAGAGATCCTTTTTCCATAAGTCCATACCTTTTTTCAAATTTAAATCTTAAATTTTAACCGATTTCATATTTATGTCAAGTTGATCTTTTAATAGTTTAATAAATTGTATTGAACAAATATAGATGAAACAATATAATAAACAAAAACTTATTTAAATAAGTATTTTTTATTGTAAATAAAATCTCGCTTGTGCAAAATTAAATTCTATTCTTTCTCAAACAATGATCTAAATGATCTAGAGGAAATAAAAAAAATAAAATTTATAAAGCAGATAGAAAGCAAGATAAAGTTGAATATTGACTACATAAATTTTTTTTTAAAAAACACCAATCAGGATTCGGACTACTTGTCTTCCAGAGGGGATTTGCAGACCTTGTCGAGTCTCGCACAAATGGCATGTGAAAAGGCAGTGCAGCATGCAGAAAAACAATTAAACAATTATGTCATTTTTGTAACAAAAATGGAAGATATAGAAATTGTTCCAGGTAAAAGGCTTGGTAAAGAGAACGTTGATAGAATTTTATGCGAAAGCTAGAATAAAAGTTTTCACTTGATAGTCTAAAGAACATCTGTACAGATGTTCTTTTCCCCGTTTAGGCTTATTTTTAAGAGCGCACAGCAATACAAGACATTTCTACCAAGGCATCTAAAGGCAATCTAGCTACCTGAATCGTTTGGCGAGCGGGAGGAATTGGATGAGAAAAACGCTTGGCATATTCTTCGTTTAACGCTCCAAAATCATTGAGATCTTTCAAGAAAACATCCACTCGAACGACATCTTGGAACGTGCAATCACTTGCCTTTAAAATCGCTTCTAGATTGTCTAGCACTCGATTGACTTGAATCCGTATCTCGTTTGTCACCAGTTGACCCGTTTCAGGATGGATGGGAAGTTGTCCAGATAAAAATACTTGTTTGTCAATGCTAACTGCTTGAGAATAAGGACCAATTGCCTTTGGAGCTTGGTTTGTTTCAATTTTTTTCAACTGATGAGACATGATACACCTCGAATATATAGATGATTATTATACTTGTTCTTCTTAATAAGTGCAAAAATTTGATCTGGTCATGTTAAAGGAAATCTGCTATCGTCAAGTTTAATCTTTAAATAAGGAGAATCATATGGCCAATGGAAATACAGGAAATAATGGTACTGGAAACACAACAACAGTCGCAATTGTTGTTTTAGTAATCCTTGCTTTGATTGCTCTGTTTTACACATTATCTAGACCAGCTGGAACAGGTGGTACAAGTGGAGATCGAGAGATTAATGTAACAACACCTCGAGTTGAAACACCGGATGTGAATCCAGGTCGATCAACCAATGGACGAGGAACAACCGGAACCAATCGCTAGTCCATCTATACTCATTTCACTTCAAGCTTGCACATTTGCGATATGTGAAAGCTCTCGCGGTTGGACATACCGGAAATGTGCAAGCTTGAAGTGAAATGAGTATAGTCCACATCACTTCATTTTCTATTGAAGGGAAAAGGCTGGTCCGCTATACGTAAAGCCATCCCTTCTTGAAATGTTATAGATAATTTAGGATAGATTCATGAATGTCATCTATTTTTTTTCAACAATTTGGCTCGCACAATGGATTGGAATGGATCCTCTTTTGACAATTTACGCGATTATTGCTTTTATTTTAATTGGCGTAGGTTTAGCTGGGATCATTCTTTTTACGAGAGCTAAGCTTATTAGATCCGATCTATGCACAATTAAGGTCAATGAAGATGAAAAGTTGACGATTCGTACAATGGGTGGTGGAACGTTATTAACCGTTCTAACTTCTCATGGAATTCCCATTCCCTCTCCTTGTGGAGGAAAGGCGACATGTAAGCAATGCCGCGTACAAGTAATTGAGGAGGCTGATGAACCCTTACAAACAGATGTCGATACATTCACAAAAAAACAATTAAAAGAAGGTTGGCGTCTCTCTTGCCAATCTAAAGTCAAACATAACCTACATGTACACGTTGATGAGCATATTTTGGGAGTAAAGGAATGGGAGGGAGTTGTCAAAAGTAATGAGAATGTAGCCACATTTATTAAAGAACTCGTTGTAGAGGTTGCTGAAATTATTCCCTATAAGTCAGGGGGTTACTTACAATTTCACGTTCCTTCTTTTAAGACCGACACAGATAGTTGGAAAGTGACCATGGATCCTAAATTTTATCCAGACTGGGAAAAATATCATCTATTTGGTCAGACATTAGACTTTAGCGATTTACCTTCTCCACCGAACGAAGTCATTCGGGCTTATTCTATGGCATCCTATCCAGCAGAAGAACGGACATTGAAATTTAACGTCCGAATTGCAACGCCTCCTTTTGTCAATGGTCAAATGCGAAATGATCTTCCTTGGGGAATTTGCTCGTCCTATATGTTTTCCTTAAAACCTGGAGATAAAGTCCGGATGTCTGGGCCATACGGAGAATCCTTCATGATTAACGATCAACGCGAGCTTGTCTTTTTAATTGGAGGAGCTGGTTCCTCATTTGGTCGAAGTCATATCCTGCATTTATTTTATACAGAAAAAACGAAACGTAAAGTGACCATGTGGTATGGAGCTCGTTCATTGCGCGAAAATATTTATCAAAAAGAGTATGAAGAACTCGATCAAAAATTTCCAAATTTTGATTATTATCTTGTCTTATCAGAGCCCTTACCGGAAGATTTAGAAGCAGGATGGCCCGCTAAAGATCCCGTGAAAACAAATTACTTATTTAAAGCCTTTGAAGAAGGTCAACTCAAGAAAATGGAGTATCCTGAAGAGTGTCTTTATTATGTTTGTGGACCTCCTATGCATAATAAAAGTGTTCTCAAACTTCTTGATGATTACGGTGTTCCTCGAGAGAGCATTGTTCTAGATGACTTTGGCAATTAAAGGAGATCGCATTGGTTTTGATGCATGCCATGCTTCTTGATGGGCCCAAGAAGCTTCTTCGGTTGGCTCAAGTTCCAAAGCCTCATCCAAGTCGTGGACAAATTCTCATTCATGTGCAGACGTGCGGCATCTGCCGCACCGACTTACATATTGTGGATGGTGAATTAGAAAGTTCTCAGGTTCCTTTAATTTTAGGTCATCAAATTGTCGGATTCGTCGAAGGTCAAGGAGAAGAAACGGGCCGTTTTAAAAAAGGGGATCGTGTTGGCGTTCCGTGGTTAGGCCATAGTTGTGGAAAATGTCGATTTTGTTCAGCAAAAAAAGAGAACTTGTGCGAGCATGCTTTGTATACCGGTTATCATTTAAATGGTGGATTTGCAGAGTACTGTGTTGCTGATGAAGAATTTTGTTTTCCCATCCCTTCCTCTTATGCCTCAATTGATGTGGCCCCTTTGTTATGTGGGGGATTGATTGGTTATCGAGCTTATCGGATGGCAGGTCATGCACGGAATCTTGGTCTTTATGGATTTGGTTCTTCTGCTCACCTGTTAATACAAGTGGCTAATCATCAGGGAAGAGAATGTTGGGTATTTACAAGGCCAGGAGATAGGGAAGCGCAGGAGTTAGCCAGAAAGCTTGGAGCTGTTTGGGCTGGATCTTCGGACCAACTTCCTGAAGTTCCTTTAGATGCCGCCATTGTGTTTGCTCCGGTTGGAAGCTTAGTTCCACAAGCATTACGAGCGGTCGATAAAGGAGGAAAAGTGATTTGTGCAGGCATCTATATGAGTGAGATTCCATCTTTTTCATATGCACTTTTATATGGAGAAAAAGTTCTGTGTTCAGTCATGAATTTAACGAGACAAGATGGGAATGAATTCTTCCAAATTTCCGAAAATATTCACATTCATTCGCAAGTGACTGTGTATCCTTTAGAAAAGGCCAATGAAGCGCTTGAGGACTTGCGCCAAGGGCGATTTTCAGGATCGGCCGTGTTAAACATTCATTAATGGACAGTATGCGTATTGTATTAGCACAAATAAATCCGATAATTGGCGATCTGACAGGAAATACCAAACGGATCATCCAAGCCATTGAAAATGGGCGTCAGAAACAAGCAGATCTCGTTCTCCTTCCAGAATTAGCCCTCTCTGGATATCCTCCTGAAGATTTCCTATTACTTCCTTATTTTATGAAAGCAGTGGAAGAAAAATTACAGATAATTATTCAAGCGACTAAGGGAATGGTTGTGATTGTCGGTCTTCCAAGAAGGAATCCAAGTCGTTTAGAAAAAATTCTTTATAATAGTGCAGCCATTATTGATGATCAAAAACTGGTTGGTTTTCAAGACAAGGTGTTGCTCCCAACGTATGATGTCTTTGATGAGAGACGCTATTTCGAGCCAGGAGAGCACGTCAAAACTTGGTCCATTAAAGGGAAAAAAGTTGGAATCACGATTTGTGAAGATCTTTGGCAGCATAGTGGCTTTATTCAATCCACTTATTATCGTCGCGATCCCGTTTTGGAATTGCAAAACCAGAATCCCGATTTTGTTTTGAACTTATCGGCTTCTCCTTATAGCGTAAATAAATTTCATACACGATTGCAAGTCTGTAAACGAGCGTCGCAGTCCTTACAATGTCCAATCCTCTGGTGTAATCAGGTGGGAGGAAATGACAGTTTAATTTTTGATGGATTTAGCTTATGTATCGGACCTCAAGGGTTAATCCAATGTGCAAAGGGATTTGAGGAAGAGGAAATCTTGGTTGATTTAGAAGCTTCTTCTCAGACTTTTCATGTCGAACGAAATCTCTTACAAGATTTATATCAAGCACTTGTTTTAGGAATACGAGATTATTTTAGAAAGCTCGGTTTTCAAAAAGCTTGCTTTGGTTTGTCGGGAGGCATTGATTCGGCACTTGTGGCTTGCCTAGCAGCAGAGGCATTAGGACCTAAAAACGTTTTAGCTGTTTTTATGCCATCCCGTTATTCTGCTCCTGAAAGTCAAGAGGATGCTGCACAGCTCGCTTATCGACTTGGTATCGATTATAAAGTGATTTCCATAGAGGAGCCATTCGAGAGCTATTTACAGATATTGAGCCCATACTTTGCTGAAAAAGCTCATGATATGACAGAAGAGAATTTACAATCCCGCATTCGTGGAATGCTTCTCATGGCTCTATCCAATAAATTTGGCTATATTGTGCTCAGTACGGGGAATAAAAGCGAATTGGCAATGGGATATTCCACCTTATATGGAGATCTATGTGGAGGATTAGCGGTGATTAGCGATTTAACAAAGAAGCAGGTGTATGCTCTCGCTCATTGGATAAATCGTCATGAAGAAATGATTCCCTGGAATACCATTCGAAGACCTCCAACTGCCGAGCTTCGCCCCAATCAAAAAGATACCGACTCTCTTCCAGAATATGATGTGGTCGATCAAGTTCTACAAAGTTATGTTGAAGAGCACTTGTCCCCAGAAGAAATTGCCGATCACTATCACTATCCTTTGAATCTCGTATTAGATCTTGTGAAGCGAATTCATTTAAATGAATATAAACGTCGCCAAAGTCCTCTTGGCCTACGGGTAACAGAAAAGGCTTTTTCTGTTGGACGTCGTTTCCCAATTGTCCAAAGATGGATGTGTTAAAAACTAGCGAGGAAAGCGAGAGCAAGGGGTCAGGCCTGCAATTCTGCTAATTTGCAAACTGTACGAGGAAAGTGGTCAGACCTATAAGTCTGAGAAGTTTGCAAAGGAATAGCAGAATTGCAGGCCTAACCCCTTGCTCTCCATGCCTTAGTTAGCGATTAAGTTTGATTCCAGTCCCAAGAAATGACAGGGGCAAGATCTGTTTGGCGATGGCGCAACATCATAAGTCGATCAAATCCGACAGCTACTCCACAGCAATCTGGAAGCCCTTTTTTAAGAGCTTGAAGAAAGTGCTCGTCAATGGGTAAGGGTTGTTTGCCCAAAGTCATTCGCATTTGATTGGCTTCCATCAATCTCTCTCTTTGTTCAAGGGCATCGGCAAGTTCATGATATCCATTTGCTAATTCAATACCCTGATAATAGATTTCAAAGCGTTCTGCCACGGGTTCATTGCCATGCCAACGTTTTCGAGCTAAAGCAGCTTGTGAGGCTGGATAAAAAGCCAATACACAAAGCTCTTCTTGACCCAGTTGAGGTTCAATTTGAGAGCCTAAAATTAAATTAAGCAAAGCGTCTTTGCCTTCTTCTAGAATAGTGGGATAAAATGGAATGTTGTGCTTTTCCAGGTAATGAAATAAATCCTGTTCAGTTGTTGTGAAATAATCAAAGCCTGCGTAGTGTTGAAATGCTTCACGATAAGAGAGTATGTTGTAAGGAAGATTGTCTAGAAACAAGCGAATAAACTCAATTGTCTCTTCGATCATTGCCTCTAGAGAAATCCCTAAGCGATACCACTCAGCCATCATGAACTCTGGCTGATGTTTTTTACTGTGCTCGCCGTCCCGAAACACATGGGAAAGTTGGTAAATATCACCCATTCCTTCCACTAACAGTCGCTTCATTCCATATTCAGGTGAAGAATGCAAAAAACGGATCTCTTTTCCAAGATACAGAGCTTGAATTAAATCAATATGTGCATCAACAGAAGCATAAGAACTGAGAATGGGACAGTCCACTTCCAAAATGGCACGTTGGGCAAAAAAATGACGGGCCGCTTGGAGTAAACTGGCTCGATCCTTTAAACGGTCGAGTTTAGCTGGAAACTCTAGAGACATATTCGCCTGTACGGGTATCGACTTTGATTTTTTCACCTTGTTCAACAAAGATGGGCACTTGCACTTTTGCTCCACTTTCGACTATAGCAGGTTTCATGACGCGACCAGAGGTCGTGTCTCCTCTGACTCCTGGAAAGGTTTCCGTGATGATCATTTCCATAAATGTCGGCGCTTCTACACTGATTGGACTTCCATTATAGAAAATCATTTCGTAGAGATGATCATCTAATAGCCATTGTTGCGTGTCGCCAACATTGTTTAACGGAATTTTAATTTGCTCGTAATTTTTTTCATCCATGAAGATATAACCATCAGCTTCTTTATAAAGCAAACGCATCTCGGCTTCCGTCACATCAGCTAAATCCAATTTGTCTCCCGATTTGTAAGTCCGTTCGATCACACGTCCAGTAGTCAAGTGTTTCATTTTTATTCGATTAAAGGCTTGACCCTTTCCTGGTTTAACAAATTCATTGCTAATAATTGTATAAGGCTGACCTTCCACTTCAACTTTCAATCCACCTCTAATTTCATTGGTACTGACTTGCGCCATAAAAATTGACCTTTGTTTAGATTAAATGGCTTAAATATAATAAAAAAAAGAGAGAAAAGTCCAGTTAAATGCAAAAATTTGCTAAAAGAGATAGAATGAAGTTCAAGAAACCTTAAGAGGGATCATGTGGTTTAAGCATTATCGTGATTATAAAATAGATCGTCCTTTGATCAAAGAGCAGGTTGAACCCAGTCATGGAATTATTGGTTGTGAAATGCATGACTTAAATGGTTGGGGAACTCTTCATCATATTCCTCATCGACTTTGGAGAAGTGCAATGCTAAAGACATTTTTAAGCTCTTTTATCAAAAAGAAAAAACATCATGGTTGACGACCCTAGGCAACGTCATGGCCATCACACTTGGGATATGATCATTAATTATCATCAATGTCCAAAATGTGGAAAAATTGTTGAAAATCGTAATCAATACGAGTATCGTTTAAGTCATTATGAATTAGATCTCGTATGTGATCGCTGTCAGCATCACTTCACGAAAACAAAACGAGCGACTTTTGGCCCTTTGCTGGGAAATGACTAACGCTTGCCTAGGAGAATAGAAATGGAACATAACGAACAGCTCTATGGAGCAGAATTTAAATTACAAGAAAAAATTGCACAAGATACATTAGAACGTTATTCAGGATCACCTGTCAATGACTTCCAACCTTATGTAATGCTAACAAATTTTTCTAAATATGTCCATTACTTTGCTGAACAGCGTGGATTACAAATCATTGAAGGGTCAACATTTAAAGTGGCACATTCGCCTGAAGAAAAAATAACGATTCTCGATTTTAAAATTGGATCGCCTGCTGCTGCTTTGGTTGTCGATCTTTGTGCCTTTTTGCCCATTCGAGCCGCTTTGTTGCTAGGAATGTGTGGAGGATTGAGAAAACATTACCAAGTCGGAGATTATTTTGTTCCAGTTGCTAGTATTAGAGGGGAGGGAACTTCAGACTTTTATTTTCCTTCTGAAGTGCCTGCTCTAGCTAATTTTTTAGTGCAAAAAATTGTGACGAATATTCTCGATGAAGATAAAAGTTCTTATCATATTGGGATCACTCATACAACGAATAAACGATTTTGGGAATTCGATAAAGATTTTAAATCTCGTCTGCAAGCAACTCGCCCTCAATCAATTGAAATGGAGTGTGCGACGTTATTTATGGCAGGTTATAGTCATAAACTTCCCTTAGGGGCTTTACTCCTTGTTTCAGATCTTCCGTTACTTGATGAAGGAATTAAAACTAAAAAAAGCTCAGAACATGTTTTTACTACTTATACGGCTGATCACGTTGAAAAAGGGGTTAAAGTGATGAAGGCGCTGGATGAAGCTTTAAAGCATGAAGCAAAAGGAGTTTTTCGGGGAAGCCGACGTCGATTTGAGAGCACAATGAGTTGAAATAGGTGATAAAATGACCTTTGCCTCGTGTGATTGATGGTAGCAGTGCTAGCTATCGAGCTTCTTCTCTCTATATAGTCGCTACGGTTTTTAAAAATTTGCGACTTAGATCTTTGATTCTTAAAATTTTTATTATCAAGTAAAATATTTAGTGTATATTGAGTTTTTGCTCTTAAGCTTAGATAACACTACGTTATTAAGTTAAGGCTGAAGCAGATAATTTGAATGCTTTAGCTAACTTAGAATTCCAATAGGAAACTCGATAATGGATAAAGAAGTAATCAAGGCACCGCGCAAAAAAAACTCTATAGGGGAAGCTTGGTATCAACAGCCATTTTTTGAATATGCGACAGGAACTCTTTTAACACTGACAATCATTTTTTTGATTTATCAAGTTTGGTTTTTGATTACTCCTGTATTAAATTTTATTTCTTCTTTAATTGCTCCTATTTTAATTTCTGTTCTTTTCTATTATTTACTTCGTCCTGCTGTTTATTTTCTAGAAACCTATCATGTTCCTCGCGTTGTTACAATTGGTCTGCTGTACCTTTTAATTGCTCTTTTGATTGCCATTATTTCCGTCTCTTTAGGGCCTTTATTAGGCAATCAGATTAAAGCTCTTGCGAATATTTCCATTCAGACGTTAGAAAACTTACAGGAGCAATATCAAGAAACAGCGAGATCGCTGGCTTTTGATTTAGATGACGAAATTAGACAACGAGTCATTGCCTTTTTACAAGATGCAACAAATTTGCTTAGCCAGAATTTACTAGATATTTTGGGGTTTTTAACTCGAATTGCAACCATTTTAGCGGTGATTCCTTTTATTGTGTATTATTTACTTAAAAGCGATCATGAATTTGCTTTGGGATTTTTAAAACATTTTCCAGAAGATTTTACAAGGGATGCGCGTAAAATTCTAAAAAACGTAGATGAGACATTGGCTAGTTATATTACAGGTTTAGCGATTATCTCACTGAGTGTTGGAATTTTGCTATTTTCAGGTTATCTAGTCATTGGCCTTGATTATGCTTTAGTGCTTGCCCTCATTGCAGTTATATTTAATGCTGTTCCCTTTTTAGGACCCTTTTTAGCTATTACACCGGCTCTACTACTTGGCTTGACAGAGAGTGCTGGTATGACATTAAAAGTCGCGATTGTGTTTATTGTGGTTCAACAAATTGAGTCGAATCTACTTTCTCCGCAAATTTTAGGACAGCGATTAAATATCCATCCGCTCACTATCATTTTACTTTTACTAGCAGCAGGAACTCTGTATGGTTTAGTGGGATTGATTTTAGCGACTCCGCTCTATGCCATTTCCAAAGTGCTATCAGAGACGTTGTATAAAATTTATCGATTGCGATATCCTCATTTACTAGAAACAGAATAATACGCTCTAGGACATGCCCTAAACAGTGCGATTTATTTCGGCAATGACTGCCTTTTCCAGTTCTCCAGGGGATTTCACTTTTGGCATGAGGATTTTGCGTGTGATAGTTTCTTTCCCTTTCCGTTTTTCAATGGTTAAGGAGACTTTTTCTTGTTTGATTAATATGACTCCCTGTCTAGCAGCATAGATACGAACGCGTGTTAAATAATAGAGCCACTCTGCTGGAATCGGGGCTGGACCAAAGCGGTCTTGGACTTCTGCCCAAAGGGATTCGACATCTTCCCAAGAGATGGCTTCGCCAAGTCGTTGATAGACTTCCATTCTCAGACTGACTTCGTTAATATAGTCTTCTGGTAGTCGTGCATCCATCAAGAACTCCATTTTTGTATCTTGAATGACACTAGGCATTTTACCTTGTAGAGTTTGAATGGTTCGCTTGAGAAGTTTGCAGTAAAGATGAAATCCAATGGAAGAGACATGTCCTGATTGTTCGGTTCCTAAAATATCACCAGCGCCTCGAATTTCTAGATCCCGCATGGCCACTTTCATGCCACCTCCATAGCCTCCAGATTCTGCTAGAGCTTGAAGACGTTTGCGAGAAATTTCTGGCAAAGTGCGCAGATTGGGAACTAGGAAATAGGCATAGGCACGTCGATTCCATCGCCCAACACGTCCTCGAAGTTGATAAAGAGTTGCTAATCCAAAGTGATCTGCACGATCAATCAGAATGGTATTAGCATTGGGGATGTCAATGCCGTTTTCAACGATTGTGGTTGCCACTAAAATATCGGCTTGGCCATTTTTGAATTGATGGAAGGCAGAATCAATTTCATCTGTATGCATTTGTCCATGGGCTACGATGACTCGAGCTTGAGGGAGGAGAGTTTGAATACGAGAAGCGATCGAAAAAATGGATTCTACTCGATTATGAATGACAAATGCTTGGCCGTCTCGCGCCAGTTCTCGAAGTAATGCATTGCGAATGGTTTGATCATGGGACTCTGTGATAATGGTTTTGATGGGAAGGCGATCTTGTGGGGGCGTGTGAATAATGGACATATCTCGAGCTCCGATCAGTGACATGTAAAGAGTTCTTGGAATTGGTGTAGCAGATAAAGTTAAACAATCGACTCCAACTTTAATATTTTTCAAATGCTCCTTTGCTCGGACTCCAAATCGTTGCTCTTCGTCAATAATCACAAGTCCTAAATTTTTAAATTTCACATCTTCGCTAATGATTCGATGTGTTCCAATAACAATATCCACAGACCCATTTTCAATCCCTTTTAAGCTCTCTTTTAGTTGCTTGGCTGTTCGAAAACGAGATAGGACAGCTACATGAATGGGAAAGTGATTCATCCGATCGACAAAGTTTTCATAATGCTGCATTGCTAAGACAGTTGTAGGAACTAAAACAGCGACTTGTTTGCCTCCATCTATCACGGCTTTAAAAGCCGCACGCATGGCCACCTCTGTTTTGCCATATCCAACGTCTCCGCAAATCAATCGATCCATCGCTTTTTTTTCTTGCATATCCTTTTTAATACTGGCGATAGTCGCTAATTGATCTTCCGTTTCAATAAAGGGAAATTCTTCTTCAAAAGCTAGTAAATCTGGGCCATCTTCTGGATAAGCAAATCCTTGATGAATTTCTCGTTTGGCATAGCTTTCTAATAGATCAGATGCATAACCTAAAATTGCCTTTTCAGTTTGTTCTTTAGTTTTTTTCCAACGGGAGCTTCCTATCGTATGGAGCCTAGGGGTTTCTTCATGAGCTCCAATGTATTTTGTGATGAGGTGAGCTTGATTTAACGGGACGTAAAGTTTCGAATTTTCTGCATATTCGATAATAAAAAATTCGTTTGCGATTCCCAAGTGGTTCGGTCTTGTTTCAAGTCCTAAATAGCGTCCGATTCCATGGTTGAAATGGACGACCATTTCTCCAGGAATTAATTCATATGTCTCAGCAGGAGAAAGATGGTAAGTGCTACGCAGTTTTTGTCGTCGCATCTTATAGCGATGTGTGAGTTCTGTTAAAGGAAGAATGGCTTCTTGGATATCTTGTATCACCAATCCACTGGATAGATATCCTAGGTGATAAAAGGTTTCACGAGGCAAGGAAACTTTTCCATCGATGAGTCTTTTATGAAGACTTGCTTCTTCTAGTTCTGTTGCGCATAAAAAGTGAAGTCGGTAGGAATGGT
>WUUC01226685.1_pt1 | contig 13200 bp, 15 predicted proteins | sample 6278441 | NCBI WGS metagenome assembly WUUC01 (sample SAMN13675441, study PRJNA597444) | soil metagenome | isolation source: soil | place: USA: Washington | collected 2017-10 | reverse complement strand
TTGAGACTGGGTGTTGACACCCCCCACGGTGGGGGGTTAAGCTACTCCCATGACGAACAACGGAAGCCACACGATCACCACCACGGTCACCGACACCGCGACCGCCGAGCAGTACGACCGCCTGCTGCGCACCATGAAGGACGCCCGCGGCACCGGTACCCGGCTCGCGGTCAAGATGATCGACCAGTTCATGCGCATCGTGGAGACGGACACCGACGGCACCAAGCTGGGCATCGACGTCTACCCGAACGGCGACGTGACGGACCCCTTCACCGTCTGACCGCCGGCCACCAGCGCCCCGCCCCCAGCTCGAGGGGGCGGGGCGCTCTGCTGTCCACCCCAGGGGGAATGCATCGATTGGCTATGAATACTTCCCCCCTCCGGTTTGACACCCCCCACGGTGGGGGGTACGCTATGGGCATGACGAACACGACGCCCGCACTCCACGTCCGCCCCTACGACAGCAAGAGGGTCTACCGCTTCGTCGCGGTCGACACGATCGAGGAGGCCGGAGGCCACGCCGCCGACCGCAGCGTCTACCTGGTCGACGTCGCCACGGGGGCCGAGACCATGGTCTTCCTTGGCGACTTCTGCGCCTACTTCGTTGCCGTGTGCGAGCACGGGCACAAGCAGGACTGCTGCCTCGAGGCCACCTGCCAGACGGCCGAGGACTTCGCGCTCGACCTCCGCGTCCGGGCGGACGACCCGCGCCCCGGCGACACCGTCCAGGTCATCGCCACGGGCGAGGAGGATGGCGAGCTGGCGGCCGAGCTGCCCCTCGGCACGCTGGTGAGGCGCGCGGGCCCCGGCGCGATGGTGGCGTTCGAGGGGCGCGACCACCCGATGTGGCTGGCCTGGGAGCAGCTCCACTTCTGCGACTGACGTGGCCGAGGGCGATGTATCCATAGCCGATGAATACATCGCCCTCCCCATTTGACACCCCCCACCATGGGGGGTACGCTATCAACATGACGAACACGGCGAACGCCCCCCAGGCCAGCTACGACCGCACCGCTGCCGCCCGCACCTACACCCGGCGCGTGCAGATCACCTTCGGCTACGGGATGAAGCTGGCCTGCGAGATGGACCTCTCGATCGCCGACATGGAGAACCTGCGCCGGGACGGCGACATCGAGCCGGACGCCACGTGCGTCGACTGTGGTGGCCACGTCACCGAGTGCCCGGAGATCGCCCCCCTGCTGCTGGACTGGCCGGAGCGCGCCTACTCGACCACCTGGGGTGGCGACCTGACGCAGGCCGAGCTGAACAACGCCTAGACCCGACCGCCCCCGACGCACCCCCGACCCCCACAGGGTCGGGGGTGTTTGCCGTTACGATCACCGGACCCCCGACCTCGAGGAGTTCCGGTGCCCCAACGCCTGCCCCGCCCCACCCAGCGCCGTGGGACCGCTCTCACGGACCCCCCGCGTCCGCCCGCCCCGCTGCCGAACTTCATCTACGAGAGCTGGTTCCCCGCGATCGTCACCCTGCCCGGCGGCGAGGTCGTCCGGAAGGCGAAGGTCTTCGCCGCGGACACCGGGCTCTACGTGTTCGGCCACGCCCCGGACAACCCGCGCGACCCGCACAACGAGCCCACCTGGTACGCGCCGGTCGCTTACGACAAGACGCCCCGACCGCCGTCCGGCACGATTGCGGCGAGCGGGTTCACGATCGAGACCGAGGACGGAACGCCGAGCATCCTGCCGCAGGCCATCTGCGCCCCCTGCTCGGCGCACCGGATGAAGTCCTGGACGCCCCCGTGGGCGAGCGTCATCCAGGCGTGGCCCGACCAGGCGGAGCAGGAGGCGCAGGCGTGAACCTGAAGTGGACCCGTGACGCGCTCACTCTCGCCGTGACGGCGGCCGCGGCCTTCCGGCTGACCCGTCTGTGGTTGCGCGACGACCTGCCCGGCGTGCTCCACGCTCGCGAGGCCGCGGTCGAGGCGCTCACGTCCCGCGTACCCGACGGCGAGGAGCACCCGCTGTTGCCGCTCACCTACTGCGCCTGGTGCGCTGGCTTCTGGATCTCGGCCGCCGTGGTCGCCGTCGCCAGCACGCCCGCGCTGGCTCCACTGTGGAGGCCGCTGTCCACCGTGCTCGCCGTGAGCGCTGTGGTCGGTGTCGCATCCGCGCACGACGAATAGGAGCGACCACGTGCCCGTGACCGAACGGGGCCGAGTAGCCGCCCAGGCCTACCGCCAGGCGGCTACCGCGGCCGCCCCCCCGCCCAGGGAGCCGACGCCTGCGGCCTTCGCCGCACGCCCAGGCGAGCCGCGGCGCACGTCCGTCAAGGTGATGCGCGCGTCCGGCGCGCGGATCGACAACACCAACCCGGACACCGTCCGGTCGCTCATCGCGGGCAGGCGTAGCCAGCAGTGGCAGGGGCTCGCCTGGGGTTACCGGGACATGATCGGCGAACTGCGCTACGGCCTGCAGTACCGGGCTCGCGCGATCAGCCGCGTGCGGTTCTTCGTGGCGCAGATCATCGGCGACGACGACGAGCCCATCCCGCTGTCCCTGCGTAACGACAAGGACGCCGAGAAGGCCGCCCGGATCACGCTGCCGCCGGAGCTGTGCGCGGCCGCCGAGGAGGAACTCGCCCGCCTGCCGCTCGACGCGGGGTACCAGTTCCTCGGCGTCTGGTCGGAGAACTTCGACGTCGCGGGCGAGTGCTACCTGCACGGCTTCTACGACGAGTGGACCGGCGAGGAGCAGTGGAAGATCCGCTCGGTTGACGAGGTCGAGTTCGGCACCGACGGCCGGACGGTGCACCTGATCGACGAGACGGTGCCCGGCGGAATCGGCCGGCGGATCGACCTGTCCGAGGAGGGCGGCGAGGAGCTGTACCGGCTGTGGGTGCCGCACCCGCGCCGGAGCCATCTCGCGGACTCGGCGCTCAAGGCGATGATCGGCACGATGGAGGACATCTGCCTCATCGGCCGCGAGATGCGGGCGGCGAGCAGGTCGCGGATCATGGCGAACGGCGTGATCTTGATGCCGGACGGCATGACCATGATGCGCAACGTGCGCGAGGACGCGGACGGCGACGAAGAGGACTCGCCGTTCATGGCCGAGTTCACGGAGGCGCTGAACGCCCCGATCGCGAACGAGGGCGACCCCGGCGGCACGGTGCCCGTGGTGCTGACGGGCAGCATCGAGGACATCCAGGCGTGGCGGCACGAGCGCCTCGAGCGCACCGACTCCGAGGAGCTGACCGACAAGCTCGCCGCGGCTCTCGGTCGCTTGGCGGCTGGGTTGGACATCCCCCCGGAGATCCTCAAGGGGATGGGGGACGCGAACCACTGGACCGCCTGGCAGATTGACGCGTCAACCGCTCGCCACCACATCGAGCCCGGCGTTCGGCTCATGGCCGACAGCCTGACCGGGGCCCTGCTGCGCGCAGCCCTGCTCAAGCGCGGGTTCCCCATCGAGCAGGTCCGCCAGGTGCGCACCTGGTACGACCTCGGCACGCTGACCGAGAACCCCAACCGGCGGCAGGACGCGCTCGATGCACGCCGCGAGGGCGCGATCGGCAACGCCTCGTTCCGGCGCGCGCTCGGCTTCAACGACGGCGACGCGCCGACCCCGCAGGAGGTCGTCGAGATGGTCGCCCTGAAGGCCGGTTTCGACCAGGCCACGGCGACAGCTCTGCTGCGCTACCTGGTGGCGAACGACCCGGACCAGCCGTTCGAGTTCCCCGCGGTCGGTGCTGAGGCTCCTCGCCAGGCGCTCCCCCAGGGTGCGCCGGCACCTGCGCCGGTAGGTCCGGGGGATGCTCCGGGCAGCGTGCCGAGCACGGCCCCCCCTGCGATTGCGGCGAGTGGGCATGGAAGCGCTCTCACGAGGGTAACGCCTGGTCACATGCCGTACGGCGACTTGTCCGGAACGGCTTTCGCGACCGTCCCAAGTGGACGCCGACGCGAGGTCGACGAGCAGTACCGCGTCGTGCTCGACGAGTCCCGTCGCCTCATGGAGGTAGACCGCGCGCTGCGCGACACCCTCCTCGCCGCGTGCGACGCGGCCATGACCCGCGCGCTCGAGGTCGCCGGGGCCCGCCTGCGCGGCAAGGCAACCGCCGACGCCGAGCTGTCCGCCAGCCTGCGCGGCATGAGCGTGCTCGTGCTCGGCCAGACCATCGGCCGCGCGCGCGCCCTCGCCCTCAACGCGGACGACGACCACCTGCTGCGCGAGGCCTTCGCCCAGCTCGGCACCCTCTTCACAAAGTGGGTGCTGTCCGCGATCGAGAACGTCGTCGACCGCGTGCTGCAGATCCTCGGCCTGGACGCCGAGTCCCGCGCCGGGAAGGCCGCGGCGAAGCGGATGCGCGACGGCATGAGCAGCAGGGTCGACGACGGGTGGGCCCGCCTGCACGACGGCCTGCGCGAGCGCGCCTCGAACCTGATGTTCGACGGCGAGGACGACGAGGAGCTGCCCGGCGAGGTGCCCCCCGGCATGGTCCCGCCGTACCTGCTGCGCACCGCGCTCGCCATCGTGGGCGGCCTTCCGGAGACCTCCGGCGGCCTTGACGACTACGGCCGGTCGGTCACCGGGGAACCGGTCGGCGGCCTCGCCAACGGCGACACCGTCCGGCGCGAGATGGAACAGCACGGCGCGGTCGAGCTGGGCTACCTGTGGGTGTACGGCATCACCCTGGACCCCCGGAAGTTCGACCCGCACTGGGACCTCGAGGGGGCGAAGTTCGCCGACTGGTCCGACCCGAAGCTCGAGACGGCGGGCGTCTACAGCGGCAAGTTCACGTGGGTGGGCACCCACTTCCGTCCCGGCGATCACCGCGGTTGCATGTGCGACTACGTGCCCGCCTACGCGGTACCGGCCTACGCCGAGCAGGTGCGCGAGCGCCTGGCGGTCCCGACCCGCGAGATGGCCGACCTGATCAAGCTCGCCGAGAGCGACGACGACGCAGGCCGGACCGGCACGACGGCGCAGATCATGCGCGACCAGCACGAGCAGATCCAGACCCTGCAGGCCCGATTCCTCGGAGGCAAGCGGCCATGACGGCACCCACGATCGAAGCGCCCGAAGTCGACGAGGAGCTGCCCGTCGTCGACTCGCCCGGCGTCGAGCTGCCCGCGGACACGTCCGGCATCCCGGAGGGCACCCGCGCCGTGGTGCTGCCCGTGATGGTCGTCGAGGGCATGGACACCGCCGACGGCCGGTACCTCGAGCCCGGCGGCCTCACGCACCGCGCGCTGCCCATCTCGCTGCTTGCCCAGGTGCGCACCCCGGACGGCGGGGGCGCTGGCCACGACAACGCGCACATCGTCGGCGCGATCACGGAGATGGTGCGCCGACCCGGTCCCGAGGTGATCCAGAAGACCACGGGCGAGGCCTTCCCGGAGGGCACGTTCGTCTGGTCCGGGAAGGGCTGGATGTACACCGACGTGCCGGAGGGGAAGAGCGCGTTCCAGATGGTCATGGACCGGGCGCTCTCCGGCAACTCCGTCGACCTGTCGGACCTCGACGTCGAGTTCGAGTACGCGCCCGACGTCGACCCGAACGACCCGAACGCGGGGTGGACCCGGATGCGGATGCGCTCGGCCATCATCGCGGCGAGCACCCTCGTTCCGCAGCCCGCGTTCGCGGACGCATACGTCGAGGTCGACGGCGAGCTGATGGTCCCCGACGGCGGGCAGGTGATCACGGCCTCCGCCGTGTCGTTCCGCGCGATCGGCGTCGACACGAACTGTGCGCCGTGCGCGCTCGGCCTGGGCTTGGCGGACGACGAGGAAGAGATCGAGCCCGGCAGCGCGGCCGACCCGGACGTGCAGGTCGAGCCCGACGAGAAGCCGCGCACGGACGGCATGATCGCGCTCGTGCCCGCGGACGCCTCGCCGTACGTGGTCGACGGCGGCGACCCCGCCGAAGAGATGCACGTGACGCTGGCCTACCTCGGCGACAACGTGAACGCCTGGACCGACGCGCAGCGCACGGCGGTGCACGAGATGGCCGCGCAGCTCGCCGAGGTCGCGACGGACGGCCGGTTCGGCGTGGAGGCGCGCGTCTTCGGTCACGCGCAGTTCAACCCGGACGGCGGGCCCGACGGCGACCGGGAGGCGTGCGCGGTCTACCTGCTCGGCGACAGCGAACTGCTGACCGTGCTCCGTGGTGCGGTCATCGACAGTCTGCAGCAGGCGCTCGGCTCGGCCGATTATCCGGAGCAGCACGAGCCGTTCGTGCCGCACATGACGGCTGGCTACGGGGTGGACGTCGCGGACCTGTCGACCACTGGACCGATTCAGTTTGGCGCGATTCGGGTAGCCCTCGGCGGCGAGGTCGTCGACTACCCGATCGGCGGAGGGGAGGCCACGCTCGTCGCGGCCGCCCCCGCACCGCTGCCCGCGAAGGCCTTCCACGTCCCGGAGCCGGACGGCCCACAGGCGCTGGCCATCACCGAGGGGCCCGGCGGCGAGCTGCTCCTGTCCGGCCACATCGCGGCCTGGGGGGTGTGCCACATCGGGTTTCCCGGTCAGTGCCGCACCGCACCCCGGTCGCCGTCCGGGTACGCCTACTTCCACACGGGCGCTGTGCTCACTGACGCGGGCGAGCTGGCGGTCGGGCAGATCACGCTCGACGCCGCGCACGCCGAGCTGACCAGTAACGCGCAGATGGCCGCGCGGCACTACGACCACACCGGCACCGCGGCCGCCGACGTCCGGCTGACCGACGGCGAACACGGAATCTGGGCATCCGGCATCGTGCGCGGCACCCTCTCGGCCGAGCAGCTCCACCGGTTCCGGGCGTCCGCCGCATCCGGCGACTGGCGGGCGGTACGCGGTGCGCTCGAGATGGTCGCCGTACTCAGCGTCAACGTGCCCGGATTCCCTGTGCCGCGGGCCCGCGTCGCCTCAGGTGCACCCATCTCGCTCGTCGCCGCCGGAGCGCTCGCCGCGCCCGTCGCCGAGGGGCAGCTCGGCATCAGCCGTGGCGACCGCGAGCTGCTCGCCTGGGCCCGCGACAAGATGCTCGCCGAACGCCAGGCGGACGCTCTCGCCGAGCTGGACGCGCTCGTCGACGTGGGTGCGCTGCATGAGGGAGCGCTCGCCGAGCTGGACGAGCTGTTCGCCGACTGGCCCCCGCTGGTCGACGACCTCGCCAACTGGGTGGAGAAGGCGGGCGGCCTGCCGAAGTACATCAAGCGGATTTCCGAGCATCTCGAGAGCAAGGGCATGGACCAGTCGCAGGCCATCGCCACGGCCGTGAACGCGGCCAAGAAGATGTGCGCGACCGGTGACACCTCACTGCCTGGCGACCAGGATGTGAACCCTGGCAGCCGGGCGGAAGCCTGCGCGGCGGTCGAGGAGTGGAACGCCAAGAAGGCGGCGGACTGACCGTCCGCGCCGTACCCTGGTCGAGCGCTGCGCACACCCTGGAGGCGAAGTGATCCCGAGAGGGAAGGTCACCGACTACGGCGACCTGTTGCACGTCGAGCAGTGGCTCATCAAAGGGCGCAGGCTTGCCCTGAAGTGGCGAATCGGCGCACCGTTCGACACCACGCCAGCCGACCGCATCCCCGGTCCGGTCGGCACCCCTACCGGAAGGTTTGACCTGATCATGGATCTCCTCGCGGACAAGCAGGTTCCCCTCTCGCTCGTCTTCACCGACGAGCTGCTCAACCCCGTCGAGACCCCGGCGGACGCCACCGTCACCTACACGGTCGACGACGCCAGCCTGATCAACCTGACCGACAACGGCGACGGCACGGCCATCGCCGCGGCCGTCGGCGAACTCGGCTCGGCCATCGTGTCGGTCACGGCCTCGTGGTCGGGTGGTTCGGTGACCGGCGACCTGCTGATCAACGTCGTCGCGGGTCTCGCCGAGCGCGTCGAGATCGTCGCGGGCGAGCCGACCGAGGTCACTCCGGACGCCTGAAAGGCGGGCAGCATGTCGAAGAGCTTCACGGCGAAGGTGGTCGTCGAGTCGAAGGTCGAGCACGGGCAGCAGGTCAGCCTGCAGTTCCGGCCCGACTACGACCAGGGTCGGAACGCAGAGTGGGCGGAGGCGACTCCGGCGCTCGCCCTGGGCATGACGGTGAAGAACGAGGTCGCCGAGCAGGTCGAGGTCGGCGACGCGTTCACGCTGACGTTCTCGAAGGACTGACCCCGCTACGTCGAAGGGCCCGCGCCTCTCCCCAGGGGCGCGGGCCCTTCTGCACCTCAACGGCAACCACTTCCGCGCGCAGACTGTAGCGCTCCTGATCATGCCCATTTGACACCCCCCACCATGGGGGGTAGTGTCCTGGCTACCGACACCGAAAGGGGCCCCGGATGAGCGCCTTCCCGAAGACCATGCGAGCAGCGGCCAGCGGCATCGCCCGCCACCTGCTCGCCCTCGGCGTCGAACCCGCCGGATCGCGCCCCGCGGTCGTCGCGATGAAGGACTACGTCGCCATCACGAGCAACTCCTCGACCGCGGTCGAGGCCGAGTGGATGGACGCCCTGCAGGCGCTGCCGTACCGGACCCGCTTCACCCTCCGGCGCAACAGCGACAAGACCCTGACCGCGTGCGTCTACCGGCTGGACGAGGTCGACCCGCAGACGGTGGCGGCCTGACGTGCGCGTCCCGACCTACGACCAGCAGCGCTGCGAGCGGTGCAAGGCGCGCATCCTGAACGCGAAAACCTCTCGCATGTCGAAGGGGCACCCCGTCATCGTGGCGCTGAACCCTGACGAGGACCTCGTCAACGACAAGCCGAACGACTCCTACCTGCTCACCGTGACCGGAACGACCTACACGGCAGGCCTGCCGACCAGCAGACTGCAGCGTGAGCAGCTCCGTGCGGCAGGCCACGTGTTCCACCTGCCGCACAAGTGCCCACCTCAGCGCTGACCAGCGCCATACCGAAAGGCTCGTCCGTCATGAACCTGACCGCCCGACGACACGCTGCAGTGGCGCTCGCCGCCGTTGCCGTGGTGTCCATCCTCCTGCTGGCGTTCGCGGTTCCCGCGCTCGGTCAGCGCACCGACGACGCCCCCGCGTCCCCGGTCGTCGCGACCCACCAGCTCAACACCGACGCGCCGTCGGTGAACCTCACCCCGGACGACCCCGGCGTGATGCTGACCTCGCCCTCGGCGACGCCCGACCCGACGAGCAACTCCTCGAGCACCCAGGGCACGACCGGCGCAGTGCAGGCCGCGCCGGTCGCCGTGATCGCCGACGACCCGGCACCCGACCCGGCACCCGCGCCGACCCCTGACCCGACCCCGCCCCCCGTCGAGCCGACCGGCGAGGGCAACCCCAACGGCCCGAACGGCGAACTCGCGCCGACCACCCCGCCCCCTCCGCCGAACCCGGCGGACGCGGTGAACCCCACCATCAACCCGACCCCGTAGGAGAACCGCCCCGATGACCGCCATCCCCGTGAAGCGCCAGCCCAACCCGCTCGACGAGCAGGCCGGTACCCACATCTACGCCGTGCTGCTCGGCGTCGTGCGCTCCGGCGCGCTCGCCATCCACTCCGACCCGTACCTCGTGATGCAGTACGCCGCGGCCGTCACGTCCTCGGTGGTGGTGAACCCGAAGATGCTTCGCGTCCTCGGCTGGGAGATGCACAACTTGCTGGCTGGCCTGCACGCTCGAGGCCTCGCCCTCAGCGAGTACAACACGGAGAACAACCCGTGCAACTGCCCGCACGACCACGACTGGGACCGCGACACCTGCGACGTGGTGCGCACGGGTGCACTGCAGGGTGACTACCGGCCCGGAATGCAGGCGCTCGACAAGCTGATCGAGAACCCGCCCGTTGCCGAGGTCGACGTGCTGGGCATGGGCGTCCAGGTCTTCGCGCCCTACCTCTGCGAGATCATGCGCGACATCGTGAAGGGCGCGCAGAAGGCCAGTCAGAACTAGCACGACCGCACGACCGAACGCCCCCGACAGTGGCACCTGTCGGGGGCGTTCTGCGCGCAACCACGCAAGTCGACGACCCTCCCGAACGACCTCCCCTACGATCACGCTCGAACGGGGCAAGACCCGCGCGGACGTCGGCCTAGCTGCACGACCACGCTTTCCGGCCTAGCTGGGAGCCGCCCTACCGAATCGAACGGAGAGGACGGGAACCGTGGACATCGCGGAAATCCTGACTCGGCTCCAGGACGCCACCCCCCAGGAGCTGAGCGCGGCACTCGCCGCAATTCGTACCGCCAGTGCCCAGTACACCGGCACCCCGACCGCCGAGTCCGCGGCCGCCGTGACGGAGCTGGCCACCCAGGCACGGCAGGTGTCGGGCGAACTGACCCGCCGGACCGAGCTGGCGAACCAGCAGGCCGCGCAGCTCGCCGAGCTGCAGTCGCTGACCGAGCTGCCGGAGCAGACCCCGGAGGTCGTGCCGGACCCGCAGGCCGACCCGCCCGCGGCTGACCCCGCGCCGGTCGTCGACCCGCCCGCCACGGACCCGCCCGCGACCGACCCCCAGGCCGTCACGGCTGCAGGTCGTCGACTGGGCGGCACCCAGAACCCCGGCACGCCCGCCCCGATCGCACGCCCGCGGGCGACGGCGACCACGGCAGCGCTGCCCGGCTCGACCCTCGAGGGCGACCAGCAGATCACCCGGCGCAGCATCGCGGAGGCGTTCGCCCGTCGGAACGACCAGCTCCGTCGTGCGCCGTCCAACACGCGTGCGGACATGATCCGCATCGTGACGCGGTACCCGGAGGAGCGTCACCTCGCCGCGAACGCGGACGCCTTCTCCAACATCGAGAAGGTCGAGCGCGTCCAGAACGACGTGCTCAGCCGCAGCGCGCAGCAGAACGCCCTCACGGCGGCAGGCCTGTGCGCCCCGCTCGAGGTGCTCTACGACATCGACGTGCTGGGCGACGAAGACCGTCCCGTGCGCGACGCGCTGACCCGCTTCGGCGCTGACCGTGGCGGCATCACCTACCGCCCGGCTCTGGACGGTGTCACCCAGACCGGCGGCATCGGCACCTGGACGAAGGCGAACGACGTCGCCGACCCGCTGGTGCCGAAGACCTGCGTCGAGATCGCGTGCCCCGGCATCCTGAACGCCGAGGTCGAGGCCACGTACATGTGCCTCACGTTCTCGAACATGTCCTCGCGCTTCGACCCCGAGCAGATGGACGCGAGCATCCGCGCGCAGCGCATCGCTCACGCCCGGTTCGCCGAGAACAAGCTGCTCACCCAGCTTCGCGCGGGCAGCAAGCCGCTCTACACGAACCGCCTGCTCGGCGCGGTGCGCGACATCCTGGCCACCCTGGACAAGGTGACCGCGTACTACCGCAACGTGCACCGCCTGGCGCAGAGCGCTTCGCTGCGCGCCATCCTGCCCGCCTGGGCGCAGAACCTGATGCGCGCCGACATGGTGCGGCAGATGGTCGGCGACGGCCCGACCGTGCTGGCCATCGCGGACGCCATGATCGACGAGTGGTTCCGGGTGCGGAACGTCAACATCACGTGGCACCTGGACGGCATCGCTGGCCGCACGCTGGCCACCCCGACCCCGGACATCGTCATCCCCGACCAGTTCTACGCGCTCGCCGCGTCGCAGGCCGAGGTGCCCGGTTTCCCGGACGTCGTCGAGATGATGCTGTTCCAGGAAGGCTCGTGGCTGTACCTGGACGGCGGCGAGCTGAACCTCGGCCTCGTCCGCGACAGCACGCTCAACGCGGACAACCGGTTCCAGACGTTCTCGGAGTCCTTCGAGATCGCGGCGAACCGCGGCATCGAGTCGATGTCGATCAACATGGCCGTTCAGCCGACCGGCCAGTCCGCAGCCACGGTCACCACTGCCGCGGCCGCCGACTAGCAGACGACCGCCGTCCCGCCCCCGTGAGCCACGAGGGCGGGACGGTGCTCCCGAAAGGAGACTGGGATGCAGTTCGCACCAGTGTCGCCGCCAGCGCCCGCGCAGGCTCCGGCACGGAGTCTGGTCACGTCCTCGCTCACCCCGAACGATGGGGCGCGCTGGGAGAACGGCATCGCCTGGCGTCCGGAGCGCTGCCCGCAAGGGCGACTCTTCGACCCGTGCGACGACGCGACCGGATTCGGCCCGCTCGTAGGCGAGGGGGACGAGGGCGTCGTCTACTACGTCCCGTCGCCCCTGCGCGTCGAGGACCGCTGCAGCACCCGCTACGGCGACAGCACTGACGACCAGGCGCGCGTGCGCCGTCAGCTCGAGGGCACGACGTCCTGGTTCCTCGCCCGCGAACTCTGGTCGGGCGACTGGACCAGGACGCACAGCTACACCGACCCGGAGGGGACGGCAGGCGTGGTGAACGCCTACCTCGCCGACGAGTCGCGGGTGACCGTGCACGCGGGCAGTCGCACCCCGTCCGAAGCGCTGGGCTTCCTCGAGGAGGCCACGCGCGACGCTGCGCTCGGCATGGACGTCGTGCTGCACGTGCCCGTCGAGGTCGTGCCGCACATCGCGCACGCCCTCGTGGTCGACGGCAACCTGCTCAAGACCATGACCGGGGCGCGCGTCATCGCCGACGCGGGCTACCCCGGCACGGGCCCGTACGACACGGGTACCGCCGAGGTGCAGAACGTCGCGATCACGGGCGTTCCCACGGGCGGCACGTTCACGCTCACCTACTCCGGCCAGACGACCGGCCCCATCGCATTCAACGCGGCCGCAGGGGCGGTGCAGACGGCGCTCATCGCGCTGTCGAACATCGCGCCGGGCGACCTCGTGGTGACCGGTGGGCCCGGACCCGGCACGGCCTACGTGGTGACGTGGAACGTGGCGCTCGGCAACGTCGCGCAGATGACCGGTTCCGGCGCGCTGCTCACGGGCGGCACGGCTCCGGCCGTGGTCGTCACGACCACCACGCCTGGGGTAGCCCCCTCGGTTGCAGCAGGCCTGTGGATGTTCGCGACGGGCCCCGTCGCGGTCCGGCTCTCGCCCGTCGTGACCGAGGAGCTGATCGACCACAGGGAGAACCTGCGGCTCGTGACGGCCGAACGGATGGGCGCTGCCTACTTCGACCCCTGCATCGTGCACGGTCTGACCGTGACGCTGCCCGAACCGACCCCGTAAGGAGAACCGCTGTGGCGGGAGAATACGACGGCGCAGGGTCTCTCTTTGCGCTCGGCCTCCGGGCTACCCTCCTCGACGCGACCGGCGCGCCCCTCGCGGGCGACGACACGTGCTACGTGACGGACGCCCTGGTCGCCGCAACGATCGGCCTCGAGTACAACGAGGCCGAGGAGATCAGCCAGACCAACG
>WUUC01041773.1_pt1 | contig 13205 bp, 12 predicted proteins | sample 6278441 | NCBI WGS metagenome assembly WUUC01 (sample SAMN13675441, study PRJNA597444) | soil metagenome | isolation source: soil | place: USA: Washington | collected 2017-10 | reverse complement strand
CTGTACGAAAGGACAGGAAGGAGCTACGAGAGTAACGATCCACTATTGACAACCTGTCGTTCCATATCAGTTTAGTTCTGCGGCAGAACGACCGACGCGGGCTCGGAGGCGTTGCCGGCGCTGTCGAGCGCGATGACATTGAACGTGTTCGACTCGCCGGCGTTGCCGTAGAGGATCGTCCGGCCGGTGCCCCCGATGCTCTGATCGAACACGCCGTTCACGTAGACATCGTAGCGAATCACGTTTTGCGGATCGACGTTGTCCGTCGATTGTTCCCAGAACAACCAGGTCTCGCCATCCTCGAAGGTCATCCCGAAGTCGGTCAGATTGCCGGGCTTCGTCGGCGCTTCGACGTCGTTGGCGTCGAACGCGGCGGTGGTCACGAGGAGCGGCGCGCTCGTGGGTGACCAGTTCCCGATCGAGTCGCGGGCTCGCACGGTGAAGCTGTATGTCGTCTCCGAATCGAGGAGCGCGAACGTCCGCGTGGTGTCGCGGATCCCGCGGACGATCGGAACGCCGTCGCGCATGACATCATAGAAAATGTACGGTTGGTTGTCGGTCGAGGACCAAGACAAGGTCACGTAAGTCGGGCCGACGGTGCCAAGCGAAACAGAAGGTGTTGTCGGCGGCGTGCGATCCCTCGGCGCAGCGATCGCGATTCCGCTGGCGAACACCGCGCCGGCGAGAAGGAGTGTCGATAAACGGGTATTGAACATTCGAGTGGGCTTCCTTTCGGGTGCCCATGCTGGCGACGCAATCGCGAGAGCGTCAACGCAGCGAAGAGACGCGTTGCTTTCGATTCAGTAATCACTTTGCGAAGCCGGTCGCAGTATAGTGCCACGATGTTCGTGCGACCCTGGTATGTCTTCATCGCCCATTTCTTCATTGCTCATGTTTTCGTCGCGTGTGCGACGCCCGCGAATCACGTTGAGATCACGGCCCTCGCCGATGGGGTGTGGCTTCATCGCGCGATGAAAGATTTGCCGGGTATCGGCCCGTTTCCGACGCACGGACTGATCGCAAGGACAGGTGCCGGAATCATCCTCGTCGATAGCGCGTGGGACGACGAACAAACACAACAGATCGCGACTTGGGTCGAAGATGTGCTCTCTGCGACGATCGCCGTTTCAATCCACACGCACGCGCACGACGACAAGATGGGGGGCATCGGAGCGCTGCATGCGCTGAATGTTTCGACCTATGCTTCGGCGGCGACCAACAGCGCCGCACCTCAGCACGGTCTCCTTCCGGCGAAACACGATCTTTCGATGGGAGAGCTCGCGGGTGGGGCGATCGAAGTATTCTATCCAGGTCCAGCGCACTCTGCGGACAACATCGTCGTGTATCTGAAATCGGCGAGTATCTTATTCGGTGGTTGTTTGGTGCGGCCCGCAGGCTCGAGCTCATTGGGAAATACCGCGGATGCCAATATCGAAGAATGGGCTCGTGCAGTCGAGCGGATCAAAACACGTTATCCGGACGCGAAGATCGTCGTGCCCAGCCACGGACCACCGGGCGGGCCCGAGCTCTTGGATCATACGATCGCCTTGGTTCAGCAACACCGCGCGCGCCGCTGATCTTTCGGCCAGGTCGATGCTCGGAAAACCGCCTACGCTCCGGGCTCTAGCCACGCCGGTGCCCGCACGTTAGCCTCACCCTCGTGGCGCTCGACTCCAGCGTGGTCCTCGACGAAGGGGACGGGCCGATCGTCGCGACGGCGATTCACGACGGTCACGCGCTGCGCCCCGAATGCGCGGAGCGGATGGCGCTCGCCGAGACGATTCGCCTCCGCGAAGAAGATCCGTACACCGGACGGATCGCACGACTTTTTCCGGCGTCGCTGGTGGTGACGCGCTCCCGCTTCGAGGTCGACCTCAATCGCCCGCGCGACACGGCGGTCTATATCAAGCCGGCCGACGCCTGGGACCTCGAGGTGTGGAGCGCACCGCCGCCGCGCGAGCTGGTCGAGCGCTCGCTCGCCGAATACGACGCCTTTTATGCCGAGCTGGAGCGTGTCCTGCGCGATCGCGAACAAAGATACGGGCGTTTCGTGGTGCTCGACATCCACTCCTACAATCACTGTCGCGAAGGCGCCGGGTGCGCGGCGGATCCCGCAGCGAATCCCGAGATCAACGTGGGCACGGGGAGCGTCGATCGAGCGCGGTGGGGAGCGCTGGTCGACCGCTTCTGTCGCGAGCTGTCCGCCGCGAGCGTGCACGGCCGCGCGCTCGACGTGCGAGAGAACGTGAAGTTCCAGGGCGGCCACATGTCGCGCTGGATCCATCGGACGTTCCCGTCGACCGGTTGCGCGCTGGCGATCGAGCTCAAGAAGACGTTCATGGACGAATGGACAGGTACGGTGAACGACGTTCATCTCGCGGAGCTCGGCCGCGCCTTGGTGTCGACCATGCCCGGCCTCCTCGAGTCGTTGCAGCTATGACGGAGCTCCTGGATGCAGCGCGAGCGCGGCTCACCGCAGGCAAGCCGCTTCGCCGCACGCTCGCCGGTGGCGGCCGGCTACATGTCGATCGACCGTTGCCGTTCCTCTGCGTTTATCGGACTCCGGACGAAATCGATCCCGGAACCGCGGACTTCGTGCGCACGCAGGCCTCGTATTTGATCGCGGCCGCCGGTGAAGACGTGACGGCGCTGGCCTTTGGCGTCGCCAAGACGCTCGCCGACATCTGCGGAGCTTGCCTGGTCGTCGAGCTCTGGTCCGGCGCGCCCGCACCGCCGCACATTCGGATTCGCACCGGGGCCAGCGACCGAATCGCCACCACCATCGACGCGCTCGCCGCCGCTTTGCGTGCGATGAAGCTGCCGGCGGTCGAGCTCGACGTCGCGGTGATCGCGGCCGCCGACGCGTATCCGCCGGGGCTGCCGCCGCTCGTCGATCCGACGCTCGCGTCGCAAGCCGGAATCCTGGCGATCGGTGTGGAGCTCGCGCCGTTTTATCGCTCCCCGCGCGGAGTTTATCCGTTCATCGCCCGGGCGTTGTCGCGAGAGCTGATGCACGCGCTGCAACGCGCATTCTTCGAGCTCGCCCGCGTTCAGACCCCCTCGAAGCCGGCGCATTTTCAAATGCTCGGGCGCCGGCGGATCGTACGCGCGGTCCGCGAATCCGACTTGGCGCTCGCCGAGATCAGCGCCTCGTTCGACTTTCTGCTCGCGGTCACCCCGGTCAACAGCGAGGCCGCGTGGGCGGAGCTCTGTGAAACCGGTCGCACCCCGACGCTGCACTACCGCATGCTCGAGCTCGATCCCGATCTCGGCAAACGCAGGCTCTACGACCTGCCGCTCGATCGACTCGAAGATCCGGTGCTCGCGCAGCTCCTGCTCGACAAACGCCGCGAGCTCGATCGCCAGCTCGGATTACTCGGCGATCGCAACACGCCGCGTTTCCTCCACGGCAGCATCCAGCTCTACGGGGGCGCGGAAGACGCGCTGCTCGCGGAAGCGCTCGCCATCCTCCGCAAAGTCGCGCCGTCAGCGCCCAGTGCGGGCCCGCGCTGTAATGCGGAGACGTTCGCCGGCCGTGCACGCGCCGAGATCGAACACTACCGGGGCGCCTATCCCCCGTTGGAAGCGACGGTCACTGTCCGCGAGGACATCAGCTCGCTCGTGGTCTCGCACGGCAACCTGCTGGTTCCGGCGAAGCTCGACGTACCGCAACATCGCAGCGACGCGCTCTTGCAACACGAAGTCGGCACCCACGTGGTGACGTATGCGAACGGGCTCGCGCAGCCCCTCAAGGTGCTCAGTGTGGGGCTCGCCGGTTACGAAGCTTTGCAAGAAGGCCTCGCCACTTTCGCCGAGCACCTGATGCGCGGCCTCGACGGGAATCGGCTGCGCACGATTGCGGCCCGTGTCGTCGCGGTGCGCAGGCTCATCGATGAAGTCGAATTCCCCGCGGTGGTCGCGGAGCTCGTCGAGGAGCACGCCTTCACCCCGCGCGCTGCGTTCAACATCGCGATGCGCGTGTTTCGCGGAGGCGGCCTGACGAAGGACGCGATCTACCTGCGCGGCTTGCTCGAGCTGCTCGACTATCTCCGCGGTGGTCACGAGCTCTCGTCGTTGTTCGTCGGCAAAATAGCCGTCGACCAAGTCGCGCTCATCGAGGAGCTGCTCCGGCGCGAGATCCTCCGTCCACCTCCGCTTCGCCCGCGCTGGCTCGACGCGCCGGGCGCACGCGATCGACTCGCGCGAGCCGTCGCCGGCGTCCGCCCGTGCGAGCTGCTCGAATCGATAGGAAACACAGCATGAAGATCGGGTTCGTCTGTAATGACATCACCACCGAAGAAGCCGGTTACACGACGATTCGGCTCTCGCTCTCCGCGCTCGCGATGGGACACGAGGCCTGGTTGATCGGGGCCGGCGACTTCGCGAACGATCCCGATGGCTCGGTTCGCGCTTGGGCACGCGCGGCGCCGCGGACGACGTATCGCTCGACGAAGACCTATCTGGCCGACCTTCAAGGGCCGAAAGCGCGCGTCGAACGGATCAACACCGACGATCTCGATATCCTCTTTTTGAGAAACGATCCGGCGGGCGATCTCGGTACGCGCCCCTGGGCACAAAGCGCCGGTTACATCTTCGGGCAACGCGCGGCGCTTCGCGGCGTCATCGTGCTCAACGATCCGCACGCGCTCGCGCTCGCGATCAACAAGCTGTACTTCGAGAGCTTCCCGGAAAGTGTTCGGCCGCGCTCGCTGATCTCGCGCAACGCCGACGACCTGCGCAAATTCGTGGAGGACGAAGGCGGACGCGCGTGCCTCAAGCCACTCCAGGGCTCGGGCGGCACCAACGTCTTCGTTGTGAAACCGAACACCAAGGGCAACCTCAACCAGATGATCGAGGCCGTCACGCGCGACGGTTATGCGATCGCGCAAGAGTTTTTGCCCGCCGCCAAGGACGGCGATACGCGGTTCATGTTGATGAACGGCCTCCCGCTGATCGCCGGTGGTAAGTACTGCGCGTTCCGCAGGGTCTCCGCCAAAGGTGATGTCCGATCGAACCTGCACGCCGGCGGGAGGATCGCCAAGGCGGTGGTGACCCGCGAGATGCTGGAGATCGCGGAGATCGTTCGTCCCAGGCTCATCAGCGACGGCATGTTCCTCGTCGGCCTGGACATCGTCGGAGATAAGCTCATGGAGATTAACGTCTTCTCGCCAGGCGGGCTCGGAAGCGCCGCGAAGCTCGAAAAGGTCGACTTCTCCCAAGCCGTGATCGAAGCGCTCGAACGCAAAGCTGCGGTGCGCACCCACGCCGCGGGCACCCTGACGAACCGCCAGCTCGCAATGCTGTAGCGGACTTCGCGCAAAACCGGGCTCAAACGACCGCTCAGTCGGCCGATTAGCTCCCCATGTCCCTCGAGAGCCGAATCGAGGTGGAGCTCGAGCGCCTCGTTCCGCCTGCGATCTTCGTGGGCGCAGTCGGCCCTGCGCTGTTCGCTCCGCGTCCGGTGCTCACCGTCTCGTTTGCGGTCCTGTTGTGCGTCGCCCACGCCACATATTCGCTGCTTCGATTTCGTTTTCACTTGCTCGGTCCGAGCTCCGGGGGTGCGGCGCGCGGGATAATTTCGGCGCTGTTTCTTGCGCTGATTGCTTGGTCGACCGGACCCGATTTTCCAGGATGGATCGCGGCGATCCCGATCGTCCTCGCGCTGCCCTTCGCAGTGAAAAGAGGAAAGGAGTGGCGCTGGCTCGGAATGGTGTGTCTGGCCGTCACGGGTGGTCGCTACCTGGCGGGTGCCGCGCTTGGGCACCTCGCGGGTGGATTCATCGCCTTTTCCGCGGCGGGGATTCTCTCGACGCGGATCGCGCGCATGGTCAAAAGACTCATTCTGTCGCTCGAAACCGCGAACGAATCGAAGTCCCGCTTCGTCGCCAACATGAGCCATGAGCTTCGCACCCCGCTTGCGGCCCATGATCAGCTTGAACGAGCTCGCGCTGGCCGCCGAACCGAACGAATCGACCAAAGCGCTGATCACAACAGCGCAAACGTCCGGTCAACATTTGCTCTCGATCCTCAACGACATTCTCGATCTCTCGAAGATCGAAGCGAACAAGCTGGAGCTGGAAAATATACCGTTCGACCTTCGGGACTGTTTCGCTCAGGTGGTGGCGATCGCGGACGCCTCCGCGCAAGCAAAAGGCCTGGCGATCGAGACAACCATCAATATCAGCGAAAACTGGCGCTCGGGAGACCCGACGCGGATTCGCCAGATTCTTCTCAATCTCACCAGCAATGCGGTGAAATTTTCTTCGCAGGGCTCGATCCAGATCTCTGCATCGACGGACGAGGATCGCGCAGTTTTCACCGTTCGCGACCAAGGCCTCGGGATGTCACCCGATCACTTGAAACGTCTCTACCAGCCGTTCACTCAGGCAGACGCCGCCACGACGAGAATCTATGGAGGCACAGGTCTAGGACTGAGCATCTGTCGGCTGTTGGTCGACGCGATGAAGGGGCAGCTCCATGTCGAAAGCGAAATCGGAAAAGGCACCACGATCTCCTTTGGGCTGCCGCTCTCGCGCGCGAAAGCTCCCGTCGAGACTCCACAGTGGGCTCCCGCGGATGCGGCGATCAAGTTGCGTGTGTTGGTCGCTGAGGACAATCCAACGAATCAACTGATCATCCGAAAGATGCTCCAAGGACTCGGACATGAAGTGACTCTTGTTGCCGATGGCCAAGCAGCGATCAGCGCATTTCAGGAAGATGGAGTGTTCGACGTCATTCTCATGGATGTGCAGATGCCGAAGTGTGACGGGCTCGAAGCAACACGGTCGATTCGCGCGCTCAGCTCCGGCTCTGATGTTTTGATTCCGATCATCGGCCTGTCGGCGAATGCCATGCGAGGCGACGCAGACCTGGGACGCGCCGCCGGCATGACCGACTATCTCGTGAAGCCTGTCCCGCGCCGAGCGCTCCAAGATGCGCTTCTTCGCGCCGTCTCTCCGGCTTCGCGACACGCCGCCTAAGTCTCGGCCGGGGCCGCCTGCCCCAGCACGCGCGGAACGAACGCCAAAAACATTCAAAGCGTTGGCTTTCGGATCGATCCAGGTATCTTGCTCGCGATGCCTTTGTTGGCCCTCTTGATCGTGCCGATCGTCTCGGCGGCGATCGTCGCGCTCCTCCGCGCGACCGCGCATACGCGCGCGGCGGCCATCGCTGGGCTCTCGACGTTCGGATCGCTGGTCATGGTCGCTTCGCAGTTCCCGCGCGTACAAAACGGCGAACACATCGTGGAGCGCATCGCCTGGGTCCCGGAGCTCGGCCTGAACCTGGTGCTGCGGCTCGACGGGCTCTCCTGGCTCTTCGCGGTGCTGGTCCTCGGCATCGGCGCGCTCGTCGTGTTGTACGCGCGGTACTATCTTTCGCCGGCGGATCCGGCGACGCGTTTTTACGCCTTTCTCTTGGCGTTCATCGCATCGATGCTCGGCGTCGTCCTCGCCGGGAACGTGCTCCAGTTGGCGTTCTTTTGGGAGCTGACCTCGATCTTCTCGTTCCTGCTCATCGGCTACTGGAGCCGGCGCAAAGACGCGCAACGCGGCGCTCGTATGGCGCTGGCGGTGACCGGCTCCGGCGGCTTTTGTCTGCTCGCGGGTCTGGTGACGCTCGGGCACATCGCCGGCACCTATGAGCTGGACCTCATCCTCCAGCGCGCTGCGATCGTCCAAGCACACCCGCTCTATCCCGTCGCGCTCTCTTTGATCTTGCTCGGCGCGCTGACGAAGAGCGCGCAGTTCCCGTTTCACTTCTGGCTACCGAACGCCATGGCCGCGCCGACTCCCGCGTCGGCTTATCTGCACTCGGCGACGTTGGTGAAGCTCGGCGTCTTTCTTTTAGCGCGACTGTGGCCGGTGTTGTCCGGGACCGATCTCTGGTTCTGGCTCGTCGGTACCGCGGGCCTCGTCACGCTCCTGTTCGGCGCGGGAACCGCCTTGTTCCAGCGCGATCTGAAGGGCCTGCTCGCGTACTCCACCATCTCTCATCTCGGATTGATCGTGCTGCTGCTCGGGCTCAACAGCACGCTCGCCGCGGTCGCAGCGGTGTTTCATGCGATCAACCACGCGACGTTCAAAGCATCGCTGTTCATGGCGGTCGGCATCATCGATCACGAGACCGGCACGCGCGACATCCGGCGACTCTCCGGGCTGTTTCGGCACATGCCGATCACCGGCGTGTTGGCGCTGGTGGCGACCGCGGCGATGGCCGGCGTGCCGCTCTTGAACGGGTTCTTGTCGAAAGAGATGTTCTTCGCCGAGGCCGTGTTCATCGACGCCGTTCCTTTCGTCGAAACAACGCTGCCGATCGCCGCGACTTTGGCCGGCATCGGGAGCGTCGCCTATTCGCTTCGTTTCGCAGTGGAGGTGTTCTTCGGACCATCATCCGCGAACACGCCCCGCAAACCTGAAGAACCTCCGAAGTGGATGCGGGTGCCGGTCGAAGTGCTGGTGCTCGTCTGTCTGGTCGTCGGTGTCGCGCCCGCGGTTTCGATCGGGCCGTTTCTCGACGCCGCGGCTCGGCAAGTCGTGGGTGGAGCGCCTCCCGAGTACAGCTTGAAGATCTGGCACGGCTTCACGCCCGCGCTGTTGATGAGCGGGGTCGCGCTCGTCGGGGGTACTGGGGTGTACTTGATCGTGCGCCGCCTCGAGCGCCGTAGCGTCGCGCTGAACCTCTCTCTGCCCAGTGGAGCGAAGCTCTTCTTCGGCGCGATGACCTTGTTGACGTTGTTCAGTCGATGGGTCCGCACGCGCCTGTTGACCGCTGGGCTGCAGCGACAGCTCCTGGCGCTCGTCGTCGTCACGCTGGTCGTCGGCCTGTCCTCGGTGCAGAACGAGACCGGCAAAGGCGATCGCCCGCTGATCCCGCTTTCACCGGTCTTCGCCGGTTTCTGGATGATCGGCGGCCTGAGCGCGCTGATGGCGGCGTGGCACGCGAAGTTCCACCGGCTTCTTGCGCTGATGTTGGTGGGGACCGCGGGCGCGATCTGCTGCGTGACGTTCATCTGGTTCTCTGCGCCGGATCTCGCGCTGACTCAACTGACGGTCGAGGTCGTGACCACGCTCCTCATCCTGCTCGGCCTCCGCTGGCTTCCCCCGCGAGAACCGCATCGAGGCGTCTACAACGCGAGCACTCGAAGGTTCGCGCTCGCGCGGCGTGCTCGCGACGGCATCATCGCGACCGGCGCCGGGCTGGGGATGGCGGCGCTGTCTTACGCGGTGATGACGCGCGAGATTCCCGAGCGGGCGACCTTCTTCTTGGAAAAAGCGCTGAGCGAAGGAGGAGGACGCAACGTCGTCAACGTCATGCTCGTCGACTTCCGCGGCTTCGACACCTTCGGCGAAGGTATCGTGCTCGCGCTGGTCGGGCTCACGGTCTACGCGTTGTTGCGCCGGTTTCGGCCGGCGCCCGAAGTCATGGCGCTGCCACCTCAACAACAAGCGCTGCCGGCGGACCTGAAGACGGATCTGGTTCATCCGCGACAAGCGCGCGATCCCGCCGTCGGTTACCTCACCGTTCCCGCGGTGCTGGTGCGCGTGATGTTGCCGGTCTCGGGCGTCGTCGCGGTCTTCTTCTTTTTGCGCGGCCACAACGCGCCGGGCGGAGGTTTCGTCGCCGGGCTGATCATGTCGGTTGGGTTCCTGCTCCAGTACATCGTCTCGGGAACCGAGTGGGTCGAAGAACACGTGGCGCTCAGGCCGCGAACGTTGATCGGGCTCGGGATCATCTTCGTCGCCGCGACCGCGAGCGCGCCGTTCCTCGTCGACTATCCGCTCTTGACCTCGCACACCTTCCACTTCGATCTGCCGCTGCTCGGCGAGCTCCACCTCGGCAGCGCGATGTTCTTCGACATCGGCGTGTTCTGTTTGGTGCTGGGCTCGACGCTCTTCATCTTGCTCGCGCTCGCCCACCAGTCGATTCGCGCGCACCGCGCCGCAGGAGGCGAGTGATGGAAGTCGTATTGGCGATCGCCATCGGCGTGCTCACCGGATCGGGTGTGTGGCTGGTCCTCCGGCCGCGCACGTTCCAGCTGGTGCTCGGTCTGTCGCTCTTATCCTATGCGGTGAACCTGTTCATCTTCAGCATCGGCGGGTTGGCGATCGATCAGGAGCCGATCCTCATCGACGGGCTTCCGCCGGCCGTCCAAAACTACGCCGACCCGGTCCCGCAGGCGCTGGTGCTCACAGCGATCGTCATCAGCTTCGCGATGACCGCCTTGTTGCTGGTGGTGATCCTCGCGTCGCGCGGCATGACGGGAACTGATCACGTCGACGGTGCCGGAGCATGAACACACTCATGCAAAGCGCGATGCCGCACTTGATCGTGGCGCCCATTCTGCTGCCGATGGTGGTCGCGGCGGTGATGATCCTCTTGGGTGAGCGCCGTCGCGAGCTCAAGATCGTGATCGGCGTGAGCTCCACCTTACTCGGGCTCGCGCTCTCGTGTTTCCTGCTCGCATGGACGCACGAACACGGCGTCGTCGCGTATCTTCCGGGGAACTGGCCGGCGCCTTTCGGAATCGCGCTCGGGATGGACCTTCTTTCGGCGGCGATGTTGGTGCTCACGTGGCTTCTCGGAGCCGCCGCGCTCCTCTTCGCGTCGGCGAGATGGCACCGCGCCGGCGTTCATTTCCATCCGCTCATGCAGCTGCAGCTCATGGGCCTGTCCGGTGCGTTCTTGACCGCCGACGTCTTCAATCTCTTCGTGTTCTTCGAGATCCTCCTCGCGGCATCTTACGGGCTGCTCTTGCACGGCTCGGGCAAGACACGCATTCGCGCGAGCATCAAATATGTCGCGGTGAATCTCGCGGCGTCGTCGCTCTTTTTGATCGGCGTGGCGATCATCTACGGCGTCACCGGCACGCTCAACATGGCGGAGCTCTCCGCGCGTCTGTCGGCCGCGTCGGTCCCGAACCGCCATCTCATCGACACCGGCGCTGCGATCCTGGCTGTCGCTTTTTTGCTGAAGGCCGGGGCCTGGCCGCTCAATTCTTGGCTCTCGCCGGCCTACGCCGCAGCGACACCACCGGTCGCGGCGATGTTCGCGGTGCTCACCAAAGTCGGTGTCTACGCGCTGGTCCGCTTATGGACCTTGATGTTCGCCGGAGGCCCGCTCGCCGGCTTCGGGGCGGACGTCTTGCTCGGCTTCGGCGTAGTGAGCGCGTTGCTCGCTGCGTTCGGAATGTTCGCGACGTCGTCGATTTCGATCCAAGCGTCTCTTGGGGTGGTGGTGTCCGCAGGGACAGTATTGTCGGCGCTCGGTCTCGCGGACGCGAACGTCCTCGGAAGCGGCTTGTATTATCTCGTTCCCTCCACGATCGCCTCGAGCGTGTTGTTCCTCCTGGTCGACATCATTCAGCGGTGGAAGACGGGATCGACGACCGTCGACGAAGCGCCGTTTTTGAACGCCGCGCTCGAGCACGAAGACGTCAATCTCGACGATGAAGGGGCGCCGCTGGTGACCATGCCCTTTCCCGCATCGACCGCGCTGCTCGCATTGGGTTTCGTCGCTTGCACCTTGCTCGTCGCCGGCCTCCCGCCGCTGTCGACGTTCATCGGCAAGACAGGCATGTTGGCCGCAGCGCTCGCCTCGGGCGGCGTGAAAACAGACGCGCGAATCTGGATCTTCGTCGCCTCGCTCCTCTTATCGGGCGTGCTGGCGCTCGTCGCGCTCACCCGCTCGGGGATCCGCACGTTCTGGGCCGAAACTCCACGCGAGCGACCTGTGGTTCGTGCTTCCGAAGGGCTTCCGGTCGTCGCGCTCCTCAGCATCACCTTGCTCTTGGCCATCGGCGCAGGTCCCGCTCTGTCGCTCGCGAACGCAGCGGCGCGCGCGCTCCACCAGCCGAGCGCGTACATCGAAGCGGTCCTCGGAGCTCGCGTGCACACGGATCCAAAGGGGGCGCCATGAAGCGGCTGTTCCCCTCGCCGCTGTTGTCGGCCGGGCTCTTCGTCTTGTGGATCCTGCTCATGCAGTCGCTCAGTCCCGACACCTTGTTGCTCGGCGTGGTGCTCGCGGTGTTCTGGCCCGTCGCCACCTTGAGGCTCAGACCCGGCTCGACCCGCGCGCGAAAGCCGCGGACGATGTTGCGCCTCTTCGGACGCGTCGTGCTCGACATGTTCCGGTCGAATCTCGTCGTCGCGCGTTTGATCCTGACGCGCGCCCCTCGCGACATTCCGTCGGGATTCGTCGAGGTACCGCTCGCGCTGAAGGATGCGAACGGGCTCGCAGTCCTCGCGATGATCGTCACGTTCACGCCCGGCACTGCGTGGGTGCAGCTCTCCGAAGATCGGCGCTCTTTGCTCTTGCACGTCTTGGCGATCGAGGACGAGGCGAAGCTCATTGAGCTGATCAAGCACCGTTATGAAGGTCCCCTGATGGAGATATTCCAATGAGCTCGATCCTCTCTTGGTCTTTGGCGATGGCCCTCGGCCTCCTCACCGTGGCCATGGCGCTGGCGCTGTGGCGCCTCTTGAAAGGCCCGCGAGCGCAAGACCGCGTGCTCGCCTTCGACTTCCTCTCCTTCATCACCATGCTGATCATCTTGGCCTTGGGGCTCGCCTACCGGAGCAGCTCGTACTTCGAGGCGGCGCTGTTGATCTCGTTGTTCGGTTTCGTCGGCTCCACCGCGATGTCGAAGTTCCTGCTGCGCGGCGAGGTGATCGAGTGAACAACACCATTCCCATTTGGGTCGACGCGCTCACGGGCCTCCTGGTGGTGCTCGGGAGCCTCGCGGCGCTGATCGGCGCGATCGGCTTGGTGCGACTCGGAAGCTTCTTTCAGCGCGCGCACGCGCCGGCGCTCGGATCGACGCTTGGAACGTGGTGCTTCGCGCTCGCGACCGTGCTCCAGGTGTCTTTCGTTGCCGGACAATTGTTCCTGCACGTGGTGCTGATCGCCGTCTTCATCGCCTTGACCGCGCCGATCACCACCATCTTCCTCATGCGAGCGGCGATCTTTCGGGAGCGTCTCGAGAGCACCAATCAGGTCACCACCGACCGGCCGTAGCAGCGAACATTACGAAGCGGCGGAGCTCTCGTCAGTCCTTTACGTAGAGCAGGCCCTTGGGGCCGCAGAAGGCTCTTGACGGCTGATCTTCTACCAAGGTGCACGCGCATATACTCACGAAGCGGTACTCGTAGCAGTAGCCTTCCGTCAGATTGTCGCAGTTGGTGGCGTCGGAAACACAACGCTCTTCG
>WUUC01012343.1_pt1 | contig 13207 bp, 8 predicted proteins | sample 6278441 | NCBI WGS metagenome assembly WUUC01 (sample SAMN13675441, study PRJNA597444) | soil metagenome | isolation source: soil | place: USA: Washington | collected 2017-10 | reverse complement strand
ACTTGGTGGTCTCCTGAGTGAAGTCACCCTGATACACCAGAATCAGTTTCTGTGACATCATGGTGCGGTGCAGGTCATAGATGAAATTCATGAGTTTTCGGTTAGATTAAAGTTTTTTGTGCTTTTGCTAAGTTATTAATTTTATTCAAACCCTGGGGTTTGATTTTTCCCGTGTTAAAAATAATTCTAAAATTTGATGCCTATAAGTAATACATCATCCGTTTGTTTCGTCTCACCGCGCCAGCCTTCCCATTCTGTATCGAATACATCCATTGCTTCAGTCATGGGCAATTTATGAACCTTTTCAATAATTTCGCGTGTTTTTTTCGGTCCAAACTTACGTCCATCGGGGCCTCCAAACTGATCGGGAAAACCGTCTGAACTAAAGTAGATGGAATCGCCTTTTTTAAGCTTAATCTTAGTATTAGTAAAGTTAGTCTGGTTCTTAAATATACCGCCTCCGATAGGGAATTTATTTCCTTTCACTTCCTCCATTATACCGTCTTTCATTAAATAAAGTGGTCTATGGGCTCCGGCATATTCAACTTCGCCATCGTTTAAATTGATTTTACATAAAGCGATGTCCATACCATCTTTGGTTGTAGCATCTTCATCCTGGCGAAGGGTGGTAGTAACCCCTTCATCAAGCAGGTCTAATATTTTGCCGGGTTCTGTAATTTTACGGCTTCGAACAATATCGTTTAGCAGAAAATACCCAATTAATGATAAAAGAGCACCAGGTACACCATGACCTGTGCAATCCACGGCGGCGATAAAAAGGTCATCTTTAATCTGTACGAACCACGGAAAATCTCCGCTGACAACATCGCGCGGTTTATAAAGAATAAATGAATCTGGTAATGCCTTGCTGATAACCCGGTTGTTAGGCAGAATCGCATTTTGAATTCGTTTGGCGTAGTTGATCGAGTCGTTGATTTTTTTGTTTTTGTTCTGAATCTCCAACTCAATCAATTTGCGTTCTGTAATATCATGTGATACCACGAGTACAGATTCTAATTTTTCAAACTCGTCAAATTCAGGAATGGCATTCACCTGCATAACGCGTTTACCCATTTCGGACGGGAAATCCATTTCAGTCGCTACGGTAGTGTTGGTGGCATTTACCTGTTCAACTACTTTTAACCAACCTTCTAAGACTGTGCTGTCAAGGTCGGCTTCTTTAACCTTCTTGTTTAGGAATGACGCTGGGCCACGTCCTGTATAAGTTTCGATAACGGGGTTAATATAGGAGATCGATTCGCCTTCCAATCGAGTGATAAGGTCGGGTGAGTTTTCAGACAAGGCCTGCATTTTGCTTCGCATGCGTTGTTCTTGTTCTGCCCGTCTGCGTTCGGTAATATCACGTGAGTTAAGAATGAACCCATGAATTGCAGGATTGGACATGCAATTCGTTCCTGCTGATTCAATCCAGATGTAGCTGCCATCTTTCGCTTTGTATTCGTATTGAACCATCGCGCGTTCATCAGGCTTTAACACCATACGCTTAAACAGGTCACGGAAGGAATCTCTATAATCTGGATGAACTTTATCAATATCGCTCTTCCCAATCATTTCTTTCTGCCCGTAACCAAGAATGGTTTCTACGGAAGGTGAGATGTATCGGATGCTTTCATCTTCTTCATAGATGGTTATTACTTCCGACGCGTTCTCGAGTAATAGCTGCATCCTTTTTTGTGTACGATTAACTTCCTCAACCTGCTCTTCAAGGCGCTGGTTAGAACGTGTTAATTCTTCCTGCGTAGCTTGCATCTCTTCAGCATTTTGTCGCAGTACTTCTTGCTTTTCCTTGAGCTCGGTACTCATCTCCTGAGATTCAGCCAGGAGTTTGCGGGTGCGCTCGTTTACCTTGATGTTAAAGATTGTTCTGGCCAGAATCAAACTGAGTTCCTGTACAAATTTAACCTGTGATGGGTCAAACTTTTTGAAGCCTGCAAATTCAAGAATACCATAAACTTCTTCGTTGGTTATGAGGGGCACAATTAATATGCACTTTGGTCGCTGGTCACCGAGTATACCCGACGTTATCGTTACAAAGTCATCGGGTATTTCTGTGCGAAGCACCGTATCCTTTTCGGCAGCCGATTGCCCCACTAATCCTTCTGCAAATTTGAATTTTGTTTGTAAATATTTCTTCCGGCCATAAGCATAGCTTGCTCTCATTTCAATAACCGGCATATACGGGCTATCATCATTGATGATGTAAAAGGCACCTTGAATTGCGCCGATTTTATCCAATATAAATTTGATCACATCGTCACCAAGATCGTCTATGGTATCGTGCATCCTCAGAATTTCACTTATTTCAGCAACTCCTCTAACAATCCAGTTGCGCTCTTTATCCCTGCGTTCATTTTCAATCAGGTTGTTGCGCATATTTATTAGCGACATCCCTAATAAATCATTTTCACTGGCGGGTTTAAATTCGGTGTCGTATTTCGCTTCTCCAATTTTTTGCGCAAACTCGGCGTTGTGCTTTAGGGTGTCGACTAGTTCATCTACTTTATTCGCCATCTGTCCGAATTCATCATTGCTGTGATCTTCGGTTTTTTCGGGGAGGATACCTTGTGCAACCATACCCAAGGTATTCCGCATGGTGTGAAGCGGGCGCGTGATCGCACGTGCGAATGCCATGGAAAAGAAAGCGGCGATAGCAATAATACAGAAGCCTGCGTAAAAGAATGTTGCAACGAGTGAACCGCCATCACCGTTAGCCTCATTGGCATTGATCTTTGCTGCCAATACCCAATTTGGAATTTTTATTTTGCGAGTTACCTGCAACACTTCATCACCTTTATAATCAGTAGTGTAGGTTGAGCTGTCTTTTCCTTCCAACGTCTTTGTTATTGAGGCAACGGCCTTATCATCCTTTTTAAAGGGTGCGATGGTCGCTTTACTTCTTAAGGGACTGATGAATTCAATATTTTTGGCTGTATTCAATTGGGCGAGAATAACTTCTCCGGTTTGCCCAAGGCCTGTAAAATTAGTGAGGGTGTGGAATTGTTTTTTAAGATCAAGCTTGATAATGATAATATGGTCTCCGGTGTTGGTACTCACCGGTGCGGCTGCAAATAGTATTGTTGACGTGCTGTCGTTAAAAACATTACTAAAATAAATATCTTTTTGGGCACTTGAAAAGGTGTTGCCGTCAGGATCCAATAAGTTTCCCGAACTTTTCTTTGCATCGGTTGAGGCGACAATAGCGCCTGATGTGGAGACTACGGTGATGTCGCTAAAGCCAAATATTTCTTTTTGTTGGTTTAAGTAATCAACTAGGCCGCCTCCGGACGACGGGGCCGCTAAAGTGGTGTCACTACTTTCTGTACTCGCATCAAAACCACCTCCCATTAAACTCATCATGTCGCTGTCTCCGGCCGTTGAAGGCGCAGCTGCACCGGGGTCTTTTAATTTCTCTGAAGATTGAAGAATCTTTATATCGGATACTATCTTTTCAAAGTAATTATCAAAATAAGCAGCTCGATTTTCGGCAATGACGTTCAGGTTAGTGACGAATTTTTCACGGTTTGCCTTTAGATTATAGTCGTAGGTAAAAAGACTTATGGCGGCGACCGCTACAAGCGCAATGACGATAATCAGAATCGTGATTTTGGTACTGATGTTTATGTTTTTAATCATAAGCGTTTAGCGCTAATGTTTCGTTTATGCTGTTGGTTTCGAAATTTTCTCGTTCAGTAAGTGTATTGATTCTTCTACGAATCTTTGCTGGTCTTTTGAAATAGCCGTAAAGGACGCGATTTCAACTACGCCAATTACCTGCTCATTTCGTACAACCGGTACAATTAGCAGGTATTTTGGAGAGGCACTTCCGAGTCCGGAAATTATTTTGATATACCCATCGGGGATGTCATCGATGTACAGGGTGCGGCCACTGATTGCACATTGACCAACGAGGCCTTCGCCCAAGTCAAAACCAATAGTGGCATTTTCTCCGATGTTAAGGGCGTAGCCACTTTTTAACTCTATTCGTTTTATGCCTTCTTTATCCGTGACAAGGTAAAGCGCTCCCTGGCCAGCATCAAGTTGTTTGCAAACTGCCTGAAGGTACACCTTAAGAGTTTCTTTTTCATCGGGAGTGTGCTGCATACTGGCGCGTACGCCGTCCAGGGTAATGGTGGTTTTTGTTTCATTTCCCGCGTTAGCGGCATCTCCTTTATCGCTTTCCAATGTCCGGTCACGATAAACGACGATCTCACGTTGTGATCGCAATGCAAGGTACAGGGCAACTCCTCCCAGCAGAAATGAGATCGCTATGGTTACATAAACTTTTGTCAGATCGGCCGTGAAGTCTCCGCTCACTTTCAGTGCATGCGGAAGAGTATATAAAAAGTAGCCTGAAACCAGAATGCTAGCAAGAAAAATTGTTGTTGCGAGCAAACTAAGTTTATACGAATCTTTGAATGCGCCTATCATCGGTATTGTTTATCTAGCTCAATTAAAAATTGTACAATTTGGTCAACCTTAAGCACATGATCAATGTTTGTAGCCGCTAACGCTGCTTTTGGCATTGTGTCAATCATACATTCAGTAGGTTCTTGAACAATGGTTATTCCTCCTCTTGACTTTATGTGCTTCATTCCAAGTGCGCCGTCGCGGTTCGCACCTGATAATAATATACCAATTAATTTTTCTTTATACACATAAGCACAGGTTCCTAAGGTTATATCAATTGCTGGTCTCGAATTATTTATCATTTCTTCTGTCGACAGGGCAAAATAGTTGCCGAGCTCAGCCGATAGGTGATAATTTGCGGGTGCCAGGTAAACACAACCTTTTTTAATTGGTTCCTTATCATATGGTTCAGTCACTTGCGCTACACTTTTTATAGAAAGAGCTTCAACAAACCCATGTCGTACATGTTTCAGACGATGCAGGCATAAGATTATTGGCAAAGAAAACCCTTTCGGCAGTTGCGACAGGATTTTTATTACACCCTGAAAGCTGCCTGCTGATCCTCCTATAACAACGGCCTTATAGCTGTTATTTAAGTTGAACTTGCTCATTGGTCTGTGACAGCTTCAATTAATCCTTTATTTTCTTATATATCTTTTCTTCATTGTTAACCACAATAAACCTGCTCGCATAATCACACCAGATCAAAGACTCTTTAGAACCTATGGAGAGATAACTATATTTGAACAAACTCTCATGGAATTTTTTCAACACTTCATTTTGCAACGCCTGGTTGAAATAAATCATAACGTTGCGACACAAGATCAAATCAAACTTGTTGAAGATGTCACCCAGTACCAAATCATGTTTGCGGAAGGATACGTTTATTAGTAAGTTCTTGTCGAACACCGCCATTCCGTTTTCTTCTTTATAATAATTCTTGAAAGACCCCGCACCCTGAAACCGTATGTAGTTCTTTTCATTCAGGTCCATATTTTTTACAGGATAACTAGCTGCTTTTGCACGTTCCAGAATGTTTGTATCCAGATCGGTTGCAATTAATGTTACATCATGAAGAATGCCCATTTCTTTAAGCATTATACACATCGAAAGTACCTCTTCGCCCGAGGAACAGCCTGCATGCCAAATCTTAAATTGCTTGTGGTTAAGGAGAATTGCTGGAATAATTTCTTCACGCATTACTCTCCAAAAGCTCGGATCACGAAACATTTCGGTGACGTTTACCGTAAGCTCATCCAAAAATTCATTTATGAAAGGGGGAGAGTCACTAAGTTTTTTGAGTAAAGCGTCTACGGTAAGCTTTTTTAATTCCATGATTCGTAGTACTCTTCTTTTGAAAGAAGACATGGCATAATTCCTGAAGTCGTAATTATACTTCTGGTAGATGAACTCTGAGATTCGCTTTAAGTCCGCAATATCAATATCCTGCATGCAAGAATTCTTTTTATTAAGCCAACAAATTAATTTCTATCAATTATTTTCTTAGTGTGTGTTCAATATAAATATTATATCAACCAAAGCCTGTAAGCCAGCTTTTTTTTCTTTGTTGAATTTAGGTAAATCGGCCAAATTCAACTAAAAACAAGGTTTCGAGGAAAAAATAAGGTTGATTTTGCTTAATTTAATTATGATTTACCACCTAGTTCCTGTCGTGTAATTTTTATTGCCTCCAGGTTTATTTTTAGTTCCCTTTCAACTTGCTCAGCCAACTGCCAATCGTCTCCTTTTAAAGGCTTCTCTTTTACCTGTTGTTCCAATGCTGCAAGTGTAGCTTTATGTTCCCTTTCTCGCTGCGCAATTTCTTCCTGCAACTCAACCAGCTTCTGGTTTGAGCCATCGCTGCTTACCTGGTTTTCCAGTTCGGCAATACGAGCAATATAGTCTTTTTCTTTTCGGGCCAGTTCTTCCTGAGTTGCCTGAAGTTCTTCCATGTTTTGGCGCATCTCTTCTTCCTGTGCGCGCATTTCCTCTGTTTGCTGCTGAAATTGCTCTATTAAATTCCGATTTCGCTGTGCAGATTTTACAGAAGCTAAGGTAGAGGCAATAGTCTCACCTAACTTTTCAACGAAAGCGATTTCGTGAGGTTGAAAGTCTTTAAAGGAAGCCAGTTCTACAATGCCATAGACAACCTGATCCAGTTTTAGGGGAACTAATAAAATCGTTTTCGGATTGGCGTCGCCTAAGCCTGAGGTAATGCGAATGTATTCCTGGGGTATTTCATTTAAATAGGTTGTTTCTTTTTCGAGGAACGCCTGCCCTAAAATACCTTCTCCGAGCTTTACGACCTGTTTTTCAAACTTTTTAATATCAAAGGCAAACAGCGCTATTAGCTCCAGGTAATTATTGTTTGCACTCTCATCGTTTAATGTGTAGAGCCCACCTTGATTTGATCCTGTATACTTTACCAAGGAAGAGATAATGTTATTTCCGAGCTCGTGAATATCGTCATTGGAAGAGCGGAGGATATCAACAAACTTAGCCAGTCCCTCGTTAGACCATTTGCGCTTTTGCTCCTCGTCATTGAGTGCCTTCAACTTGCTTTGCATGGAAATTAAAGAATCAGCAAGTTTGTTTTTCCCCTCGACATAGGTTTTATCGAGTTCTTTATAGTCAATCGACAGGTTTCCCTCTCCGATTTTCTCGACAAATTCTGTTGCATCTTTTAAATGCTCAATAGTTTCATTGATCTGAGAGGCTAACGCTCCCATCTCATTTTTAGGGATGTTGCTCGTCTGCAGCTGATTCGAGGTATTACTTTCCAGCAGATGAATGGGTTTTATGATATATTCCTTAAATACCCAATATATGAACACGAGTATAAGGAGATTAATGCTAATAATGGCGATTAACCAATAGGTTATGGCAGCATCTTTTTGATTGCTCTCTTCTTCAATATCGGCAATGAGTTTGTCATACCATGATGAGAGCGTTAGCCATTGGCCGGTAAACAGTGCCGGAGAGGCCGCGACCAAGGGAACCTCACCTTCAAGGTGTTGCTGTGTTGAGTCAGTTCCTGCTGAGTCTGCCGATACGATAATGTTGGTGGGTTGAACCATCATAACTTTTACGAGAATGCTTGCTTTGTACTTGTTCCAGTTTTTGAGCAGGTTATCGAAGGTTATTTTTTGCAGTCGTGATAACGGGTCGAGGAATATATCGGTACCATCGACGCGTCCGCTTTCCTGCAAGGTTCTTAATAGATAATCTTGCTCATCTACAAGCGACGCTATTTTTCCATTTTGCTCATCTTGACCATTCAGGTAATTTTGTAATTGAAGCGCAATTTGTTGGTTGTTTGCCTGCGCTTTTCTCACAAAATCGACTTTATGGTCAACCCCTTGAAGCGCGTTGATTTTTTGATGGATAACAAGATATTCGACGACGAGAACTATGAAGACTGCGGCCAGTAGACCTGCGGCCAGTATTTTAACGGGAGTATCGCGTAAAGACTTCATTTCTCAAATAAACTAAAATACGTCAAAAGCCAAAAGTTAATGTAGGTTATTCGTCAATAGTGATAATTATCCAGCATGGGTGTCATCATGATGCTCCAGGTTTGCGGGGGAAAAGCTGAAGGGGAGGAGACTTTCTGCTGAAGGCGCCACAACCCATTGATGATCCTTGTTTTGCATGACGATTTGTATGGAACTTTGCTGGCGTGCCTCAAACTCAAGCATGACTTGGCGGCAAGGGCCGCACGATGTGGCGGGAAGCAATTCTTTACTGCTTTTACGCTTGGCAACGACAGCAATTTTAGTAATTATTTGATCTGGATACTGGGAGGTTACAGCAAAGAGGGCGACCCTTTCTGCACACATGCCAGAAGGATAAGCGGCGTTTTCCTGATTGCAGCCAGTTACCACTTTGCCATTTTCGAGGAGCGCTGCTGCGCCAACCATAAATTTTGAATAGGGGGCATACGCATGCGTTGACGCTTCTTTCGCCTTATGTGCAAGGTATTTTGACTCTGCGTCAAGGTCTTCAAAATGATCTACAAGTATGAAATTTTTCATGGAACTATGTGAGTTGGGTAAGTTATAAAAATTCCGCGACAGAATTCTATTTAAAACCATACCCACTTTATTGAATATTGGAGAAGTATTGCCGAATATTAATGTTTTAGGAGATTAATTATGCGTGTAATCTTAATCTTAGGTGCCGGTCGTTCTGCATCATCGCTTATTTCTTACCTGTTAAATGAAGCTGAAAAGAATAATTGGAGAATTCTCGTTGGTGATTTTATGGCTGATGTGGCGCAGTCCAGAATTGGTAACGCGGCTCGTGGAAACGGGATCGCGTTCAACATTCATGACCCGACCCTTAGCCGATCAATTATTGCACAGGCCGATGTTGTGATTTCGCTCCTGCCCCCTCACCTTCATGTGATCGTTGCCGGCTTTTGTCTTGATTTAAAAAAACACCTGCTTACCGCAAGTTATGTTTCGCCAGAAATGAGAACTTTTGACCAGGCTGCCCAAGCCAACGACCTTTTGTTTCTAAATGAGTGTGGTCTTGATCCGGGTATTGATCACATGAGTGCCATGCAGGTTATTGACAAGATCAAAGCCGATAATGGAAAGTTATTATCGTTTCAATCTTTTACCGGTGGATTGATTGCTCCGGGTACAGATCCCGAGAATCCGTGGCGTTATAAATTCACATGGAACCCGCGCAACGTGGTTACGGCTGGTCAGGCAACCGCTAAATTTCTACTGCACGGCAAATACAAATACATCCCTTACCAACAACTTTTTAATACAGCGACAACGGTTCACATCAAAGGGCATGGTACATATGAAGGCTATGCTAACCGCGATTCACTCAGCTATATTGATACTTATGGATTGGAAGGCGTTGAAACGATGCTTCGCGGAACGTTACGTCATCATGATTTTTGTAAGTCGTGGAATGTATTTGTTCAGCTGGGGTGTTGTGATGACACCTACCTCATGGAGGGAGTAAGTACTATGACCCATTCCGATTTCGTTGAGGCTTTTTTACTGCAAAATTCGCCGGAATCAACGGAAAGAAAACTAATCATGCAGATGCATCTTGATCCGGATGGTCCGGAATTACGTCGATTGAGATGGTCTGGATTTTTTGACTCTGTTTTAGTTGGACTGGACAAAGGGACACCTGCGCAAATTCTTGAACACATTCTTGCCAAGAAGTGGAAATTGAATGTGCACGATAAAGATTTAATTGTAATGTATCATCATTTTGTATACGTGTTAAATGGAAAAACTTGTGAGACGCGTATTTCGCTGGCTGTAGAAGGTGATGATGCCGTACATACGGCTATGGCGAGAACAGTTGGATTGCCCCTGGGTATTGCCGCCAAACTTTTGATGCAAGGTAAAATAAATCGGCGCGGCGTCGCTATTCCTATTTACCCTGAATTTTATGATCCGATTTTAAGTGAATTAAAACTGCTCGGCGTTGAGCTTTTTGAGGAATAACGAATTTTTATTTATCCCGTAAGCAGTACGTTTAAGCGTTGATTCAGGAACTTCAAAAAGTTAATTGAATTTTTAGTTATTTTCTACTTTATTAGTTTCTGTGCCTTTAACCGGTCGTGGATGAATTGGTAAAAAGGTTTTGGTCCTTTGATTTCGACCTCATCCATCAGGCCTAAAACAAATCTCGCCACGCCATCGAAATTGGCAACGGGACCGTGAAAGGCATAACCGTCTTCCGTTTTTTCCGTGTAGGGTATTGAAAGTGGATACTCTTCACGAAGGAGCAAATAAGAGCGTAGCGTGAGTTTTAAGGTTATCCACGTGTTGGCGTCGCCGGAGAAACCAAAGATATCGCTGGCTGTTTTTTTATGGAGATTTTCAAATTGAAATTTCTTTTTTAGTTCGACTACCTCGCCAATTCGCTCGAGCTTGAATTGTTTGCAATTTTTATCGTTGGTGTCCAGGGCTACAATCGTTTGGTAGTCGGTCCCGAATTGGAAGGCTTCAACCAGTCGATCTTTTATTTCATTACTATTCGCCGAGTGGTAATTTTTTAGAACCACCTGTTTTTTGTTTTTTATCGCTTCTGATATTTTTTCAATGAACTGACCGATACGCAGTTTGACAACTACCTTTGGCATGTCATCAATATCTGAATTCAGCGAAAGTTTCTTTAGCAATGAGTTTCGCATCGGGCTGTCAAACGCACCCTTCTTGATAAGCTCTTTCAGGATATTTGTTTCATCAATCGTAAAGTTTGTGGATCCCGGTTCGTCTTCCGATGTAAAAATAAAATAGCGGTTATGAAAATCTTTATCTACCACGAAACCTACCGCTTCAAGGAGTTTGAGATACCGGTAAATGGATCGTTCACTCATGTCAAACCGCTCGGCCATTTCTCCGATCGTTTTCCCCTTTCCTTTTATGAGTGCTATTAATTCCAGTACCCGCAGCAATTTAGCTTGTGGTATTGGAGATGTATCTTTTGTGATTTTGGCCATAATGTTATGCGAAGATAACATCGCCGTTTTGAATTAGGGCAAAAAAAGTAAAAGTTGTAGCGTTTTGTTGTCGGGTGGCAAAAAAAAGGTCGCGTGTAGCGACCCTTTTTTTTAATGCAATGACTTGACGGTCTAAATTTTTAACAACCGATGGGTTGAGGTCTCTCCGTTAAAGGTAAGATGAACGACAAAGAGTCCCCGCCGTGAGCTTTGTAGTCTGTTACTTAGGGCTGTGCTTACTGCGTCTAATGTTCCGCTCCCCTGATAAATTACGTCACCATTGCTGTTCCGTAGTGTTGCCTGAATCTGATCATCGTTGTACTCGTCCTGATCACAGATTATTTTCACAAGTCCAAAAGTTGGATTGGGAAAAATGAAAAATTTTGGAGGCACATTTCTCACGTCAACAATAGTAAATATCGTGAGTCGTGAATTTTTGATTCGTAAACCCGGAGAAACTGATTGGATTCCGAAAATAACGGTTTCGTATTTAAACTCCTGTTTGAAATCAGTTAGTGGTGTCAGCGTGAAGAAAGCCTCGGTGCTGCCGGCAGGAATACGTACGTGCACGGTATCTTCGTGCACAGCAGGTTCAAGTGTATAGTCGTTTTTTGTAACACCTAAACCATTGTAAACACTGAACGTAACAAACTCGTCGGTTGCCGGAGGCGTGGATAACTTTAGCCGAATCCGTTGCGGGTCTGAGCCTTCATCGGCACTCGCGATCAGGTGTCTGAATGATATGTCGACGAGGTCATTATCAGTCAACGTAAGGCTAAAGACAGAAGAACTTCCTGGTGTGGTTCCATTCCTTGGCTGGATTGTGAAATAAGCGATTTCAGGTGCTTCGTCGATTGTGTCGTCAAGTATTGAAATGGTGAACGATGCGGCAGTTTTGCCCGCGGGTATAATTACCGTTATTTTTCCTCCGGTTGCGGCAGGTGTTGTTTGAAAATCATTTCCGTATGACGTCTCGCCATGTAAAGTAATGGTCACCGGATAATCGTTCGGCTGTGGTCTTGATGCCGTTAGATTGACAATATAGTGTAGGGTATCTTCACTTACCTGTGCGGCATCTTCTGTGAAATTGAGTAGGGTTGTTTGGAAAGCAAAACGGGTAATTACTGCCAAGTGATCACTTGTAGTGTTTGAATAATTTGGAATAAGGGTGAACGGTGTAAACACGCGTTCCGAGCCTTGAAGATATTCTTCGTTAAGGTCATTTGAAATAATGATGTGGTCTATCATGTCGCTAAAGCCAACAGTAGAGCGGGCACCGATGTCACTCAACGCTTTTGTAACAGGAGTATAATTCGCAGTGTCATTTACAAAATTTTCATACGGTGTGGCTAAACCTGAAGTGATAGAAGCATCGAGGTCATCATTATAGTCGCCTACGAGAATAACTTTTTCGTTGACAAAATGCGTGTCGAGTGAATCTTTCAATACCTGTGCATCGTATAGTCTGCGGTTTCTGTCTGCTGCAGTTGCTCCCGATTTGGCATGAATATCAATCAGGTTTATTTTTTCTTTAACGCCATTGATCGTCGCTTCAATGGTAATCAGGTACGGGAGTCTTCCACTTGACCAAAAGCTGCTGGGTGTTCCACCGGGATAGGCGGGTAGCAGTGAGGGGTTAATAGTTCGGGCTGAATCATACAGTGATTCGAACAATACACGCGTCGATTGAATTTTTACCGTTGTAGTGTCATAAATGAAACACACTTTTTGTGGCGGAAACGTGCTGTCAGGTCCATCGAACGAATAAGAGTAACGATCGGAACAGGTAGCGGCGTATCCATCCAATTGCGAAATAAGCGAGTTAAACAGCGAGTCATTTGAGATCTCTTCTACACCATAGATATCTGCATGAAGCGTTGTGATAACTTTTTTTACATTTTGCAATTGCAATGCTTCGTCTGCGGGGCCATATTCTTCCGGGTAATCTTCCCTTTTGGCGCCGAAGAACTCAAGGTTCCAGGTTACGACATCAAACGTTTTATGTGTAGAGATTGTATCGGAGGAAGTTACAGGTTCGACGGCGCCTGGAATGTCTGCCTGAAAACGTGGTAGCAATTGGGCATTGGTATTGAATCGACCGACAACGCCTGTAATGTTTACAGCGCTTTGAGGTTTTGTTAATCCAGGAATGTTGGTGTCACCGTCGATGCGTAGATCGGCTTCGGTTCCAGAGCCGGCAATCTTTTCAGTACTCTGAGGATAAAAGACAAACGTCTTATTTATTAATTCGACATTTTGTACAGTAACCAATTGACCTTCATGCGCGGCCAATTCGTT
>WUUC01167565.1_pt1 | contig 13209 bp, 5 predicted proteins | sample 6278441 | NCBI WGS metagenome assembly WUUC01 (sample SAMN13675441, study PRJNA597444) | soil metagenome | isolation source: soil | place: USA: Washington | collected 2017-10 | reverse complement strand
TTTTCGTCCCATAAGCCGTGGTCGGTCCGTATTCAAAGTAGTAGCTCGTCGTCGACCCTTCGGGATTGACGGTGCCTCCGATCGTCGCCGTCGTCGCTTTCACGGCGGTCGCTTCGCCGGTTTCGACTTCCGGAGACAGGCTTGAGCAGTCGTCGCCGACCCCGTTTTCATCGGTGTCGGTCTGTTCGGGGTTATAGATCGTCGGGCAGTTATCGGATGCGTCGTCGACGCCGTCTTCGTCCTGGTCGGCCACCTGGCAGGCGTCGCCGACTCCGTCCAGGTTGCTGTCGACCTGGTCGGGGTTCGAATTGGCCGGACAGTTGTCGAGGCCGTCGGCGACGCCGTCGGCGTCTTCGTCGCCTTCGGCAGGGCTGGCTGGCAGATATCCGGCGATCTGAGCCCGGCTCGCGGCGAGCATCGGGAAGATTTCGCCGTCGCTGAGGACGCCTTCGTAGGAGGTGAACTCGTCGAGCCTGCCGGCGAGGAGGTCGGTGGCGCCGGGCCCGGCGCCGAGCAGGCTTTCGGGAGAGAGCGCCGGAGCGGGCATCACATCGGAGTGGTAGTCGAGCTCGTACGGGAAGCCGTCGACGTTCAGCGAGATCGTCTCACCCTCCAAGGAAGCCACGACCTGATGCCAGTCACCCGCCGGGATCGGTTCGGAGGCCACCGCGGGCGCGCCGAACAACTGCCCGGTCGTGAAAACGATCGAGCCGTTCGGCGCCCGGTAGAGGAACGCGCCCCGGCCGCCGGTCCCGGCGCTCGAGAAGAGGTATTCGGTTTTGCCCGCCGGCGCGGCGAACTTGACGTAGACGGAGACGGAATACCCTTCGCCGCCTTCCGGACCGGCCTGGCCGTTCAGGTTCACGTAGGCGGTCGAGCCGTCGAGAGAGATCGAGGATCCTCCTTCTTCCCCTTCTTCTCCGAGGAGGGCGCTTTCGCCCCCCAGGACCGGACCAGGCCCGCCCACCGAGGGGCCGGTGCCTTTGGCCATGTACGTGGCTGGGGCTTCTTCATCGAGTGCGTTGGCAGCGTTCGTGCCGGTGGTCTCGTCGAGGTGGAATTCGGCGGTCGGGTAAGCGGCTTCTTCCCCCTCGCCGGCTAACGCCGCCATGGTCGAGGTACCGGTCGACCCGCCGGACAGAGCAGCGGTCGAGGCCGCCGCGGCTTTGCCACCGCCGCCGCCCACCGGGTAGAGCTTGCGGTCCTGGTTCACCGGCCCTGGGTCCTGCCCGTCGCTGTAGCGGCCCTCTTCCGAGACCACCCTGCAGGTCGCTTTCATCTTCTTGGCCGGAGGCGAGTAATGGATGTCCCATTTGGGGTCGGCCTTGGCGATGTCCCCGTCCCCTGACCCGCCGCCACAGTCGACGACCAGTTCCGGATGTTTGTTGTTGACGAGGAGCGTGTCGGGCCCGCCGCCGCCGTAGAGCTTGTTTTCGCCCCCGCGCCCGAGGATGTAGTTGTGGTTGCCGTTGCCGCGGATGAGGTCGTTCTGGGGTGAGCCCTCGAAAGCGTTGAAGTGCTTGAACGTCTCCGGTCCACCCTGCGCGCCGCAGTTGAGTGCGTATTGGGCGTTCAGGTTGTTGCCGAACCCGCCGAGTTTTTCTTTCTGCATGTTGGCGTATACGCCGTAATCCGGCAGCAAGTGGAACTGCGCGTTGTCTTCCGCTTCTTTGGCTGCTTTTTTGGTTGCCTCACTGTCGGTTTTGAACCCTGCATCGAAAGCGTAAAAGGAATCCCCTTCGCAGATCCGCGAGTTGAGGAAGAGGTCGTTGTCGGGCCCACCTTCGACTTTGTCTGCGCCTTCGCTCTGTGCGAGGTCGTCTTCACCACCGCCACCGAATAGCCTCTCGGCGGTGCCGGAGTTCTGCTGGATTCCGTCGACGATCAGCTCTTCCATCGGGCCGCCGAACAGTTGGTCGCTCCCGGGGCCGCCGCTGAGCAGGACCGCGCCAGGGCGCTTCTTGTTCTCGCCGCTCATCCTGGTCACGTCGTCGCCCACTCCGCCGTAGATGACCAGGGCCCCAAGGTTGTTTTTGCCGACCTGAAGGGCTTTGCTCACCGCCCCGGTGACCCGGACCTGATTGTCCGACAGTTTGGCGGACAGGTTCTCGTTTGCCCCGCCACCGATCACGTATACGTTCGTCTCCAAGCCGGCTTGGTATGAGCCCACAATCGGCTTGGCGGGGGGGTTATAAGCCGCGCGCTGCCCGTCGACCCAGTCCTCGGCTCCTTTTTGGAGGCCGCCGCCCGCGTTGAAGACCATGTCTTCACCGGGCCCGGGGTCGATCGTGCTCGCGACTGCGCCTTCGATCCAGTCGCCGAACGGCGAGCCGACGATACGCTCATTTTCCTTCAGGGTGTCGGTACCGCCACCCTGGGTCGGATCGCCGGCGGAGGCTGCAACTGGGCCACTGCTGCCCTGGGCGAAACGGATGTAGACGCCGGCTTCCGCCGGGGGCGGAAAGCTGTTGATGCTGCTTGCCATCGCTTTCTGTTTCGCGCTCGCGTACAAGTTCGGCCGACCGGACGTCGCGCTGTCGTTTGAAGCTTCCGCTTCGGCGAATCCCGGCGCCAGCGCATCGGCGAAGCTCGCCGTGTCGGTGCCAGGGCCCCCGAAGAACGTGTCGGGCCCCTGACCGCCGCGCAGGGTGTCGTTTGCTTTCCCTCCCCGCAACGGATCCTCCCCCGGCCCGCCGTCGAGCACGTCCCCGTCGTCTTCACCCCAGAGCTCGTCGTCGCCGTTGCCGCCGTAGATGTGATCGGCCCCGTCTTCGCCTCGCAGCACGTCGTTCCCACCGCCGCCACGGATGACGTCCGCGCCTCCGCCGCCCTTGATCGTTTTGGTCTTCGAGTTGCCGATGATCACGTCTTCGCCGTCGAGGGCTTCAACCACGGTGATCTCCTTGGACGGCACGAGCGTGTCGTTCCCGCAGGTGCCGATCATCCTGGTGCCTTTGGTTTCGACCTGACTCGGGCACCCGGCGGCCAGAAGCGAAAACGCGCCGCTTCCCGATCCATCGGTGGCCTCGACCGCCTGCTCGTGAGGCTGTTTGACTTCCAGGCTCGCGGTGGAGATGTGGCCGAGGCCATCTTTCACCCGCGCCTGGACGCTCGCCCCGGCCGGGGACGCAAGGAGCGGTTCCCAGGGGATCTGGGCGTCGCGCACGAAGTTGGCCGGGCAGACTTTCGCCGTACATTCGGCCCCCAGTTCCATCACGACTTCTCCGGCGAGCAGGATCTGCACCGATTCGACGCCCGAGCGACGGCTCTGCGGGGTGGTCGGGTCGCCGTCGCTCGCTTCAACCCTGAAGTGGAGGCCGTAGCCGTCCTCTTCGAAGATCGGTCCGCTCAGAGTCGGGGTGGACGGGGCCGAGGTGTCGACCACGAAGGTGCGCCGAGCCGGCGTCGGATCGGCGACCGTGGCTTTCCCCCTCACCTCGAAGACGTGTTCACCCTCCGCCAGGCCGGTATAGGTTTTGCCGGTCGTCGCGCAACTCGAGAAGGACGCTCCGTCAAGCCTGCATTCCATGCTCGCCGTTTCGTCCGTCGAGTAGGTGAAGGCGGCTTCGGTACCGCCGATCGCCCCTTCGGGACCGGAGTTGATGGTGGTCTGCGGTCCAGCGGTGACCAGCGTGAAGGCGGCCGTCGCCGGGGTCGCGTCGGCGTTACCGGCGCCGTCGACCGCGCGGACCTGGAAGGTGTGGGCGCCGGCGGCGAGGGCGGTGGCGGGAGTATCAGTGCCGGCCGGGCCCAAGCAAGCACGGAAGGCTTCCGCGTCGTAGCGGCACTGGAACGTCGATTCGGCCTCCGAGGATGAGAATTCGATCGTCGGCGTCGCGTCGTCAGTGATCGCCGCGGGGGCCGAGTTGATCGCCGTGTCGGGGGCGGTCGTGTCGACGCTGAAGGCGCGGACGTCTTCGGTTTCGTTCAGCGCCGCGTCCCGGGCTCGCAGGTGAAATTCGTAGCTGCCTTCGGGCAGATTGCTCGGCGGGGTGTACGAGGAGGTGGTGGTGCAGGGACCGAACGGCGGTTCGCCTTCTTCGGTTTCAGGTTCGCCTTCGGCCTCCAGGAAGCAGGCGATGGTCCCCGAGGCGTTGAAGTTGAACGTCGGCCGTACTTCGCTCGTCGGCCCTTCGGGGCCGCTGGTGACTTCCGCTTTCGGCGCGGTGGCGTCGACCGTGAAGGAGGCGACCGCCGGGGTTGGGTCGGCGACTTCAAGTTGGTTGACCGCGCGGACGGAGACGGAGTGGGCGCCTTCGGCGAGAACCTGGCCCGGGTGTCCTTCCAGGGTTTCGTAGGTGGCCGGTCCGCAGGGTACGTAAGAGCCCGCGTCGAGCTTGCATTCGAACCAAGCCTGGGGGTTGTTGGACTGGTAGCCGAAGGTGGGTCGCTTCGCGCTCGTCGCTCCCTTCGGGCCAAAGACGATCGTCGTCTCGGGCGGGCCGAGGATGTTGAATTCGCGTTTCGCCGGAGTCTGATCCTCAAGTCCGGCCCCGTTGGTCGCTTTGACTTCGAAGGTGTGCGGTCCTTCTGCGAGTTTGGCGGTGGTGTAGCCCACCGCCGGACAGCTGACCCAGGCGCCGGCGTCGACGCGGCATTTGAACGTCGACCCTTCCTGGGTGGAGTGGTAAGTAAATTTCGGCGTCGCTTCTTTGCTCAGGCCTTCGGGGCCGGAGTCGATCACCGTGTTCGGCGCTTCGACGGTGAATTTCGACTGCCCCGATTTCGTGTAGCCGACCTGGTCGGTGGCGACGACTTCGACAGTGTGGGTGCCTTGGGACAGGCCGACCAAGCTCTGGCTGTATTTGAAGCTGAGAGTGGCGCCGCAGCCCGAAGTCGAGCAGCTGCCGGTTTTGGTCTGTTTCAGCTGCCCGTCCAGATACACCTTCACTTCTTTGACCCCCGAGCGCTGTTCGCCAGGACCGCCGTCTTTGGCGTCGATCTGGAGTTCGTAGGTCGTCGCCGTCGAGGAGCCGCTGAGGCCGAGAGTTGGCACCGAGCCGTCGACGTAGATCGTGCCGCTGGTCGACCCATTCTTGGCGGTGGGATCGGAGACCTGGACCGCGACGCCGACCGGCCCCTCGGCGAGTCCCGAGGTCGTGAACCCGATCGTCCCCGACCTCGATCCGGAGCAGGGGTTGTCGTAGGTGCCGGCGCACCAGGGCTGGTTCCAGCCGGCAGAGAACGGCGAGGTCATGGTGACGCTCTGCACGCCGAGACCGCCGTCGCCCGCGGAGACGCTCAGGGAGCGCGCGGTGCCGTCTTTTTTTATCCAGCCCGCGGGCAGAGCGGTGATCGAAACAGTCGGGTTCTGCCAATCATCGAGCCAGATACCGATCCCGCCCGCCATCAAGTGGCGATAGCAGGGCGATTCCCTTCCCCGCCAGTCGGTGCTCAGGCCGAAGATCAACGACCGGCCCCAGGTGGGCAGGCTCGTGTAGCCGTAGTTCTTCGCGTCGTTGAAGCGAAGTTCGTTCCAGCCAACGCCGCCTTCACCGTTCCACATGCCCTGATAGTCGTAAGGCTGGTAGTCGCGGGTCGGGTCGTTGCAGGGGTTGTCCTGGCGCCAGAAGGGGTTGATGGTCGCGGCGGCCAGGTAGCTGCCAGCGTTAGGCGCCGGGCGGACCCACTGACCCCACTGGTCGGACCCCAGATTGCCCGGGTCAGACCAGACGAACAACCCCTTGTTGTCGTACCCAGGGAAGCCGCCGGGATCGGCGTAGGTTCCGTGCGCCCACCAGCCCCCGGGGCTGGTCTGGAAGTAGAAGGCGGAGAGGCCCTGGAGGTTCTGCCCGGCGTACCACCAGCCCCAGTCCTGGTAGATCGTTGGGTCGACGAGGATCGGATAGGCGAGGTCCTGATCGCGGTGCGCGACGGCGAGTACCAGCGCATTGTCTTCCACGGTCATCTCGACCGGGATCGCGGTTCCCTGCGCGTCGTGCGCCCACGGCCTGGGGACGTAGATGCTGACCTCGCCGTCGACCACCACCTCAGCACTGCCGGCCGGTCCCGGCCGCAGCTCAGCGCCGGTCGGCAGCTGGAGTTGGAACCGGAACGTCTCCGGGCTTGCGGGCGAGCGCAGCACGTCGAACAGCTCGACCCCGGTCGACGTCGGCGAAACAATCAGGTCAGTGTCGGTGCCTTCCTCGATTTCGGGAAAGAAGAGGTCGCTGTCGCCCTCTGGCCGGGCCGCACTGTCCTCGGCGCCCACCTGGACAACGGTCACACCCGCTTCCGGCAGAGTGACCCCTTCCTCGACCGATGCCCCTACTTCGACCCCGACCAGCGGGTTTTCAAGCTCCCAGCCATCCTCGTCCGGAACGACATCGAGGTCGACTTTGGCGAGTTCGCCTTCCTCATCCTCCGTCTGCACCGGCATTCCGGCTTCCAGCAGCTGCGTGTTGCCTTCGCTGGTCACAGTGGCGGCGTCAGCTTCGACGACCCGGTCTAGGCGAGCGTCGCTGAGAAAGCGAGCGGGATCCTGGCCGAGCTCTTCAAAGGTCGACGCGAAAGCCGAGAAGGCGAGCTGCTGGGCCTCGGCGGCACCGAGACCCACGTAGGCCTCGCGGGAGCGCAGCCGCTCAGCGACCGCTTGCGGGCTCGCGAGCTCCTCTTCGCGGCGGGCCAGATCCGCCAAATAGTTCTCGTGGCCCGCAGCTAGGGTCGCGGAGATCTCGTCGGAATCTGGCAGGAGTGCGCTCGCCGGTACAGGATTTTCAGCAGCCCGAACATCCTCGCCGCCGCGCGCGACCAGTCCGGTCGCCAAAGCCGCGAGGAGAAATCCGAAGAAGACCAGCCCTCGCAACTCGAATCGCCCGCCCATCAGGAGCACTCCCCCCAGGCCCAACTGACTGGTAGGCGTTCAGCCCATGCGGGGACGGCATCGTCGATCGAGACTTTGAACATGAATATCCCCTGCTGGCCGAAGTGGACGGACTCCCAAACTTGATCAGCATCAAGTCAGTTATTCCATGGATGTTCAATACTAAAAATTCAATAAATCGAGCGAAGCTTGACCGGCACATCCCAGACCATCGATGCAGCTCCCATATCAGTCCCTCAACTCCAGGCGGTAGGCCTCGAGCCGTTCAGCAAGCTCGCGCGGCCGGCTCAGGGCTGGGCAGTGGCCGCTGTCGATCTCGTCAGGCTCAATTCCGAGCCTTTCCCGCACGACCCCGCGCATCCACTCTGCCGGGAACATCCGGTCTTCCCGACACAGCAGGTACCGGGTCGGCACGTCCGGCCAGGCGTCCAACGGCCAGGGATCCCTTCCAGGCGCATCCGACTGGCGCCGGCCGTGCCCCGTCGCCTCGCTGACGACGTCGTCGGGAACGTCGTTGTAGAAGATCTCCCGCTCGCTCGCCCCCCGCGGGCCCGGATAGCCGGTGTTCGCCGACCAATCGTCGCCCCGCTCGCCGGGGAGCGGGACCATCCCCGCAACCAGCACCACCAGCCCGACCGGGACGCGAGCGCAGACCAGCGGCGCCGTGAAACCCCCCGCCGATTGCGCGACGACGATCAGATCGGAGCGCTCGCCGATCGCCTCGATCACCGCGTCGGCGTACTCGGCAAGCCCCGCCGAGTCGTCCTCGCAGGGGAGGTCCACCGAGATCGGCTCATGTCCGCGGGCGCGTAGCTCGGGCTCGAGCAGGTACCAGTGGGAAGCGCTGTCGCCGGCGCCGTGGATGAGTACGTAGGTCGCCACCTAGCTGCCTCCTTTGTCGGGGTACCCCTTGCGCAATGCGGCCCCTTCGGTACTCCATCAACGTCACCTTGGACGGGTGCCGCGATCATCGCGCAATCCCCGCGGACGAGGAGTTGCATCGTCACGCCGCCCAGGTCCGCGCACGCCTAGTCACAGGGCCCATTTGAGCCTTCAGCGCATCGAAATCCCCAGAGCTCGAAGATGATGCGGGCGCCGCCAAGCGGCGACCCTTCGGCCCATATCCTGCCGCCGTGCGACTCGACGATCGAACGGGTGATCGCCAAGCCGAGGCCGCTGCCGCCCGAGTGCCTGTCGCGCGCGCTCTCGCTGCGATAGAAGCGATCGAAGATCGCCTCCCGCTCGGTCTCGGGTATCCCCGGCCCGTCGTCGTCGACCCATATCGCCAGCCGCCCCCGCTGTGAAGAAGCGCCGATCGCGACAGATCCCGACGCACCGGCGTGACGGCGAGCGTTGCTGAGGAGGTTGCGGATCACCTGAGCCAAGCGGTCGGGATCGCCTTCAAATACCCCCTCTGGCAGCTCACCCACCAATACCTCCCCAGGGTCGGCCTGGGCGAGGCGCCGAAGGAAGACCCCAACCGAGATCTCCCTGCGCTCGAGGGCCTGGCCCTCGTCAAGGCGGGCGAGAGCAAGGAGGTCCTCCACGAGGCGTTCAATCCTGGCCGTCTCAGTCAGGACCGCTTGCTCGACGTGCCGCACCTCCTCTGGGTCGACGTGCTCGCTGCGGCCAAGCACTTCGAGCTGGCCACGAATCGCCGTCAGCGGCGTCCGCAGCTCATGGGAGGCATCGGAGACAAACCGGCGCTGGCGAGAGAAGGCCTCGTCGAGGCGGTCGAGCATGTGATCGAAGGCCTCGGCCAGCACGCGCACCTCCGTCGCCGCCGACGGGTTACCCCCGATGCGCGGGGTGAGATCCCCGGCATCAACAGCCGCCGCGGTGCGAGCGAGGCGCCTCAGCGGTGCCGCCGTACGAGAGGCCACGACGTAGCCGGCCATCAGGGCCACGCCAAGCGTCAGCGCAGCGGCAACCAGAAAGGTCTTCTCCATGTCGTCCTGGGCATCCTGGATCGGCTCGAGATGCGGCTCTTGGTCGCGGACCGCCTCGCTCTCAGACCGAGGGTCCTCTTCGACCTCTTCTTGCCGAATCACTCCGGATAGCTCGCTCAACTCGTGGCGAGCTGCCACGAAGAAAACCGCGCAGATCGCCAGCACGATCCCACCGATCGACAGCGCAAGCCTGCCGCGAAGACCGAGGCGGCCCCAGGTGCCTCTCCTAGACATGGGCCGCCGTTGGCAAGCCTCGCGCGCGTCGAGTCATGGCCAGTCCCCAAAGGCCGGTCACCACGGCAATCAGCCCGCAGACGATCGTCAGACGGGCATCGTCGGGGTTGATCGCCAGCAGCGTCGTGCCGAGCATTGCCGGCACGCCGACCGCAAGAAGGCGAAGCGTGGATCTGAAGCCCAGCACGATGCCGGCGAGGACGATCGTGCCGAAGAGAGACTGGCCGACGGTCGCCAGAGCTGGCCCAAGCACCCCCAGTATCGGCACCAGGGCCAGGTCGAGAGCGATGTTGATAGCTACCGAGCCACCGGCGACCTTCGCAACCAGGCCGCTGCGTCCGGCGGCAATCAGACCGGGTAGCACCGCGAAGTAGACCGCAGCGAAGATCCCACTGCCGGCGAGCAGCACTAGCAGTGGGGTTACGGCGTCGGCGAAAGCGGGTCCAAAGGCAATTGGGAGAAAGATAACTGAGCAGACCCCTGCAGATGAGATCAGTGCAGCCCAAAGGCCCGCGTAGGCAGTGAGGCGAGGCAGAGGAAGTTGGTCTATGAGGTCATGGCCGGAGGCGGTCGAACGAGCGTGAGCCGGTAATGCAACCACCGCCCAGAGCGTTGCGAGCTGAGCCACGAAAGTGAAGATTTGGTAGGAGAGCGAGTAGATGCCGACCTCCGCATTGGAACGAAAGGCGGCAAGGATGAAGATGTCAGCCCAGTCCACACCATAGGAGCAAAGGCTGACGATTCCCATCGCGCCCACCGCACCCATGACCGCTGAGACCGGATGGTCGGGGGTCTCATCAGCGAGGCGGCGAAAGAGCCTGTGCCGCCGCCCGACGATCACGAAGGCCACCACGCAGCTGACCACAGAGGCCGCAGTCAGCAGCACCTCGGCATCGAGCACGCCGAGGGTGAAGAGAGCGGCGCCTGCGAAGGCCAGAAAGAGAGCAAGCAAACGGTCCGCGGTCTGAAGAACGGCTATACCGGCCATCTTGCCCTCGGTCTGCTGGATCGCATACAACCCCTGCAGGCCAACCAGCGCGAGCGAATACACAACGACCGCCAGCAGGGAGATCGCCGCCCGCGATTGGAGCGCAAAGGAGATCGGAACGGCGATGAGGAGTGCCGCGGCGGTGGCAAGCACGGCCACATAGGCAGAGGGCCTGAATGCGGCTCCGATCGTTCGCCCCTGTGCGCTCAGCACCGGAACGGCAAGAAAAGGCCAGGATCCGGCAACCTGAGAGACGCCCAACGTAACCGCAAGGAACAGTGCCAGGGACCCGAACCCGTCGGGTCCGAGCTCCCGCGTGAAGACGACGATCAGGCCGAAATAGGCGGCCGCACGACCGACGTAGCCGGCCCAGAGCCAGGCTACGTCTTTACCTAGCCTGCGGGGCACTAGGCGACGTAGCTGCGGAGTTGAGCGATCGCCCTGCGGCTGTCGCTTTGCCTACCGTTCATGGCACAAGCCTAGGCGCCAATTTTTGGCTTTATATAACGATTCAGTGAGAAATCACTTATCTGAACAACACCCCTAGCCGTAACAGGAAGGGCCGTCAGACACTGCTCGCGTAGCATCGTCGGGATGGAGATCCTGGTCGTGGAGGATGAGGCGGGGATCGCCGACTTCCTCGCTCGAGGGCTCAGAGCGGAGGGCTACGAGGTTACGGTGGCTGCTGACGGGATCGCTGGCGAACGGCTGGCCCTCTCCCCTGGCCCCGACCTCGTCATCCTCGACCGGATGCTCCCTGGCCGCGACGGCATCGAAGTGCTGACCTCGATCCGGGAAGCCAAGCCGACGCTGCCGGTGATCCTGCTTACCGCCAAGGCCGAGGTCGCTGACCGGGTCGAAGGACTCGACCTCGGAGCCACTGACTACGTGACCAAGCCTTTTGCCTTTGAGGAACTACTGGCCCGGATCAGAGCCCGACTACGCCAGGCCGACGACGCCTCGGAAACGACGCTCGAGGCCGGTGGGATAAGGCTCGACCTTCTCACCCGCGAGGCGACCCGGGCCGGCCTTTTCATCCGGCTCCCCGACCGCGAGGCCGAGCTACTCGCGTACCTGATGCGACAGACAGGCCGGATCTGCACCCGTGAAGAGATTCTCTCCGCGGTATGGGGCTACGACCACGACCCCGGCACCAATGTCGTACAGGTCTACGTCGGCTACCTGCGCCGCAAGCTGAGCGCGCCGGGCTCTCCGGCCCCGATCGAGACCGTACGCTCGGTGGGCTACCGACTGAGCGCCGGCGAATGAGAGCCGTTCGGGGCCCCCAGCAGCCGGTCCTCCGGGCCGGGGCGCAGGATCAGGACCTCAGCTGAGCAGGGCGGCAAACCGCAACAACCTTCCAACGCTAAATACGCTGCTGGCGTGCGCTCACAGTCACCCGGCCGGCGTCTGACCCGGATCGTCCTCTGGATCGGCGGCGTCGCGCTGGTGATCTTCGTCCTCGACCTGCTCGGGATTCCGGTACGGGAGTGGATCGAAGAACTGTTCGACAAGCTCGGCGAGATCCCGACCTGGGCGATCGTCGCCGGCGTCGTCCTCCAGAGCACCCAGACCGCGCTGGCGGCGCTGGCCTGGTTCGGGATCCTGCGCGCGGCGCCGATCGGGCCCGGGGTCAGCTACCGGATCGTGCTCGCCTCCTATGCGACCGCGGTGGCGCTGAACAGCTTCCTGCCGGCCAACATCGGCACCTGGGTGATGCTGCTGATGTTCACCACCCTGTTCGCAGGAGCGACCTTCACGATGATGCTCTCGGGGATCGTCGTCCAGAAGATCCCGTTCACCGTTTTTAGCCTCGCGCTCTACCTCTACCTCTTCCTCTCGGTCGCCGGTTCCTTCTCGGTCAAGCTCGGCTTCCTCGCCGACCACACCGGGCTCGTAGTCGGGATCTTGGCCGGCGGTGCCGTTCTCCTCGTCCTCCTCGGCCGCATCTTCTGGCCAAAGCTGGAGAAGCTGCGCGCGCAGGTGGCGCAGGGCGGCGCGGTCCTCGGCCAGCCGCGCCGCTTCCTACTCGACGTCGTCGCCCCCTCGCTCGGCAGCTACCTGGCACGGCTCGCGATCGTCGCCGTCTTCCTCGGCGCCTATGGGATTCCAGCCAGCTTTCACAACGTCGCCACGGTCACCGCCTCGAACTCGATCTCCAACTCGGTCTCGGCGACGCCCGGCGGCGTCGGCGTTACCCAGGCAATGAACTCGCTCGCCCTCTCCGGCTCGACCGACGCGGCGACCGCCACCGCCTACTCGATCAGCCAGCAGCTGGTCACCTCGGCCTGGAACGTCCTCTTCGCCGTCGTCCTCGTCTCCTGGGTCTTCGGCTGGAGGGGCGGCAAAGCGCTCGTAGGCTCGTCCTACTCCGACGCAAAGGTGAAAAGCCGCGAGTTGAAAGAGAAACGACGACGAAAAAGCCCGGCTGCTTAGCCGGCGGATCAGCGACCGACGGCAGACACATGCAGAGAGCGAAGTCCCCCGTATCGGGAAGGCCACCCCACCGCGCCCGCCGGCTACGTCGCTGGGTACCAGGGATCGAGCTCATCCAGAACTATCCCGGGCAATCCGCTCGCCCTGATCTGGTGGCGGGAGTCGTGCTGGCCTCGATCGAGGCGGCCGTTGCCGCGATTCGATTGGAGGGCGGCGCCACACGATGACCGCGGCATCTCGGGTCACCTTCGTCGGCCACGCGACCGTCCTGGTTGAGATCGACGGCGTCCGCCTGCTCACCGATCCGGTCCTGCGACGCCGGGTCGGCCCGCTATGGCGCCACGGGGCGCCTCCCGACCCACGGCTAACGGATGGCGTCGACGCCGTACTGATCTCCCACCTCCACCACGACCACGCCGACGTGCCCTCGCTGCGGCGGCTGAGCAGGACGGTGCCGGTGCTCGCCGCGCCCGGGGCGGGGGACTTCCTCGATCGCCTCGGCTTCTCAGACGTCCGCGAGCTGCCCCCCGGCGCCTCCGACGACGTCGGCGGCGTCCGCGTCACCGCCACCGAAGCCAACCACCCGGCCAGTGGGCGGCGCTTCGAGCGAGTCTCGGAAGCGATCGGTTTCGAACTCGCCGGACAGCGGCGCATCTACTTCGCCGGTGACACCGATCTCTTCGACGGCATCGAGACGATCGGCGGCGGTGAGCTCGACCTCGCCCTGCTGCCGATCTGGGGCTGGGGCACGAACATCGGCGCCGGGCACCTCGACCCCG
>WUUC01140330.1_pt1 | contig 13210 bp, 13 predicted proteins | sample 6278441 | NCBI WGS metagenome assembly WUUC01 (sample SAMN13675441, study PRJNA597444) | soil metagenome | isolation source: soil | place: USA: Washington | collected 2017-10 | reverse complement strand
CTAAAATTTAATAACTTCATTCGAGGAGCCCATCCCGACATTGTGAAGACTTTGTCAGGATGGGCTTTTTCGTTTCAACCCTAAACTAGAACATATGAAAACACTCATCTGTTTAATTTCATTCTTTGCAGTTACCGTATCGCAAGCTCAAGTCGATGTAACCCTTCCACGCTTGACTCACCTTTTGAAAGAGACGAATCAAGCAACCTTTGATCATGGCCAGATTGCCCAGCCAGGAGAGGCCTTGACGATAACACATTTCTACAGCAACATGTATTTTGCTGTGAAATATAAAGGAGGAGATTACTTTGTTTACTACCCATACATTCATGAATTGGATAGCTACGAACACATTGTTGCAAACGTAGAGTTAAAAGAAGTGCACCGGCCGCATATATCGAGTCAGTCAACGAACACCGGGTCTTATCAAAGTGGTAGTTCCGGTAGTGATAGAGTGATTCATACCGGTCCAAAGGGCGGAAGGTATTATATAAATAAGAATGGAAATAAGACTTATGTAAAGAAAGGTAGTTAGTTGTGGTACGCTCATAGATTTTGTTCGCGTACCGGGAGATTGTGCGACTGCAGCGTGCGTAGATTTGTTGGTGAAGAACACCAACAAAGGTGAAAAAGGTGTCAGAGTCCGTGGGAAACTAACAATTGCAAAAATATTTTTCGATTAGTCGTATGGATTTTAGTATCAATAATGGATTAGAATTTTATGCAAAGGTGTTTGTTGCTCTGACGGGTCTGATAGCCGCATTCTTAAAGCTAAAGGACACCTTCTCGGCAGTTAAGCGAAAGCAGGAGGTGAAACTTGACTTAGAAATTTATGAGTTGTTAAAACGAAGTGTAGAGCTCGATGCGCAGAAAGCAAAGGAAAGCATAGAGAAAAAGCTTTCCCTTGCTTTCAATGAGACTGAAGGCGGGTTAACAAATTTTTTTGTTGGACTAATAGTATTTATCGGATTTGGCTTATGGTCAGTCGACATTTATCAGTTCAATGTAAGCTTTAACGGATGGATAATTTTGACTGCGACTTGTTCGGTTATTGGCTTCTCAATGATGCTTGGCGGGGGAAAAACAGAAGTAAGTAAAAAAGTGTTTTATCAGATTGGGTTCTTCGACAAGCGAAATTTTCAATTTGGATTCATCGTCTGCGTAGTCACAGGCATCATGTTACCAATCCTTCTTGTTAAAATCGATGGCTTTTCTTTTTGGCAATTTTTTACGGGACTATTTTTTATAATTGGCCTTAGAAGTATTCTCAAGAACATAAGGCGTATAGAGTGATTCAACCATGTTTTCCTGCAGGAGCATAAGGCATCTACAGATTTATTTAAATGAATCTTCCGAAATAGGAAACACCCACGAGTTATGTGATAAGTTACAGAAGGATGATTTACAGCTGCTCCATGATTTCAAACGAGTCTTGGAGCACATTATCATGGGCAGCCTGGTGTGCAACCAAAATTGACTTTTTATTAATAGACTCGCCAATTTCAATCAATGTTGTGTCATCTTTGAAAAACTTCTCCTTGTAATAGTTGATTTTTGGTTCTTTGGCTTTGTTGTCTGCAATTGAAATGATTGTCTGCGTGTCGCGAGGAAGATTACTGCAGATGAAACCCAATATTTCTTCTTTACTTTTAGCTTCTAGATCCTCTTTGAATACACTATCCAAAATAAATGGCAACCTATGAATCGAATTTGTTTCGGCAATTAATCGATTAAATGCGAAATGGTAACTTAGTACCGCTAAATGAAGTTGTACACCTTGGAAAGGAAAGGTAGAGAGTTCATAAACATAATTAAAGCGATCATCATCTAATCTAGGTACATCAAGAGCGGTATTATTAGTATTGTAATATTTTTTGAAGTCGCGATTTTTTTCATTTCGGTCGGCTTGAATTTCATCATCCTTTTTGAACTCCTTCAATTTCTCCTTTAATTCGGTTATCTCTATGGTAAGCTTACCAATCGTATCAACTAGAGACGCTTCAAGTTTAATGTTCGCTTGCACAGAAATCCACTCATCTAGAGTGATATTGTCCTTTGAATATGTATTGAACCTAGAATATTCCTTTGCGACAAGCTCGCGAAGCTCAGCAGTCCTTGTGATTAGGGAATTAATCTCAGCTTGAAGTTTTTTATTCTCTGTAAGGATTTCGGACTTGATCTTGACGGTGTCGTTCGCTTCTTGAAAGTGTTTATATAATGTGTCGACTGCCTGAGGTAATATTTGATTGCAGATGGGGCACGGGTCCTTTCCGGGAAATTGATTACCGTGGTTTCGACTTACCTTTGAAATGACCGACAATCTCTGGTTATTGTGTGTGAGCTGGTTAGATTTTTTTACGTAATTATCCTCGACTTTTAATAAATTATTTTTGATTGTTGTAATCTCCGCTATAAATTCCTCGCCTTTGCCCCTTAAACTACTATCAACGATCTTGGCATTGTCGAGCGAACTGTCGTTCTTTTCAAAATGATAGTAGAAATTGTATCGTTGCAGCTTTTCAGTCAGTTCCGCTTCTATCTTTTTTCTTTCGCTTCTATCCTCGTTGTTAGCGATTCCAAAATAATAGTCCAAAAAATCCTCTTTAAAGTTCTTATAAAAATCTAGGTTACTGAATGATTTTCGCAAATAAACCCAACCCACATCTTGCGAAACATAATAGGGAAGAAAAATTGTTTCAATTGGCCCGTCACTCAAGCCATTCTTGGTTTCTAAGACAAGGTCAAAATTCAACATCGAGCGAATAAAATCTTTTAGCTTTGCATGCTCATACGATGTATTTCCACTAATCCCAGAAAATGTTACAACTTTATTATTTTCATGATTTTTTAGAAATAATGTTTCATTATTTCTAATCGCAGTATACTTAACCTCAACGTCTGATTTTACCGCAAAATCGATTCGCACAAATACCTCCTCGCTTAAAATGTCATTTAGTTTTTGCCTGTTGTCATTAATGCCGAAAGCGTAAAGTATTAATTGAATAAGGGTGCTTTTTCCAGAAGTGTTGGCACCATAGATCACGTTTAATTTGGGTCCAAACGAAGTCAAAAAACTTTTCTTATGCACTTCGCTATGGATAAAAAGTTGCGATATTGATAAATTCGTTTTCATTTTTCATTCAGGATTAAAAAGTATGCGGCTGAAATACCTGCTATTAATTGAACACTTGTCAGTGTTGAGTTTTTATCTTTTAAAAATTGCGAATGTATATGGGAAATGCATTTTACATCATTAGTAAATAAAGAAAACATAGTCTTTTGTGAATTCACATACTTAATGATTTTTTGATGTTCTCCCTGAGTCAAATCCTTGAATTTGTCTAAGCTGTTGCCAAAATGTAATTCAAAGGATGGAGCGTCAAGCACATTTACTGATAGGTCTTCACAGATTTTTTCAGCACGTTTCCTACAGAAGTCAAGAGCCAGGTTTTTTGTAGTAATCGTGTTAATTATTTCCTTGATTTTGCTTGAATAAAGTTTTTTGTTCTCCTGACTAAATTTCGGAACTCCACCTTGGTTGAAAATCCCCTCAACTTGCTTGAGATGATAAGTAAATGTCTCAAGCGCAGCTTTATGGTCCAAAATTGAATTGCCAAATACTACCCTAAATTTTCCGATCAATTGTTCAATTTGGCTTTTCGCGGTTCGACCCAGATCGATGAATGAAAATGTTAGATTATTAAAATTGCTTTTTTGGTTGTGGTCAAAAACCACCGAAGTTGTTCCATTTTCTATCATTGCCCTGCAATCATCTTCTAGATCAATATATTTTACTCTCTCGTTGGTTTCGTTGACTTTGATATTTTTCTTTTTCTTGGTCTTCGAACATTCATACTCAATTTGAATAACCTGGTTGGAGATACAATGCTGAGTTTGCAAATAATTTGTTTTTTTACCAAAAGTGTCTCGAGACATCATGATCCCGGAGTTAGAAATCTGCTGAATAATTTCGAACAAATGACTGTTGGTCCACTTTGCTGAAGCTTTTTTTGCCTGGTAAGTTGTCACTTTGGATAATTCTCCATTCACGATAAATCCAAATACAATGTCATCGTAATGCTCAAGCATTATGAAGTACTCTTGATCCTTTAATTCATCATATGACTCCAGGAACTTGTAAACGCAGGTATGTCGCTGAAAGTCAAAACCCACATTTGCATGGACCCCAGAATTGCCATCAATTTCGATTTCTTCGGACATTTTTCGGGATATTAAAGAAAAAACATGTCCTCAGAGAAGCCAATATCTGACTAGCTGGTGACATGTACTGTCGAGACTCCCAGTGGGCTAGCGATCGGTGGATCAGGTGGGGCAGGGAATCCTACTAATGTATAAATTTCCTTATAAACAGGCAATACCAAGGTTGAGTACTCAGTTCTAACGCTTCCCTTTTGCCAATTCTTTAAAAAATTTCGGCAAATCAGTCTTATGTACCTCCAAAATCTTGATAAGAGTTTTCAACGTGATGTTAGCACCCTCTCAACCCTCCAATATTGCTTGCGGTCGAGGGCGAAGGTCTCGTAGCTTGAATAGTTTTTTCTATTCGCATCTCTTTCAACTTTTCGGAGTTGAACTCTTTACCGACTTAAGTTTTCCAGATAATTAAAGGTTGCCCAGTCTTGATTTAGTTTCGAAAAATCTTTGGAGTATACGCAGCAATAATGGCATCTTCAATTTCCTGAAACAATTCCTCCTTTGTTTTGTAATCTATACTTTTTATAATCATTTTGGTAAGCACGGAGAATACGTTAACCTGTAAACTTGCCAAGTCTTGAATTTCGAAGGGCACCTCATCAGCATGATGTAAATACCTACTTCTTACTCCGTACATTTTTTTAATAAGTGCAATGCATTCCTTTCGTTCGCCCAATCTCTTGTACACAAGTTTTGATAGATATTTACTGACGCTCTCCATGATTGGGGAATTTTGGTCGACTAAAAGCAGCGATTCAAGTACTGTGAATAGATCTGCTATTCTTCGATACAAATTCTGTTCTGATAAAGCTGCACCAAATCTGTGAATCGAACGTATAACAAGCCGCTGCAATTCAGTTCTTTCTTTTTCAACTGGAAATTTCTTAAGCAACTCGGTAAACATATCGAGCTTTCGTTTTTTCTGTTCATTAAGTTCAAAAGGTGGTTCCTCTTTGGAATTAGGTGCGAGTTGAATCTGTGCTGTTATCTCCCCGTCATTCTCAAGGTTTTCCAATAGAACTGAATGGTGCGTGCTTAATTTCGCATTACTATCTATATCAAAATGTATTTTTTGTTTGGGATGAATAACTGTCTCGCTACATATTTTTAATAAGTCAATAGCTAGAGAGCATTTACCGAGAGCAATCTCTTTTGCCCGTTGTGATTCTGCCCTGATATAAACCATTGCGTATGTCTGTTCCGAAAAAATCTCACGGTACCATTCATAGATATTGTCAGCGCTCTCAAATTTCCTTTTGAACGTGACGATATGCTTGTCAAAAAAATTCTTTTTGAAACGACCGATTTCAACGTCTCCAACTTTGAATTTTTTATTGACATTTAGTTTTATCAGCTTTAAGTAAACATTATAGCTTCGTATTGAACCCTCCATATTTTCAAGCAATATTCCTGAAAAGATCATCGAATTGTTGTCTCCATTCCTGGCGTTAACTAAACATTCAAAAGTTTTTGTGAGTAAATATTCGTGACTGATGTAAGGATTTACAGACGGGTCTTTGTATATAAGATTAACAAGTTTTCGAAATGCGGCCGTATTTGTTTTATCGAAGCCGATCCGTTGTCCATTTTCACACCACCAAATACTATCTCCCTGCCGTAGAACAAATGGTTCTGTCATATCAATGTGACCTGATTTTGCATTTGTAAAAGCCTTTAATCCTCCTTTAAAAATCTTTTCTAACGAGATTGATTCAAAAAGGGTCGTTAGCCGTTTGCATTCCGCGTCTAGGTGTTTGATTTTTTTGGGATCAATTTTCATTTCTGTTACTTTAGTTTAGCAAGATATTAAGAACTTGGCTCGCTATCCTCAAGAACGAATGCAAATCACACTTCAAAACAAATTTGGTTCTTATGACAGGCCTTGCCATACACGAGAGACATCGATGACGGTGAAAAGGCATTTGATCGGATGTAGTGCGTTTAAAGAGTTGAACGAAGCAAGGTAGAGATCTTGTCGTCATAGACATAAACCGCGAAAAAATGAGAGCCCAAAACAATATGTAAATTAAAGATTCGAATTGTCTTCGAAAAAAGATTTCATTTCAAGATATAGCAGCCATGCAAGCGGCAATTCCTCCATCTCGAAAGAAGTATCCGGTTCTTGATAGGAGGACAAAATATCGATGATATACTTTTCAAACTGGATGTTGATCTGATTGAATTGCTCAAAGTTATAATCCAATTGTGCTAGGCCCCGTAGATTATGAACGACAGCATTTCTGAATGTGTAAAACGCTTCGCCTATGTGTATGTCGGTTGTTTGTAATTTTTCCTTTTCAAGGATTGATAAAATTCCGATTCGTATTTCAGACAAGTTGTCTTCAGATGCTGGATTCCTTCCTATTTGATTGTCGATGAATCGTAATATTTTGTGTTTTTCAAGATCAGCTACTATTTTTGATTTATCTGACTCTTGAATTTTCTCCTTTTCAAAGATTGATAATGCGTCCTTGCACAAACGAATTAGATCTGGGGTTGATGCAGGCTTCTGCTTCAAATAGTTGTCGATCAATTGCACGATTCTGTATTTTTCTGTCTGAAGTTTATTGCTCGCCATAAGGAGATCATGTGGACTTTTAGTCTTATCCTTCGATTCGACTAGAAGTTTTTCGATTTCACAATCGTACACCCGATTGATTAACAATTCGACTATTTGATAAAGGAGATGGAAATGAACAATTGGATGATTGTTGAGTTTTAGATGGGTTTTGAAGAGCGAAATTATAAAAATATCGCCCTTTAGAACGCGTGAGATTTCAGAAATCCTTATTCGAGAAGTATCATCGTTAATTTCGATCGGCTCTGATTCGACAAAAAATTCCGCGGCACTGTCAATCCAAAAGTACCGGAAAGAGTAAAGGGAATGGAGATAGTCCGAAAGTTCGAAGCCATGTATTAAATTAGTTTTTTCTGTACTTAGACAGAGGACAATTAATTGACTATTGTATATTTCAGTGATATTAACTTCTTGATTGAATGAGGCAAGTTCGAAAACGTGATCTTCCTTAAAATACTCACCCCGAAGAAGTTTTTGAAATGATACGAATGCGTATCTGAGAAAATGTACATTATCAGCTTTTGTGTGATAGGTCGAATTAAGCGCTTGGATTGGAAAAGCCCAACCAATCCTGTTAACACTCTTTCTATCAACGTGGACCTCAAAAATATTCTCCTCCTTACTTAATGAGGAGTTGACAAACGAAAAAAGTTTGAATTGATCTGCATTGTATGTATCGACCACATTTAACAAGTACTGTACTTCGATTTCGATCTCCGGATTTTCGGATGACCGGAGACTGAAGTACTTCTCTTCTTTGTTGAATTTTACATTGTCGAGATTGTACTCTTTTTTAGATTCTGTTAATTTTAATTTGAGCATGCATCACGAGTTAGGCATTTTGACGGTATCGTTTGTAGCCATTCTCTATTGCTGTCTCTACAACCAGGTAAGAATCTCCCTGCTTATTGAATAGTTCTCTAAAAAAATAGTAGAAATAGGCCCGTTGAGCATTTCCAATTTTTGACGCTGCTCTTCTTATTTCGTCAAGTTTTATTAGCAGATCATTCAAGTCTTTCTCATCTGAATTGAAATGAATATTCGATATAACATTTCTTGTATCCTCAAAACCGTCAATGAGTCCTTGATCAACCAGAAAACCGACAGCGGCCCCCATTCCTGTCATGGATTGAGATTTGTCAAAAATGCTTTTAGCGTTTTTCCCGTAGGGCGGACCTGAAAGTTGGATTTCATTTTCGTCATTGTTGAATTCCCAGCCTTGAAGCAACTCTTGCATTCTTAACTGAAAACTATGATAGCATTTGACGAAGCTTTTAAATATATCTTGTCCCTCATTTTCCTTTGAGAGCTTTTCTAGGCTTTTTATATTTCCTAAAATATCGGTCTTGTCAAATGTCAAATAATCTCTCATGAGGTATGAGGTGAAACCTTCTATAACATCTTTAAAACTAAATTCACCGATTTTTCTTGGCACCTGATCATCAATGTCTCTTATCAATCGGATTCCGTCAATTCCGAGATTGAGATAGTCCGAATACAAAATTTCAATTTGATGACGTAGGGACATTGGTGTTTGACCAGTGTTCAAAGTCAGCATTCTGTACAGAATGCCTAACTTGTCTATTCCCAAGTAAAACTCACATCGGAGTTTGTTTTCGTGGTACTTCCTAATGCCATCTAAGTCATCCTTACTCTTTAATTCCTGAAAGGCGTCAATAATGTTGTACGTTCTTTGAAGACCATCGAGGACTAAGACATTTTTGAGATTGTCAGTCATAAACATTTCAAAATCCACTGACATGCTTTTCTTATCTTTATAATTAGAAACGTGAAAGTTGTCGTGAGTGATAGCTAGTACAATTGGAGGTATAATGCATCCTTCCTTCAAATCATTTCTTAATAAGCTGTAGACTGTCGATGATGACTTTACCCGTTTCCTTTGAAAGGGATTGTTTTTGAGAATTTTTTCAGCTATAGAGAGATATTCATGAATCTCAAACTCGACCAACACATTCCAAGACTTGATTTTTTTGTCTTCGAGAACGGATATTATTTCCATAATTGCTTATTTAAATCAAATATAAGAAAACTGTATCAGGCGCAGATGGTTAAAAGATGTCATAGATTGCCTTCAGTGACCTGGCGTAAGATACTTCAGGTCTGAGCGCTGGTGGAAGTGAGAATTGTGTTCATCATGTTGGCAGTCTCCGTGCACCGGTATAAATTTATAATATTCATGATTACTTAACTCGCGACAGAAATAATTAGGGCAACCAGGGAAACCAAAAGAGACGTAATGGCTATACCGGTGGCGATTCTGTATTTTTTATTTTCAAGGCGCATGTCGGCAAGAACCGAAGCCATTAGAGGGAATTGAATAGCCTTCAAGTCGGCAGGGGTTGATCCAATACTTAGTGCGAAGAACTCTATTTTTGTATTGTCTGGATTCGTATATGTGTATTTTTTATTCAGGTGATAATATAACCTTCCAAAAATGATATCCCCATCAACCTTAAATTGCCTACCGACTAAGTCGACATCTATAGGAACGTAGATTTTCGATTGGCGATCTCGCCCGGCAACATAACTCTTGAACGTTTTATAGTAATGATTGTAAATGAATTCTAAAATTTCTTGATCTGTCGGGTTTGGTATACGCGCCATAACGTTTGAATTTTATTCACTGAGTGATTTAGAGGCTCCGCTTTCTAATAGGTACGACAAAAGGTAATAGAGCAAAATAGATCTTGCTGTTTTGTATTACAAGAAGTTCGCCTGGCCAACTAATCAGCCTCCAAACACTCCATCTGAATCCTCTTTCTCTTTTTTCGGAACGTTTCATTTCTAACAATGAAATTGTCATCTTTTCGAGTAAGAAATTGGTTTAGGTCTATGACGTCAATCGACAACCCTTGTAATTCAGATCTTAGCACCGGTAATAAAGCCTCAAGCTCCTCTTTTGTTTTGTAGTCTTCTTTGACTAGTAAAAATTTTCGTTTCTGCTTAATTACCTTAAGATTCCCCACGCTCATCATTCTTTCGTGCGTATCCAGGATCTTTTCATCATCACCGGTCCAATCTCCAATTCGATATGCCCATCGCTCTTTTCTACTAGCGATGAACGTGCTGTCTTTGATTCTCTTGTTTTTCTTTGCTTGCTCGACAAGTTTTTCGGTTAAAACAATGCCCTCCTGTGCGGCAGCCACTTTAACTTCGAGTTCAGTTTTCGGTGCAGTTTTTTCCTCTTGTTGCTCATTTTCCACGTCCGCAATTTCGTTGGCGTCACCCGGCTCTAACCTTTCGGCAACTTCGACATTTGAAGAGCTCTGCTGTACAATAGTAAAAATTACAATCAGAGAAAAAACAAGTAGAAGCACTGCATAGCCTTTGGCTTTTTGATCATTTGATGTAATCTTTTTTACAAACTCTTCGATGAGTCTAAATTTGATCACACCAACAGCTGCGACAATCGCGGTGACAATTAATCCAAGAATGTTCTCCATATCATAGAATGTTTAAAATGAAAAAGCCCATCCTCTACCTTTAAAGGCAGTGGATGGGCTCCAATACTAATATACTTTTTTCTAGATAATAATTGGTCTTTTAGGCATCGGAATAAGTAGGTTAATATTTATTATTTGAGATTGTTCAGAATATCCGGATACGTACCAACAAAATCTGACCACGAAAGGTCCAGTGTTTTTTTCGAACTTCCCGCGTTAGGACGATCTGACCACACTTCGAATTCTAATACAATTATATCTTCTTTAATTGATTTCCCATAAATTCTGGATCCCACCTTGCAATGACTGTCAGTAACGTTGACTTCGTATGGCCAATATCTAAGCCGAGGAGACATGAGACCCCACTCCGAGAGTTGAATTCCTACATCTTTTGTTGCCTGATTCAATTTATGATGTTCAATTCGCTCGAAGGCGTGTGCGGTACCATTACGCCAACTCCTGTACCATTCCAAGTATCTTGGGTTTGTTATGTAACCCTCCTCTTCCAATATTTTTAATTTTGATTTTCCTTTCTGCTGTTTCAATTTGAAATGCTTGAAAAAATGTGTGTAGGCTTGATCAAAAACGCTGAACAAATCCACCAACAGCAAGGAATGGACATATGCTTGTGCTGCATTAATCGGGACGATCGGAAGGTTTCCGACACGTTTAGTAACACCATTTTCAAGAAATGATTTCATTTTACTGAACTCGTAGAATGCAGACTCTATTGCTTGGTGTGGGTCATTTTCCGTCATCTCAAAAATCAAACAGATCCTTAGGCGCAACATTCAGCGCTTTCGCCAATTCAAACACCGTACAGATCCCTGTATTTAACTGGCCATTCTCAATCTTGTTAATTGTCGTATAAGCTATTTCGGCATTGTGAGCAAGATCTTCTTGGGATAACCCCTTTTTTGTACGGATGCGCTTCAGGTTTTCACCGAAGGCTTTCATTTTTTTGAGATTTCTATTTCTGACTTCCTGTGACACATAGTAAATCTGCTATAAATACTTACTAAATGTTATAGCGAATTTGCTATACCTTCTTAGATTGCATGTGTTTAGAAATCAAAGGTGCGATTGAATTCTAAAAGCTTTTAAAATGAAAACCCAAAGACCCTCTCCCTCCGCCATCCTCCAAAACGATTTTCAATTCGAACAATCCCGCGAACGCGAGACTCTTTTGAGGCGCTACAAAAACAAAGAAGCAATTCTAAGTCAGCTGCGGGAGATGCCGGTGCATGCGCGCACATATGAGTTTTTGGGAGAATTGTTTTTCAACGTGGCTGCAAGGGAATTGGAAAATGATCCGCCAACGGAGGAGTGGCTTCGAAATCTCTCGGAAATAAGGTCAGAGGTGTATTTGCTCTTTGAACTCGCGAGAGCGGCTAAGGTGGTAGCGGGGAAGGCCAGGGTGCCGGGGAGCCAGGGAAGGCCGGGGAAGAGACTTTGACTTGAGCAAATGGAGTTAACTCATGTCGCTTTCGAAATTCATTATTATGGCGATTGAAAAGAGTAAAAGCATGACACCGAATACGAGGCTAATGTACTTAATCCATGAATCTGAGATTACCCGTTGCGGATTAGCCGGATCGTAAATTACGTTGATGAACTCGGTCCGTTGGCTATTTAGATTCCAATCCAGTGTTACGTGAATTATATTTCCTTGCTGATCCTGGAATTCAACCCTTGGTACTTCGATGCCATCTGAATCATCAAGTTTGACAATTGAAATTCTGCGGGCTTGTGTGCGAATTCCAAATTTTAAAAATCTTCTCAGTTGAAGTATTTCTCTGAAGAGGATGTAAAGTGCAATGCCTGTAAAAGCAATTGTGCCAAACAATTTGTACCACCACCACATATTTTTCAGGTTTCGTTATCAATGTCAAGTTACGATTTTGTCGAGAGTTTTTTTCACCGCAAAGACGCGAAGACGCAAGGTTCCGCAAAGAAAATGCAAATGATTTTCGTGCGGATAATTTATTGATCAGGAATGCTCCGCGTTAGCGATGGCAGTGAAAACCCCGCAGCAGCGTTGGTTCCACGCGGTAAATACGCACGCTTGATAAAGTTCGCAGGCTCGGAATGACGACAGCGCGCAGGGACGAGGAGTTGCAACGGACAGCGCGGCCACGATGTGCGTAAGCCGACAGCGCGGGAAATCGGGGCAACGCCCAATATCAAGGATGTCATCCTAATGTTACCCGTTAAGCTGATGCCTTGAGTCGAACCGGTGCATCGTCCCTGAGACAGGAGACGATGCTTGACAATCAAAAATCATTTTTGTACATCACTTTTCCATCCAGGCCGATTAGTTCTGCTTTGTCTACTTCACATAACCCGTTTGAAATATATCCGAGACCGGAGAGGTATTTGGTATCTGTAGCAAATTGCGTTGAGAATGCTTCCTTGTCATTTACTTTTACCGTGGCTACTTTATTCTTTACGATTATTTCTATATCCGTCCACTGGCTGACATCATAGGATATTGACACCAAATCGTTATCCGTTCCCGGCAATATTTGTTCGCCAAATTGGATCAGCGCTTCGTGAGCGCATCCCTTTGTTGTGCTTCTCATAATCATAAACGATCTCTGGCAAAAAAGCTCTATTTCAATGTAAGGGCAAGGGCTGCGTCTTACTTCCCGCATTCTTACCCTGGTTTTAAATTTGAAATTATCACTGGGTACATTCATCTGACTGGGGAAGTAAACATAATGGTATCGTTTGTCTTTGTTAACATCGATACCATGTTCCAGTAATTGCTCAACCGTGAGTCGAAGGCTGCCCTGACTTCCGATACTATCCGCTTTGACATACTCGGGAATGTAGTTAGCAACATTATCAATGGCGTAAAAAAACCAGCGGTCGGTTGGAATACTTACGTCAACCTCTCTGATGGCAGAATCATTGGCGATGAGCTTTGCGATGTGATAACCGGGCTCGTAGT
>WUUC01058286.1_pt1 | contig 13212 bp, 3 predicted proteins | sample 6278441 | NCBI WGS metagenome assembly WUUC01 (sample SAMN13675441, study PRJNA597444) | soil metagenome | isolation source: soil | place: USA: Washington | collected 2017-10 | reverse complement strand
TTTATGAAAACAAAATTTACTTTCCTTATCGTTCTTCTTTGTCTTGCGTTAAGTGCTGATCTATTTGGCCAAGGCAGGGAAAATTGGTTCCCTAATCGTGGCAATGTTGGTATAGGGACGCGAACACCATCGGAAGAGCTTGAAGTGATCGGGGATGTAAAAATCACTAATACACTTTATACAAACGATCTTGAAACAATTGGACTTAAAGCCACTTCATTTACGGTAGGGCAAGACGCATCAATAGGTAGAAACCTTTTAGTTCACGGAAATGTGGGTATAAATGTTTCCAATCCCACTGAGCGTTTGGAAATAGGAGGTAATCTTAAAGTAAGCCAGGGAATCTTTGCTGATCAATTAACAGTTCGACAGTTTACTGCTACTGATGGAGTCGTTAACAACTCTTTACGTGTTGGTCAGAAATTTTTTGTGGAGGGAGTAACGGGTTTAGGTGTTACATCTCCAACCGAAAGACTCGAAGTGTCCGGTAATATCAAGGTTACTCAAGGCTTATATTCAGACTTGATTAATTCTGGAGAGGGCCTTTTTAGCAGGAACATAAGAAGCAATCAAAATATAATTGTCGATGGTCAGTTAGGAGTAGGCACTGCCACACCTTCGGAAAAATTGGACGTAGTAGGAAATATTAAATCCAGTGCAGATGTATTTGCCGTGAACGTCAGGGCCGATAAAGGATATTTTAAGTCTTTGGAGTCGGATGGTAATTTGATGATCAATGGAAATGTAGGGATAGGAGTAACTAGTCCAACAGAAAAACTTGAAGTGGGTGGAAATATTAAAGCGTCCCAAGGGTTATTCGCGAAGTCCGCTCAGTTAACAGAGGACATCTCAGTGGGCAAAAATCTTTCAGTAAGTGGTAATGTTGGAATCGGTGTAGCTCCTGGAGCAGATAAATTTTCTGTAGCAGGTAACGCTTATGTGAACGGTTTGCTTACAGCGGAGAACCTTACAGTGAAACAAAAACTTGATATCAAAGGCACATTTGCTTTGGCAGGCACTTTGGGAATTGGTGTAGCAACACCTGAAGCCGCCCTTCATGTAAATGGTGATGGGAAATTTGATGGGAATATTAGAGCTAACAAAATAATTGTAAACGCGATCGAGATTGCCGGAGCTTCCCAAAATCCAGGTGAGGGTTCGGCTGTTTCCCTTGGAGACAACCTCTTCGTCAATGGGTCGTTGGGTATAGGCACCACTAAAACCAATGGTTATAAATTATCGGTGGATGGAAAAATAAGAGCAGGAGATGATATAAAAGTTTACTCGTCTTCAGAGTGGTCTGACTTTGTATTTGAACCTGGTTATAAATTAAAACCTTTGTCGGAAGTTGAGCAATACATTAAGAAGCACGGACATTTGCCTGAAATTCCATCAGCGCAAGAAGTAAAAAGGGAAGGTATCGACCTTGTAGCGATGGATGCTAAGCTTCTGCAAAAAATTGAAGAACTAACACTGTACATGATAGAAATGAAGAAGACAACTGAGGGCTTGAAAATTGAAAACGAGAAGCTTAGAAATGAGATTACTTCTATCAATAAGTCAAAAAGAAATTAATTCTTATTAAATACAATACGATGTTCTCACCAAGAATTCGGAAAGCAATTGCTGTTTTTTTACTTATAACTATTATTAATTCGGCAATAGGGCCGGCTATTGGTTATGCTTTAACATCTGGGCCAACCACTCCAGAGACAACAAGTTTTGAGCCTGTTGACACATCCACAATGGTAAATTTAGCTACTGGTGATCTCGTCTATAATATTCCTTTATTAGAAGTACCTGGTCCCTCGGGAGGATATCCAATATCTCTTTCCTATCATGCTGGGATAATGCCAAATGAAGAGGCATCCTGGAGCGGCTTAGGGTGGACAATAAACCCAGGTGCCATTTCACGTACAGTTAATGGTTTTGCTGATGATCATGTCACAGCGACAAAAACAAGAATTGATCACAATTCGGGAGCAGAAAGGAATACGTTTACTGTGGGTGTGGGATTGCCGGGGGCAGGATTTAACCTTGCGGTTTCGCACGATTCGAATTTGGGGACAGCAATAGGCTCATCTATGAGTGCAGGTGGGCAGATAGGAAACTTAGATGTCGGTGTACAGGTTGGCGTGCAGCCCTTTGGTGGCACAACGGCAAGTGCTGGGGTAGGATTTAAAGGCGCTCGCGTTGGAATTGATATTGATCAAGGTGGCGGTGTATCTGCTAGCGTAGGGGCTACTGCTAAGGTGGCTAAGGGCTTAGGACAATTGGGGATAGAAACAAATTTTAAGTCAATAGGAATTACGGCTCAGTCGGGTTCACGCTATAGCATGGGCATGGATATAAGTTCGAAAGGCGTGCGATCATCGCACTCTGTTGCTGGGGCGAGATTCGACCAAATAAATAGTCGTGCTGGAAACTGGAATATTAGTTCATTTGGCGTGTTAGTTCCGGTTCCTTTAGGCACGTCCGGAGTTTTCTTGAATTTAGGTTACAACTATTTACGGTATTATTCTCATGAATCGAGCGATATGAAAGTCATTGGGTCTCTTCATGCCAATAAAACTAGCGGGAAAAATCCGGACGATTGGGCTTTTGATTCATACGCTTTGGTAGACCCCGACCTTATACAAGCTTCAATCAAAAATAGTGACCCGGAAAAAGCGCGAGGTGGAAGCTTTCCTGCTTATGACAGTTATCAAGTCAACGCCCAAGGACTTAGTGGAAGTATGCAGCCGTATATTTTTGATAACGGTACGCTCTTCAGACAAAATCTCAAAAATAAGGATGGTGATAAATATATTATACAATACAAAAGCCCGAACTCCTCCAGCAATGACTTTAATTTTCGCAGGCCGGTCAACTTCCGTTTCAAAGGTGATTTTTCAAATACTTATTCATATTCTAAAAATGAAATGACTGTAACAGGCGAGAAGGCAAATTTTAACAACAGTCTAATTGATTATAAAAAAGAGGAGGGATTCAATTCGCCAACTCAGCATTTGGCGGGTTCGAAACATACTGAATGGTTTACGAACAGACAAATTGCTGAAGGTTCCGCCAAGCAATCTGGTTTTTGCGATTACCAGACGCACACCTTAAGATCACAAGTTTTATATGGCAAAGATATTTCCAATCAGATTGGAGGCTTTAAAATTACAAACGAAAGTGGAGTAACCTACCACTATGCATTGCCTGCTTATGCTTATAACGAATTTTCAAAGTCCTTCTTAAAAGATAAACCAAATAAAATTTATCAGACTAATTCAAATCCGCATCCCTATGCTTATACATGGCTTTTAACAGCCGTAACAGGATCTGACTATGTGGACAGAAATTTAAATGGGATAGCTGATCTTGATGATTGGGGCTATTGGGTATCATTTGAATACGGTCTATGGGCTGACAACTATAAATGGCGCAATCCTGCTGAGGGGTTTCACACAGATCTGGATGCCGATGTAGCATTTTATTCGCGGGGAGAAAAGCAACTTTATTATTTGGATGCAATTAAAACGCAATCTCATGTTGCCATTTTCGAAAAAGAAACTCGGCATGATTCAAAAGGAATGACGAAGTACGATCTCGAACCTTCTTTTCAACCGTATACTTCAGGTAGCTCATCAAATCCGTGTCATCACTTACCTACCGAAACTCTTCGTTTAAAAAATATCTATCTTTTGAATCGAGGTGATTTCTCTTCGTTAGGCGAGAATACTTTGAAATCAAATACTGATCAGGATCAGCATTGTAAACCTCCAGCTATTGAATGCGAAGCAGGAGGTAAAGTATTTCGCTGCAATACATTTGAAGAAAATGATAACTATTTAACTATTTTAGGAAAGTCTATTCGCGTTATTAATTTTCGCCATGACTATTCACTTCAGCCGGAGACGACGAATAGTTTTTCACTTTCCTCGCCGGTAGAAAAGGATGGAAAACTTACTCTGACCGCTTTAAAGTTTTTGGGGAAGGGTGGAGCAGACTTGTTGCCCCCAGTTTCATTTTTATACGATCAAAATAAAAACTTTCCTTATGACAAAGATGCCTACGACAATTGGGGCTTCTATAAGCACGACTATAAGGAAGGAATTAATGAACGGCTGAATAGAACTGTGACAAAGGCGTCAGCGAGGAGTGTTGACGCCTGGTCTCTTACAACAATTCGAACGAGTGTAGGGTCAGATATAAACATAACCTATGAAAGTGATTCGTATACGGATGCTGTACTGGCTAAACAAATAATTTTTGATATTAAAGATGTTGAGCATATTATTCATGGTGGTAACAACCGGTTAAAATTAACTTTTCACGAAACTGAAGAAGATAACGAGCTTGACTTGAAGGATTTTTATATAAATGAAAATATTCTTTCAGTGTACGTTGTTGGATTTCATACCCGAAGTAATGGTAAACTGTTTCTCGGGGAAACGGAATGTTCAGGTTTCCAAAATTCCTTTCTTAATCAAGCCTTCAATTTTGAAAGCGACAACGCTTTGATCAAAGAAGTCGGGAAGGATTACTTGATCGTCGACGATCCAGGTCTCTATGCGCAACTGATTGCTGAAAAATCGGAGTCGGTTTGGGACTTTGAAGATGTTGAGGATGGCAGAAGATATGTTATTGGCACATGTCCAGGTAGGGAAGGATCTTATAATTATTTTAATGCTAAAGTCAAATTTACTGGATATCCTGACCTGATCGCGGGTGGTTGTATTTCCATTTCCAATAATGGTGCTGTACCTTTTGAAGGGGGAGGCTTGAGAGTAAAAGAACTTTTAGTTACAAGTTCTTTTGGCAACCGAGTAACGAAATACAGCTATGAGAAAGGAACCACCGCCTATGAACCATTTGGTATTATAAAGCCGGTTCTGAAAGAAGATACCATCAAAGCTGCTGAATGGCAAGAAGCGTTTGATGGATATGGCACTTTCTTAAATAAAAAATATTCTAAGCTTCTAAATATATCGCGCGAAATTCCAGCGCCAGGCGTAATCTATCAAACTGTAACTGTAGAGGAAGAAATTCGATATGCAGATAGGGCACAACCTGAAAAGATTCCGGGCAAAAAGGTCTATCGTTTTGATGTATTCGAGGACAAAATGATTGAGCGCACAGCAATGCAAAAAATCGGTGAGGAAACACCCCCCAATCCGTGCGCGGACGATAATGCACCGTGCATATGTTATGATGATTTCGGTAACCAAATTACCTGTCAACCTCCGCAGACCACTACAACACATACGCCTGTCTCTTTGAATGATTTTAGTTTGTGGGCAGGGGCGCTACGATCAGTTTCTACCTATGGCACCACAGGAAATCTGTTAGAAGAAATTGAGAATCACTATTTACACGATGGGTTAAGCCAAACAGCATATCAACAACAGTTGGAGGAGAAATACCATAGTCAAGGAGTGATTTCCCAGGTATTTAATGAATTCAGGGTTGCTACTCACAATTTCGGAGAGACTTTCTACCATGTGTTCAGCAAAAGAACGGAATATCCGTTAATATCAGTTAGTCAAACTGTAACTAACCATACGACAGGAATAAAATCGTCCACGGAAAATCTTGCCTTCGACTTTTACACGGGCGATCCAATAAAAACCGTATCGCATGACAGCTATGGAAATTCATGGCTGACTGAATCAGTTTCTGCCTATACGGTTCCTGAATATTCGGGCATGTCAAATGATCAAATACAACAAAAATTTACGGGCATGGGTATTCCAGTGAAAAATCCTAAAAATAAAAACATGCTCACTCAGAATGCAGCTACCTATATATATAAGTTAAACTCCAGCGATGAAATGCTGGGCCTTTTATCGGCCGCGACTCAAACATGGAGTGATAAAATAGTTTTGGCAGAAAACGAAAGCCAACTAGGCGTTTGGAGAAAGCAATCATTATTCAGCTGGAATGGTCAGCAGGAATTAAATAAAGACGGGACTTATCCTATTGGCGATTACCGCAATAATTTATTTAAGTGGAGTATGAGTGATAATGCATCATGGGAGAAGATAAACGAAGTGTCTCTTTACGATCGTTATTCGCATACTTTACAAAGTGAGGACATAAACGGAACGTACGCTTCGACTCGATTGAACCCCCAAGCGACCGTGATTACCGCGTCGGCTGTCAACTCGAAGTTTGATGAAATGGCATTTTCTGGGTCCGAATATTATGAAGGCAATCTTTTAGCTGATGGCGGGGTAGACAGAGGTGAAGGTAATGCAACCAAAACAAGGGCACATACTGGTGATTTCAGCTTGCTGGTTGGCTATAACAGTGAGGGCTTCTCATACATATTAGACAATAAAAAGGCAAACGTTACGAAAAAGTATCGTGCTAGCGTATGGGTTTATGTCCCAGGCGAAGCTGAGACACAATCTCAGCTAGACCGTGTTCAACTCTACTATTCAATTGGAAATACAGAGGAAGAAGTTCATCCTCTGATTCAAAAGAAAAAATCAAAAAGCTGGTACCTACTGGAGATTGATATTGATCCTGGAACGAGTAACTCAGGAAATATTTACGTGGGGGTACGAAACAATTCATCGCGAGGAACTTACTTCGATGACTTTCGTGTCCATCCGCTTGACTGTGCAATGTCTTCTTTTATTTATGATCAACTCAGTAATGAGTTGACATACGTACTGGGCACAAACAATTTTTATACTCGTTACGAGTATGATAAGGTTGGAAGGCTGATAAGGGTAAGTAGAGAACTTTTGAATTTTGATTTTGGTGACGGAAAAGAAAGTTTCAAAGCAGATAAAGTGATAAGCGAAACAACGTATAATCTAAAAGCTCAATAGACTAATAAGAATATGTGTGTATTCAAAGATTATATAAAGACTCTCAGGAAAATTTTAATCATCTGTCTATTCGCTGTACCACTGACTTCCTATTCTCAACTCATTATAGGTTCAACTAAGGTAGTAGCAGGGTCAGAGTATGAATATAAAGCTTTTCCATTCCCTGCTAGTTCCTGGAGCTGTACGGGATGTACGTTTACCACAGATGCTAACGTTCGCAATGTGAAGCTTATTTGGAACGACGCTGGAACAACTCAAACACTAACAGCAAACAGTGCAGGAGAATCGTATTCGAGGACGATAACCATCGTGGATAACAACAATATCTTTGCAGGGAGTAGTTCAACGAGTGAAATATCTGCAGATGACTATAATGTTCCCCGATCAGAAAGCGGGTGTAGTGGGACCGGCGTTTATGCCGTATTGAAACATGATCCCGATTATCCCGATTTTGCAAACAAAGGATATCCATTTAATAAAAGTGCAACCTCTGACAACACTGGAATTAGCGTAACCAAAATCGGTACAAGTGAAGGAGACAGAGCTAATATGAGTTTACACTGGATGTCTAACTGGACTGGAACAATTACAGTTACTATATATTATTCATGGCGAGGCAGAGATGATGCATGGGATCACGTGGGTGATTGTGATGCAAAGGACTTTCCATTGGTTTCCTATACGATTACGAGGTGCACAAACCCACTTGGCAGTTTGGCTGGATCACCTCTTATTGTCAGTAAAATAATTGACAATACGATTCAACTGGAGTATCAAACTAATTTTACTGATATCCCTGAAGTAAAATTTTTTGTTGACGCACAGCTTGTTCAACAGGGTGAATCGAAGACACTTTCATATAATACAAGTGAATTCAAAGCTTACACAATTACAACATCCATTCTCGATAAGTGTGGCACCTGGTGGCCCGGACCTTCAAAAACAGTTTCAGTTCAACCAACTTGTTATGTAAACAGCCCTTCTTCAGTACGGTTAGGTCTTCTAGGTTTTGGGTACGATGCTACTGGATATGAGATCAGAAAGGATGTTCAGTACACGGTCACCAACCATGCTATTACCGATTTTCCTGATCATTACAATTTGGTTGTGCGAGATGGAGCCAATGACATTACGTTCAATGCCAACTCCTTTATACTTTCCAAAGGCCTCGGAAGCTACAGAATAATAGCCGTTAAAAAAGTAGGTAGGGAGCTGTGTCCAGCAATTCCAGAACTCAAGATTTTTGCAGGCGGCCGAGATGAAAAAATTGAAAATGACTGCCCAATCTTTCTTCCTGAGGATTTGACAAAATTTAATTTTATTAACCCTTTGGATCCATCCATTCTAGAGCATTTTGCAGCAACGGTAATTAGTAAAAAGGCTATTATAATCAAACCTGGCGTTACACTAGCATTAGGCGCAGAAATGATTTTAATTAATCCCGAACCAGTGCCTGATCCGTTAGATACAGATAAGATAATAAATTTTGTACAGTCAAAAAGCTACGATGAATACGGGGCTCTTTTAAACGAAAGCCGGTCGTACTTCGATACTGACGGTAAACCGTTGCAGTCTCAATCCAAGAATTTCGACGCAGATGTTGTATTAGCCTCTCAATCTGTTTATGATGCCTATCAGCGTAGTGTGCTCAACACGCTTCCTGCGCCCATTTATGTAGGAACCAAAGGTGAGGCTCCTGATGAATGTAACGGAACAGAAGTGATTGGGCATGATATGAATTTTAAGTATAAACCGGATTTTATAAAAGCTTCCAATGGCGATATTTATTCTTATCGGAATTTCGACCTAGAAAAACAGGAGTCGCCAGAACCTGTGCTTAGTAATGAGCCCGGTACTCTTGGCTGGTACTATAGCATAAATAACGGAACGGCTACTGGAGACAATGTAAAACTGAACGAACCTCTTGTGGCCGTAACACAATATCCTTTTAGTAGAGCCATTTATCAGCCGGACGGTAGTGGTCTAGTAAAAGGTGTTACAAAACCGGGTGATGCGTTTAAGCCGGGTAGTGGGAGGCTCGCTGTCTCCTCTATCGAAAAAGTGGAAAACGAAGACCCCTATTTAACCCCATATTTTAATATACGAGCTAGTGAATTGGGTTTTCAAAGGCCCATTTTATTCGAAGGGAATTTTTTAAAGAAGCAAACTACTGATGAGAACGGTCTGAATTCAGTAACATATTCCGACATCGAGGGACACTCTTTATTACATTTATATTTCGGTAAAAATGATAATTCTAACGTTGCACCTTTATCCAGATCGTATCAATTCTACAATGATTTAGGGCAGGTAATTTTGACCTTGTCCCCAAATGCCTTGCAACAGTATAATGGAAGTAATTTCAGCGCAATTGATAAAACAGAATATCAATACAACAACAAAGGGCTGTTGGTAAAACTGATTGAATCGGATGGCGGAGCTACTGAATATGTGTACTCCAAGGGTGGACGATTAAGATTTTCACAAAATGCTGAGCAGGAGAAAACCGGGAGGTATTCTTATACACACTATGATCGTTTGGGGAGACCAATTGAGTCCGGAGAAGTTTCCGCAGGGGTAATTCCCTTTAAGAGCCTAGAAATGATGTCCATTGTTGACAATATCGGTGATGATGGTTTTACGGCAACAGGCAACGAATTTTCAACCAGAAGTCAAACTTATTATGACCAGCCTGCGGAAATAAATCTAGGTGCAAGAAAACAAGAATTTGTTATGGGTAATGTCTCGCACAGCAAGAAAGATGAGAACATCATTTCATACTATAGTTATGACGAACTCGGGCGAGTGAAATGGATGGTTCAGGATATTATGGGCTTAGGAGTTAAGACGATTGATTATGTGTATGGACCTACAGGAAATGTTCAGCAAATAACGTATCAAAAGGATAGCCATAGTGAAAGGTTTACTCACTTCTATGAGTATAACCGAAATGGGGGATTGCATAAACTATTCACCACCACAGAACTTCTCTCATATGATAAAAATGGGAAATTGACAAATGCAGGAATAACCTATAATGCTCACGGAAAAATTGAAAACCAAGGAGTACTTGAATTACAGGCAACATACTTTTACTACCTACACGGCTCAATAAAGCGCATTGAGTATGCTAATAAGTTACAAGGCATAGATTACGTCTATACCGTAGATGGTGCCCTGAAAAGTATAAATGATGCAGTAAAAGAAAACGATCCCGGAGGAGACAACAATGATGTATTTGGAATGACATTGGATTATTATAGTGGTGACTATTTAAGCAGCGGTTATACTCCAGAACCTATTACATATCCATCAGCCACTGTTGATCTCTATAATAATGTAATTAAGGGTACCCGGTGGCATGGACCTATCGAGGCTGATAATACTTTTGCCTATGCTTATGAATATGATGACCGTTATCAATTTAAAAAAGCATCATGGGGGAGCACGAAGACTGGAAATATGCTGTTTCTCCCGGATATTTATGGAGAATCAATAGGTGATTTGAACACCAATGGGTATGATGGAAATGGTAATATTCAAAGATTAACCCGAAAAAATGCGCTAGGCAATAATATCGCAGAATATGCATACCACTATGAAGCCAATTCAAACAAACTTTCAACCATATCGGAAGAAAACAAAATTGTAAGAAGCTATAAATACAATGCTATAGGTCAAATGGTTTCAGAAAAAATTGATGACACGTATAAATATATCGAATACGATGCCACTGGCAAAGTTCAGAAAATTTACAGAGATGACGATAAGACTAAGCTGTTAGTTACATTTCAATATGATGACAGAGGTTTCCGTTTAAATAAAACGGCATATAATAGTGACGGAGTGCCGGAAGAAAGGACATGGTATATTAACGATGGAAGCGGACAATTGGTAAGCACATATGTTCAAAGTCTTAAAGATGCTACGCCTCCGGAACAAACAGAAATTCCCGTATACGGTGCTAGAAAAATCGGAATCTTTAAACCGAAATATGGATTTACATTATATGAGCTCACGGATCATCTTGGAAACGTTAGAGCTGTTTTAGGTGAGCAACTTGAAGTCGAGTATGTAGCAACAATGGAAAGTGAAAGGATAAATAAAGAAAGCGATAAACAACAAGGGTTCTTTAAGAACATAGTTCCAGCACCGTCTGCCGAATTTATCAATCATACTCCTTCGCACATCACGGATAATGGCCAAACCGAAGTGATTGACAATCCGAATGAAGTAAACCGTCTAAACAACAGGCCTAATGGAGAGCTTAACCCAAAACCTGTTGGGGCAGGGATGATGTTGTGGGTACATCCAGGCGACGTAATTAAGGCAGAAGTATTTGTAAAATATGCGGACTTTGATTCAGAAGATAAAAATATTGTTGCTGGCCTTGCGGGCTTCTTAACCACATCATTCGGTTTGCCGCCAGGGGCACCTATTGACATGCAGTCGATATTCAAGGTGGTTGAAGAACCAGGTTTTGCGCTCTTGCCCGCGTGGTCAAAATTACAAGACGATCAGCCCCGCGCATTTTTAAATTATTTATTGTTTGACAATAATTTTGAGTTGCAAAATTTTGACTTTGACCAAGTAACTTCGGGCGCAAAAATTCCAATTGACGGCACGCCTCATTCCCATGAAAAACTAATGCTCGATATTCCTATTCAAAAGGAAGGATTTCTTTACATCTATGTATCAAATGAGAGTGACCAGAATATGGATGTATATTTTGATGATCTTAGAATAAATCACACTTATTCGGATGTAGTCGGAGGCGGAGATTATTATCCGTATGGACTTGCCATTGAAGATCGACAGATTCAAAGAGAATTTTATCGCTTTGGTTATCAGGGACAGTTTGCCGAGAAGGATGATGAGACGGGATGGAATCATTTTGAGTTGAGGGAGTATGATCCGGTGATTGGGAGGTGGACGGCTACTGATCCTAAACGACAATTCTTTTCGCCTTACGTGGGGATGGGTAATAATCCGATAAACGGCGTAGACCCCGATGGAGGATTCATTATTGAAGTTTATAGTAATTCTGACACTGAACACAAGGGGCCAGTTTTATTTACGTTAGATGACGGCAAGACAGAAGTTACAAAACTAACCACGAAGCAGGCTTACAAAAAAGGTTGGCAATGGACAACTCCAACCGGAAAAAATTACGCGGCGTTGTTAAGCGTTAATAGATCAGCTTTGGCCGTCCTGGGTACCAAATTCTTCACAGCCCAAGACCTAGCTAACTTCGCAAAGTCAGTTGTTGATCTGTCAGATCATTGGGTCGGAAGCGATGGAGATTGGAAAGCTTCAGATAGAGGTGCCGCAGGAGCGTTTGTTGTTTTGGTGGATAAAAAACTATACTGGGCTGATTTCATCGGAAATGTTGTATTTGGTTACAATATGGCGGTCCACGGTCAGACAAAAGAATATACCAGTAAAATAACCGACAGGTTTTCGGACGGATACTATAACCCTTTCACAGATGATGGACCGGGATCTCCAGACCGCGATGCAGTCATAAGAGGATATCTCTTTCAACAGCATGGCAGGAACATACATAGAACAGTTAGGGGGGCATCTGCATCTGGTTTCTTTAAAAATTAAAGCAATAATTTAATGAGAAGGAAATTTAAATTATTTTTCATAATTACTGTCGTATTTGGGCTAACGTTACTTGGTGCCAGGCTGGCTTTGTTAAGCTTAATTGAAGAGAAGCTGGAGTCGTTGGTCGAATTTTATAAGGAGGCTGACACTAAAAGTGAACTAATAGCAGACCAACGAGGGGATGGTTCGGAACGTTTGATCAAAAGTCTTCCGGTTGAAATAAGGAAAGAGGCAGAAGAGTTGAGACGCTATTTAAAGATCTACTGTGGGTTCCAAAGTCGCCTTTATATCTATATTTCCAAAAAAGACAACAATGGAGTCGTAATCAAAATTGAAACTTCACCGCAATGGAAAGATAGTTTCTTTTTTTATTATCACGCAGATTGGCTTTTCTCCAATAATGAAGCTCTCCTATCAAGTTTAACTAAATCGGGCAAATATTCAAGTTTGTTTGGAAAAATTTTGAAAGCTAAGAAGTTAGAGATCGAGTAAGGTCACAAACTATAGAATTATGAAATCTATTTATTTTACAGGAGTTTTAATATTGACTTTTACAGTGTCTTTTGCCCAATTTAATTACGGTGTAAAAGGAGGCGTTAACCTTTCAAACCTTCATAGCAAAAATTCTGGCAATGCTGATGAGTGGAAACCCGCAATTCATGCTGGTGCATGGATGAGTTTTGATGTTACTAAACGGTTTACTATAATAAATGACCTGTTATATTCTGACAAAGGTTTCCGGGATACTTGGAACAAAGCTCATTTTTCTTATATAAGT
>WUUC01034383.1_pt1 | contig 13213 bp, 12 predicted proteins | sample 6278441 | NCBI WGS metagenome assembly WUUC01 (sample SAMN13675441, study PRJNA597444) | soil metagenome | isolation source: soil | place: USA: Washington | collected 2017-10 | reverse complement strand
GTTCGCCGTGAGTAGGAACTTTCCATGCTCAACGGCGATGCTCATTTACTCGACTGAGGTTGAGGTGAGCTACGCATAAGCCGTCGTTAAGTTGTCAAAGACACGAACGCGAGCAAGATACCACAAGATGAGCCTCACAATCCTCTATGCCGAAGACCATAAAATTGTCGCTGATGCGGTGAAGGAAACTTTGGAAGCGGAAGGTTTCAGAGTTGTTCTATGTTCTGATGGTGCAGAAGCCCTACAAAAAATATCTGGTGATACTCGCTATGACTTGCTTGTTCTCGATAATCATCTACCCAATGTAAACGGACTTGAGTTAGTTCGTCATACCCGACAACTTCCGCATCGCAGAACCATTCCCATAATCATGCTGTCTGCCGATGAGTGCCAAAGAGAGGCTTATCGAAACGGGGTTAATGTGTTCCTAAAGAAACCCGAAGGAGTGAAGTTGCTGGTTAAATTCGTGAATCAACTGCTGGCACGCTTATAGTGAGGATAGGCTGTGCCGCAAGGCCGTTATGCTTTGGTGGGGAGTGTAACGGCCATTAAATTAAAATCACTCAATATGCCCTTGTCATTAGCGGAGAATAGCCATTTCTTGGTGCGGAATAGCCCGTCAGAGCAACTTTTATATTCTAAGCGAGGGTGAGTATCAGAATTTATTTCGAGAATATTTGAAGCCCAAAATCGCCCAAAGTGTGTGCGGCGACGCATGTTCTTTTAACATTGTTTTCCGAATAAACCCAATCCTATCAACTACTTCGCGTAGATTTTTCTTGACTTTTATACGAAATCGTGCTATCATTCTCTTACGTAAGAATATTAAATTTCCTTAAACAACAGTAACAATTAACAAGGGAAAGGTAATTTCTATGTGAGGGCACATATAAGCTATTCGTGTATCTGAAATAGCCTCTGATTTGAGAGGTTGCAGCCGGAACGAAGTGCGCCCTTTGTTCTGGCTGTTTTCTATTTTGGCAACCGAAAATTCACACGAGAAAAGGAGACGAAGAGAAGAGAAAATGATTTTGGCGCACATTTTACCGAAGAAGATAAAACAAGACTTAACTGAACTCGCAGACAGGCTATACAACAACATACCGCCTATCTGTTGGGAAACTGAACGGAATATGGCGGAGAATTTAGGTGTTCCCCGTCGGCAGCTACGATACGCAAAAGCACTACTGGAACTTCAAGAACGGGTGCGGATAATTCCCTCAGCGAATGGTAAGAGGAGTAACCCTGTACATACTCTCTTCAAAGTGAACCCTATTAACCATAATATAGAGAGGGATGATTCAACATGGGAGATTGATTGGACACTCTTTAATGATGTTACTCCTAATCAACTTAATAGAATGTCAGTTGTAGAACAGTTGGAATTTTACAGAGAAATTGGCTTTCAAACTATTCCTTTACATTTTCCGAAATTCAAAAGAGGAAAGGTCTTTTGTTCTTGTAGAAGAGGTCGAAATTGCCCCTCAATCGGCAAGCATCCTGTAATCGCGCACAAGAATTTAGACTTTTCCGATATACGAACCTACAAGGCCATGCAAGCCTATTGGAAGAAAGAGCCTAATTACAACGTCGGATTCAAGGTCGAAGGCTTCCTTGTGCTTGATGTTGATTACAAGAATTTCGGGCACTATAGCCTTGCATATCTACAGAATGAAATTGGAGATTTCCCCGATGATGTGTCAGTTATCACAGGCAACGGGAGGCATATCTACGTCCGTCCCTGCTCTGCTATTTCAAACGGGGTAGAAGTTATGGGCGCGTGCGGTCTTGATGTCCGTAGCGCAGGCGGAATTGTTGCCGCCCCTGTTTCAGTTCACGTCTCCCAAAATCAATATCAATGGGAAAGCATCGGAGAGCCTGAGCCAATACCGGAAGATTGGAAGTTAAACCTAATCGGAGAAGAGGCGAAAGTCGTCAATCTTGCTGATTATCGGGAGAGACGAAAAGCAGTACAGCCCAAAGTGCTGCTGCCAACGGTTCTCACTCCTGAGTATGTCATTCCAGTAGGGCAGCGTAATACCACGCTATTCGCATGGGGATGTAAGGAACGGGGAAAAGGTGCAGAGTACCCGCACATTTACGACGTTCTAACCACCCTTAACGAAACCTACTGTGAGAGGCCGTTAGGGGACTCAGAAGTTAGAACTATTGCGGCGAGCGCATCAAAGTATCTGACAGAGGCGCAGAAGCGGAGCATGGCTGCTTAAGTCATAAAGAGGTTGCGACAACGCAAGTAGTTTTATGAAGGCTGAGCGCGGGGCAAGAAATCTGCTTCGCGCTTATTTGTATAGTAATTAAAGGTAGAAGCATGATGGTTAATAGCCCCACATTTGGACAGAAATAGGGCTAGAAAATTCTTTTATATTCATTCCATGTGGGAGTATGGATTTATATTATCCGGCAATGTCGTGGGTTCTTAGGATTGGCGATAACAGAGTATTGAGATGGCTAAGGCCACGAACTATTCTTGAGAAGTTCAAAGGTCTTGAAGTTGCTTCATCCATCAAAATTAAATGCGAACTGTGATGTGGACAAAGGCAACTGATGTAACGAGGTGAGGCTATGAAGAAATGCGTTTACTGCGGCGAGAATAAGAAACTATCGAGAGAACACATCTTTCCTAGATGGATTATTAAAAGGCAGCCTAGCAGTGATGTTAGATTTGCAAGACATGAAAACAGGGTTAGCGAAAGAGTGTCTACAATCAAGGATGTCTGTGCATCATGCAACAACGGAGTATTATCTGAGTTGGACAATTATGCGCTTGAGTTGTACGACTCATATTTTGAAAGAGTAGTGCCGATTAAAGGGCGAGTACTATTCAATTATGACTATGACCTGTTAGCACGCTGGATGTTTAAAGTTTTGTATAACTCCGCAAGGAAAAATAATACTAGGCCTGATGAGTTAGAGCCATTCAAAGAATATATTCTTGGTACATCAACTAGACCTATGAATTTTAGAATTTTCTCGTTATTACTTAGGCCACACAAGCTATCAAGTAGGGTAGTTGCGAAACTAGCTAAAGAGCACGAAGGAGTAACAGAGATACTTCCGCGAAACATAAGCATTACTCAGATAGGGGTTCAAATATCAGAAGATAATATGTTAGTTCTTGGGCGTGCTGTCTTAATCAATTCCTATTGTTTTGTTGTTTCGATTTTACCATCTGATATTCCACGTCAATTTAGACGCAAGCTAATGAAAGAGATTACAGATAATTTCAAAGAACGCTATAAAGGTATCCAGATTATAGACCCTAGATTAAATCGCGCCCGTTTGACCACATCTATTATAGATATTGTTGATATGAAGAAGGATAGCTTGTCAATATTCAAAGAAGCTTATAACGATTACTTTGAACGCAGTCGAAGGAAAAAGGAAAGGCATCAAAATATAACAGAGTGATGTTAAACTTTTATATCCAAACTAGATTTTGAGGAGCGAACGCCAGATGGAATTATGATGATTATTTACACAATACCGGCTTAGTTATTAAATAAGGCATCATCAAAACGAACTCAGACCATTTCCATCGAATTTTTTGGAGTTTGTATAAGATTGTAGAAGCAAATTCGCTGATTTTGCTAGATGTACATATATGAGAATAACTTACAGTAATACTGCCAAAGTTCATTTGTTTGCAGTAGATATTTGCATAGGTCTTGCTTGCACTCCTTTACTTATATGAACTCGCTCGGCGTGCTAACGCTTCCGAGAGAAGTTTCCTGAAATCAACCGCTATATCGAGAATTGCCGCTTGAACTAAATATTAGAGGTAAGTGCTGCACACCATACCGCTCAAGAGTTTTAGTAATGTGTGACACTGACGCTAGAGTTTTATGCCTGAGAGCATCTACACTGCTTGGTTAAAGCTAGCGATGCCATGTACGAATCGCTCGAAGGTTTCCCACTGTTGCCAATGGCTTTTATCGTTGGCTATTTTTTCGATGTAAGTTTTCCTAGCTTCACCGTCTAATTTATCGTTTGGGTGAGTGTGCTCTTTCGATAGAAGTATGACCGCGTTCTCAACTTCCTTAATAAAGCTTGGTAAACGTTCGGGATGATTTCGCCCTGTAAGCACAACGCCTGCGCTGCAAAGCCGCTCTGAAACGTTGAATTGTTTCCTACTAACGGAGACTTTGCCTACAGACTTTAATTGCTTGAATGTTTCCTTTCTACTTTCTGCCCAACTAGAATCTAAGTATCCTAAGTCAATCTTGGCTTCCAAAATACAGAACAAGGCATTTTCACGAAACAGGGCAATGTCAGGATAAATCGTCTTCGCGCGTTTCGCGTCAGCGGGACGATAAGAAATAGGAGAGTCAACGAAAATTAGTATGTCTTCGGGAGTGTGTTTTTCAATCAGCCTTGCTAGTTCATCTTCAAACTCGGAAGCTGACGCCGATGCTCTGCCGCGTGTGATGCGCTCACTTATCCGTTTACTCTCCTTCTTGCGTTGAAAGACTTCGACCATGTTCTCGACAAGCTGAACTACATCGTGCTTGAACATACTCATTTGATACCTGCCGTACAATAAAGAACTAATTGTGGTACGCCTTTGCGACCTGCGGAGAGGCTTCAAGACAAGCTTGCAAGATGATTAAGCTGTAGCGTAGCAACTTTTCACTTCTCTGTGGCGCGAACCAATTCCCATTGAACTTCCCACCGTGAAATAGATTATTCCTAACTTGCCGGACGTATAGAAGAATCTCATCGGCTCTTGAATCTGTATTCGTGTTACCCGTACTCCACTTGAGCAATCCATTTTGAATGATTTGTTTTTTAGGTGGATGCTGACGTAAGTATCTAATGGCTTCGCGTAATTCAGGGCTATGTGGATTCTCGAACCATGTTTCAATAGAAACTGCAAAGTTTCGCCAATTGGGGGTAGCTCTGCCTTCGCCGTTGTGGAATCCGGCTGCTTTAAGCGCATACTCGAAGCGTGAGAACGTTCTGAACAACTCAATTGCAAGGCCATTCAGAACATCCTCTGATACAGGTTCATTTATAGGTTGCGACATAATTGCAACTTACCTTGTTGATGATACGCCTCTTAACTGTGCCAATGCCTTAGCGACTTCTTGCCCCTTTAGTTCAATGAAGTCGAGCAATTCGTCAGGCGTGCGTGTGTCTTCAATGGTCTTAACATTCGGATTGACAGCCTTCAAATCATAAACAGCGTCTTCAATTGCTTGCGCTTTGTTGGTCAACTCGCGTGCTTCCGTTTCGAGAGTTGAACCTGTGATTGACAGTTCAGCGATTTTCGCAAGTGCGGCAGGTGTGTTCTGTTTTTTTAGCTCTTTGAGTTGGGCGCGTAACTCTGTCGCTTCGGTTATGAGTGGTTGCGCCTTCTCGCGCAATGGGTCGGCTTGTTGCTTTGCATCTTGTCGTCGCGCGGTTATATCCACTGTCCAGCTTCGTTCGCTATCGCCACGTTCGGGTAAGAGACGGAAGAAGTCAGTAAACTTGTCGAGCGTGAAGGGTGTTTTCTTGCCGACCTTAATATCTGATAGGTCGTAGTACCAAATCTTTTCCGTTGGTTTACCTTTGGTGAAGAATAGCAAGTTTGTTTTGACGCCCGCGCCTGCGGCGGTGAAGACCCCGCCCGCGAGACTGACAATGCACCACAGGTCACAATCATCTAACAGTTTGCGCTTAGTCTGCACGAACGCAGTTTCATTCGTGCGGAACAACACACCTTCATCTATGACCATGCCGCAACGCCCGCCGTCTGGTCGCAGATGGTTAATGATGTATTGCAGGAATAGCACCTGCGTTGCGCCTGTCTTATAGGCAAATTCCGTTTGGGCGGCTTTACCTTCTTTGCCGCCGAAAGGCGGATTCATCAAAATTACGTCGAAGAACGGCGGCGCACCTTCAAACAATCCGGCGTAGGTCTGCTCTCCGGTGAGCGTGTTGCCGTGCCAGATGTGCGGTTCATCTATACCGTGCAGAATCATGTTCGCCAGACCAATCGGATAGATGATGTTGTCCTTCTCGCGCCCGTAGAACGTGCGATGCTTGAGCGTGCTCAACTGTTCGGGCGATGGGTTCTTGTCCTTCATGTAATCGAAGGCTTGAGCGAGAAAGCCGCCAGTGCCAGCAGCAGGGTCAAAGATGGTTTCGCTGATTTGCGGGTCAATGACTTTGACCATCGCGCGGATAATCTCGCGCGGCGTGAAGAATTGCCCGCCGTCGTTGCCTTTCTCGCCCATCTTGAGCAATAAGCCCTCAAAGACCTGTGAGAGCGGGAAGACGTGCGTTGTATCTATGTTCTGCTCGCTGATTTCATGCACCTTGTCCAGCACGTCGAGCAGATTCTTTTCCGTATCAACGCGGGTGCGCTCAACGCCTGACATGATTTCGGCGATAACTTTTTGACGTGGGCTAGCGTTCGGATGCTCTACGGGGTCGCTGAATGACCGCAGGTGCGGCAATAGCTCGTTATTGACAAAGTTGATGAAGCCATTTAACTCTCCACCCTCTTGCAGTTCTTTGCGCTTCCAGCCTTGAGGCTTGTCTTCGGAAGCAGCGACGAGCGGCGGCGCGTTATCATCGTAAGGCGCAGCCCAATCGCGCCAACGGAAAGGCGGTTGAAGCGATGGCGCGAAGGTTGAGCCGATAACTTCGGCTTCTTCGGCTTCCAGTTGCTCGCGCTCGTCGAGGATACGCAGGAAGAGAATCCAAGACAGTTCCGGTACGTACTGCAACGCGCCCGCTAGGTTTGAGCGGCGCAGGATATTACAGATGTTCCAAACGGCAGCGTTGACAGATTGCTGAGTGTTGAGGACTTTGCCGTTACCGTTTCCATTCTTCTTCCGTTTTGCCATTAAAGTTTTCCAGTGAATGCCTCATGCAAAAATGCTAAAGGCAGATTGTTAATACTAGTCAATTGTTCTTCCAACTTTTCAGTTGCTCTTTCTGTTATTTGTAACTGTGCTGTCAATTCATTAGCAATCTTTTCTTGCTCAGAAAGAGTTGGTATTGGAATTGTCATCTCTCGTTGTCGTGTTATCGGTACTTGGTTACGTGTAGTTTGCTTCATTGCATCAAACAGTTGCCGTTGAAAACTTACAGCTCTAAGCGCAACGAATAGATACGAAGGTAAAAGGTGTTCTACATTGCACCGAAAGATAGTTAAGGAAGTGCCCACAATGAATGGTTCGCATTCGGATGCGGCTATTCCTACTGGGCCAACCGTTGCATTGTGTGCTAGAAGAACATCCTGACTCTTTCCAAACCCGATTCTCAGACCGCTCGCTTGTTCTTGAGATATGCAAGGTGCTCTATCTAATGCGAGCGTTCCGTCCCCGTTGATATGTTTAGCAGTTACAAATTTAACACCTGTAGCAACAAAATCCTTATTTCGCGGGTGGAGTCCACCATGATTGCCATCTTGGTGATACAGTAGAATGCCAGAAGACATCATCTGCGCGATTGTTTTCCTCTGCCATTTATTCCCACCAGAACTATCAAACACTTTACGTAAATAGGCGGTAGGCAAATCTTTTGCGGCTTTTAACTGCGCTTCGGCAGCAACACGCGCCCGCTCTACTGTTGTCATTTGTTCATTGAGGATTGCCGCGATGCGATTCTGTTCATTGCGTGGGGGCAAAGGTATAGGAATCTTAGCAGCAATTTCTTGGTTGAGTTTAGCTCTTGTAGAGCCTGAAACCATTTCAGCTACATCTGGTCTTATACTGAGTGCGTGGAGACAAAAACTAAAATCAATAATATTTTCCTTTGGTCTTAGAACATGGGCATGATTGTTTACCCAATAACGCCCATCAACGCTATACGCTATTGGTTTATCCCTTGAGCCAAAATTGCCGCCATCCTCTGCAAGGAGAATTAGAGGCTCATCGAATATGTAATCGTCAATCCACCCGGTTTGTCCGTTAGCGCCATAATAAGGATACAATGCAGACAGGCTCTTACCTGCAATCCTCTTCGCCCTCTCTGTGTTATTTACAGGAATGCGACGCGAATCGAGAAACTCACATACTTCGTCCAATCGCACCCATCGCCAGCTATCCGGCAGGGATTCCCTGTCGTTAGTAAGTGGTGAGGTTTTGACAGTTATTGAGGCAGTTTGGCTCACGTCGCAATCCCTTCCTACGTGTCGTGCAATCAAACCCTTCATTTTGCACCCTTGCTACTGTTACATCTTCCGCACATCATTTGTGCGTTCTTGAGAGCGGTACGCCCACCGCGCGAATGAGCGAGTATGTGGTCAACCGTGTAATCATCCCATGAAAGCTGTTTCCTACATTTACGGCAAAATTGCTTTTCTTCACTGTTCCATAAAATTCTTCGCTGCTCTGGTGTGAAAGCTCGCTTTTCGTCTTTGCGATGGAACAAGGGGAACAGCAAGCCACGCAGTATGTCCGCACGCCGTCGGCGATTGGCAGCACTATCAGTGTCGCCCTGAACCGTAAGTAGATAATCACCAAACAATCGCTGTGCTTGCTTTACTGGCTTAACCTTGCGTATCTGCTCTCTTAATTCGTCAACTCCTGTTGATACTCGACGCAACAGACGTTCAGCAACCTTATTCCGCTTATGGTTTGCTAGAACAAACTTCTGCTCTCGCATTTCCCAAACAAGCATGAATAACGAATAGAAATCTGCGATATTGTGAAAACGAGTTTGTCTAAGCTCTGGCAGGATACGCTTCAATGTATTGAGCGTCGCAGTAAATTCACGCGAGACGCGCGCTAGTGTATTGCCGTTTACGCTCTCATTACCTATTGCCTTATCGAGAGCCGTTTTCTTATTGATAATCCCGCCTTGCTCAATTGACATAAGCAGTTCGGAAAAAAGCTCAGTGCCTTTCATCCGGTCTATTTGTGCATTTGATAGAACTCTCTGTTTTAAGAGATATGCTTGATGCCGTCCTACTAGCCGCTCGGCTTCTTTCAGAAATCGGCTGTCGTAAAACTTTGCGTGACGCTTCTCGCCGGATGTTAGAGGTTTGCCAGTTGAATTGATACGAACGAATAGGTCAACAATATCTGTAAATCTTCCAGTAACTTCAACTGTCTGAATCTTGTAAGTCTCAAAATCATGTCCCAATCGCGGGTAATGGCGGCGAAGCGTGTTCCAATCGTGCCATTCTCCGGCTTCTTCTAAATCTAGTCTTACATCAAATGCCTCTTTTTTGAATCTCCCTTGTCCGGTAAACATGAAAATGGTTTCAAGTCGCTGCTTTCCGTCAATAACATCGTAGATGATTTTCCCGCGCTGATTACGACGGTAAAGAAAAATGCTTGGAACTGGATACTTTGATGTGATTGATTGAATCAGCCTTCGCCTATCGCTTATTGTCCAAACTGACCTGCGCTGAAATCCCGGCTCAAGATTTATTCGATTGTTTCTGAACCACAACTTGAGTTCGTCAATGGTACGCTCACTAAAACTCGTCTGTAACTCCACAGGTGGGTCTTCGGTGACGTGTGAAATCATGCCGAAAATATCCTTTCCTTCGTCTCGTTCAAGACTTCCCTCGCAGGTCGTTCAAGTGCCTTGAGAGCGTTCAACCCACCCGCATTTTTCACTTCCGGTGTTCTCAACAGTTGGTCGCTTTCCAGTCCTTCCGTGCCACCCCGCGCGAACTGTGCGGCGATTGCTTGCACTGTCTTTGCTGTCGCTGGCGGCATTTGTCCGAGCCAATCTGCTTGCTTGTATCCGAAAGACTCCGCGCGCTCAAGTCGCGTGTGTGGGCTTATCCCATAGCCCACGTCTGCCAGCACGTCATACAGGTCGTAATCTTCCATTTCTTCAACTGCGCGTAAAGCCTTCGGTGAATACGGGCGTACATGCTCCATTAGTTTATTGCGCTCTTCCGGCACAATCCATTTCGCCCGAAACTCATCAAGCGTCTGCGCTTGCTCGACAAGGCGAGCCGCTAGACGTTGCTTATATTCTTCCGCCGGAATCGGCATCGCCTTGCCATCAACAGAGGCAACGATGAAGCGTCCTGCGTCCGTCACCTGTACGCTGATGCCTTCCTCGATTTCAGCTATAGGCGGAGGCGGCGGTGGGTCAACTGTAGTGTCGGGGCGTTCAGTGGGCGCAGGTCGCAGCCGTGTCTTGAACTCCGCGCCGAAAAGCCGCGTCGCGTCCGTATAATCGTAAACGCGAAACATCAGCTTGTTTGTCGTCGGGTCTAGTCGTGTCCCGCGCCCGACCATCTGATAGAAAGAAATCGGCGATTTGACGTAACGGAAAAAGACTATGTTCTTCACGTTCGGCACGTCAACGCCCGTTGTCAGCAAATCAACCGTCGTAGCAATGAAGTGATGCCGCGTCCCGCCTTTCAGGTCTGCAATGTAATCGCCGCCGCCGCTCTCCGCCGTACATTTGAAAGCGTAGTTATCAACGGGCGCGCGGTTGTTCTCTCGACACCATTCCGAATATAGATTGTTCAAGGCAATCGCCACATCGTCGGCGTGGCTGTCTCGCACGCAAAAGATAATCGTCTTCTGCTCAGGCGTTCCCGTTGCGACAAGCTGGCTGAACAGGTCTTGCGCCATCACCTGCACGCGCGCCTTTATTTTAATTGAACTCTCGAAACTACTCGCCGCATACCGCTTGCGGATTTCTTCCGTGCTTAACGGCTTGCCTGTGGTCGCATCAACCAACTTCACGCCTTCAAGGTCTTTGGCTTCTAAGCCTGTCTTTCGCTCCGTCTTCGGCTTCGCATTGATGAAAATGTCGCGCCGGATTATCTCGCAAGCCGCAAGGTAGCCATCTTCGATGCCCTGCGCCATATCGTACTCATAGACGGGTAAGCCAAAGTGTCGAATGTTATCCGCGCTAATCTCTGCGTCTTTATCCTCTGGTGTGCTGCCCGTAGTAATGAGCAGTTGGCGCGGTGTGGCCGTCAGACCGACTTGCACCGCGTCAGGGTTACGCTTTAAGACCTGCGACCACTTGCCCCAAGCCGACCTATGGCACTCGTCTATGACGATATGGCTGAAATAGTTTTTGGGGTAGTGTCGCAACAGAAAACTAGCGTCCGCTTCGTCGCTCTCAACTCCTAGCGTCTGGTATGTCGCAATCAAAATGCGCGCGTTCTTCTGTGCATTGTTTGACGAGACGGCGGCAGCGTTCGCGCCGAAAACATTTTGCAGCGCACCTGTGGCCTGTGTTCGCAATTCATCACGGTCACAAATAAACAGAGCCTTCCGCATCTGTCCCGCATCGGCAATGCGCTTGAGCAGATGCACGGCGATAAATGTCTTGCCCGCGCCTGTTGCTAGTGTTAGCAATGCGCGCTTTTCGCCGCGCGCCAACTTCTCCAAAACTGCTCTGATTGCTGCATCCTGATAGTAGCGTCGTCCTGCTTCGCCGCCTTGATATGTTTTGAGCAGAGGTTTCGCGGCTTCGTCTTCAAGATTAAATTGTACGTGTTGCTCGTAACGTGCGCGCAATTCGGCAGGAGTAGGGAACGCCATCATCGGGCGTTTGTCGCTTGTAAGCTTTGTTAGCGCATCATACTCAACAAACTGATGCCCGTTGGTGGCGAATACGAAAGGCACGTTGAGCCGCCTAGCATCGGCGTAGAGTTTCCCTTGCTCTAGTCCGTGCGCTGGCGCGTAAGCTTCGGCTTTCGCTTCAATCAATGCCACCGCGACAGGTTGCGGGTTGCTACCGACCTTCACGCGCAACGTGTAATCCGCTCGCCCTTTGCCCCGTCTGCGCGCCCTGTCGTCGTGAATTTCAATTGCGCCCGCCGTCTCTTCACGCTTAATCAAGTCTTCCGTCCACCCGCGCGCATGTAGCGCAGGGTCAATCAACTTTGCGCGAGTATCGGATTCGTTCAGAGGCATAGATGAGTTTCGATTCTTTGTGAAGAAATCTATGAGGTTTTTCGCGGCCTGCCGGGTTTCCTATCTTGAACCAATTTCAAATCTTTCTCTTGAATCATGTAATCACGCCCAAACTTCTGCGCTGGCAATCGCTCGTCCTGTATTAAAGCGTGAACTCGCCGCACACTTACACCTAAACGCTCCGCCACTTCCTTTGTCGTAAGCATACTCATGCGAACTCTTATAACCCGCGAAAAACTATTCGTCAAGTTGAAGATTTCTATTGCAATACTATTCATTGTATTGTATAGTTTCTCTGTCAGTCGGACAGCCGATAACCTCAAAACCGGAGAGCAGAAATGATAGAGCTAATCAACGCAGACCAACTAGCCAAAGCCATCGAACGCGCCAAAACTGGCAACCTATTTGTTCAGCCAACTTCATTCCTTCGTCAGTACAAAGTCACCAACCGCGACAACGGGAATCAGTATTACGTTGATTTCTTCGTCCGCAACGGCAAGCGATACGGTCAATGCACCTGCAAGGCTGGCATCAATAACAAAGTTTGTAAGCACCTGAGCGCGGCGGCTGGATGCCACGTTATGAGGATGGCGGCAAGACGGGAGGCCGAACGAATTGCTGAGATGCCGCAAGCCGCATAAGCAACGGGCTTAGGTATGCGCCAACATCCCTAAGCCCTCTACATCAACCCCCAAACCCTAGCAGGAGAATTGAGAAGAAGATGCAAAACGAACTTATCACTAGAGCCGCGACCGATACAACACTGTCACCCGCCCGTTTCACTTTAGGGCGACTGTTCCTAACACAAGGCGCAATCGAAGCCTTAGAGGATGCTAGACAGTCGCCGGAAGAGTTTATCAACCGCCACGCACGCCTTGAGCAAGGCGAACTTTGCGAGGATGACTACAAGGAGAACCTTTTCAGCGTAGATAAATCTCTGCGGATTTTCAGTGCATTCAAGACAGCAAACGGCATTAAGGTTTGGGTCATCACTGAGGCTGACCGTAGCTCAACTACGATACTGTTACCATCGGAATACTAACAACGGGAGAGCCGACAATGCTTGATGCGGAGTCGGCACTCTTTAGTAACAGGATTAAAAATGAATGATTCAACACTTAAATTTTCCGCTTCTTTTGAAGATATTTCCTAACGATTTTAGTGATAGAAAAGTAGCACTAAATCCTTTATAATCACTGTCTGTTCTTTGATTTAGAGTGCCTAACGATAGAGTATGTCTTCCGCATCGTCCAAAAGTTGCTTTGTTAAAAAGAGGCGTACGGGAGTGTCGCCCGTGTCTTCCGTGTGCAGTTCGTAGTAGCCGTCGCCGTGCCAGCGCGCGAGGTGTTTCCAGT
>WUUC01059467.1_pt1 | contig 13216 bp, 10 predicted proteins | sample 6278441 | NCBI WGS metagenome assembly WUUC01 (sample SAMN13675441, study PRJNA597444) | soil metagenome | isolation source: soil | place: USA: Washington | collected 2017-10 | reverse complement strand
GCTTTCGTTTGTTGGTCACGCATCGAACTTAGCAGACGTACCGCCTCCGCGACCATTTATGCAACAACGCCCAGGCGGCATATAACAACGGCATGCACCCGACCCGCGACACGACGGCTCTCATCAATTGCCATCTCGTGGGCGGGCGGGTGAGGCCGGGCGTTAGCACCGCCAGACAGGGGCGCTTACGCAATATTTACTTGCTGCCCTCCTTCCGCCGCCACGTTGATCTGGACGGACGGGCGCGCGAGTTTCCGCAAGCGGGCGAGTGATTCGGAGGCCCGCGTGAATCTTTTCTGAGCCGCGTCGACCCGCCTTTGATGGTGCTCAATCTGCGCGAGCGTCCCCCCGTGCGACATGATGGCCGAGAATTGCAGTTCCGCTACGGCCAGCCTGAGCCAACATAAGACGATGTGCTCTATAATCATCCTTTCGAGCGCGGGCGCGGTCTTAATGCCTAGTTCGTCGCTTAACGCATCGGCCTGCTCTTCCCAAATCAGCGGGATGGCTTGGCCTGTCGTGGGCTTAGACGCTTCAAGCGCATAGTCACGCGCCGCCGCTAACGGGCTTTTCAGCCTGCACTCCGGCAGCACGCCAGCCTTGACGCACGCCCGCAAGGCTTCTTTGAAAGTCGAGACTTTCGCGGGGCTCGCCGTGTGTGAGTTCGCCCCTTGAAGCGCCGCGTGTAGTTGTGTCACCAGCGCCGCCGAGCCCTCTTGCACTTCCGCCGTTTTCGCCATACGTTACCCAGCCATCTGCTTGAGTATGCCGAGCGCGCGCCCGCTCCGCGCCCTCGCCTCCCGCGCCGCCTCTGCCCTCGCTAGTAGACCTCGCACCCTTGCGAGCGCGGTTACGGCCCGCGTGAATCTCTTCTGCGCGAGCGTCAAGCGCCGCTCCCAGTGTTCGGCAATATCCATGCGCCCCGTCGTATTGCGCGAATATTGATGCTCGACCATGCCGAGCCTGACGTGACATAAGACGGTGTGCTCTATCAATAGCCGCTCGACCGGCGACGCTTCATTGAAGCCGAAGTCTTGCTTGAGCATTTCCGCGCCGCGCAGCACTCCCGCCTTCGTGACGTAGCCGAGCCAGAACTTTTTGAAGCCTAGCTCCATCGCGTCGCGCGCAAGGTCGCCGTGCTTGCGCCACGCATCCGGGTCGGCGTCGAGTTCGGCGTCTACGTGCGCCTTAGCCTCCGCCGAGGGTTCGTCTTTAAACATCGCCTCCGCGAACATCCGCGCCGAGTGCTCAACCTCTTCCTTTCTCTTCGCCCCTATCTGGATGACCTTCTCAGCCTGCTTCTGCCGCATCTCTTTTGAGCCTCCATTGCCTCTTATGCTGGTGATACCCTGCGGCTTCTAAAGCCCGCCGCGTCGCCTCTTCAGCAATGCGCCATGCGTCGCCGACCAATGCGTCAATCCGGTCATGGTGTGCCATCTCCCGGCGCAACTCTTCGCGGGTCTGTTCGCGTTGCTTGCGTTCGGAAGTATCGCGCGATTCGGCGAGCACGCCCCCGAGCCCTCCACCTTCATAGACAGAGAAGACTCGACCGCCCCGCCGCTCTTTGCGGTAGTAGTAACTGCGCCCGCCTCTCATTTCCCACGGCATTTTTGTGCTACAGCTTTTCAGTTGCCCCGTTTCATACGCGCTAGTCTTCCGATCCGTCTTCCTCGAAAACATCTAGTAAAGGGGAGTCAGAGAAGGCTCGACCGGGAAGGCGGGGCTGGGCGGCCTTTACGGGTCGGGGGGCAGAGGGAAGTGCTATCTGTTTTTCTTTCACTTCTTTCTTTGCCTTCTTGAACATCAAACCACCACGCATTAAATCTGGATAGCGAGGCTGTTCAGACCCATCCAGCAATCCCTTAATAGTTAGAATTTGAATCTTAGGAAAATCAGCACCCGTTGGGCTTGAATAGTATCCGGCTTTAACAGCCTCTTCTTTCATTGGTCGTGTAGGCTCCGTTAGAGTAACGAATAATCCTATCTCTGCCTTTTCTCTATCTACCACATGGCCTAAGTCTCGAATCATTGGGACGCCCACGTTCTCCCCACCCTTAACAGAGACAATGATCTTTTTAGGTAAGGATTTGTGAGCGTAGATGGCGGACTGATCATCTTGAAAAAAGATAAGCCCATCTATTCCGGTATCAGCGCCTTTCTTTTTTCCTTGATACGGCTGCGCATTGATGAGTGAGCAAACCCACCATTGGAATTGGTATTTATCTCTATGCGCCAAATCGCGCGCACTCCCAAAGTCTTTAGGAGTGCCATGAACTTCAAACATGATACCGGGAAAAGCATCTTTTAGCCGTTTCTCAACTAATGCAATCGCTAAATGAGTGATGTCAATTCCAATCCACTTGCGCTGTACCCGTTCTGCTGCGTGGACAGCAGTCCCGCAGCCACAGAAAGGGTCTAAAACAATGCCGTCTGCCGGACAAGAACTACTGATGATTCGCTCAAGTAATCCAAGTGGTTTTTGGGTCGGATAGCCAAGACGCTCAGAATCCCCCTGAGCGACTAGCCACCTTATATCTTCGTCAATACATTCTTCTGTACCGTAGAGCGTGCCTTGAGTGTGTGGTTGATACGCCCAAATATCTTGAATTGGCATACCGGGGCTTTGTTCAAGATATTGTCGGTATGTAGGCATCGCACCTGAAAATTCAGATGGGTGGTCAATAAACCCAGATTCATCAAGTGCATCTAATTTCTCTTGAACCGATAAGTTTTCATCAAGACCGAGTTCATCGAAAACCTTGCTGGGGATTGCCCAGTGTCGTCCTACTCCAGTGGGATCATAGCCTTTCCAAGGTTGTCCGCTTTGGCCGTTCCTAGTACCTGCTCCTGTTAGAGCATTAGTCCAATAACTTCCACGCTCATCTGTATGTTTAAAGTAACTGTCAACATGGCCTTGTAAGTATGGGCGGTAGCTGCGTCTGAAATAGTATCCATTGGCTTTTGAGTAAAATAAAAGAATGTCGTGGATCGGCCCGAACCGCTTTGAGCTATTATGTGAACCTGTTCGTTTCCAGACAATTTCATTCCGAAACTGCTCCGGCCCGAACACCGTATCCAATACTATTTTTAAGTAGTGACTGGCTGTGGGGTCACAGTGAAGGTATATACTCCCTGTTGTTTTCAAAACTCGCTGAAGCTCAAGTAGGCGATTCGCCATCATGGTTAGGTAAGCCATCATGTCATTCTCACCTAAGAAACTGCGGAATGCCTGAATCATTTCAGAGACATTAGTATTTGCTTGGTGAATGAGTTCATGAAATTCCCGTTCAGCCTGCTCCCCCCAATGCCAAGTGTCCTCAAACGCAGTAATTTGAGCCTCAGAACCTTGGCCTTTAGGACTTCTAAAAATAACATTGTAGTCACGCTTACTATTGAAGGGCGGGTCTAAATAAACAAGATCGACTGATTCATCCGTTATGTTCTCGCGGAGGATTTGCAGATTATCGCCGTAGTAGAGGAAGTTAGTCATAGTAGGCGGATTATACCGAAAGGCCATGCGCCATCAGAGAAAAAATTGCTTGCCAACTTTAAGTTCCTTTCTTTGTCTGGTTATAACCGGAATGCAAAGCGAACATAGCCCAGTATGCTCCCCACGGCCTTATGAATCTCGGACGTGTAAAGCGAAGCACTATTACATCACGCAACTCCCTTGTCTTGCGAATAGCCTGCCCACAACGGAGCGTCTAACGCAGCCTGAAGGCGCTCCTCCCCGTGCCGAAGGTGCTCAAGCTTAGGAGTTTGAGCACCTTCGGCTAAGTTGTTGCCGTAAGCACTTTTATCTGCGCCATTTGTCAGAAGGTGCTCAATACTATTTTCTTGAGCACCTTCGGAGGCTGTTTGAGCGCCTTCGTTATCCGGTAACTCCCAGACCCATTTCTGGAAGTGAGCGCCCGGCATCCCCACCTTACGCGAGAGCACCTTCAGCCGCGTCTTGGCCCTGCGTAGTGTGGACGGGTTGATGCCTCCCTGTCTCGCCTCTCCCTCGATGACCTTCGCGTCACGCGCGCCATCCGACAGTGCCGTGCGGAGGAAGGCAATCGCCTCGGCGAGGGAACTGCGCTCCTCATCTTCGACCGCTGGCGCGAGGATGCGTCCGGCTGTCAGGTCGCTCGCGCCTGTCCAGTAGAACTGCCCGCCTTCGAGCGTATACCCGACGGCCTCGCCGTGAGGGGCGAGGTTGTTCTTAATCTGCACGATGGCACGCTTGCCCGGCTCATCCGGGTCTTGGCCGACGAGCAGGACGGAGCGGGCCGCCGCCGCGAAGTCAATCGAGCCGATGCCTGCATTCAGCGCGTGTCCACTGCCTCTGGACTTCCCGAGATGCCTGACGGCCACCAGCGCGCAGCCGCAGTGCTCGGCGATGGCCGCCAGAGGCGCTGAGATGGCGCGACACTCATTGGCGCGGTGGATGTCTACCTTCCCGCCCGTGAAGGCGAACAGCGGGTCTATGATGACAAGGGAAGGGGAGTATTTAATGATCATAGCCTCAAGGCGGAGCAACCCCGCCGCGTCGAACGTCATGGGCTCGGCGAGGGCGAAGACGCGCGACACGTCTGCCCCTACGGCATCGAGGCGGGGCCGGAGCGTGTCGCCGAGGCCGTCTTCGGCGGAGAGCATGAGCACACTGCCTGGCTCGAAGGGCTCAGTGCCGGGAAGCCCACGCCCGCGCGAGATGCCTGCCGCGAGCGCGCACGTCAGCCACGACTTGCCGAGGCCCGGATCACCTTCGAGTATGGTCAGCTTGCCGCGCGCGATGTAGGGATGCCAGAGCCAGCAAACGGTTTCGGGCCGTACGCCGGCCATGCACACGATCTGAAGGTGGGCGCTATCACGCGAGCCTTCGGCGTCGAACTGTGGCGCGTTCTCAGCGAGTACCAACAGCTCGTCCACGATGCCCCCGGCGTCCAGCCAGTCGCACACGTCGCCCTTCGGCGGAAGGTTCGGAAGTTCGAGGATGCGGACGCTGGCGGCGACGCCTTGAACGGAGCGTGCGACCTTCGCGGCGTGCTCGCGGCCCGGCCCGTCATTGTCAGAAATAACGACGACGGGACGGCCACGCAAAGCCTCGGCGTACTCATCGCGCCACTTCCCGGCCCCGCCCGCGTTCGTCGTCGCCAAGAAGCCGAGGGATGCCAGCCGGTCGGCGTCCTTCTCGCCCTCCACGACAAAAACAGTCTGCGCCGGGTCTGCCGCGAGGAGTTCCGGCAAGCGGTAAAGCACGCGGCGCGTGCCGTTCAACTTGTGTACCCACCCGCCCGCGCCGTTTGGCCGTCGCTGGCTGAAGCCTTTGGGGTCATAACGAACCGCTTGGAAGAGTAACGCGCTCTCCTCATCCCGGTAGTCATAAGCCGAGACGACGCGCCGGGCGTTCTGTCCCTTACCTTCGTCAAGGGCGATACCTCGGCTAGGCGTATCGCCTCGAACGTGCATCCGGCATGACAGTGGAGGAGTAGCCGCCCGCCCTCGCCTTCGCCGATGCTCAAGGAATTGCGCTTGTCATTGTGTGCCGGGCAAAGGGCCGTCCAACCGTCACCACAGCGCTGCACATTCTTGAACCTGTTTAGGTATTCGCGCGCACTCATGGGGCGAGCCTTTCACCCCGCGTATCCCTACACGCGGGCGATTGTCTTTCCCGTTTCATGCTGCTTTCACCTTCGGTTTGCGCTCCTCGCGCGAAAGGTAGTCTTGAATGTGACCCTCTCCGATGAAGACCCTAGTCGCCACACGATAGTGACCGAGGCGCTTCGACTTGATGAGCCTATGTATTGTGATCTCGCTGCACCTCAGAACACCCGCTGCCTCGCGCTTCGTATAACGCTTCTCGGTTTCTACTGCTATCTCAGCCATCATTGTTCTCTCCTGAAATGAAATGCCACCGCCAGATTGTTTCTGACAGTGGCAGTCTAACTCGGGCTTTGGCGGCCCGATTGAACTTAAATATTAGAAGGAATTATCTGTACACACACGAGAAATTGGCCCGAATTATTTGTTCAGTCCTATCTTCTTGAGAATGGCATCGTAATCCACACCGAGGCGTCCCAACTTATTGTTGAAAGTATTTAGGCTCGTGTCATTCCCCGTGCGCGGACTAGGCCCGCCAATGTTTAGCTCTTGGGCAACCTTAGTCTTAGTCGGTATGCGGCCAGAAGCATTGAAGAGCTTCCTAACGGCACTCTCGATCTTCTTCTCAAACTCGCGCTTCTCATGCAGTTTATCTCCGACCGATTTGCCGCTTCCGAGCGGGCGTCCCGGCCCCCCGGCGGGAACTCGTAGGGCAGGAATGTTGCTGAATAGCGCTGCTAGATACTCGCGCTTCTCGTCAGAGACATTATTAGCTCTATCCTCAACCAGAGCCTTCACGCGCCTTTCAACCTCAAGGACTGTTACCTTGTCACCATTTTCTTCGTATGTTTGACCTTCAAAGGACTGGACGGAAGTCATTTCTAAGACGGCCACCGCAACCGTGAGAGAGTCACGGTATTGCCCTCTCAAAGTTCGGCCCATCGTCAACATGAGCGGTGCCAATGCAGTAAGCACGCCTGCATGAACCGCATCGCGTACAGCCTGCTCTCTGTACTCTGCCACCACATTGTCTCGGAGCAAAACCTGCTTAACGGTATCTTCGTTTGAGTAGTGACACCTAACCGTCAGTTCGTCAAACTTCTTTTCGGCTTCCTCATATAGTTTTGTGACGAACCCCCGCGGCCTATAAACGAAGGATAAATCACCGTAACCTTCCCTGCCTTTTCCATTGCAAATCAACACTGCCCAACCTTCGGCATCAACTGAGAGTTGCAAAGCCCCGCTCTGCAAAGCATCGCTAAAACCGAATTCGGGATAATCAAGTAATGAATCTACAACTTCCCCTAGCAGAAGTTTAGCCGCGCTCTCTTTTGACTCGTCGCCTTTCACCGTGCCTCCCTGTGGCCCCCTGAAAAGGATTCGGCCCGCCCGCCGCGTCAGGGTGCGCGGCCTGTCCCCGCGTTAGCTAGACGCGAGTAAGGCGGGCCGAAGGCATTAATTTATCAACACACTCTCCGCTCCTGCCGTCGCGTTTGTCGCCTCAGTGTGGAATGAGTCCATAGCCTCGGCAGCACGCCTTATCGTTTCCGCGCCCGGATTAACATATCTGTATGTTGTCTGGGGCTGGCTGTGGCCGAGGATGCGCCCGACTTCGGCGAGGCTTAGACCTTTTTGCACTAGCCGCGTCGCTGCCGTGTGCCGGAGGTCATGGAAGCGCACGTCCGCAAGCCCGGCCTCTTCTCGCGCGGAGGTGAACGCCATGCGGGCGTTGTCCTTAATACCGAAGACTAGACCTTCAGGGTCTTGAGGCGAGAGTTCCCACAGCCTCAGAAGCTCAACTAATAGGCGCTGTGATACGGGCACGTCGCGCGAGGTCAAGGTCTTCGTGTGCAGGGCGCGGACGTGTATCACGCGCCCCTCTAAATCCGCCTGCGACCACCTTAGTTTTAGCAACTCGCCCCGACGCATACCCGTGTCAAGTGCGGCGATTACTAAGGGTCGAAGGTGCGCGCGCTGGCGGACGGAGCAGGCAGCTAAAAGTTTCTTCTCTTCGTCGGTGGTTAGTATCCGCTCGCGCCTGTGCTCGTCGGCAGTGGAGATAAGGGACGGCCCTGTTGTGAAGGGGCTGCGCGGTATCCAACCTTCAGTCATGGCGACGTTAAGCATCCTGCGCAGGGTCGAGAGTTCGCGGTTGACGGTTGCAATGGAAAGGGTCTTTTCTGTGCGGTCAGATTTCGTCTGAAGCCGGGCGGCTCGAAAGTCCCTGATGTCGGCATAGATAATGCGCCGCAGGCGCTTCTGCCCGAAATACTCGCGGAGCACTTTAATTTGCCCCTTTGCCGTCGCTAGACCACGCACGCCCGCGATCTTGCGTTCGTCCTGGTATTGAGCGGCTTTGTAATAGTGCTGCTCGCAATAGTCAGCCAGCTCTGCAAACGTCATGCGTTCGGCGTCAATCGAGCGCCCGGCGGATTGGTCAAACTCCTTCGCCAATGTTTCGGCCAGTTCCTTCCCGTGGGCATAGCTCTCAGCCCGGCGCTGGCGGTCACGGCGCTTGCCTGTAGCCTCGTCCACGTAGTTAAGTCGTGCCCACCACGTCTTATTCCGACCCTCGCCGCGGCTGAAGACCGACACAGATCGCTTCATCTCGCATCCTCCTTTGTGTGTACGTTGTGTGTAAAAAGGCCAGAATTGGCCGCACACAACGCACACACACAAATACGTTGCTAGTGAGCGAGTTTCGCAGATAGCTCGTGATAAGGCAAGGGGTATTTTTTGAAGGCTAATTCATTGAAAATGAAAGTAGTTGATAAGGATTGATAGCGGGTGATAATTTCGTAGATTTAGGTGCGCTTCAGACGTTGAAGCGGAAGTGCACTACGTCGCCTTCGCGCATGACGTACTCTTTGCCTTCGAGGCGGGTGAGCCCTTGCTCGCGGGCGGCGTTGTTGGAGCCCGCGCGGATGAGGTCTTCGTAGCTGACGACTTCGGCGCGGATGAAGCCGCGCTCGATGTCTGTGTGGATGGTTCCGGCGGCCTGCGGGGCGCGCGTGCCTTGCGGGATAGTCCACGCGCGCACCTCCTTCTCGCCCGCCGTGAGGAAGGACATGAGGCCGAGAAGACGGTATGCGCTCTTGATGAGGTCGTCCACGCCGCTGCCTTCGACGCCGAGCGTGCGTAGATAGTCGAGGCGCTCGTCGGGCGGGAGCGCGACCAGTTCGGCTTCGAGCTGCGCGCAGATGACGACCATCTCAGCGCCCTCTTCGGCGGCAATGTCGCGCACGGTCTGGACGTGCGGGTTTGACGAGGGGTCTGCGAGCGTCGCTTCGTCCACATTGGCGGCGTAGATGGTCGGCTTGGTCGTCAGCAGAAAGAGGCTGCGCGCGACGGCTCGCTCGGCGTCGTCGAGGGGGACGATGCGCGCGGGCTTGCCGTCGGCCAGCGCGGTCAAAAGCTTGTCGATGACTTCTATCTCGGCGCGGGCCGTCTTGTCGCCGCTCTTGGCGGTCTTCTGCGCGCGCTCGCGGCGGCGCTCGGCAGTCGAGAGGTCTGCGAGCGCCAGCTCGATTTGAATCGTCTCGATGTCGCGGCGAGGGTCTACGGAGCCTTCGACGTGGATGATGTTCTCGTCCTCGAAGCAGCGCACGACCTGTATGACGGCGTCCGTCTCGCGGATGTTGGCGAGGAACTGGTTGCCGAGCCCTTCGCCTTTGGACGCGCCGCGAACGAGTCCGGCGATGTCTAAGAACTCGACCGTGGCGGGGACGATTTGTGTGGTCTTGACGAGCTTGGCGAGCGGTTCCAGACGCTCGTCGGGCACGGGGACGACGCCGACGTTTGGCTCGATGGTGGCGAAAGGATAGTTGGCCGCAAGCGCCGAAGATTGCGCCGTGAGCGCATTGAAGAGCGTGGACTTGCCGACGTTCGGGAGACCGACGATACCTGCTCGAAGCATAGCGAAACCTCTGAGAGAAGATGTTGGATGTTAGCCGTCAGATTTTAGTGTCTGTCTTTAACCTGTAATCTAAACATCTGGCCTCCGCACTTGTCCAGCGCACTTGTCCAAGACCCCTGCCGGGCGAGCGCCGAGTAGCTTTGCACGCGGCGCATGGTGTTCGCGTATAATCTCGGCGTCCGAATCGGAATCCATGACGGGGGCCGTAGACGAAGACGTTCCGGCCAGCGTCCATCCCGCAGACTCTATGCCTTTCGCACTCTTGCTGGCGCTCGCCGCAATCGCGGGCGCAACCCTTTTGACGTATCTCTACGACCGCGAGGCGCTGTTCTGGTCGCGCCTCTGCGCGGGCGTGTGCACGGGGCTGGCCGCGCTCGGGCTGGTCGGGTTCGTGCTCGCGTCTTGGCTCGGGTTGACGCCGTCGGCGCTCTTCGTCGCGGGCGCGCTCACAGGGTCTCCGCTCCTGCTTCTGTCGAGGGGCGAATGGCGTCGGCGCGTCGGCGCGGACGTGGCGGAATCGGCGCGCATCGCTCGCGAGGCGTTTGCCCGTCCGAGGAGGGGCGCGGGCGCTGAGCTTCTGTTCTATGCGCTGGCGGCGGTCGTCCTTTGGCTCGTCTTCGAGCGCGCGATGTACCAGAACGAGGGCGGCATCTTCACGGGCGTGGACAACAACATCGGCGACCTGCCCTTTCATCTCGCGATTATTTCGGGCTTCGTCCACGGCGAGAACTTCCCGCCGCAGCATCCGGAGTTCGCGGGCGTCCGCCTGACCTATCCGTTCGTCGTGGACTTCGTGGCCGCGATGTTGGTGCGCGCGGGCGCGACGCTTCAGGGCGCGCTCTTCTGGCAGAACTACCTGCTGGCGCTCTCGCTCACAGGACTCCTGCACCGTTGGGCTTTGAAGCTCACGCGCGACCGCGTGGCCGCGCTCCTGACGCCCCTGCTGGTGCTGCTCAGCGGGGGTTTCGGCTGGCTCTACTTCGTCAAAGAGGCTTTCGCGGACGGGCAGGGCTTCTTCGAGCTGCTCGGCAAGCTTGAGCACGACTACACGATTATGGGCCACCTCGGTTATCGATGGGGCAATGCCATAACGACGCTGCTTATCCCGCAGCGCGGGCTCCTGCTCGGCATCCCTCTGGCGCTCTTGGTGTTGACGTTGTGGTGGCAGGCGTCTGGGAAAGAAGACGAGCAGGCGGAAGGCGTGCCGTCCTCGATTGAAGGGCGAAAGGGAAGAGGGAAGGGGAAGCACAAGCGTGTCGAGAAATCTTCGAGAGAACATTCAACCCCGGCGTCGAGCGGGCCGGGCGCGGGCGCTTCTTATCTCGCGTTGCCTTTCTCTTTCTCTAAATCCGTTTCTGCTCCGGTGCGGATGATGATTGCGGCGGGAGCCGTGGCGGGGCTTTTGCCGCTGGTGCACGCGCATAGCTTCGTGGTGTTGATGTTGACGGGCGGGTGCATGTCTCTGCTGTTCGCGGATTGGCGCGCTGACGGCGATGAGGGCTCGACGAAGGCGGGCGGCTTCGACCTGTCGAGACTTTGGGCGAGCTGGCGTCCGTGGGCCGTCTTCTTCGGCGTGGCGCTGGCGGTCGCGACGCCGCAGATGCTCTGGGCGACGAGCGGGACGGCGGTGCGCGCGGGCCAGTTCTTCGGCTGGGAGTTCGGTTGGGACAGCGGCAACTACAACGTCTTCTGGTTCTGGATAAGGAACACGGCGGTCTTCATTCCTCTGCTCGTCGCGGCGCTGCTGTGGCGCGGGCGCGAGCCCGTCGTGCGCAAGCGGCTGCTCTACTTCTATCTGCCGTTCACGCTCTGCTTCATCATCCCGAACGTCTACAAGCTCTCGCCGTGGGTTTGGGACAACATCAAGGTCATCTTCTACTGGTGGATTGCATCCGCGCCGCTCGTGGCGCTGTTGCTGGCTCGCCTGTGGCGGCGCGGGCGTGCGTGGCGCGCGGTCATGGTCGCGCTGCTTTTGGCGCAGACTCTGGGCGGGGGGCTCGACGTGTGGCGCGTCGCGTCGGGCGCGGTCGAGCGGCAGACGTTTGACCGGAGGGGCTTGGCCTTCGCCGAACTCGTGCGGCGAGAGACGCCGCCGGGCGCTTTGATTCTTCACGCGCCCACGTATAATGACCCTGTTTTCCTGACCGGGCGCAGAACCTTTCTCGGCTATCCGGGCCACATCTGGTCGCACGGAATAGACTACACGGAGCGCGAGTCGGAGCTGAAACGCATCTACTCGGGAGCGCCGGACGCGGGCGCTCTGCTCTCGAAGAACGGGATAGAATACGTCGTCGTCGGGCCGCTCGAAGAGGCAGAGCTGAAGAAGCACAGGCTGGCCCTCAACCGTCCATTCTTTGAACTCTACAAGAAAGTTGGAGAAGCAGGTGAGTACCGCCTCTACAAAACGCGCCCGTAAGAAGGGGCAGGCCGGAAACTGGGGAGCCAACTCGTCCGCCGCGTCGAAGGGACGAGACAAGGGGCGAGACGTGGCCGAGCCGCCGTCGTCTTTGCGCTTCGGACAAGAGCTGCCGGAGCGCATGTGGATGTACGCGAGCCTCGCGGTGCTTGTGCTGGCGGCTGCCCTTCGGCTCTACGCGCTCGAACTGAAGCCGATGCACCACGACGAGGGCGTCAACGGCTTCTTCCTGACGACGCTCCTGCGCACGGGCGTCTACAAGTACGACCCGAACAACTACCACGGCCCCGTCCTCTACTACCTGACGCTGCCGTTCCTTTACGTCGCCGACTACATGAAGCTCTCCGGCAACTGGGCGGTGCGCTTCGTCCCCGCCGCCTTCGGGATTGCGACCGTGTGGCTGGTGCTCGGGCTGCGTCGCTACATCGGCGCGGTGGGCGCGCTGGCCGCCGCCGCGCTCGTCGCCGTCTCGCCGGGGGCGGTCTTCTACTCGCGCTACTTCATACACGAGACGCTCTTCGTCTTCTTCACGCTCGGCATCGTCGTCGCCGCGCTCCGCTTCTACGAGACGCGGGAACTCTGGTATCTCATACTTCTTACGACCTCAGCCGCGTTGCTCTTCGCGACGAAGGAGACGGCCTTCATCTCGGCGGGCGTGCTGGTGCTGGCCGCGCTGGTCTCTTGGGCTTGGGTGCGCCTGACGGGCGGCGCGGGCGTTTCGACCGGCGGCACGCGGGACAAGCGCCGGAAGGGAAATGACAGAGGCGAGTTCGGTGCGGGCTCGCTGCTCGAAACCTTCGGCGGCCCGTGGGGCGCGACCGCGCTCGTCCTCGGCGCTCTGGCGTTCTTCGCAATCATCAACGTCATCTTCTATTCGTCCTTCTTCACGCACTGGAAGGGCGTCTCGGGCGCGGTTGAGTCGCTCGCCATCTGGAAGAAGACGGGGACGAGCGATTTTCACAGCAAGCCCTTCTACACGTATCTCCAATGGCTTTTGAAGGAGGAAGCGCCGATTCTGATTCTGGCTGCCGTCGGGGCCACCGACGCGCTCTTCGAGCGGCGGAAGAATCGCTTAGCGATTTTCGCGGCGGCGTGGGGCTTCGGCACGCTCGCCGCTTACTCGCTGATACCTTACAAGACGCCTTGGCTGGCGCTGAATTTCGTCGTGCCGATGGCAATCGCCGCCGGATACGCCGTGCAGGTTTTCGACGGGCGGACGACGAGGGCCAACGGCGCTGGCCGCCTGCACGCGCCCGCGCTGGCCGTATGCGGGCTGGCGCTCGCGGTCTGTCTGTACCAAG
>WUUC01062685.1_pt1 | contig 13223 bp, 10 predicted proteins | sample 6278441 | NCBI WGS metagenome assembly WUUC01 (sample SAMN13675441, study PRJNA597444) | soil metagenome | isolation source: soil | place: USA: Washington | collected 2017-10 | reverse complement strand
CTTGAGTTAGTCGAGGTAGTCGAGTTAGCTGCGTGCCCGACCCAGTAGCCTCCTCTGCTGATTCCGAGCTCCGCGCGCACGTCGAGCGAGTCCTCACCGCGCATTACGAGCTCGACACCGAGATCGGCCGCGGCGGCATGGGGATTGTCTACCGTGCGCGCGATCGGCGCCTCAAGCGTCAAATCGCGATCAAGATCCTGCCACCTGAGCTCGCATTTCGGGGCGAGATCCGGTCGCGGTTTCTGCGCGAGGCGGAGACCGCGGCGTCGCTGAATCACCCCCACATCGTCGACATCTATACGGTCGACGAGGTCGAGGGGCTGGTCTTCTTCGTGATGGCGTACATCAGCGGCGACAACCTGGCGAAGCGCCTGCATGATCGCGGCGTGCTCGGCGTGGACGAGACGCGCCGCATCGTTCGCGAGGTGGCCGACGCGCTCGCCTACGCACACGAGCGCGGGGTCGTCCACCGCGACATCAAGCCGGACAACATCATTCTCGATGCCGAGTCCGGCCGATCGATGGTCACCGACTTCGGTATCGCTCGGGCTGTGACCGAGGGGGGCGACTCTCGGCTCACCGCGACCGGCATGGCGATCGGGACACCGGCCTATATGTCGCCGGAGCAGGCGGCGGGAGAGCGCCAGATCGACGGCCGGAGCGACCTCTACGCCCTCGGCGTCGTCGCGTACCAGATGCTCTGTGGAGAGCCGCCGTTCACGGCGACGAGCACGCCGGCGATGTTGGTCAAGCACATCTCGGAGCGTCCAACCCCCATCGAGCAGCGGCGGCCCGAAGTCCCGAAGGACCTCGCGCGCGCCGTGATGATGCTGCTCGAGAAGGATCCGGCCAACCGCTTTCCGAGCGCGACGGCGCTGGTCGCCGCGCTGGATACGGGGTATGTACCCACCGGACCCGTTCGAGGTGACCGCTTCGCGGTGCGCGGGGACGAGCGCTCCGAGGCTGGCTCGCGCACCGTGCACCCCGCGCCGCGCACCGCGTCGGACATCGACGCTTACAGCGCGCCGAGCATCGAGGATCAGCGCCGCTGGGAGCATCCGATGGTGCAGCAGTTCCGTCGGAAGCTCGCACCGTACCTGTTCGTCAATGCGGTCATCCTCGTCGCCGCGATCGTTGGCGACCGCGACTTCTTCGGGATCACCGTCCTGTGGAGCATCTACATCGCGTACAAGTACGCAAAATTGTGGACCGAAGGATTCGACTGGCGGGACGTGTTTCGCCAGCCGCGCGACCGCGAGCTGATCGACGTCGCGGACGACGTCGTCGAGCACTCTCGGGCGCTGTTCGACAAGACAAAGCGGCACGAGCTGCGGGAGCAGCGGCGCAGCCGCGCCGCTCACCGCGCGCTCGTCGGGCCGGGGCTCGGGCCGGCCCCGATGGTGCCGACCGGGAGTCCGGAGGGATCGAGCGCTCGCCGTCGACGCGCCGTCGCCGAGCACGATCGGACGGTCCGCGAGGCGATGGTGCTGCGCGATCAGATCGTCGCGCTGGTGCGCGAGCTGCCGCGGTCGGAGCGCGAGCGGATCCCGGACGTCGAGCGATCGGCGACGGCGCTCGCCGACCGCGTCCAGTCGCTGGCCATCTCGCTCGCCGATATCGAGCGTGATGTGGGGTCCGGGACGCCGGAGGAGCTCGAAGCCGAGATTCTGCGTCTCGAGGCGGCGGCAAATCCTCTCGAAGTGGCGGCGAGCGAGGAGCGCGTGCGCCGACTGGCGACGCTCAAGCGCCAGCGCCGTGCGCTCGCCGACCTTGCTGCACGACGAAAGAGCATCGTCGACAAGCTGGAGACCTGTGTCGACGCGCTGCAAACGATGAAGCTCGAGATGACGAGGCTGAAGGCGGGGTCGTCGACTCACCAGAGCGTGACATCGCTCGCGATGCAGGCCGTCCACCTGGCGGACAGCGTGGACGGGGCTGTCTTCGTCGCCGAGGAGCTCGGGCGCCCGCGCGCGTCCACCGGGACGGGCGCCCGGCGCGGCGCTGGCGGCGCCGGTGCGCGGTCGCCGCTCGGTCAGGGGTGACCGACCACCTGCGCGACCGCGTAGCGACCGCGGTCGGCGACCGGTACCTGATCGAGGCCGAGCTCGGGCGCGGCGGCATGTCCGTGGTCTACCGCGCGCTCGATCGGAGGCTGCATCGGCGGGTGGCCGTCAAAGTGCTGCCACCGGAGCTAGCGTTCAACGCCGAAGTGCGCGAGCGGTTTCAGCGCGAGGCACAAACGGCAGCTCAGCTCAATCATCCGCACATCGTCCCCATCTACACGGTCGACGAGCGGCAGGGCGTCGTGTACTTCGTGATGGCGCTCGTCGAAGGGGACAGCGTCGGTGCGATCATGAAGCAGGGTCCGAGTCGCCGCCCTTTCGACGAGGTTAAACGCGTCCTGTGCGACGTTGCCGATGCACTGGCGTTTGCGCATATGCGCGGCGTCGTACATCGCGACGTGAAGCCGGACAACATACTCATCGAGAGCGCATCGGGCCGCCCGATCGTTACCGATTTCGGCATCGCGCGGGCCGCCGAAGCCGACTCCCGGTTGACCCTGACCGGCGTCGCGATGGGCACACCGGCCTACATGTCGCCCGAGCAGGCGCTTGGCGATCGCGACGTCGACGGCCGGAGCGACATCTACTCGCTGGGCGTCGTCGGCTACCAGATGCTGGCTGGCGAGCCGCCGTTTGCGGCTGCCAACACTCCTGCCCTGCTGATGAAGCACGTTTCCGAGCAGCCGCGCCCGTTGTCGCAGCTGCGCCCGGACGCGCCGCCGGCCCTCGTCGGCGCGGTGATGAGGGCGCTCGCAAAGAAACCGGCGGAGCGCTGGCGAGACGCAACGCAGTTTCGGGACGCGGTTGCGGGCGTCGGCGCGGCCGGCGCGGCAGCGAGCGCGATCGCGGAGCGGGCAACGCGGGCGGAGGGCAGTCCACGGAGGAGCGAGGCGACGCCCGAGCGCGACCGCGCGGCGGCGGCGTCGCCCGCCCGCCCGCCCGCCCCGGCGTGGGAGTCGCCATGGGATCGCGGCGTCCGGGAGGTATCGGCGGAGGTCCGCGGGCGTCGCAATGCTGTGCGCGACCGCCACGGTCAGCGCGACGCAGAGCGAGCGGCAACGCGCCGAGCGAACGATTTCGACCAGCGTCCGGTCGAGGAGCGCGTCGTCGTGTTCCGGCGCAAGTTGGCCGGAAGCGCGACGACGATCGGTCTTCTCGCCGGCATCAACTTGCTCACCGTCCCGGAATTCTGGTGGTTCCTGTTCCCGACGGCGTTCATGACCGTCGACGTCCTGTCGAAAGCAGGCTCGCTCTGGGCGGACGGTGTCGGCTTCAAGCAGATCTTCGGTCGCCGCAGGCAGGCCGCCCTCTCGGCCGGAGCAGGTGACTCGGGCCGACGAGAGACGGTCGAAGGTCCCGAACAGTACGCGGCACGCCTCGTGTCACCCGAGGTGCTGAACGGGCCACATGGCCGTGCCGTCCGCAGGGCCGCCGCCGACCGAGCGGCCATTCTCGATGTCGTAGCAAAGCTCGACAAGCCGGACCGTGAGATGATCCCCGACGTGGCGCCGACGGTCGAAGCATTGGCGCAGCGTGTTGGCTCCGTCGCCGCCACCCTCCACCGCCTCGACGAGGACGTTTCCGGAAGCTCGCTCGGCGCCCTCGACAAGCGGCTGGCCGGTCTGCGAGCCGAGCCGGAGTCGACCGATCGGGAGCGGCGTCTCATGCTGCTCGAGCGCCAACGCACGACGCTCGCCGACCTCATCGATCGGCGCCGGTCATTGCACAGTCAGCTCGAAAGCGCCGGGCTGGCGCTCGAGAACCTCAAGCTCGACCTCTACAAGCTCCGCTCAGCGGGCATCACGGCTACGATCTCGGACGTGACGAGCGCGACACAACAAGCGCGCGCCGTATCGCGGGAGATCGGCCACGTCCTGGAAGCCGCGGAGGACGTGAGGAAGCTTTGAAGCGTGCCGGGCTGTGAGAGCGGCACGGCTTGTGAGAGTTGACTCGTGCGCTTGATAGCTTGCGAGCTCGCGACGTGGTGCGCCGCACCCGTTCAGGACGCTCAGCCAGCCACAAGCTCTCAAGCCATCAGGCTCACAAGCTCACGAGCTCTCAAGAATGCGCAGGTCCATTACACCCCTCGTTTTCATAGCCGCTCTCGCCTGCGGCGCATTCAAGGACGCGTCGCCGGATGGGGCGGGGAGCCCAATCGGGAGCGGCGTGCCCGTGGACTCGGCCTCACCGCGCGCGGTTGCGGGGAACGGCTCGGCCAGTGCGTCCGCGGCTGCGGCGGTCCCGGACTCGATACGCCGGCCGCAAGCCCCGCTCGTTCCGACGCCGAATCCAGTTCGTGGGCTGTACGTGAATCGCTGGGTGGCACTCGGTCGGAAGATGTGGGAGCTGATCGACGTCGCAAAGCGCACTGAGGTCAATGCGCTCGTCATCGACGTGAAGGACGATCGCGGCCTGATGCTCTACCGGTCCAATGTGCCATTAGCGCGCGAAATCGGCGCTGACACGCTCCAGCCGATCTCATACAAGCGCATTCGCGCCATTCTCGACACGATGCGAGCGCACAACATCTACCCGATCGCCCGCATTGTCGTCGCCAAGGACCCACTGCTCGCCGACAACAAGCGCGACTGGGCCGTGAAGCGAAAGGCTGATGGCACCGTCTGGCTCGACAGGAACAAGAAGCCTTGGCTGGATCCGACGCATCAGGAAGTATGGAAGTACGCCGCCGACATCGCCGCCGAAGCGGTGCGGATGGGGTTCAGCGAGATACAGCTCGATTACGTGCGCTTCCCGGACGAGGATCGAATCATCTACGAGGGCGAGTACGCGAAGATGAATGGCCGCGTGCGCGCCCAGGTGATCCGCGACCAGCTGGCGTATACACGAGGCTTGATGAAACCGCTCGGCGTGCCGATGACGATCGACGTCTTTGGCCTCACCGCGACCGACACCACCGATATGGGTATCGGCCAGCGCTGGGAGCTCTTCATCGACCAGGCGGACGCCGTGCTTCCGATGGCCTACCCGTCACACTACGCCCGCGGCACGTACGGGCTTCGTAACCCCAACGGCAGCCCGTACGCGACGATCGACAACACGCTCAAGGACGCGAAGCGTCGCAGCCAGGGGATCGCCGGCGCGGCGAAGCTCGTTCCGTACTACCAGGACTTCACGATGGGCCCACCGCGGTACGGCGCCGCTCAGGTGCGGGCCCAGATCAAGGCCGGCTACGACAACGGAGTTCGCGATTGGGTGCTGTGGAACCCCGGCAGTCGCTATACGCTCGGCGCGTTGCGGCCCGAAGGCGCGAGCGATGCAGATGAGCGGCCGCGTCCCGCGCGCGATGGTGGCCGGCCAACGACGCCGCGTTCAGACACGTCGGCGCGGCCGCGCTAGCCCTCACCGGCGCAGCAACGTCGCCAACGTATCCCCGATCCGCCGCGGCGCCTCCTCCGGGGTGAAGTGGCGTGCACCCGGGATGACGTCGAGCGTTGCGCCCGGGATGGAGTCGCGCAGGCGGCGCGCGATGCCGCTCGGGAGAAACGGGTCATCCTCTCCCCAGACGATCGCCGCCGGCCGGTCGACGTCCTTGAGCCGCGACGCCAGCGCCGCCGTCTCTGCGGCGTTCAGCTCGACGAGGTGCTGCACGAGCGCATCTCGGCCCTCGTGGGTCTGAAAGGGCCGGATGTAGTGGGCAGCCGAGTGTGCACCGCGCTCTCGATCAGCGTAGCCGCGCAGAATCCCACCGCGGAGGAGCGGCACCAGCCAAGCCGGCGGCAGATGACGGGCGACCGGCATGACGGCGCGCGCGAGGCGGATCTCACGCCGCGGCCAGCGATCGAAGGCGACCGAGTCGATGAGGCAGAACCGCGAGACTCGTTCCGGATAACGCACGGCCAGCAGTTGCGCGATTCCCCCGCCGACGTCGTGGCCAACCACGCATGCCTCGCGAATCCCGAGCGCATCGAAAAGTTGGATCGTGCGGTCGGCGTGCGCCGCCAGGCCAACCCGATGGGTGCGTGGAAGGTCGCTCCGGCCGTAGCCGAGCAGATCGAGGACGACGACGCGGTGGCCGGCCGGGACGTACGGAACGACCTCGGTCCAAAGATGTCCCGAGGTCGGGAAGCCGTGGATGAGGACGACCGGCTCGCCGGCGCCACGCGTGCCGGCCGCGTAGTAGTACAGGCGCGCCCCGTTCAGGTCGATGAATTCGCCCCGCATGGGGATGGAAGAATGGACGGGGCACCGACTCGCCACAAGCAAGCCGACGACCGTGGACAGGGACGAAGTGCGCTGGGGCGGGGACCTCGCGGACCGCGTATGTGGTGATCACCCAACCATTTGCGTGTGCGGACCGCGATGCCAGGTCTTTTGCTCTGGCGCCCTCCCGGAAATGCGCTATCGTTACGCCCCCAAATCGGACTCTGCTGCGCGACCGTGCACCGGTGAATATTGGTGCCGGTGTCTTCAACCGGAGCACGAGTGTGACTGTCCCGGCAACTCCGAGCGCGTCACCGCCGCCACAGTCCGTCCCATCGACGGGGGCCGCGCTGCCCCCGCCGCCGGCTCCGCCGATTCCGTTTCCCCTCGAATGGCTGCTCGCCAACGGGTCCGCTGCTATTCAGTATCGCGCCGTCGCCGACGTCGCCCGCTTGGCCGATCGCGTTGGAGGCGACTTCGCGAGCCTTCCGCTGACCTCCAAGGCGGCTCTGATGCTTGCCGCGACGCAGTCGGCAGATGGGACGTGGCACCGCGCGATGCTATCCGTGCCTGGTGCGCGTGCGGAGCACTTCGAAGGCGTCGGCACGATCAACGCGGTCCGGCGACTCCTCGAGTATGGGTGGGACCGCGAGACGCCGACGCTGTTGCACGCACGCCGACCGCTGTTCCGTCTCCTCGCCGAGGATGACGATGAGGGGCAACTGTTCGAGCTGAGTGGACGCGGGCCGGCCGACGAGGATCTGGTTCGGCGCGGGCGCGGCGTGCTTCGAGAAGCTGCGGCCGCGGCCCTCGCTCAGGCGGGGTACGAGGACGATCCGCGGCTGCGTGGCGCGGCTCGCCGGATCCTCTCCCGCGTTGCCGACTACATTCGGTCACCGCTCGCCGAGAAACCGTGGGTTCGGATCGGCAACCAGCATGTTCTGGCTGCCGAGGCGAGGCCGCCGTCGATCTACGCGCTCGCCATGCTCGCGCACATGCCGCTGTTCCGCAACGAGTATCACGAAGAGATGGACCGCGTCTACGACGCGATCACTCTGCCGCTCCCGCGGCAGGAGCCGATGCAGGCGGTTGGGAAGCATGTGATCGAGCAGCCGCACCTCGTGCTCGGAGACATGCTGCCGACACGGAATGCCGCCGACGCCGACCTGCCGTGGGCGCTGATGTGGCTGGAGCTCATGGCACGACTCGGGTTCCTGAGGCGCAACGACGGCTGGAGTCGGCTGTATGATCGGCTGATCGATGCCGCCGACGTCCGCGGCGTCTGGCGTCCGCCCAAGGGCTCTACCCCGGCGAAGGGCACTTCCATTCGCGCCACCAACCCGCTGACGTGGCACATGTTTCCGCTCGACGTCCCACGTGCCCAGGACGGCGGGTCACCAGACGTCACCTTCCGGCTCGGCTTGATCGGCCGGCTATCCGGACGGACGGTCGAGCTGCGATAGCACGACTTGCCACGTCGACGTCAGCGCTCGCCCGACCGCTGCTACCCCGCGTTCGACGAGCGAGTCTCTACGCGGTTCGTGCGGCTGCCGTCGGGACTCACCGTCAGGGTCGTCGAGTGCGGTCCGCGAGATGGCGCCCCAGTCGTGCTTCTTCCGGGGTGGGCAGTCTCGGCGTTCACCTATCGCCACCAGCTACCGCTGCTCGCCGCCGCCGGTCGCCGCGCTGTTTCCGTCGACCTGAAGGGCCACGGTTTCTCCGACAAGCCGACGCGTCCCGGCGAATACACGTTCGAGGCAATGCTCCGACACGTCGAGGAGGTCGTGGGCTCAGTTGTGGATCGTCCGGCCGTGCTGATTGGCCAGTCGATGTCGGGCCCGTTGGTGATCGAGCTGGCCATCCGGCGCCCCGATCTGGTGTCGGCCCAGGTGCTCGTCAGCCCCGTGGGACTCGGCGTCATTCCCTTCATCAAGCTCGCACGAGCGCTGACACCGCGGTTTGTCGATCCAATCGCGCCCTATCTGGTGCCGCGTCTGGCGGTGCGACTCGGCTTGTCGCTGGTCTACGGTGACCCGGCCCGCATCACGGAAGACACGGTCGAAGAATACTGGGCGCCGGCGCAGTTTCCCGGGTTCAGCCGCGCGTTGCGCGCCCTCGTCCACGACTTCAGCTGGGCACCGATTTCGGCGGAGCGTCTGAACATGGTCGCCGGACCTTCGCTCGTCGTGCTCGGCTCGCTCGACCGACTGGTCCGCCACTCACCGGCGCTCGCAAGCCGGCTTCCGCAGGCGACGATCCTGTGCGTGGAGGGAGGGGGCCATGGGATCAACGAGGAGCGAGCAGAGGAGGTGAACGCGGCAATACTGGAGCTCGTGAACCGTCAGGCCCTGTGACCAATCGCACAACGCCTGCGTCGCATTGGTGAGTCACCGAACGGAGCGACCCAGATTCAGGACCAAAATCCGAGCGTACTCACCACGGCGAGCGCCACGTTCGAGTCCCTCGGATTAGCGCCGCCGCTTTTGAGCGCGGTCAGAGACGCCGGCTACGACGCACCGACGCCAATCCAGGAGCAAGCGATCCCGCTCGCACTCAAGGGACGCGATTTGATTGGTCTGGCGCAGACCGGGACGGGCAAGACGGCCGCCTTCACGCTGCCGATTCTCGACCGGTTGCGTGGCGGCCCTCGTCGCACCCGGGCGCTGATCCTGACGCCGACTCGCGAGCTGTGCATGCAGGTCGAGGCGAGCTTCCGGAACTACGCCAAGCACCTCGACATTTCCATCGCCGCCGTCTTCGGTGGTGTGCCGATCGAGCCTCAGGAGCGCGAGCTACGGGACGGAGTCGACGTCGTCGTCGCGACACCGGGACGGCTGATCGACCACATCGAGCGGAAGAACGCCGCGCTCGACGATCTCGAGGTGCTCGTGCTCGACGAAGCGGATCGCATGCTCGACATGGGTTTCGCGCCGCAGATCAGCACGATTGTCGCGCGGCTTCCGCGATACCGCCAAACGCTGCTCTTCAGCGCCACGATGCCGGCCGAAGTCGAGGGGTTGGCGCGGAAGTACCTCCGTCGTCCAACCGTCGTCGAGGTTGGCCGGCGCTCGGCCGCCGCGAGCACGGTGACGCACTACGTCTACCCGGTCGCGCAGGCGCGGAAGAGCGCTCTGCTCGCCGATCTGCTTCGCCGGCAGAACATGGAATCCGTGCTCGTGTTCACGCGGACCAAGGTCGGGGCGGACCGGGTCGTGCGCGATCTGCAGCATCTGGGCATCGCCGCCGTCGCGATGCACGCCGACAAGACTCAGGCGCAGCGTGTTCGCGCGCTCGAGGAATTCAAGAGTGGTCTGATCAGAGTACTCGTCGCGACCGACATCGCCCAGCGTGGGCTCGACGTGTCGGGCATCACGCACGTCATCAACTACGACGTCCCGCAGCAGCCGGAGGACTACGTACACCGGATAGGCCGAACGGGACGGGCGGCACGGGACGGCGACGCGTACACGTTCATGGCACCGGACGAGATCACGATGGTGCGAACGATCGAGCGGCTGATCGGCCAGCCGATCCCACGGATATCGGTCCCGGGATTCGACTTCGGAAGCGTCGCCGCCGACTGACCGGCGCTCGGCTGCCGGCGCCGCACCCGAGCTCAGGCCGGCGCTCCAGCGTTGTCCCGACCGCCGATCACGAGCAGCGAGCTCCCGAACGGCAGCGGAACCGTGCGCGTGACGCGCTGCTCGAGACGCGAGAGCGCGTACAGCGCGCTGTTGATCGGCTCAGGCGGTACCGTGGGTGGTGCAGGCGGTCCCGCAGAGAGCTTTTCCGCTAGCCGGGTCACCACCTTCGCCGCGGCGACCCAGTGAAAGAAGTAGCGTGCTTCGTCGATCCGCAGCCCGGCTGCCTCGGCGAGGCGGCTGAATGCGCGTTTATCGTACCGTGTCTGATGGTGGTTCAGCTCATCGTGCCGAGTCCAGAGACTCATGAACGCCGGAACGGTGGCGAGGAAGACCCCACCCGGCTCGAGGAGTGCCAGCGCGTGTCGAAGCGCCGCGACCGGATTGGCCACATGCTCGAGCACGTCGAGCATCAGCACCAGCGAGTAACGCCGCCCGAGATCGAAGCGCTCGTCGAACGACGTCACATGGATGCGCGCGGCGTGCGGTCCTGCTGGTGAGACGAGCGCCCTGGCGGGCTCCACGCCTTCGACCAGCTCCACACCGTCGAGCTTCGACAGGGCGTCGAAGAACAGCCCGTCGCCACAGCCCACGTCGAGCACGTTCTGCCAACCGGTCCCGGGTCGATGCGCGTGCAGCGCGTCGAGGATCAGTCGCTCGCGAGCGCGCCACCACCAATGGCGCTCGAACAGCTCGCGGTAGCGCGCGCCGTACTCACTGTCCATGCGCCACGCCTCGCTGCGAGACTAGCCTCTGCTGCGATGCATCGCGGCATTCGGGGCGAGGATTGCCGCTCGCGACTCGGCCGGCACACCTGCCCCGCCGCGCACCACGGAGCTCACGACGTACAACGGTCGTCGCTTCGTCTCCTCGTAGATGCGCCCGACGTACTCGCCGATGATCCCCAGAAAGAGGAGATGCACGCCGGACAGGAACGACATGAAGAGCATCATCGACGTGAAGCCAGCCGGTGTGCGATCGAGCACCAGCTTCGCGTACACCGCATATAGCGAGAAGCCGCCAGAAAGGAGAATGGCGAGCAGGCCAAGCAGTGCGGCGGCGCGCAACGGCACGATCGAGAACGAGAACAATCCGTCGGAGGCCAGCTTGAGCAGCTTCAGCGGACCGTAATGGGTAGAGCCCGCGAAGCGCTCGTCGCGCTCGACGACGAGCCCCGTCTGCCTGAATCCAACCCAGCTCCGCAGCCCACGGAGATAGCGGTGATGCTCCGGCACCGCGCGTAGCTGTTCGACGACACGCCGCGAGAGGAGCGCGAAATCGCCGGCGTCGACAGGCAGCCGCGTGTCGGCGAACGAGGCGAGCACCCGGTAGAAGAGGAAGTAGCTGAGCCGCAGTAGCCAGCTCTCCTTTCGCTTCACGCGCAGTGCGTACACGACGTCGTAGCCCTCGGCCTGCTTGGCGACGAGGGCGGGGATCGCCTCCGGGCGGTCCTGAAGGTCGCCGTCCATCGCGACGACCAGGTCGCCGGATACAAAATCGAGAGCGGCGCTCAGCGCGGCCTGATGCCCGAAGTTGCGCGAGAGCACGACGACGACAATCCGTTCGTCAACTCGTGCCGCCCGCTCGATCAGCTCACGCGTTCGGTCGCTGCTGCCGTCGTCGACGAGCACGATCTCGTGCGGGCCGCCGGGGATCCCGTCGAGTACTCCGCCGACCCGCCGGAGCAGCTCGGGGATCCCCGCCTCCTCGTTGTGGAGCGGGATCGCGACGGAAAGCCGGCCTCCCGCAGTCATCGCCGAGCGCGCCCCTTGAAGTACACCATGCTCCACAGCGTCAGGCCGGCGGCGCCGAGGCCGTACGGCTCGAACACGACCGGCTCGAAGTCGGTCGTGAACAGCTCGCGCCACTGTTCCAGCGGGCGCGGATAGTCGCCCCGGTCGGCGCGAGCGAGCAGTCGTGACACCGATGGCCGAGGCGGGAGCACGAGATCGAGAATGTGCACGTGGCCGTCGTCGGTCAGCAGCGTCGCCAGATGTGATAGAATGCGCCGCGTGCTCCGGTCGTCGATGTGATGGAACAGGCTGTTGGCGAGGATCAAGTCGAATCGGCGGTCAGCGGGCACTCGATAAGTAGTCACATCGGCGACGATGAAGTCCCTCCCATGCCGTCGCCGGGCGCTCTCGACGTAGGCGGGGTTGAAGTCGATGCCGAGGTACTCGGCGTCGGCGAAATGATGCGTGTTCGTGCCGGGCCCGCAGCCCACGTCGAGCACGCGTCGCGCACCCTGTACGTCGTTATGGTTGAGCAACGGCAGAAGCTTCCGTTCAGCAAATGGGGCCTGCCAGACCCGATAGACCAGACTGTTCTCCAGCAACCCTGCGTGAAGCTTCACGGGCGCCACCGCAGCTGGTACGTGGCAAATTCGGCAGCGTATGGATAGCGCTGTTCCAGTCCCGCCACGAGCGCGGAGTCCTTCGTCAGCGGAAGCGAGAACGGCGGTGTGCGACTCAGCACGACTGCGGTCACACCGTGAGCATCGAGGGCGGCCAGCACGCGATTGCCGCGTTGCTGCGGATCGTCGAAGAAATCGAAGATCGACCGCGTGGGGTTCCGGAGACCGGAAAGGAAATAAATCTCCGGGAGATCTGGGGATGCCCACGTGTAGCCGCCGCGCGCACGGTACTGCAGAGTCGCGAAGAGCCCGCGATATAGCGGGATGTACTCCGCCGGGATCTCGATGCCCCCGCGTGGCATCATCAACTGCTGCGTCCGGAACGGAGGAATGTAGCGCTGTCCCATTCCGTACAGCGGGGCGCCGTTCGTGCGAGCAAGTGCAAACGCCGCGTAAAACGCGACAACTGCTCCAAGCACACCGCGCGGCAGAGTCGGTATCGATCGGACGAGCGCGGCCGCGGTCAGCACGACCAGAGGCGCGATGTAACAGAAGTAGATCGGGTGCGCGAAGGGAAACTGGATGAGGGTGCACACCGCGGTGACGCCAAGCAGCAGAACCGTGCGCGAGCGGTGCAGCGACGCGCCACGCTCGACCCCCCGATCGCGCGCCAGCAGGAAGACGCCGGCGACGACCAGGAGCAATGGCAGATTCCGCGCTGAAAACCAAACGAAACTGTACACGGCGTCGCTTCGCAGAGCAGTCACGAACAGCGCCGCAAGCACGACTGCGAGCCCGGCGAGCCACCGCGACATGGCGCGAGCATCGATCCTGGACGCGCCAAGGACGAGACCCACGAGAGGAAGCAGCGAGACGAGCGTCCAGAGAGGCGCCGCGCGATAGGTCGCGAAGCCGAAGCGCTTGGTCGGGAGGACGAAGACGCCGTTGACGAAGGCGTCGAGCGCTCCGACACGCACGTAGGGGACGAGGAAGATCAGAACGGGA
>WUUC01187702.1_pt1 | contig 13225 bp, 9 predicted proteins | sample 6278441 | NCBI WGS metagenome assembly WUUC01 (sample SAMN13675441, study PRJNA597444) | soil metagenome | isolation source: soil | place: USA: Washington | collected 2017-10 | reverse complement strand
GCTCGTCGCGCCCGTCGAGGTCGCCGAGTGGGATCGGCTCGCCGTAGACGACTCGGAGCGGACCGAGCCGGCGCAGGTTGTCGGTCCCTTTGATCGCCGCCGGGATCAGCGGCACGCCGGCTCCGAGCGCGATGCGGGCCGCACCCGTGTGCGCGCGGGCCTCGTACTTCTTCACCATCCCCTTCTGACGGCGCGTCCCCTCGGGAAAGATCACGACCGCGTGTCCGTCACGCGCAAGCTCCACCGCCGTCTCGATTGCCGCGGTATCGCGCTCTCCGCGGCGCACCTTGAACGCACCACCCGCTTTGATGAACGGACCGAGCGGGAACCACCAGAGCTCCGACTTCGCCATGAAGCGGAGAAAACGCCAAGGGAAGAGCGGCAGCCCGACCGCCCACGGATCGAAGTTCGAGAGGTGGTTCGAGGCGAGAACGAAGCCGCCCTCCTTGGGCACGTTCTCCACTCCGGTCACCTTGGGCCGGAGCAGCAGATTCATCAGCGGCCGGCTTAGGAGCCCGACACCGCGGTACAAGGCCGAAGGGCCGGGCGCCATGGCCGCGAATATTGCCGCCTTGGCGAACGCGGCTAAGGTGGATTCGTGGTCGAGACAAAGGATGGAGGCCGGAAAAGGCTTGTGATCGTCGAGTCGCCCGCGAAGGCGCGGACGATCAAGGGCTACCTCGGCGACGAGTTCAACGTCGCGTCCAGCATCGGGCACATCCGCGATCTTCCCCAGCGCGCGGCTGACGTCAAGAAGGAAGACCGCGAGAAGTACGGCACGCTCGGTGTCGCGGTTTCGCATGACTTCGAGCCGCTCTACGTCGTCGACCCGGGCAAGAGGGAGACGGTCACGGAGCTGAAGAAGCGGCTCAAGGACGCCGACGAGCTGCTGCTCGCGACGGACGAAGATCGCGAGGGCGAGGCGATCGCCTGGCACCTGCTGCAGGTGCTGCAGCCGAAGGTGCCGGTCCGCCGGATGGTCTTCCACGAGATCACGCGCGACGCGATCGAGCGGTCGCTCCAGGAGACGCGCGACATCGATCAGCGACTCGTCGATGCTCAGGAGACCCGGCGCATTCTCGACAGGCTGTACGGCTACGAGGTCTCGCCGGTGCTCTGGAAGAAGGTGACGCAGGGCCTGTCGGCGGGCCGCGTCCAGTCGGTGGCAACGAGGCTGGTCGTCGAGCGCGAACGCGAGCGGATGGCGTTCCGGGCGGCGAGCTACTGGGACATCGAGGCGACTTTCGATCCGGGCACGTTCAAGGCGCGTCTCGTCACCGTGGACGACAAGCGGGTGGCGCAGGGCCGCGACTTCGGGCCGGACGGCAACCTGCGCACAGACGATCTCGTCCAGCTCGACGAGGCGGCGGCGCGCGGTTTGGCCGAACGCCTGCAGGACTCGAGCTTCGCCGTCCGCAGCATCGACGAGAAGCCGTACACGCGCAGGCCGGCCGCACCGTTCCGCACGGCGACCTTGCAGCAGGAGGCGAGCCGCAAGCTTCGCTTCTCGTCGCAGACGACGATGCGCGTCGCGCAGCGTCTCTACGAGAACGGCTACATCACGTACATGCGCACCGACTCGACGTCGCTCTCCGATGCGGCGCTGTCGGCGGCGCGATCACAGGCCCGTGAGCTCTACGGGGCGGACTTCGTCCCCGCGAAGCCGCGGCAGTACGAGCGAAAGGTGAAGAACGCGCAGGAAGCGCACGAAGCGATCCGCCCGGCCGGCGACCGCTTCCGGACACCGAACGAGGTACGCGGTGAGCTCTCGCGCGACGAGTTCGCCCTCTACGACCTCGTCTGGAAGCGCACGATCTCGTCGCAGATGGCGGATGCACGCGGCCAGACCGTGTCGCTGCGGATCGTCGCGACGTCGAGCACGGGCGAGGACGTCGAGTTCGGCGCCGCCGGCACCGTGATCACGTTCCCCGGCTTCCTTGCCGCATACGAGGTCGGGCGCGACGACGTCGACGAGTCGGCCGACCAGACGCCGCTGCCGCAGCTGAACGAGGGCGATCCGCTGGAGGCGCGAGCGCTGGAGCCGCAGGCACACGAAACGACGCCGCCGCCGAGGTACACCGAGGCGACGCTCGTGCGCGCGCTGGAGGATCTCGGCATCGGACGGCCGTCGACGTACGCAGCGATCATCGGCACGATCCTGGACCGCGGTTACGTGGTCAAGCGCAGCACCGCGCTCGTCCCGTCGTTCCTCGCTTTCGCCGTCGTCGAGCTGCTCGAGCAGCACTTCTCGCGGCTCGTCGACTACGGCTTCACCGCGAGCATGGAGGACGATCTCGACCGGATCGCAGCCGGCGAGCAGGAGCGGGTCGACTGGCTGCGCGCGTTCTACTACGGCGACGACGGCGCCGAGGGCCTGCACGCACTCGTCAGCGCACTCGGCGAGATCGATGCCCGTGCCGTCAACAGCTTCCCGATCCCCGACAGCGACATCGTGCTCCGCGTCGGGCGGTACGGGCCGTACGTCGAGCGCGGCGAGGAGCGCGCGAGCGTTCCGCCCGAGCTTGCGCCGGACGAGCTGACCGCAGAGAAGGCGGAGGAGCTGCTCGCGCAACCGAGCGGCGAGCGCGAGCTCGGCACCGATCCGGAGACGGGGCGGACGATCATGGCCAAGTCGGGTCGGTTCGGTCCCTACGTGACCGAGGTACTCGAGGAGGGCGCGACGGAGAAGCCCCGCACGGCGTCGCTCTTCAAGTCGATGTCACTCGAGACCATCGACCTCGAGCAGGCACTGCAGCTGCTCTCGCTACCTCGCGTCGTCGGCATCGATCCCGCCGACGGTGCCGAGATCCAGGCGCTGAACGGTCGTTACGGCCCGTACATAAAGAAAGGGACCGACACGCGGTCGCTCGAAGAAGAGGACCAGATCTTCGCGATCACTCTCGAGGAAGCGCTGGAGCGGCTCTCGAAGCCGAAGGAGCGCCGGCGCCGCGCGGCAGCACCGCCGCTGAAGGAGCTGGGCCAAGACCCGGTGACGCAGAAGCCGATCGTCGTGAAGACCGGGCGCTTCGGCGTCTACGTCACCGACGGCGAGACGAACGCGAGCCTCCGGGCGGGCGACGACGTCGAGACGATTACACCCGAGCGCGCGGCTGAGCTCCTCGCCGACCGACGCGCTCGCGGGACGACCAAGCCCCGCCGCGGCCGCGGCGCTCCCGCCCGGGCGAAGCGGTCCTAGACCACACCGCAACTTCTGACCCCCTGAAGCGTCTCTTGTGGAGAAGGACTGACGGAATGGGCGCGGCCTGAAACGCGTTTTCCATTTCGAAAGCAAGGAATGTTGGGATTGAGTTGCGGATAGGACCCACCCTCTAGCGCCGATAGGGCTTTCTTCCTAGAGTGCGAACAGGGCGGGCGGGCACGCACGCCCAGGAGACCGGACCGAAAGGAAGTTTTCACTAAGTTGACGCAGAATCAGCTGCAGGAACTGCTGGAGTCTGAGCCTGTCCGCACGCTCGTCGAAGCCTCGGAGGAACGAGGCTTCATGGAGCAGGCGGAGCTCGACGTCTTCGCCGCCGAGCAGGAGCTGAACGAGGAGGATCTCGAGCAGCTCCGATCCGAGCTGGAGCGCCTCGGCCTGGAGATCCGCCAGGCGGCGGTTGAGGAGAAGGAGGAGAAGCCCGAGCTGAACCTCGAGGCGCACCCGGTCGCGGGCGCCGCAGACAGCCTCCAGCTCTTCCTGGCCGACGTCGGCAAGCACAAGCTGCTCACGGCAGCCGATGAGGTCGCGCTCGCGAAGCGCATCGAGCGCGGCGACCCCGTGGCCAAGCGCCGCATGATCGAGTCGAACCTCCGCCTGGTCGTTTCGATCGCCAAGGGCTACCGCGGTCTCGGCGTGCCCTTCCTCGACCTGATCCAGGAGGGAACGCTGGGCCTCAACCGTGCCGTCGAGAAGTTCGACTGGCGCCGCGGCTTCAAGTTCTCGACTTACGCGACCTGGTGGATCCGGCAGTCGGTGCAGCGAGCGGTTGCGAACCACGCGCGCACGATCCGCGTGCCCGTGCACGTCGTCGAGCGGCAGCAGAAGCTGTCGCGGGCGGCGCGCCGGCTCGAGGTCGAGTTGGGCCGTGAGCCGACGAAGGACGAGCTGGCCGAGGCTACGGGCCTCCCGATTCAGCACGTTGACGAGGCGCTCGGCGCGGCGTCCGCGTCGGTATCGCTGAACCAGACGGTCGGTGCGGACGACGAAGGCGAACTCGGCGACCTGTTCGCCGACCGCGAGGCCCCGGATCCGTTCGACGAGGCCGAGGAGTCGCTGCGCCGGCAGGGCGTGCGGAAGGCGCTTGACGCGCTGCCCGAGCGTGAGCGGCGGATCCTCGAGCTGCGGTTCGGCTTCGAGGGCGAGCCGTGGACGCTGGAGGCAATCGGCCACGAGCTCGATCTCACGCGCGAGCGCGTGCGGCAGCTCGAGGGCCAGGCGCTGGCGCGTCTTGGCGCACTGCGCGACCTGATCTCGGTCGCGTCCGCCGCCTGATCAAGCTCGCTCGATAAGGGAACTCGACCGGCCGCCTGGCGGCGGCCGGTCGATGGGATGGACGTGCCTGCTCCGGCTTCCGCCCCGGGGCTGCAACCTTCTGTTTGCGCGCGCGTCTTAGCTGCTGAATACTGCCGCCGGCAGTATTCAGCAGCCATCAGGAGGGGTGGTCACGTGACGGGCAAGCAGCTCAGGTCGGTGAGTATGGTCGTCGCTGTCGCGACGGCGCTGCTCGTGGCGGCGGGCGCGAGCGCCCGCCTGGAGGGCGGCGCCGGTCACCAGCGCACCACGCTCGTCTTCGGCGCTTCAGCAGATCCGCGGATCCTCGATCCGATCCTCGTTAACGACGGCGAGTCGCTCAGGCCGATTCGGCAGATGTTCGAGGGTCTGATGACGGTCGTCCCGGGGACCGCGCGCGTGGCGCCGCATCTCGCAGTCAGCTACAGGGGGTCGAACAGAGGCCGCACGTGGACGTTCACGCTCCGGCGCGGCGTCAGGTTCCACGACAACACACAGTTCAACGCGCAGGCTGTCTGCTTCAACTTCAACCGCTGGTACAACTTCACGGGCGCATTCCAGTCGTCCGCCGCGACCGCGTACTGGCAGAACATCTTCGGCGGCTACAGGACGACCGTTGGAAAACCAGATGCGCCGGCGAATCTCCAGCGGAGCCTGTTCCGAAGCTGCAGGGCTCTCAACCGCTATCGCGTCCAGCTCAACCTGACGAGGCCCTCGGCCTCCTTCCTCGGGGCGCTCTCCCTGCCGTCGTTCTCGTTCTCGAGCCCGACGGCGCTGCGCCGGTGGGGAGCGGACCAGGCCGAGCTTCGCAGTGGAGCCCCGGTCTTCACCGGCTCCTACGGCTTCCAGCATCCGACAGGCACAGGCGCGTTCCGGCTCAGCTCGTGGCGGCGCGGCGAGCAGCTGACGATCGTTCGCAACGCGAGGTACTGGGGGACGAAGTCCCACTTGGCTCGGATCATCTTCCGGCCGATTCCAACGAACGCCGGCCGTCTGCAAGCCCTTCAGACCGGCGAGGTACAGGGATACGACCTCGTCGATCCGCAGGACATGCCGACGATCAGCCGGAACTCTGCTCTGCGGCTGCTCAACCGGCCGCAGTTCAACGTCGCGTACGTTGCGATCAACCAGGCGAAGCCGCCCATGAACAGGCTCGCGGTGCGGCAGGCGATCGCCCACGGCCTCGACCGTAGAGCGGTCGTCAACTCGTCAATCTATGCCGGGCGCGGGCAGGTCGCCCACGCGTTCATGCCGCCCGGCCTGCCGGGCTACACCGCGAACGTTCAGCGCTATCCGTACAACCCCGCCCGGTCGCAGCAGCTGCTGCGACAGGCCGGTCTGACCCTTCCGGTGAAGATCGACTTCTGGTATCCGAGCGGCGTCCAGCGACCGTACATGCCGGACCCGCCGCGGATCTTCCAGGCGTTCGCCGCGAGCCTGGAGCGGTCGGGCTTCGACGTCGAGGCGAGAAGCGCACCGTGGAGCCCTGACTATCTGAACGCTGCTCAAACCGGCAACGCAGGCCATCTGCACCTGCTCGGCTGGACGGGGGACTACGCAGACGCCGACAACTTCCTCGGCGAGTTCTTCCAAACCCCCAAGCCGCAGTTCGGCTTCAGGAACGCCGCGGTCCAGCGGCTCCTCGACCGCGCAGAGCAGGAGACGAACCAGAGGAGGCGCGTCGCGTTGTATCAGCAGGCCAACCGTCAGATCATGCGGTTGCTGCCGGCCGTCCCGTATGCGCACACGAGGCCTGCCCTCGGTTTCCGGCGCCAGGTGCGCGGATACATCCCGAGCCCAGTGTCGCTCGAGCCGTTCCGCTTGGTCTTCATCCAAGGCGGCGCGTAGCTCGTTGTAGGCAGCCGACGAACGACGGATGCTGCGTTACGTCGTTCGTCGGCTGCTGCTGCTCGTCCCGATTCTGCTCGGGCTGTCGATCCTCGTGTTCGTCTTCATCCGCGCTCTGCCGGGGAGCCCCGCCGAGGCGCTCCTCGGCGACCGTGCGACCGCGGAGACGATCGCTGAAGTTCGGAGGCAGTACGGCCTCGAAGAGCCCATCCACGTGCAGTACTGGCGGTACCTGAAGTCGACGGTCGTCGAGCGCGACTTCGGCGTCAGCATCGTCTCGCGGCGCGATGTGCTCGAGGAGATGAAGGAGCGTTTTCCGGCGACGGTGGAACTCGCGGCGGCTGCGATGCTGTTCGCGATCGGGCTCGGCATCCCGCTCGGGTTCATCGCCGCGAAGCGCTACGGGGGCGTCGTGGATCACGTGAGTCTCGTCGGCTCGCTGATCGGGATCTCGATCCCGATCTTCTTTCTCGCACTGATCCTCAAGTACATTTTCGCGGTCCGGCTCGGGTGGTTTCCGAGCGTCGGCCGCATCGATGTCCTGATCCCGTTCGAGCCACGCACGAACTTCTACGTGCTCGACGCGATCCTGACGCAGAACTGGTTCGCGCTCCGTGACGTCCTGAAGCATTTGGTGCTGCCGGCCGTCGCGCTCGGATCGATTCCGCTCGCGATCGTCGCGCGAATCACCCGCGCCGCCGTCATCGACGTTCAGAACGAGGACTACGTGCGGACTGCGCGCGCCAAGGGACTGGCGCCGATGACGGTCGACCGCCGGCACGTGCTGCGCAACGCGCTCCTACCCGTCACGACGATCATCGGCCTCCAGACGGGGCTGCTCCTCTCGGGCGCCGTACTTACCGAGTCGGTGTTCGCCCTCCCGGGGATGGGCCGGTGGTTGACCGACGCGATCTTCAACCGTGACTACCCCGTGCTGCAGGCCGGGATCCTGTTCCTATCGGTCGTCTTCGTGCTCGTGAATCTGCTCGTCGACATCTCGTACGCGATCATCAATCCCCGGATCCGCTACTCGTAGTGTCGATTGCCGAGCTCGAGTCGCGCGAGATCCAGCTCGAAGCGCCGGCGGGCGGTCTACGCGGCGAGGCGTGGTACCGGCTGCGCCGGAACCCTGGTGCGATCCTCGGGTTCGCCTTCGTGGTGGCGTTCGTCGTCGCCGCCGTGTTCGCGCCGTGGATCGCGCCGTTCGGACCGCTCGACCAGGCGAAGGAGGGCGTGCTCGACACCCAGGCGCCGTCGAGCGAGCATTGGTTCGGGCTGGACGAGCTCGGGCGCGACGAGTTCTCGCGTGTCATCTACGGAGCGCGCTACTCCCTGATGATCGGCGTCGTCTCGGTTGCCGTTGGGCTGTCGGTCGGCATGCTCCTCGGCGCGATCGCCGGCTATGTCGGCGGGCTCGTCGACTCCGTGATCATGCGCGTGATGGACGTGATGCTGTCGGTCCCGGGACTGCTACTCGCGATCGGGATCGTGGCGGCACTCGGGCAGGGGCTTTGGCAGATCATGGTGGCCGTCGGCGTCACGAACATCCCGATCTTCGCGCGACTCCTGCGTGGGTCGGTGCTCGCGCAGCGTGAGACGGATTTCGTCCTGGCCGCGCGCGCGGTCGGCGTGCCGCGCCGCACGATCCTCGCGTCGCACATCCTCCCGAACGCGATCTCGCCCGTGATCGTGCAGGCGACGCTCGCGCTCGCGACCGCGATCATCGACGTCGCCGGTCTCGGGTTCCTCGGTCTCGGCCCGCAGGACCCCGCGACGCCCGAGTGGGGAACGATGCTTGCCGGCTCCGACCGCTATTTGCAATCCGCGCCGTACCTCGCGCTCATTCCGGGCGCGGCGATCGTGATCTCGGTCCTCGGCTTCAACCTGATCGGCGACGCGCTGCGCGAGGCGCTCGATCCGCGGCTCCGTGGGCGTGCGTAGCGAACCGCTGCTCGCGGTTGACGACCTCCGGGTGCAGTTCTGGACCCGGCGCGGCACCGTTCACGCCGTCAACGGCATCTCGTTCGCGATTTCGCCTGGCGAGACGCTCGGGATCGTCGGCGAGTCCGGCTGCGGCAAGAGCGTCACCTCGTTGGCGCTGCTCGGAATCCTCCCGCGTGCCGGCCGCATCGTTGGCGGCACGGCCATGTTCGGGGGACGCGACCTTCTGCACCTCTCCGACCGTGAGCTGCGCAGCGTGCGTGGGCGTGAGATCGCGATGATCTTCCAGGACCCGATGACATCGCTGAATCCGGTGCTGACGATCGGGCGGCAGATCCGCGAAGCGCTCGAAACACACTTCGGGACCGGCCGGGACGAGGCAAATCGCCGAGCCGCAGAGCTACTCGACCGCGTTGGTATCCCCAGCGCGAAGGCGCGTCTGCGCGATTACCCACATCAGTTCTCAGGCGGGATGAGGCAACGCGCGATGATCGCGATGGCGCTCGCATGCGAGCCGAAGCTGCTGATCGCGGACGAGCCGACGACTGCGCTCGACGTCACGATTCAGGCGCAGATCCTCGATCTCCTTCGCGAGCTCGTGCGGGAGCAAGGAGCGGCGCTGATTTTGATCACGCACGACCTCGGCGTCGTCGCGGGAATGTGCGAACGCGTGAACGTGATGTACGCCGGGTTGTTCATGGAGACGGGGAGCGCCGAGCAGCTGTTCGGGTCGCCACGTCACCCGTACACGCTCGGTCTGCTCGAATCGATCCCGCGGCTCGATGCGTCACGCCGGGCGCAGTTGAAGCCGATTCCCGGCGCGCCGAGAGACATGCTGCGCGCGCCGAGCGCGTGCCCGTTCCAACCGCGATGCCGCTTCGAGGTCGAGCAGTCGCGCGACGAGGTGCCGCCGCTGCGGGAGCTCGAGTCCGGCCACTTCGTCGCCTGTTTCAATCCGGTGCCTGCAGACCTCTGGGCGCAGGAGCGCGCGGTGACGACTGCGTGAGCACCAATGAAGCGCTCGTCGAAGTCGACCGGCTGAAGGTCTACTTCGCGATCAAGAGCGGGATCGTGCTCGACCGTCACGTCGGTGACACTCGGGCCGTTGACGACGTGTCATTCCAGATTCGCCGGGGCGAGACGCTCGGGCTCGTTGGTGAGTCCGGCTGCGGCAAATCGACGGTCGGTCGAGCGATCCTTCGTCTGTACGAGCCCCTGGCGGGGCGCATCCTCTTTGACGGAAATGAGATCACGCACCTCAAGGAACGCGAGTTGCGCCCGCTGCGGCGACGCATGCAGATGGTCTTCCAGGATCCGTACGCGTCGCTGAACCCGCGCCACTCGATCGGCAGAATCGTCGGCGAGCCGTTGCGGGCGCACCGCCTCGCGTCCGGCCGCGATGCCGCGCGACGCGTGCGCGAGCTGCTCTCGATCGTGGGTTTGCCGCCGGACGCGATGTCGCGATACCCGCACGAGTTCTCGGGCGGGCAACGCCAGCGGATCGGCGTCGCTCGCGCGCTCTCGCTCAACCCTGACTTCATCGTCGCAGACGAGCCGGTGTCGGCACTCGACGTCTCGATCCAGGCGCAAATTCTCAACCTGCTCGAGTCGTTGCAGAACGACTTCAACCTGACGTACCTCTTCATCGCGCACGACCTTGCGGTGGTTCGCCACATCTCAGACCGAATCGCCGTCATGTACCTCGGCGTGATCGTCGAGGTTTCACCGGCCGACCGGCTCTACGCGAACCCCCTCCACCCGTACACGATCGCGCTGCTCTCGGCCGTGCCGATTCCGGACCCCGGTGTCGAGCGTCAGCGCAAGGCGATTCTGCTGCCCGGCGACCTTCCGAGCCCCGCCAACCCGCCGCAGGCGTGCCGCTTCCACACCCGCTGCCCGTTCGTGCAGCCGACGCGCTGCCGCGACGAGGTGCCGCCGCTGCGGGAGCTCGAGTCCGGCCACTCCGTAGCGTGCCACTGGGCTGAGGAGATCCGAGCCGGCCGGATTCGACCTCACGAAGTCGAGCCGGTGTTCGACCCCGGCATCGTGCCGCCCGCCGAGGAGCCGCCTCCGGTCTGAGCTGCAGGTCCGGCGCCCCAGCGCTCGGCCAGCCGAATCCGGGCTATGCTCGCCGGTGGGAGACGCTAACGCGCTGCTCCCGAACTCGTCGATACCTCTGCGATGGTGACCTCGCTGGCAGTCGGTGTTGTCGCGGCGGCTCTCGCTGCCGGAAGTCCGTCGCCGGTGTCTGCGGAGCTCGTCCGCCTGCCGGCGTCCCAGAAGGTCCAGACACTCGCGATCGCCGGCTCGACCGTCTTCGTCGCGACCGCGGAGTCCGACCGGAGCGTGCGCCTGCTGATGCTGCGGCGCGGCTCCAGGCGCACGATCGCTGCGTTCGGCGCCCCGATTCCGGCGGCCGGGCGTTCGGGGTACGAGCTGGGCCGCGTTGCACAATCGGTGCGCCTGGAGGCGTCCGGCGCCCAGCTGGCTGTCCTGCGAACCGTCCGCGCCTACTGGCGGCCGGACTGCTTGCGCCGCGGCTGCCGGCGTGCAGGCTTCAACGAGGCCTTGCTGACTGAGCTGTACGCCGCGCGGCCGGGCGGGCGTCTACGGCGTCTGATGCGGGTCGACCATCGCGCAGACGGATGCGCGTTGACGCCTACGCACGTCGAGGTCGCGGGCACGATGCTCGCCTACGTCGCGAGGTTCGGCCAGAGCAACGGCTGCTCCCGCGGCGGCTCGCTCATCGCAGTGCTCGAGTCGCACGGCGGCAAGGTTCTGCACCGGCGAGTCTTCATCGAGAAGCGAGGCGAGATCACGGCGTTGGCGCTGGGCGGCTCCTACGTCGTCTGGGCGACGCGGCATCACGCTCCCTGTCCGTGCACGGCCGCCGTCCTTGCCGACTGGCGCCGAGGCAGAACGGTGTTCCGCTTCGTCGCGCCGGAGCTCGACGCGGTCGACGACGTGGCCGTGACCTCGACGGCCGCGGTCGCGCTCTTCGGTCACGTTCCCCGAAGCGGCTGCGACGCTCGTGCAGTTGTCCTGCTGCCGGCGCACGCGGTGCCGCGACGACTCGGCGCACGCGTGACTTCGATCGGCGGGTTCGTCGGCGCACGCCTGGTGCACGCCGGTCTCGAGCGCGGCTCGTGCACCCGCGCAGCTCGGCGAATCGCGCTGACGACGGTCGGCGGTGCGACACGCGTGATCCGAAAGCTCGGAGCGACGCCGAGCGGCCTCGACTTCGACGGGACGTACGTCGTGTACGCGGTGCCCCTCCGCGCCGGGTCGACGCGCTCCCCACAAGTGGTCTACCGGCAGCGCGTTCGTTGACGCCCGCATTCCGCTGCGCCGTCGACGTCGCGCCGGTCCGCGCGGAGCCGCGCGAGGAGGCCGCGCAGGTGACGCAGGCGCTTCGCAACGAACCGCTCATCGTCGACGAGCGTCGCGAGGGCTGGGCGCGGATCCGAACCGCTTACGACTATCCGGGCTGGGTGCGCGAGAGCGCAATCGGCGAGGGCAAGGGAACGCTTCCCGAGCAGCATTCCGGAAGCACGCTCGACGAAGCGCGGCGCTACCTCGGCGCGCCGTACCTTTGGGGCGGGATGACCGACCGAGGCATCGACTGCTCCGGTCTCGTGCACATGAGCTACCGCCGCGTCGGCCGGCTCGTGCCTCGCGACGCCGACCAGCAGGAGGAAGCCGGGAGGAAGCTGTCGGCCGAGGACGCCGAACCAGGCGATCTGATCACGTACGGCGAGGCCGATAAGGAAGACGCAACGCATATCGCGTTCTGGCTGGGGACCGGTCGAATCCTCCATTCGACCGAGCGAGCAGGCGTCGACGGCGTCGTCGAAGAAGCCGAGCCCGAGGACCTCCGTGCCCGCAGACGCGTGTTTCTGCGCCTTTAACCCTCGCTCAACAACCGATGGGGGAGGATTCGCGTCTATTAGGATCGAGCCGCCATGCGCCCGCAAGGCGGCGCTGTCAATCGGATGGGGGTAGGAATGACAGAAAGGTGGAGGCGGCTTGCCGGGCTCTTCGCCCTGATCGCCGCTCTCACGTTCGCCGTCGCGGCATGTGGCGGTGGCGACGACGAAGGAGCAGGTGGCACGACCACCGAGGCGTCAGGGGCAGGCGCAGAGCGCTCGTTCCCGGAGTTCAAGGTCGCCTATGAACCGATCGACTACATGGATCCCGGGCTTTCGTACTCCGTGCAGGGGTGGGGAATCATGTGGAACGTCTACCTCGGACTGTTGACGTACAAGCACGTCGACGGGCCCGAAGGAGCGGAGCTGATCCCCGGCCTCGCGGAAGATCTGCCCGAGGTCTCGGAGGACGGCCTGACGTACAGCTTCACGCTGCGCGACGGCTTGAAGTACTCGGACGGCTCGCCGTTGAAGGCGTCCGACTTCACCTCAACGGTCAAGCGGCTCTTCCTGATCGACTCCCCCGGCGTCGGGTTCTTCACCGGCATCGTCGGCGCGGAGCAGTTCTCGAAGACGAAGAAGGGCGAGATCTCCGGGATCGTCACCGACGACGACGCCCGGACGATCGAGATCAAGCTCGCGAAGCCGCAGGGCGACTTCCTCCACATCCTCGCGATGGTGTTCGCGGGCTTCGTTCCGGCCAACACGCCGGCGAAAGACCAGTCGACGACTCCCGCGCCGGGCACGGGGCCGTACATGGTCGAGAAGTTCGTCCCCAACCGCTCTGCGACCGTCGTCCGGAACCCGAATTACGTCGAGATCGACGGCGTGCCGACGGGCAACCCGGACAAGATGACGTTCACGATCGTCGAGGAGGACTCGGCGTCGTTGCAGTCCGTCATCGACGGGAACAACGACTACAGCTCGCACCCGATCCCGGTCGACAGGCTCGGCGAGGTCCAGAACCAGTACGCGGACCAGCTGAAGCTCTACACGCCGG
>WUUC01076466.1_pt1 | contig 13226 bp, 28 predicted proteins | sample 6278441 | NCBI WGS metagenome assembly WUUC01 (sample SAMN13675441, study PRJNA597444) | soil metagenome | isolation source: soil | place: USA: Washington | collected 2017-10 | reverse complement strand
TCGCCCGCCCTTTCGATTTACGTAGTCCCACGGCCCCCCTCCCCTCCGCCCCTCGCCATCCGTCGAAGTTGCGCGAATCGGACATAAGCGCAGCGCGAGCGTGATCACCGACCGCGCGCCGGCGCCGCCGCGCCACGTCACCAGGAGCGGGAGGACTGGGCAGTGACAGGGCGTAAGCCACCCTTGCGGTAGTCCCGGTACCAGCGGGTGACGACCCGGTCCATGCCGTCCGACCGCATGGTCCGCACACGCTCGCGGACCACGTCCTCGCCAGGGTCTACGACCACGACGCGCGCACCGAGGTGCTGGTACCTGGCCCGTGCCTTGGGGCCGGGCATGGTGTGGATCAGGTAGACGTCGACCTCATCACGGTGCTTGACCGCCTCGTCGATCGCAGCGAAGCGTGCGCGCTGCGCCACCCGCTGGACCAGCGGATCGTGGTTCCACTGCGGGGCACCTGGTCCGGTGAGCGAGGCAGCGATGCGGTCCAGGTCTATGACAATGTCACGCGCTGTCGCGTGCGCCTGGATCCACGTGCTCTTGCCCGAGGCCGGCGGTCCAGTGATGACGTACAGCACGCAACTGTCACCTCCGATGCGGGCACCAGGAGTTACCGCAGTCGATCAGGTCCGGGTCACAGAACGTATCGGTCAGGCTGTCCGGTGGCGGGCTGGGTTCCAGGCCGAGGGCCCGCTCGAGCTTGCTGGTCCTCACGTAGGACGACCGATCGTGGGTCTGGCAACGTCTGGCGATGCGGCGCAGGAGACTCACGGTCACCGTGCCCTGGGATGATCTCGGCGGCCTCGGCAGGTGACGTTGTGCCAGCCGAGGAGGCGGCAGGCGACGCGACGCGGCACGACGTAGGCGAACTCGCGGAACTCGCCGATGAGGAAGCGCGCCCAGTACTCGGGTCTGGTGGCGGTGGGGCGGTACTCGTACCAGCGTGGCGGGGGCGAGGGCTCGCGGGGCAGGAGGACGGGCGGGTCGTTACGGGTCACGAGCCAGCGTTGCCGCAGCCGCTCGTACTCGTCGTCGCTCATGGTCACCATCTCCTCGACGCGTGGGGCTGTGCCCGGGTGGTGCGGTTGCCTCGGGCGCTGTTGCACTTGCGGTGCGCGCTGCGGGCGTTGGTGGGGTCGAGGAGGCTGCCGCCGCGGGTGAGCGGGAGAGCGTGGTCGAGGGTGAATGCCCACCGGTCGCGTTGTGCGGCGTAGCCGGTGAGGGTGTAGTCAATCTCGTGGCCGCAGACCCAGCAGGGGAGGCCGAGGGCGCGTTGCTGGACGGTGAGGCGGCGGTAGGGGCGCCCGTTGCGGGGGTTGCCGGCCACGGGCGCCTCCTCGCCGCATCAGGGCTGCGCGGACTCTGTGGCCTGGTCGATCAGGTCCTGGAGTGCGTCCTGGCCTTCCTGGTTGGACTGCTCGATGCCGTCCATGTAGGCGTCGAGGTAGTCACTCGCGCTGAGGGTCGTGCACTCCTCAGGGATGGGCTCGGACGGGACTTCGCCGTTGTCGCCGGCGGGGATCTCGGCGACAGCCTCGACGCAGGCCTGCCGGGCTGTGGCCTGGTCGAGGGGCGCGGCAGGGCTCGCCACGGCACTAGTGGCAGGTGGGTCGGCCGGCTTGTCGTCGCTGTCGCTGCTGCAGCCGGTGGTGACTGCGAGGGCGAGCAGGCAGGTGATGGTGGCTGTGCGGGTGCGCATGGTCCCCCCAAGGACGTCTGACGTTGAGGGGGCATCATCCGGCCCGCCGGGCGGGCCTGGTGGCGATGTGACCGTCTCGTGACGGCCGGGATGGCACGACTAAGCCCCTGGCCGATTGTGAGCGATCGGGGCCAGGGGCTTCGTGTGGCTGTTGTGTCCGGGCACGCCGGACGTGAGGCCAGAATGCGTCATGATCGCGCCGAGTGCAACTACGTACGGTGAGCCGCTACGTGACGGTGTGGCGGCGGTTGGTCTCGGACAGGTCGTAGATGATCAGTCCTCCCTCGGTCCGCTCGACCCGCACGCTCCCCTGTTGGTTGTGTTGTTGTTGCAGGTCAACACCAGCAACAGGGGGTGTGTCATCGGGTCGGGGGAGGGGCGGTAGGTCGTCCTTGTGTACGCCTACGCCCGTGCGGGTGCCGCAGCGTACGGCGCGGCGGACGCGGATGCCGAGGGCCTCGAGGAGCGCCCGGGTGACGTCCATGGACAGGCCGCGGGCGTCGGCGAGGTCGGCGAGGAAGACGTGCGGGTCGGCCAGCCGGTGCATGGTCTCGGCGAGGGGCTCGCGGTCGTCGTCCTGGGCCTGGTCCTCGTCGGCGGGGTCGCTGCGGCGCTGGGTGAGCCAGCGGCGGGCCTGCTGCCAGCCGTGCGTGCAGAGGACGCCGACGATGACATAGGCGGTCTCGGGCAGGACGGCGACGATCCCCCACATGGCGCCCAGCGCTACGACGGTGAGGATGGCCCGGGCGGTGCGGTCGCTCATTCCGTCCCGCTCCCCCGGGCCGTCGGCGGCCGCGGTCTCCTGGGGCGTGCTCATCCGAAGGCCTGCGTGAACCAGGCCCCGAGCAGGTTGACGCTGCTGCCGAGGGGGACGGCGGCGATGCCGGCCACGGTGCCGGACAGGGCCACGGAGACGCCGGAGAACGCGCCGGCCGCCAATTTGCCGTTGGACACCTTCGGGGCCCATTTCCAGAGGGCGATCAGCACCATGGTCAGCAGGAACACGATGACGTACCCGCCGGGAGTGAGGGCGAGTTGCTGGGCGCGGGTGACGTCGGGGGCGGTGCCGCCGACGCCCCAGACGAGGCCGATGTAGCCGCCGACGTTCGCGGCCCACACGGTGGCCCAGGTGGCCATGCCGAGGGCGGAGATCGAGCCGAGGGCGGCCAGGGCGGCGAGCATGCCGTAGAGGTGGGCGAGGACGAAGGGGACGAGGGCGGCGGGCTGGCGCTTTTCCTTGAGGCACCAGCGCAGTACGAAGGTGAGGACGACGCCGACGCCGAGGGCGACTCCTCCGAGGTTGATGGCCATGTAGGGCATGGTCAGTTGCTCCAGACGGTGGCGACGTAGGCCGCGGCGACGGTGAGTACGGCGACGGTGCATATGGCGGGTGCGAGGTAGAGGCCGGGTGCGCGACGGGGGGCGAGGGCGCGGAGGCCGACGGCGCTGAGGAGCGCGGCCAGGGGCCAGAGGATGACGGCCGTCTCAGGCATGCGTCTCACCCGACCGCGGCGGCGGAGGGCAGCGTCTCGGGGTCGTACATGGCGCCGCGGACCGGGTCGACGAACGCCGGGGTGATCTTGTTGCGGCTTTTCCAGGTGCGGACGGTTGAGACGGTGATGCCGTAGTGCTTTGCGACGTCCTCGGTGGTGAAGAAGCGCTGCGGCTCACGTGCGTCGCGGTCCGTCTCGGTATCGCGCGCGGGGACGGGGACGAGGGGAAGGAGCCTTACCCCGGGCGGGACGGCGTCCTGCCACCGTGTCGCGGTCGGGACGAGGTGCGGGACGGAAGCCACGAGCTGACGGGCAGCGGGCGTCTCAGCGGGGCGGGCTACTGGGGTGGCTGCGAGGTGCAGCAGGTGCCCGAAGACGAGCGGTGGGACGCACGAGACGACGATGACGAGCCACAGCGGTGTACGCGGTGTGCTGGACAGGTGGCCGGTGACGAAAGCGTGTGAGACGGGCTGGGCCGCCATGGCTGCTCCGAGTGAGACGGCAGCGCCGACGACTGCAGAGACCTTGCCGGGGGCTCCGGCGGGTCGGTTGGAGGCGACGGAGGCAGCGATGCCGGCGTAGGCAGCGAGGACGGCGGCCATGCCCCAGGCGAGACGCTCGTCCCATCCGGCGAGGACGGCCAGGTGGTGTTCGCCGGGCGCGCACATGACGAGGACGACGACGGCGACGACGGGGCGTCCCGCGTTGGTGAACCAGCGCACCCACCATGGGACGCGCTGCGACGCGGCGTGCAACGTGCGTCGTGGCTGGGACGCCAGGCTGTGACGGAGGCGTTGCAGCGGGGTGTACACGAGGCTCCTCCGGAGCGAAGTGGTGGCCGCCCCCGCGGGGGGAATGTCGCGGGGGCGGCCGGTCTGTGGGTCAGCGGGAGTAGCGGCCTCGGCGGGTGCGCTCGGCGTCGCGGTCCGTGGCGTCCCAGTCCTGGCCGTCGCGGTCGGCGCGGCGGGCGCCAGAGGTCTTGGACCGGCGGAAGCGCGCGGCGTTGCCGGTGACGCTGGTGCCGGCGGCGGGGTAGGCGCGGGTGGACTGCGCGGAGCGGAACGGCCAGCCCATCAGTGGTCGCCGCCGGGCTCGTTGCCGTGGACGCGGTCCTGGTGGGCGAGCTGGTCGCGGCGGGCCTGGGCGCGGGCGTAGTCGACGGCGGCGCGGCCGACGATCTGGCCGGCGGTCGCGGTGCGGTCCTCGGTCCAGGGCGTGGGCTCGGGCAGGTCCGGTTGTGGCAGGGGCTCGGCGGGTCCGGCGATGTTGCGCAGGAGGGCGGCGTAGGCGCTGCGGGTGATCCGCTCGGTGATCTCCGGGGCCTGGTCGCGCAGCCGGCGGGCGAGGGGCGGGGACATCGTGGTGGCCTGGATGAGCGCGATCCGGCCGCCGGGGGTGAGGGGCTCGTCGGGCCGGTGGGCCTCGAGGCGGTCGGCCATCTCGCGGAGCATGGTGGCGGCCTGGGCGTCGAGCTGGCTGGCGGGGCGGCCGTAGCGGGCGAGCGGCGGGGCCGACGGGTCTTCGTGTGCGGGGCTGGGCTGGGTACGCTCCATGGCGGACCTCTCCTGTGATCGCGTTGGACGGGTCCACCCCTCGGCCGGAGTTGCCGCTCCACATGGCCGAGGGGTTTTGCCGTTGTGCCGGATTCAAGGTAGCGACCTTGTTGCCACGTGGCAATAAGGTCAGACAGGATGGTGCCCGTGGCCGACGCCGAAAAGGGAGGGCCGGACATGGTTTCGTTCCGTGAGCTAGCGCGGAGGCTCGTCGCCGACGGGATCGTCGAGCGGATCTCTCACCAGCGGGTCTCGAAGATCGCGCAGGAGGACCCGAGTTTCCCGCCGGTCGTCCCTGTGGGCAGCTCCAAGGCGGTGGACTACCGGCTCGCCGCGCCCTACTTCCGCAGCCGCGTCACCCGTCCCGGCTGGCGGACCGACCTCAAGGGCGCGCCCCCGGCCGACAAAGACTGAGCCGGGTCACCCGGGCCGGGCTGCACCGGCGGCCGGTACCCGGTCACCGCCTCCCCAGACGTGTCCGCAGCCACGGCAGTGCGCGGTCGGCAGCGCGCCGGCCCCTCCGTACACGGCGACGCGGCCGCCGCACCGCGGGCACGGCTCCCTCAGCCCGGCCGTGCCGCCGCGTACGTCTAGTGCCGCCTCGACCCGTGCCGCCGTACTCCTGGCGACCTCGGCAACGTGGGCGGACAGCGGGCCGGGCAACGGAAGGAACGGGCCCGGCGCGCCCTGCACGCGGGCCAGGAGCCACAGCGCGGTGTACGGCGCCTCCGGCCGGGTCCCGGTCCAGCGCCACCGCCGCGGGTCCCGGCGGTCCCGCATGACCATGAGGTCGTGGCGTGCCCGGTACGCCGCCGAGTAGCCCTCGGGCAGCGCCGCCAGCGCCGGCTTCTGCACGCCGGCCGCGACGTGGTCGGCGCAGTCGAGGAGGTCCTGGTGGACCGTGCGCATCGTCTCGTGGACGGTCAGCCGGATCGGGATGGGCCGCTCCCCGATCTGGGCCGGGTCCCGCTCGAGGGCACGCAGCTCGGCCGCGCGCCGGTTCTCGGCGGCCAGCTCGTCGGCGTCGCGCTGCTCGACGTCGCGGACGAAGTCCGACATGCGGCCGGCGGGCGGCCACGTCGGCGCGGACTTGGCGCCCAGGGCGTCGACGAGGTCGGGCCAGTGGCGGATGACGGTGAACAGGTTGCCGGTGGTGGTGGCCATGGTGCGCTCCGGTCGTCGGTCAGGGGCGAGAGTTCACGGTCGGCGGGCGCGCTGGTTGAACAGCTCTTGCAGGGCGTCCAGAAGAGCCTGGTTTATGGCGCGGTCGGCGGATGACCGGTTCGCCTGGCGTCGGTCGAGGATCCAGGCGGCTGCGGACCAGGCGATGAGGTGGGCGGCGAGGACTACGGCGAGCTGCCATGGCATGGGCATCGTCAGTTCTCCCTGTGCTGAGGATCGAGGCGCGCGACGATGTCGTCGAACTCGATGCGGGTGTAGTCGGTGCAGCTGGCGGCGTGGGCCCGGCCGTGGCTCGACTGGCCGAGCAGGCAGCACGGGAACAGCGGGGCGGGCCACTCGCCGAGGGCCCGCTGGCGGGCGGCGTCGTGCTCTGCGATCTCCCGGCGGTGCCTCCGGCTGGCGCGCAGGGCGGCCTCGGTCAGGACCAGGACGCCGAGCCCGAGGAGCGCGGCGTGCGGGTACAACTCGTGCAGGCCGCAGCCGATACCCGCGGCGGCCAGGAGGACGGCGCCGAGTCCGGCTGCGCGCTGGTGGCGGCGGTGCCTGGTCACGGCTCACCGCCTCGCAGGACGCGGACGATGACGGCCGCGGCGGCGCGCAGGTCCTGGTTGTGGTGGCCGCAGGCGAGCCCGGCGCAGCAGTAGACGGCGGCCATGTAGGCGAGGGCGATCACGTGGACTCCTCAGGGGCGAGGGGGAGTTGGTCGGCCACGGCGGTGACCGGGGCGAGGACGGTACGGATGCGTGAGGGGTCGCGGCGGATCGCCCCGCGCTGGGCGGGGGTGAGCTTGCGCCAGCAGCGGGATCCGATCCGCCGCGCGCGGGCGGCGGCGGACCGGAGCGGCTTGTGGCACAGGGCACACAGGCCGGCCTCGGTCACTGGCTGCCCGCCGCGGCGCGCCAGGCTTCCAGCACTCGCTTCGGGAGCTGGCCGACGCGGGGACACTCGACGCCATGCTCGGCGGCCCAGGCGCGGACCGTGCGGGTGTCGTAGTCGCGGACGTGAGTGCCGCGCTTCTTCTTCGGGGCCGGGTTCAGCTCGGCCTCGCGCGCCCGCAGCTCCGCCAGTCGCTTCTCGAGCTGCTCCGCTTCGGTGGTGACGGCCATCAGCTCCTGGTCGGCGGCGTGGCGTCGGCGCAGGCCGGTGAGGGCGACGCGGGCGCGAGCGGCCTGGTCGCGGACCTCGGCGTTGGGGTGCTCGTCGCCCCACTTCAGGAGCTTGCCGACGGGCAGAGGCTCGGGCTCGAAGACCGGCGCGGCCTTCAGCCGGACGTCGGCGTCGGACCTGAGCTGCACGTCGACGATCGGGGCGGTCGGTGTGGTGGTCATGGGCGGGCTGTTCCTCTCGGGGTGTGGCTCGTCGTCCGGCAGGCGCAGGCGGTTGTCACGGGCGGCCTGCGGGCCGCCCTGGGCGTCGATCTCGTCGAGGAGGTTGCGCAGGGCCTGGACCGTCACTTCGGCGTCCCGAAGATCCCGGCGTACAGCGCATCGACGCGCTGCTCCCGCTCGCGGTCCGCTCGGTCCATGTGGTGCCCCTGCTTCACGCAGCGGTCACGGCCGCAGGACGGCAGCGCATAACCTTCCGGGTCGCGGCCTGTGGCCATGCGGAACGCGAGGCGGTAGGCGGTGTAGAAGCGGCCGCCATGGCGCAGACCCGGAACCCCGGCCTTGGTGTGGTAGCCGGTCCATTCCATGTGCCCGTCGTCCGTCGGCCTGGCCCGCTCCCAGAACAGGTCTTCCGGGGTCGCCGCGGGCCTCTTGCCCGACCTGGCCTTGGGGATGTTGAGGGCGGAACGAGCCGCCGCGACAGCCTTGGTGTCGACGTGCAGCTGGCGGGCGATGGCACGATCGGGAAGGCCGGCGTGCAGCAGCTCGGCGACGTCGGCGCGGACCTTCATCGGGCCCACCGCCAGGCGGCGGGCCGTACGACGGGGCGGCGCTGCGGCCTCGAGGGCCGCCGCGGCTGCGGCCGCGGGCTGCGGCAGGTGGCGGCGTGCGGCATGGCCCGCCACTCGGCTCCCTCGAGGGTCGGCCGCTCGGCCGTGAGGACTCGGGCCCGCAGCGTGCCGGTGCCGTCCTGGTAGACGCCCAGGTTGCCGGCCTCGTCCGGCTTGGCATTGACGGCCTGCCGCCTGCCGTTGACGGTGATGGCCCACCGGATGTCGGCGTAGCAGCCGGTGCACGGGACGATGTCGTGGTCACTGGGCATGGGTCCTCCGGTCGGTACCGGTCTGGTCGGGGTCGTGGTGGCCGCGCAGGATCGGGAGCGTCCGCAGCTGGCCGTAGAGGTGAAGGATCAGGACGGGGCCGTGCACGGCGAGGACGGCGCGGATCTCGTCGTCGCTGGCCTGCTCGCGCTCGCGGTAGGTGAGCTTGCGCGGGAGCGGCCGGGCGCCGGGGTGCTCGAGGTTCTGCGCCTGGCGCAGCCGCTGCTGCCGCTGCTCCTCGATGAGCCGGGCCCGCTCGGCGATCTCGGCGTACCGCGCGGCCCGGGCCCGCTCGACCTGCCGGTTGAGAGCGCAGGTCTCGCAGTCGGCGCCGGTGTCCCACAGGACGCCGGACTCGCAGCGCACGTCGCCGCAGCCGTGGCGTACGAGGGCGGCGCCCAGGAGCCAGCGGCCGATGTCGCGGATGGTGTCGGTGGTGGCGTAGCGGCGGGTGAGCCGGTCGGTGAGGCGGTCCTCGCTGCCGCCGGGGGCGTCGAGCTGGGCGCCGATCTCGCGGGCGATCCGGCGCAGCATGTAGGCGCTGAGCGCGGGGAGTTCGTGGTGGACGGGGGCGAGGACGCGCCACACCCTCGGTGACAGCTGAAGGGCGGGGCCGGTGTAGGCGCCCCGGTCGGTGCCCGGGGTGGGGGTTGCTTCATCCGTGCGCAGCACGAGAGGGCCGCGGCCGAAGGTGTCCGGCACCGGAGAGTTATCCACAGGCGGCGTGACCCACTTGCGGTCACCTCGCCTACGGCGGATACCCCCACCCAGCTCCGTCTTCTCACGTCGGTCAGTAGCGAGGTCTTCCTTAGACGCGAGGGAACCGTCATGATCGCCCGCACCCGATCCGTCCTTGATGACCGCAGCTGCGCCGTCCCACAGCGGCAGCTGCTCGTCGGCCGGGGCCGGGGCCGGGGCGATGGCGGGCGCGGCCGGGACGGAGTGGAGGGGGTGGCGCCGGGTCTCGTAGGCGTGCCGGCCGCGCTCGCCCTCGCGGCGGTGCACGGCCAGCCAGCCCGTGCCCTCGAGTTCGCCGACGAGCCGGCGGGCCTGGCGCTCGCCGAGGTGCTCGCCGGCGCGGCGGCCGGTGTGGTGGCGCAGCATCTCGCCCAGCTCGGCGGCCGTGACCGGGATGCGGCGGGCGGTGCAGTAGGCCAGGAGCGCGTACAGGCGCAGCAGCCGGGGCGTGAGGGCCTCGGCCGCCCGTACGGGGATGCGCACCCACAGTTCCCCCTGGGCGAGAGGGCGTACGGTGCGGTGGGCGGACTGGCCGCGGCCGCCGGGCAGCGTACGGCGGGTGGTGGGTACCTCAACCAGGCCGTCGACGTCGTCGGGCTGGGCGAGCTGGCGCAGGCCACGCTCGACCGCGCTCTTGGACATGCCGAGGTACTCGGCGAGGACGGCGACCTTGGCGGTGCAGCCCTCCGGGCGCAGGGCGAGCGCTGCGACCTTGACGTAGGCGCTCAGGGCCGTGTCGGCGTACTGAGGACCTACGACCAGGCGCAGGGGCACACGGATGCTGGCGCCGCCGTCGCGCGGGCGCGCCCCGGTGGCCGCGTGGTGCGGCTCGGGGTGCGGTGCAGCCGGGGAGGCTGCGAGCGCGACGGCGGACATGATGATCCTTCGGTAGGGGTCAGGCGGTGGGAGTGGCTGAGCTGCGGCCGCAGGTGTGCTCGCGGCCGGCGGTGCGGTAGCCCGCCTCGCAGCACGCGCTCGTCCTGGCGGCGATGGTGTGGACGGCCTGCTCGTAGGCGGCGAACATCTTCTGGATGAACTCCTCAGCGGCGGCCGGGCCCCCGGCGGCGGCGAGGGTGGCCATGACGGCGCCGAAGATGTCCGGCGCCAGGCAGGCGGGCAGGAGCACGCCCAGTTCCTCGGCGCTGTCGCCGTGGCCGCTGATGAGGTGAAGGACGATCGACGGGGTGCCGTGGCCGCACCGGTGCTCGGGGTCGACGCCGGCACCGCCAGTCGTGGCGTGGAAGTAGCGGGCGGGCGGGGTGGACCTGATTTCCATGGCTGTCCTTCTGTGAAGGGATGGGCGCCGGGCGGGCGCGGGGTGGTCAGCGCCCGCCCGACGGGTCAGGCGGCGTGCCGGTTGCGCAGGACGCGGATGTCCTCGAGGAATCCGGCGGGGATGACGAGGTCGAAGGCGGTGGCGCCGGAGCGCAGGGTGCGCTCGATGAGCCAGCCGCGGGTACGCAGGACCTCGATCGCGACCAGGACCTGAGCGCTGGTCAGGCCGGTGGATTCGGCGATGGCCTCGGCGTCCGGCTGCTGGTCGGCCTGGATGCGGCCGGCGGCGTGGTGCGCCCGCCACATCAGGTCGTGGCCGACGAGGCGGGCCGGGGCGGGCATGCGGCTGAGGGTCATGCCGTGTCGGTAGTAGGGGCGGAAGTGCTCGTACTTCTCGAGCACCCCCGGGGCGATGGCCTGCTCGACGGTGAGGTCGCGGCGGACGTACGGCTGGCGTCGGCGCTGCTGGCGCGGCCCGTCGGCGCGGGGGCTGGTCTGCCGCTGCTTCCGCTCGGCGGACGGTGCGGGCTTCGCAGGGGCGGGGCGGCGGGCGAGGTCGGCGGGGCTCGGGGTGCGGGCGGGGGCCGGTGCGCTCATGTCGGATCCTGTTCGTGCTGGGTGCCGTTGGGGTCGGCGGCCTCGGTGTCGGTGCCAGGTGAGGGCTGACGGTGGGCGCGGGCGGGGGAGCCCGGCTCCGGCGAGGGCCGGGCCCTCTGCCAGGTGGGGATGTGGCGGGCGCACCACCAGCCGGACGGGTACAGCCGCGCATACGTCAGGGCGTGGGGCGCGATGAGCTGCCACTCGCAGGGCGGCGGGCGGACGGCCACGTCTCACCGCTTCTTGCGCGGCAGGCGCCAGCTGAGCCGGTACACGCGGGCGTTCTCCGGGCCGTCCTCGATCAGGTCTCCGGCCTCCGCCAGCGTCCGGAGATCGGACCTGGCCACGCCCCGGTTCGGGCCCCACCCGCTGGCCTCGTACAGGCGGCGCACCTCTCCAGTGGTCCACTCGCGCGGGGCACTGCGGATTGCCTCGAGCAGCTCGCGGCGGCGAGCGCGGTCGGCTGCGTCAGCCACGGGAGACCACCTCGCTCGAGGTGGGCAGCACAGTAAGTGCTTCTGCCCAGGCCTGACCGGAGACCGAGTCGACGTGGCGCTCCCATAGACCGGTCATGCCGTCCATGGACCGGGCCCGTGGGGTACGACCGATGGGCTTCCCGCACTGGCAGGAGCCGAGGAGATCGACGCCGACGGTCCGCACGATCAGCGCGTGCCCGTCGGACGGGAGAGAAGTGGACGGCGCCCCCTCGGGGGTGTCCTTCTCCTCTCCCTTCAGGGCGGTGTCGATCGCCTCGGCCAGCTGCGGCACGGTCGCCGTCCACTCCGCGAGGGTGCTGCCCGCGCCGATGCCCTGCACCAGGCGCTCGCGCAGCTCGTGCGCGAGGACCGGGCGCAGCAGGCGCGGGCGGCGCAGCACTGCGGCGATGACGTCAGCACGTGAGGACATCAGCGGTCGCCGTCCTTGTCCTCGCCCTGGTCGCCAGCCGCACGCCACGCGGCCGCCTCGTCTGCGTCCAGAACACGCGACCCGGACACCTCGATCCGGACGCCGTCGAGGTCGGCCGTCAAGGTCGCGGACTCGTAGACGTGACCGCCGGCGTCCTTGGTGCTGGAGTCCGTATCGGCGCCCAGGGCCTTCGCCCAGGCGTGCACGCCGCCCACACCGGTCGCGCGCAGCTCCAGCCGCGGCTGACCGGAGTGCTCGCCGTCGTGGTAGACGGTGGCGTACATCCCGGCGGATGCGCTGCGCACGGTCAGGTGCGGGTGCTCGGCGATCAGGCGGCGGGCGACCTGCCCGGCGCGAAAGGTGGCGGACTCCATCTCCGTGACGGCGGCCAGCAGCACGTGAGTGGTGGTCTCGGTCAGTTGCATGAGGGCCCCTTGCTGTGGCGTGCGCGGTACGGCTGCACGCGGGAGATGGTCGTGAGCGGCTGCAGGTCCTCGAGGTCGGCCGCGCTGGCGGGCTGCTCGATGGTGGGTCGGGGTCCGGGCGCCGGAGCGCGGTGCGGCAGACCGTCGAGTGCCGTCTTCATCGCGACGGCGACGACGGTGAAGAAGCCGGCGCCCGCTGCGGCCGCGCGCAGCCACTCGGCCGTGCTGGCGGCCGCGTTCACGCCGTCGTCCGTTCCGAGATCAGGCCGATGAGCCGGGCCGCGCCGCGGTCGGTGAGCAGCTCGGGCACGCCTTCGCCGCGGAGGTGGACGGTGACGCCCTCGCAAGTGCCGGTGCCCGTGAGGGCGTTGCCGACGGTGGCCAGGGCGTCGGTGGGGACGCCCATGCGGTGGAGCCACCAGCGCCAGCAGTCGAGGGACTGCGGCCGGACGGTCAGGCCGAGGATGTCCGGGGCGGAGACGTCGGTGGCGGTGACGTCGTGCTGGGCCATCCGCAGTTGCAGAGCCAGGCGGGCGGCCGGGGAGTCGAGGTCGACGTCGAGGCCGGTGCAGATGGTGCAGCCGTCGAGGTCGGTCACCTCGTACGGCACGGGCTCCAGCTCGGTGACCGTAGCGTCCACCTCGGCGAGCAACGCGGCGATGGCCGGGGTGATTTCGACGGACAGGCGCTCGAGGTGGTGGCCGTCGAGCGGCAGGTCGAGCGTCGCGGTGGCGGTCTGCAGGATGGTGTGCAGCTGGTGCTGCAGGGCGCGGCTCATCGGGCACCGCCCGGCGCCTTGACCAGGGTGACGGCGGGCACGGGCGCGGAGGCGCCGGCGTCGAGCAGCTGGTCGGCGTCGTCCGGGGTGAGCAGGGCGCGGGCGATGAGGGGAATGCCCTCGACGGAGCCGCGGCACTCGATCCAGGAGCCAGCGGCGTGCTCGGCCTCGTCGCGGATGACCTCGACGTCGGCGATGCGCGCGACCTCGAGGACGCCGCGCCCCGCGTCGAGGCCGGTACCGAAGTGCAGACGCAGGCCGTACGCGCCGCGGTCGCCGCGGGCCTCGACGTCGTGGGGCAGGACGGTGAGCCGGTCGACGATGCGCCCGGCGAGCGCGGCCGCCCGCTTGTAGGCGGAGCGCTGCGCGGTCTG
>WUUC01194685.1_pt1 | contig 13227 bp, 7 predicted proteins | sample 6278441 | NCBI WGS metagenome assembly WUUC01 (sample SAMN13675441, study PRJNA597444) | soil metagenome | isolation source: soil | place: USA: Washington | collected 2017-10 | reverse complement strand
TTCCCCGTCGTCGGGTTCCAGGCCAGATCGATCCGGTCCGTCAGGCTGCGCGAGACCATCCCTGCCGCGGAGCGCGAGCCGGCCAGGTGACCATTCGGCCCCATGGCCGGCGGCAAATTGTCGTCGAGCGGCAGGCTCATCGCCACCGCCAGATTCATCGGCTCGGAGACCGCCGGCGCGAGAGCCGCCGGAGCCAGCGACGGCGGCTGCACAGCGGTTGGTGTGTGCGCGGTGCTGGCCGGGGCGCTCAGGCCCGTCATCACCACCGCGGACAGAACGAGACCCGACAGAAGAGACCGCAATGCAGCCATATGCTGCGCCCCCAAAACCTACGTGCTCCCCAGCGAGCGGCTTCGCGCCCCCCATGAGCACACGATGATCATGAACACAAAGCCAACGGGTAGCAATACCTCAGCACGCGGTTTGTCAAATCGATGGCATAAGCGCTGGCCGCCATGAGGGCTCCACGGCGCCGCGTATGACAAGCTCACTCAACGCGGTGAGAAACGAAACGTCCCTTCGCAAGATGTCAGAAAACCACGACAATCAGTCAAATCGGTGAGAGTTGGCAGCGGGCCCAAGTGGCGGGAAGCATTCCGTCCCGGATAATGAGCCCAGATCGACTCTATTTTTGACAGGCTGTTGACAAGGCTTGAAAGCACTCGACAATTTGACAACATGGCCAAGAGAAACGGGTAGAGGGACGCGGACCTGCCCCAAGTCGCGTACGGCACACTCCCGTAAAACAACAGAGCCGACGGTTCGAAGAGGAGCCGCCATGGCTGCACCACGAAAAATTGGCACACACCTGAACGTCCGGCACAGGACGCATCAGCGCATATGAGCCCCCACCATCATTGTCAGGAAGATGAGAGGCGAGGGCGCCCGTCTTCCTTTCGCTGTTGACTTTCCTCGCGGGTTCGCCGGCCCGGCTTCAGGACCCCGGACGCGACTACCCGTGAGCCCTTGGCCAGGGACGCCGCTACGTTCTCTGCCGCATCGCGCCACACCGAGGCGCGGAGGAACAGGGTCTCCCCGTCCTTCCATTCCCGGGTCTCGGCGTCGAAGGTCCTGGGGGTTGAGGCGATGGTGAAGTTCGCGACCGGAATGCGGGTGGATGCCACACGGGAGGGCGATGCGGTGAGCAGGTCCAGCCCGCCGCCGGTCATGCGGGACCCGTTCCAGGGCGAAACCGACGAACGTTCCGGCTCCTAACGCATCCGCACTGAGTTCCTTGGGCTAATGACGAGGGGCGCGACTATAGAAGGTCACTCTTTCCTTTTTCTTTTCTTCTTTTTTTTCGGCCGTTCCGTTACAAAGCCGTCAGTCCAGCTTACTTCGTCGACTTCATAAGGATAGACTTCTAGATTTCCCCTAGTATCCGACGCTTGAGCTAAGATTTCCTCGACGTATCGCTGAGCCAGCAGTTCCGTGGAAAAGAATCCCAGCAGCCGCGTAGGTGTGCCGGCCAATATGCGTTCGTCAGGCTGTTCTTCCATCAGCACGTATACAGTCGTCAAGTTCACTCCCATATATCTATTGGTTCTGGCATAAGACAGTCGAGTTCCACCTCATGAGTAGCGAATCCCTCTGATGCATCCTTGAACCCCTCGAGTTGTGAGAGGTGCGTAATCGCTGCTCTAGCCTTGATCTCTGAGCTGAAGATGCCGATGAATTTGTCACTTCGCCCTGCGAAAAGTTCTGAATCTGTATGTGTGTGGACCACAAAAAAAATAGTTTTTAATGCCATGAATTATCTTCTCTCAAGATGTTTCTTTATCTGAGAATACTCAGAACCGCCGCCCTTTTTGCCCGGATACTTTCTGCCAGCATCCTCCATAACGCGTTTGATCGCATCCTCAACAGTTTCATTACGCCGGACACGAGCGCCTCGAGCATAGGATGGGACGTCGCTGGCTCTTTCTTTCCCTGATTTCTTCGATTCCTTCGCCAACCAAATACCAGCCCAAACTGAAGCGCGAACTATGGGTGGGTTGACCCAGGTCCATTGCCATCTCCAGGTCCAGGTCCAGCGTGGTTGGTAGGTCCACCAGTACCAGATGTAGTAGACCATGAGGACAGCCACGAAGATGAGGGCCAGGACTGGCACGAGTGCCAGGACGAAGAAGTTGCCGTCAAGGTCGTATTTGTTGATGGGGTCTTGGGGGTAGGCGTAGTCGGTGGTGTTGCCGCCGGCGACGGGGTCCACGGAGGTGAAGAGTCCGGTGACGGGGTTGTAGAGGCGTGCTCCCATGAGGACGAGGCCGCTGGTGTCGGTGGCGCGCTGGTTGGTGCCGACCCATCCGTATTTGGACGGTCCGGTGTTGGGGGTTGTACCGGTTTGGTTGCCGTATTCGTCGTAATTAGCCCAGGAGTCGATGCCTTCGGCGTCGCCCGTAGCCGGGAGGGTGATGGTGGAGACGATGTCCTGGTGCGGGTTTCGGAGCCCTATTTTGATGTCGGTGCCGGTGATCGTTACTCCGAGGTCACCGCCGATGGTCGATTCGTAGCGGGTGGTGGTTGTGGTACCGCCGTTGGTTTCGGTGACCCATCCGGGGCTGTCGCTGTTATCGCCGTATCCGTTGGCTTCCACGGTGTTGCCGGTGATGGCTGTTGAGCGTCGGCCTTCCGGATCGAGAGCGAAGGTGGTGGTGGTTCCGCCCTGGCTGATGCTGCGGGCAGCATCAGAGTGGTAGTAGGAGATTGCCAGGTTTCCGGCCGCCGTTCCCTTGGGGGTGTCGGCGGCTGGAATCACGGTTTGGCGCCCGAATGGGTCGTAGGTGTAGGCGCCGGTGTTGTTGGCTCCGGCCTGGACCCTGTCTGCGGCGTCGTAGGTCCATTGTTTGCCGGCGGTAGCAGTGGCGGGGCAGGCCCCGTCAGTGGCGGATGCAGCGGTGGACAGGCTGGTGCGGTTGCCGTTGCTGTCGAAGCCGTAGGCCCGAGTCTGGCATGGGGTGATGGCACCTTCGGCGGGGTCCGTGTTGATGACCGCGCCTTCGGCTGCGGTGCGGTCCTGGACCAAGGTGAGGCGGGAGGCCTGGTCGTAGGTGAAAGTGCGTGCGTAGGCGGCGGCGTTGGCGGTGAGGCTGACGCCGTCCGGGGTGGATTCACCGATGACCCGTCCCAGGGCGTCGTAGCTGCGGGACCATGCAATCCACGGTCCTGTCCCGGTGGTGCCATCGGTGGTGATTTTGCCGGTGTAGCTTAGCCCTGTGAGTTGTCCAATCTCGTCGTAGTCGCGTGTCTGGCTGATACCCGCGGGCAGGGTCTGGACGGTCATTTGCCCGGCCGCGTTGTAGGCGGCAGCGAAGGTTCCGGTGCTGCCTCCCGTGCCTGCACCCGTGATGGTCATCGAGGTTGCCTTGCCGCGGCGTTCTTCCTTCCCGGCCGCATCGGTGCCGTCATATGTGTACGTGGTCGTACCGTGCGGCGTGGCGACGGTGGCCGGACCACCGATGGGTGTGTAGGTGGTTGTGGTTTCAGCTCCGCTGGCGTCCTTGTAGCTGATGATCCGACCCCAGCGGTCGTAGGAGGTGCTGGTGCGCACTGTCTCGGCACCGGTGCCGTCCAGAGCCAGAGTGGCGATTTCCTTGCCGGTGGATGGATCGTAGAGATTCTTTCTTCCCGGGTCTGCGGTGGAACCGGACAGCCCGGTGGCGGATTTGGTGGCCGTATCTACCTGGCCGTCAGCGAGGTATGTAGTTGTGGTGGCCCGGGTGGCGCTTCCGGCAGTATCGACAGTTTGCGTGGGCGCGAGGAACATCGAATAGCCAGTGATCGTTGTTGTCGGCTTTGTCGGCGTTACCTCCCCTGTGCGCGAGATGCAGGGCAGGCCGGACCACTGGGGTTTGTTTCCGCAGTCGGCGCTTCCTGTGCCGGCCGTGTAGTACTCGGTGAAGGTGGTACCGGCGTCTGTACCACTGGTGGCGGGCTGGCGGCTTTCGACTATCCGCCCGCGGTCGTCGTATCGGGTTTTGCTGGTGATGTTGTCGGCGGGATCGGGCATGACTGTGGTCGTGGTTGTCGCTGCCCCGAGGGTCCATCCAGAGGTGGGGGCGGTGGCGGCTGAACCGTCGATCGGCAGGTAGCCGGTCTTCTTGACACTGATGACCGGTTCCCCTGTGGGCAGGGGCTCAGACGGGTCCGGGCTTCCCGTTTCGGGGGCGGCGGTGGTGACGGTAGTGGTGGTGGCCAGGTTGTAGGGCTTGCCGGTGGTTGGCTTGATGCCTTGGTTGGGAGCTCCCTCGTCATAACGTGTCTGGGCATGGAGCCGGGCCGGGATGCCGTCGAGCCCGGTAGGTTTAACAGCTGACCAGATATCGGTGACGTGGGTTCCGGCTGCAGTCAGAACTGTGCCCGTCGGAATGAGCGTTCCACCGGTCGTGGTGAAGTCTGCTGTGGCTTTGACCTCGGTGTTGTACCGGATGATGGTTGCGAACTGGTTGTGGCTTCCCAGCGTCGCGCCGGCAGGCAGGGGCTGCTCTGCGGCGGCCTGCCGCATGGCGGCGATCGCTGCCGGTGTGAAGCTGCGGACGGTGTTGCCGTTCTGGTAGTCCGTGGCGCTGATCTGCCAGGCACCGGCCCCGTAGGCCGCGGTGTTGACGGTGTAGCCCTGTTCGTCCATAAAGCTGAGGGATGCGTACTTCCAGTCACCTCCGGCCACCTGGCCATGGTCGGACGTGCCGATGGGCTTGTCCGCACTGAAGACGGCAGCACCATACCTCGGGTCGGATGCCTGGTCCCAGAGTGCGACGTCCGATGTTGTCAGGGTCGGCAGGTCAGGGTTCGCCGCCTGTGTCAGATCAATCCCGTAGACGAATCGGTCGGTCTGGACCACGGCGCCGGTTTCCGGGTTGTCGGGGTTTTGGCGGTTGACGTTCAGGAGGCTGGTGGCGTCCACGTTCGGCGCGGAACCGTAACCGAGGGTGTACTTGGCTTCACCGGCCGGCGTGACCTCGGTCAGCAGCGGAGCCCCGGAGGAGCTGGAGGTGCCGTAGTTGTACTCGGTGGATCGTCCGGACCGGGAGTCGGTGGCCTTGCGGAGACGCTTGGCGCCGTCGTAGGCGTAATCGGCGACTTTGACTGAATCCATCCCGGCTCCGCCGGATTTGGCCGGGTTGTAGGCATCGAACCAGACGGCTTTCAGCTGCCCGACAATGTCACCCTGCGTCTCGCCGGCTGCCGTGGCCGTCGTCGCGTACTCGAGGCGTAGGGCACGGCAGCCGTTGTTTAAGGCGCCGGTCGACGGGCAGGTCACACCCTCCGGGACGGGGGCGAGGATCCGGGTGATTCTGCCCTGGCTGTCACGGGTGAAGCTGGTGGTCCCGGCTGTGCCTGGTTCGGTGACCGAGGCGGCGGCCCAGCGCGTGGCAACGTTGGTGGTGTAGCTGATGGGTGTGAACACGGTGACGGTGTTGTCCGGTGCGGTGACGGTGATCTTTGCCCCGGTTCCGGTTCCGGTGATTTCGACGGTGTTTCCGGCTTCGGCGGTGTCGTCATCCACAGCGGTGTAGAGTCCGGGTTTGTCCTGGACGCGTCCCTTGTCTGTTTGCCGGTAAATGAGGGCTTCGCCGTCGCCGGTTACCAGGGCGAGGGTGCCGTCGAAGAGGGTGTTGTCGATGACCTCGATCCCGGCGAGGCCCGTGTCGGCGACGTCAGCGGATGCGTTCCATCCGGGGCCGAAGATCGAGGTGTCGTCGACTCCGGCCAGGGATGAGTAGGAGCGTGAGAGTTCCAGGCCGGTGCCGCCTGCGGAGACGGCGACATCGGTGGCGGAGCTGTTGAATTCACCGGTCCAGAGGGCGACCTGTCCGGGGCCGGCGTCGGCGGTGGGGAAGCCTTGCCCGAACGCGTGGGGGAGCCTCACCACGGAGGTGTGGGTGTTCGGGTCGGAGGTGCGGGTGCAGCGGGTCATAGCCGGGGAGCTGTAGGCGAAGCAGACCTGTACATCGAGCAGGACTGGGACGCGGTCCTTCCCGAGGGATTTCGCCGCAGCCGCAGCGGACCATTTCTCGTTCACGTCCACGGCGTTTGTGCCGGTGACCGGGTCTAATGTTTTGACGGCGGTCCAGCCGGTCTTGGACCCGTTGCTGGCGGAAAAGTCCGAGGGCTCGGAGGCGCCGGCAGCGCGCCAATAAACGGTCGGTGTGACTGTCGTTCCGGAACCCGCAGGTGGCGCGGAGCCCTTGACCGTGAACACGTCGGTGGACTTTGCCCCGGCTGTGGGGGAGGTCAGGGCGGCTGACCCGGCTCCATAGCTAAACGTCGTGACGCCGGAGATGTTGCCGGCCCGGTCCACGGAACGGACGGCGAGGGAGTGGGAGCCTTCGGCGACCCAACTCAGGGTTTGTTTCGCTGGCGTCCCGGTCGCGGGCAGCGTGTCTTTGAATGCGGCGCCGTCTTGGGAGTACTGGAATTTGGCGGTATCCGTCGAGGCGCCGGTGAAGGTGAATGTGTTCGAAGCGGGTTTCGGTGAGGTCCATTGCCCGTTGGTCAGGGCCGAGGCGCTGATGGAGGGTGCGGCCGGTGCGGCCACGTCCACGGTGAAGACCAGGTTGACCGAGGACTTCGAGTAGAGCCTGGCGTCGTAGGACCAGACTTTCGCGGTGTATGTTTTCCCGTTGATCAGGGCAGGGGTCGCCGTGGACGGTGTCATGGTGGACCGGCCGCCGGAGGCGACGGCGGTGCCGCTGTTCTTCGAATAGACAGGGGTTGCGCCGTCGAACATGTCCACCGCGGTCCGGAGGGTTCCTCCGTCGGGGTCGGTGACAATCGCTGAGAAGGCAGGTTTGGTCGTGGTGGCGTATCGGGTCGTGGTGCCGGTGGCCGGGTCTGTCCAGGCGACGGTTTGCCCGACGCCGTAGGAGACGCCGCTGGGGGTGTTGGGATTCTGGTTGTAGGTGACCTTCAGGTGCGGTTCGACCGCGTTGTCCCCGGAGGCATAGTTATTGGAGCGGTACCGCCGCCATCCATAGTTGTCGGACTCGGAGCCTGCGACAAGGCGGATGCCGTAGTTGTGGCCGGGGTTGACCGCCCAGTCCTTGATGATGTTCGTGACCGGGATGAGCACGTCGCCTGCAGGGCAGGCGCTGCTGAAGCCTTTCGCCGAGGACAGCGCGAGTTGCCCCGATGTGGTCACCGCCGGCTGGTTGGCCCACACCAGAGTGGTCGAGTCCCAAAAGCCTGTGACACGCTGGGCGTAGGTGTTCCTGGCGTCGCAGGACCACGACCACCAGTTGTGCACCTGAAGGTCCGCGCTGATGATGTCCTTGCCGGTGATGCTGTCGGTGACGAACTTCAAATAGCTCCGCGCCTTCGTCACACCGCCGTCGAAGGTGCCCACGCGGAGCTCGCCGGAACCATGTTGCGGGGACGCCGTGTCGGACTGCACAAAGGTGTCCACCGTCGTCGCCGTCGACCACGTCGGGTCAACCGTTACCGGATACTGACGGTCCGGGTCCGTAAGGAACCCCTGATCCGGGCGCAGCACCAGAACGGGGCCCTTAGGAGAGGCTTCGAGTTCGGCATCGACGGGAACGGTGTCGGAGAACAGGCCGGAGTGCTCATCCTTGGCGGAATCCCACATCAGCGGTTTCGAGCCAAAAAACACGAGTTTGCCGTCGGCATCGCGCACCTCGATCACGCCGGACTGGACCATCTTCGCGCCCAGGCCAGCGGAAAGGCCGAGCGGGAAGCGCAACTCGAGCGGCTCGGCAGGTGCCTCATTGAGAACCACGTTGTGGGAAAAACCGCTCTGTGTGGTCTCCACAACCACATCAGCACCGGTTGTATCGGCCCCGGAGTTGTTCGCTTCCGGAGATGCCTCCGGTGACTGGTCCGGGACAGCCTCGATGTCTGCCGGATCGGTCGGCAGGTTCTCACCTGCCACGGCCGCATCGGCGGCTGCATCATAGGTTGCACTGGAGCCCTGAAGGGAAGGCTCCGGAAGGGCTCCCTCCCATCCAACCGTTAGCGATGCCGATACGCCTTTGGCACCGGCGGCCTCAATGGTCACCATGTCTGCCGCACCGTCAGCGCCGGGGGCTTCGCCCAGGGAGAGACTGAGATCCGCCGGGCTGGCGACCGGGGAAACCTCGCCGTCACCTGCGCGCAGATCGGTATTGATCTCTACCAGTTCACCCTCGCCGGACTTGGCGAATTTCGCACGGGGGAAAGACTCCAGGGTCCAGGTACCGTCGGGGTTGGCGAAGGTCTGCGCCGATTCCGTCCGCTGGGACAGATCCTCGACACGCACGCCAGTCGATAGCGCAGTGACCTGGGCGGACACCGCATCAGGCCGCTCCACCGCGCCAGGCGGGTCTGTGGGAACCTCCTGTCCGATTTCCCGCGCTATCTCGGTGGAGCGGATGGCAGCAGCAGCAGGTCCCGCGTCCACGACGAGCAACGAACAGGAAGCGACTACCGCCGTGAACATCGTCCAGCGCAGGGACGCTGTACCGGGAGCAAATCCGGGCATGGCAAAGAACAAGGGAATACCCCCAGCAAAAGGCTGCCGTCCCGAAGGGCAACAGGAAATGAACCAGAAAAAGGAAGGACACGATGGTGAAGCAGCCACCCGTTAAGCCCTCAGCCGGCTCATTGAGGTAAGTAGGTAAAAATTACCCCAACTGCGGAGCCCTAAAATGCCAAAAAAGCGCAGGATTTGCGAAGGATTCCCACTGAATCCGCCCCTTCCGATGAATCGCTGAAGTGTCGCCCCTCACGTTCGACTACTGTTCGACCCAAGTGGGGCGACAAGCCTTCGTGCACACAGGATATGGGAGCCCATGACATCCGACTTTGCATCACAGGAGAGTCCGCCGAGGCGAGATGACATCCCCAGGAGTGACGGGCTGAATGAGCGGATCGCGGGACACGCGGTGATTGAGAAGCTGCTGGCCGACAGAGAGGGTCTGCCCTCTCGGTCGTTTCTGGGACGTGTTTTCGGTGCCGACCCCTTGAGCCCGGACAATTACCCCTGGTACAAGGGTGCTCTCGGGGAGATAGCAGTCGGGCGGGTTCTTGAACGGTTGGGTCCTGAATGGACGGCCCTGCACGCCGTGCCGGTAGGCACCGGCGCATCCGACATTGATCACGTACTGATAGGGCCGCCCGGCGTATTCACCCTCAACACCAAGAACCACGCAGGCCAACCCGTGTGGCTCGCCGGCCGAACCCTGATGGTGGCCGGCAAGAAACAGCGCCATCTCTACAACGCCAGCCATGAAGCCGCACGGGCAGCGAAACTTCTTACCTGCGGCACGAACCAGACAGTGGAGGTCACCGCCGTCGTGGTCATCGTCGCCGCAAAGAGCATGACGGTCAGGGAAAGACCCTCCGACGTTGCCGTGGTCACAGACCGACAGCTGCTGCGGTGGCTGAGGGAACGCCCGAACATACTCACGCCACGGCAGATAGCGGTCATCACAGCTGCAGCCATCCGGGCCGGAACGTGGCACCGGAACCCGCCTGTCATGGTGGACCCCGCGTCCCTGCAGCACGAATTTTCCAGGCTGCGAACTCTCGTGGACAGCGCCCGGCGTCGCCGCGCAGGATGGCTCCTTACCCTTGTTGTCGGCGCCCCGCTTGTCCTGGCCTCCCTTTCTGCCTACTTCTGACTGATAAAAAAATATCCCCCAATATAAAGAAACTTTTATATTGGCTCATACTTTTCTATAGACTGTCCGGGTGGACTCCGACATGAACCCCTTCGCCCCCGGCTCTGGCCTCAAGCCGCCGGCGCTGGAGGGACGCGAAGCAGAAATAGAAGCGTTCGACCGCTTGATCGTCAGGACCAAACGCCAAGCCACCGAGCGGGGAATGCTCCTGTCAGGCCTCCGGGGTGTCGGGAAGACCGTGCTGCTGAACAACTTCGTCGCGCAAGCAGAGCGGCATGACTGGTTCGTCGTGCAGATAGAAGCCCAGCCCTCTCCGGACGGTAGGAAGGCAACCCGGCAAAAACTGGCCAGGGCAATCGAGGCAGGGGCGAGAAGGCTGCGCACCAGGTCCGCCTGGGACTATGTCAAGGATGTCCTGGGCAGTATTGGTTCCTTCAATGTCACCCTCGGCGTTACGGGAGTGTCCGCGACGCTCGGGACCACCGAAGGCCGGGCGGACTCAGGAAACCTGGATATCGACCTCGAGGAGCTGGTTGAAGATATCGCAACCGCCATGGGAAAATCCCGCAGCGGCTTCGGGGTCTTCATCGACGAGATGCAGGACCTGGACGAGGAGCTCCTCGGCGCACTGATTTCGGTCCAGCACCTGGCCGGCCAGAAAGGCTGGCCGTTCTTCATCATCGGGGCCGGGCTGCCCAACCTGCCCGGAAAGCTCAGCGCCACGAGGTCCTACTCTGAACGCCTCTTTGACTACCGCACCATCGGAGCGCTTGACCACGCTTCGGCGGCGGACGCCATCAGCCTCCCGATGAACCGGCTGGGTGCGCACCTGGAAGCCGACGCCCTGCGGGCGCTCGTCACCGCGGCCGACGGTTATCCCTTCTTCCTTCAGGCCTACGGCAAGGCCGTTTGGGACGTATCCTCCAGCAAGACAGTCAACCTTGACGACGCCCGGCTGGCCATCGAAATAGGGACAGAACAACTCGACGCCGGGTTCTTCAGATCACGCTGGCAACGGGCAACACCGGCAGAACGCCAATATCTCCGCGCCATGGCCGAAGACCACGACGAAGCCTCATCCACAGCCCAGGTGGCCTCACGGCTTAACCGTGCAGCCAGCCAGCTGACCGTCGCTCGATCCAGCCTCATCTCCAAAGGCCTGATTTACGCCCCGGATCACGGCGCCGTCCGGTTCACCGTTCCGGGCATGTCAGGCTTCATCAGCCGCCAGTTCGAAGAATAGCCAGACGGGATGGACAGCGGGAGCATAGCGTCCCTTGAAGACCGTGGTCGCTACTTGGTGAGGGGGCAAAATCACGGATTCCGCGAACACCCAGAACCTGCTTCGGTCCGTTGCCCGCGCGGCGCTGACAACAATTCATTTGTCGTACTCACAGATTGGATGCCGTCAACCGCTGCGCGCGACGGGGGGTGGCAGTGGCGGCGCTGTCTACGCCGTATCGAGCCGCTGCAGAGCCTTAAGTTTCCTTGGGCTGGCTCTGAATCGTAACTATTGTGGCCTATTTATGGTCGCGCCATCGCGGAGGTCTGCTCGGATGCTGACGTTCGTGGGCGGGGGGATTTGAAAGGACCGGTCCTGCAGGAAGAGCGTGTACTGCATCCACCAGATTGCGCGGCCGAATCTGGTCATCAGCAGGGCCAGCGAGTACACCGTTACAGCTGAGGCGATGCTGCTGTGAGACCTGTCGACCGCCAGGGCCACCAGCGGGGCAACGGCGGTGAGCAAGTTCGAGCTGATGATACTGACCCAATTCCGACGCAGGGCCACCGAATGTACCTGGACGACTTTGGCCATAAGGATGTTCCCGGACTGATATGTCATGGAGCAAACGAAAGTCGAAGCTGCCATGGCCAAGCCCGAGATCGTTGCTACCCCGGCATAGATGGTGGGCCGGGAAGCTTCCGGGACAGTTACAAGGTCCGCAAGAATGAAAACCCAGGCCAGCACCGCCAGCGTCGCTACAAGCTGATCAACCAGCGGGTGCGCCGCAAGAAAATCCTTGACGCGGGATTTTGCTTCGGCCAAGTCAATCACTCCCCTCCAAGATGGACTTCACCTTAGTTTCCATCTCGGCACTGACATCGCCTAGGGCCTGGAGTAGTTCTGAGAACTGGTGGCTTTCGCTTCCGAGGCGATCAATCTCAAAATCCGCCGCCAGATTATGCTCAACCAAGGAAAGTTCTTCCTCGATCCCCTCCGACATCAGGGCCTTGGCTTTGGCGTTGCTCCCTTTGCCGGCAAGGACAGGCAGGTCACTCACGAGGAGGTCAAGCATCTTCTGCTTGACCGACGTGTTACGGGCGGCTGGTTTGAGTTTCACCTCAATCGTGATTTCCACGTCCCCGCCGACCCTCTGGGCGATCCTTTCGGCAAAGGAGACGACCCCGGAGCTTTCATCCTCAACATTGAAAAGGTGACGGGCAGTATTGAATTTTGACGAGAATTCGACAAGGCCCTTCGCCTGGCGGAGCTTGCGGATTTCGTCATCATCAACCAGGGGCTCAGTTTTCCAGTACGCGCCTTTAGCCTCTGGGCGCAGGAACTCGTCAAGGAAATGGGCAAGCTGACCCGCACGAGGCGCCATGGTGTTTCCTAGGGCGACGGCGAAGACGTTTCCGATAGGAAGGAAGCATACTGCCGTCGAGTTTGCGAACCGATCCGAGGGCTCGTCAGCCTTTTCGCCGCCTTCACCGGTAGCCTTCATAAGGTCCGCGATCTTGCCCGCCTTGCTGTTGATTGTGCTCATGAAGTCAGGGTTGATGGGTTTGTGCATCCCCAGGAGCGTGCCAAGGTTGGGCAGCGGAGCGGGCTCATAAATGACTTCATTGACCGTGCGTTCTTCCAGCGTGAGTGCCGTGACGCGCTGGAGCAGATCCGCCCAGTCCTGCTCTCCCGGGTCCCGGCGGGCGCCGTCCTGCAGGATGTACGCGCGATGAAAGCCTGCGTGCTTGAGCTTCTTTTCTGTCGACATGCGGGCAGACCCCTCTGGTGTTGCCGTTCCTGCGATCGGCCGGAAACGGAAATTTGTGCGACACCAGAAGGAAGTGGCCGAACCAGTTTCGCTAGTAGCTAAGGCTAAATTGTAGGGCCTTGTGCATCCAAAGTGGTCAAGGGTTGGCACCCCTCGTCCCCAAGAGTGCACGGTGAACAAGCACCCCGCAGGAAGGGGTACCGGAACGAGATCAAACTATATTCGCAAGGCTTTCGTGTTCCGTTTTGTGTATTTCGTTACGTTTCGTATTCCGTTTATCGGACGAAAGACGATACAGTGAAGGCATGAGTGAGAACTTCGTCGAAGAGCGCATCTGCCGTTACCCGGGGTGCCAGCGTCCCGCCATGGCGTCCGAGGCCGCCACCGGCCGGCCTCCGGAGTACTGCGACGACCCCTCGCATAACCGGGCCGCGGCCTGGCGTGCACGACAGAGACTCAACGACACCGTGCACGCCGCAGAGACCCGCCCGGTGGATGCCGCACGCCAGAGGGCAAGCGAGATCACTGGGCAGGTGACCGGCATGATCGAGCACCTCGGGCAGCAGCTGACGGCGCTCGTCGAGGAGCTGCGTACGGTTGGTGACCCCGAGGCCACA
>WUUC01159390.1_pt1 | contig 13227 bp, 10 predicted proteins | sample 6278441 | NCBI WGS metagenome assembly WUUC01 (sample SAMN13675441, study PRJNA597444) | soil metagenome | isolation source: soil | place: USA: Washington | collected 2017-10 | reverse complement strand
GACAGCGCAGGCGCTGTATCGAATCCGGCGCTGCTGCTCAGGAATCTCGGCCTCTCCTGGGATGGCACTACCGAGCGCCCGCCAATCATCGAAGTCTTCGGAACAACGTCCGGCCGCACGGAGCTTGATGAAAGCGGCAGGATCGTCAACCGGGCATTGCCTGGCCCCGAGGATATTGCCTTCTACGATGTTGCGACAAAAGATGCCGCCGGTACGCAAGCCCACTATGCCAACAACCGGTACTTCCCGCGCGCGGAACCGTCGCGCTGCGATGCAACCATACCACCGGCGCAGTGCCCGACTCGCGAGACGTCCGGCATGAATCGCAACCCGGGTAACTGGACCACAGGCGGAACGAGACCCGATTGGATCGGCGTAGGTCGCCTGCATGGAGATGGCGATGTGCATGCCGGCGACGCGGCAGGAGGTGGCCCTCTGCCGGAAGGAACGGGTAAGGGGGTTCCCTTCCCCGGCTCGAAGGGTTATCGCAGCTTGGAAAACTGGAGCCTGCGCTACAGCAACCTCGGCGTATGGGATACGCAAGACACCGTACAAATCCACCAGTGGGGCGCTAGCGGCGAGCACAACAAGAATCGTCGCGGCATCGTTGCGTTCGGCAACGTTACCGACCCGACGGCCGTGCCTGCCAGCGGCTCGGCTACTTATTCCGGCTTTGCCTATGGCTGGTATGCAGCCAGTAGTGCCGCCGATCCCGACGTATTCTGGGGTGCCGCGACATTAACGGTGAATTTCGCTACCCGCGAGACAGTCGTTACGGTCGGCAATACGAATAACGGTGCCGGTATTGCGGTGCCTGCCGCGTCATTCACGGCCAATACGAAGACCGGCGCTGCAGGGCAGAGCGTTGCCAACTACCTGACCGGGCCCGTCAACAACGGTACGCTCAAGGGGGGTGTCAGCGGCCGGTATTTCGGGCCGGTGAACGGCACAGGCCCGGATGAAGTGGCCGGCACGTTCTCGCTGTCGCAGTCCACAACCGGCCCGGCCGTCCTCGGCGGTTTTATCGCCCGCAGGCAATAGCCGATGCCATCAATGCTGCGGCCTTCATTTCGGTGAATGGCCGCAGCACATGGCGCATGGTACAGGCGAATTACAGGCGAAAGCTTCAGCCGTTCACGATTTCTGCGAATCGTCCGTGTCCCTAGGTGGAGCTGCCATTTTCTGCATATCTTGCCGGTTGACGCGATGCGGCCTGTGCGGCGCTTCCTCGGTTTCATCCTGCGGTTCGATATGCTGGTCGCCGGATTTCTTTTGCATGTTCTGATCGAAATTGGAAATCTGGGTCCTGACTCGGTTGGGATTGTTGGTATTCATCGCTAGCTCCTTTCAATGGTTGATGAACCGCTGATAAATTTCTAATAAATCTCGCTAACAACTCGTGCTAATCGTGCTAATAACGCGCGCCAATAACTTGGTTAAGCAAGTCCGCCGGATTCCACATCCGTCTTTCTATATCAAAGCGATGCGCGTGAGCATGGCAGAATGAAGGGCGAATGATTTTGCAGATAGTTCATGCCGACGGCTGGCGGGTTTTCGATAGCGGAGAAGGATTCGTTCCCGGAAGTAGGCAAAGCAAGGTGGGGCATGGCAAGGCACGGCGAATCAGCGACAGGAGGTTCGTCTGATCAGTCAGGCACAAAAGTTAGAGCGGCACGGACGAGGGGAGTTCGTGCAAAGAGACATTCAGCGGCAATGTACTTTCAAGGCAGACGGTCGGGCACATCGCCTTTGGCTTTACGATGCTTTTCGCCATTACCGTGGCTGTCCTGTTCGCGGTCGGCTCTGACAGACTCCTTGATCCTCTGCAGTCTTGCGTATTCTTCCGGATCTTCCTTGGAAAGCTGCTTTTGACGCCAATTGTAGAAAATCATAATTCCAAGCGTTGCCGCGACGCCGATAGCCAGCTTCCCCTTGTTCTCGCTCAGGATGTTCTTTTTTTTGTCAGTCATTGCGCTGACGCTGGCATCGGCCGGCTCAGTCTGCGAGGCGGCAGTAGTGCCAGCAGTAGTGGCAGCAGTAGTAGCGGCATCTTTTTTGTTCATATGGATTTTCCGTTCAATGTCAGGCCTCGAAAGTTCCTTCCTGAATCCGGTTATCCCTTGGAGCTTTTGGCGAGGACTTGGTTTCCGACTAACGAGAGAGCTTGACCTGCATCACCAGGCCGGATTTCAAATCGGCTCTTCAGGCACATGCAGGCACTTGCAAGGTACTTGCAACTACAGCGGATCGGCAAGCATGCGGGAAAATTCGCCGCTATCGATTAAGCGCTGCAAATCGCTGGCGCCGCCGATCAGCACGCCATGTACGAACACCATCGGAAACGTCGGCCATCCGCTCCACATCTTGAGCGCATTGCGGCGGCGCCAGCCTCGCAGATAACTGCCGTACTCCAGGTATTTGTATGGCGTGCCAAGGGCATCCAGTATCTTGCGGACCCTGCGCGGAAACGGATTCTGCGCCATGCCGACCACCACGACGGGATGGGCAGCGATCGCTGTCTGCACTTCATGCACGATATCGGCATTGCTGTCGGCAATCCGTTTGCGAATCGCGGGATGGATGTGGGCTTCGTCGAGAATGCTGCGGCTCATGGCGGCTCCTTGGCTGGTTGCTTCCGAAGCAAGCAAAGCATCGCTGTTTTGACGGCGAATCGCATGCTTGGCAATGACGCTCTTCTACATACGGATGATATGAAGGAGCGGCGAACGGCACTTGATGATAAGCCTGTTTATGTTTCTTAATAGTAATCAAATCTCCGGGTCTGCGGGATACTTTTTCTCCGAAATTAATGCGTTGCCCGCAACATCTTGATCCGCGATAATGTTACTGCTTCTACTGAAGGCCCCACCCATGACGTCGCTTGCCCTGAATTCGATTGAAGATCGCCTCCATGTTCTGCGAACACGCTGGAATTCCTATGTTGCGGAAGGACAGCTCGAGCAGTTCATCGAATTTGCCGTCGCGGTCAACAGTCTTGCCGAGCATTTCAATCGTTTGCGCCTGCCCGGACTGGTGCGACTTTGCGAAGGTCTGGAAAATGCAGCACTGGCCAAACTGGGCGACGTGTCCACGCATCCGATTGCGGAGCAGGATATTCTGTTGCTGCAACGCCAGATAGATGCACTGTTGGGTGCGGTGGTGACCGCCCGCCCACCGGGAACCGAGCGACGTGTCAATGAACCGGCTATCGCCACGCCCGACGTGGACTGGATCAAGCCACGTTCCGTATGGATGATCGCGCCCGCCGAAAAGCGCGACCTGACCGACGGGCTTTCCGAGCAGCTCCAGTTTTTCGGCTTCAAGATTTTTCAATTGGAATGGGATAGCAAGCAGCTGCCTGAAGACATGCCGCTGGCGGTGCTTTTCATCCCGGCTAACGCAGATACCAGGCCGGAAGAATTTGCATGCATCACCGCCATTCGCGCGAGTTGCCCGGCGAGCCAGTTGTTTTACCTCGGTGTGCAATCGGCGATGGATCCGATCGTTTCGCTGATGCGCGCCGGGATCGATGCCACCATTCCTGCCGACGAGCCGCCGTCGATAGTGTTGAACTGTGTTCTCGACCTGGTGCAGACCAATGAGCAGGAACAGTACCGTGTCCTGATCGTCGAGGATTCGCGAGTTGCAGTCGCGCTGATTCAGCGCACTCTGGCGCAGCATGGCATCGATACGATGGCGATCAACGATCCCGGCAAGTTGCTTGAAGTGCTCGAATCATACCGTCCCGATCTCATACTGATGGATATGTACATGCCGCGCTTCAACGGCGTCGAAGCCACGCGCGTATTGCGTCAGATGACGGCCTTCAATTCGTTGCCGATTGTCTATCTGTCCGGCGAATCCAAGGTAGGCATGCAGGTCGAAGCGTTGCGCCTGGGTGGCGACCAGTTCCTGACCAAGCCCTTCAACCCGGTGCTGCTGGCAGCGGTGGTCAAGACAAGAATCGAGCGCTTCCGTGAAACGCGGCGCTCGGCGCGCCTTGACGGATTGACCGGCCTGCTCAATCACACGGCAGCCAAGTCGCGCCTGAAAGCCATGGTCGATCATGCCGCCGCACATGGTGCGCTGACGGTGGCAATGCTGGATATCGATCATTTCAAGTCGATCAACGATACTTATGGCCATCCGGTTGGCGACCAGGTGATCCGTGGGCTTGCATGGCTGCTCAAAGGCCGCTTGCGTTCCAGTGATCTGATCGGACGTTACGGCGGAGAAGAATTCATGATTGCGCTGCCCGGGGTCGATATGGAACGGGCCATGGCAGTGATCGACCGTATCCGCAAAGCTTTCTCGGCGCTGCCGCATGCGCATTCCGGTGGCGCGCTGTATGCCACTTTCAGCGCCGGAATTGCCTCTTATCCCGGCATCGATACGGCGGTGGAACTTACCGAAGCGGCTGATGAAGCATTGCTGCAGGCCAAGCGCCTTGGCCGCAACCGGATCGAGATGTCGTCACGCGGGAAGTGAACCGTTGCGTGGCATGTGCCGGGGATACGCAGGAAAGTCTTTCCGAAAGAGCCGATTCAGCCTTGTATTTTGCCCGGCAATTGGGCCGTAACCGGCATGTCACCCGTAATTATTCAAGCTGACGATTCGCGGCGATCGATCATCAGCCAGGCGCTCAATGAACTGGCAAGCGCCAGCAATGCCGACACCAGCATCACCCATCGAAAACCATGGACAAACGAGCCGCCCACCGCCGCCGTCAAGGCTGCCCTGTCGGCGGCGCTTGCTTCCATGGGTATATCGATCGCGGCCAGCTTGCCTTGCTGCGATACGACGTTCTCGATGATCGAGGGCGGCACCGTCAATGCATTCGTGCGCTGCGCCAACGCCTGACTAAACGCATGGCTCATAACGATGCCGAATACGGCAATTGCAAGCAGAGCGGCGGCACGCGACACCGCATTGTTGACGCCGGAGGCTACGCCGGCCAAGCGGGTCTCGAGCGCGTTCATGACTGTCGTCGTCAGCGGCGCGACGCTGACTGACATGCCGAATCCCAACACCAGCGCAGCCGGAAAAAACGTGGACCAGTAACTGCCGCCGATCCCCGGCACGGCAAACAGCGCAAAGCCGAGCGCCGCAATTGCCGGACCAATCACAAGCGGACGTTTTGCGCCATAGCGGTCCACCAATCCGCCCGCCCAGCGCGACAGCACGAACATGGTCAGGATGAAGGGAAGCAGCGCCGCGCCGGCCGCCATGGCTGAATAGCCTTGTACCTGAATCAGATTGAGCGGAATGAAGAACAGGCTGCCGCCCAACGCGGCGTATAAAAATAAGGTTAACAGATTGGCGCCGCTGAAATTGCGTGAACGGAAGAGTCCCAGCGGCAGCATCGGTGACGAATGCCGCATCTCCACCACAATGAAACCGGCCAGGGCAAGACCGGCAAGCATGAGCGCACCGCTTACCCGCATATCGCGCCACCCCGCCGCAGGAGATTCGATCAGGCCATACACCAGGCATCCGAGTCCGATACTGACCAGCGTTGCGCCCGCCCAATCCAGCCGTTGCGGTCCGCGATTGTTGCGGCTTTCCGGCACATAGCGGAAGGTCAGGAAGAGCACGACCAGCGCGAATGGAATGTTGATGAAGAACGCATAGCGCCAGGACAGGTGCTCGATCAGAAAACCGCCGAGCACCGGACCGAGTGCGGCGGTGATGGCAGTGTAGCCGGACCATGTGCCGATCGCCTTGCCGCGCACATTCTCCGGAAACGAGGCGCTGATCAGCGCAAGGCTGCCCGGCACCAGCAAAGCGCCGCCTATCCCCTGCGCCGCCCTGGCAACGATAAGTTGTTCGATGCTGCGCGCCAGGCCGCACCATACCGAAGCGACGGCAAATATGGCAACGCCGATGGCAAACACGCGCCGCCGCCCGAACATGTCGCCCGCACTGCCTCCTACCAGCAGCAGGGCGGTCAGCAGCAGGGCATAGGACTCGATCACCCATTGCACATCTGCGGCGCTCGCGTTGAATTCATTCTGCAACGCAGGCAACGCCACATTGACAACCGTGCCGTCGATAAATGCCATGCTTGACGCCAGAATCGTCGTCGCCAGAATCCATGGCCGGGCGCGCAAGCTGCAAGGGGAATCGGCATCGGTAGTCCGGATGACGGCTTCGTCGCATGGAGAAGAGGCGGTTGCTAAACTCATCTTGATCTTCCTCGTCAGGCATTTGCCGGCGGCAATAGATGGCGGCGCTGATAGGTACGCTCCGCGAGTCCGAACAGAAACTGGGTAAGCAATGCCAGTATCGCGGCGGGTATGGCGCCGGCCAACAACATGGCGTTGTCGTTCAATGCCAGGCCGATGGCGATCCGTTCGCCATAACCGCCGGCGCCGATGAATGCCGCGATCGTCGCCGTGCCGACGCTCATCACCGCAGCGGTCTTGATGCCCGCCATAATGACCGGTGAGGCAAGCGGCAAGTCGATATGCCACAGACGATCTTTCGTCTCGATGCCCAGCGCCATTGCAGCAAGCCGCAGGCCATGCGGCACCTGTTCGAGGCCGATGCAGGTATTGTGCACGATCGGAAGAAGCGCATACAGAAAGAGCGCGATCAATGCTGGTACGGTGCCGATGCTTCCCAGGAGCGGGATCAGCATGGCGAGCAAGGCCAGCGACGGCACTGTCTGCAGCACGCCGACCACGCCCATCACGCTCTGCCGCAAACGCGGAGTGAATGCAGCAATGATGCCAAGCGGAATGCCAACGAGCGCAGCGAGCGAAACGGAAAGCACCACCAGCATGATATGTTGCCGCGTCAGCCGCCACAGGTTGCCGTCGAACAGCTTGTCGAGGAAGCCCGCATGCGCACCGCCTTCCCCTTTCGTTTCGCCTTGCGTCAGAAATGCATGGGCCACGGTGGTAAAGCTTTTTCCTTCCAGTTCGGCAGCAGCATTCAGCCCGATCATGTCGGCAGCCGAGATGCGCCCTTCCAGCTTTTGCAATTCCCGCCATGCATCGGGAAAACGCGTTTCCACATCGAGGCGGTAAAACAGCACGGCGTCGTAGCGCGGGAAGTAATGCAGATCATCTTCCAGAACGCGCAAACCTAGCCGATCGATCTTGGCGTCGGTCGAATAGATATCGATGGCATCCACCTGCCGGTTCGCCAATGCCTCATAGGCGATGCCGTGATCGAGGCCGATTGTCTTTTGCCGCAACGCATAACGCTGTGCCAGGCCGGGCCAGCCATCCGCGCGCCCGAGGAACTCGTGCGACAGGCCCAATCGCATGTCGGGGTGGCGCGCCAGATCGCTGAGGCTGCGAATCCCGCGCCGCTTTGCATCGGCTGCGCGCATGGCAAGCGCATAGGTGTTATTGAAGCCCAGTGGTATACCGATGCCGAGGCCGAGCGGCGCCAGTTCCTGTCGGATCGTTTCGATGGATGCAGGCGACGCATGTTGCAGTATTTCGCGATCGATCGTGCCGACGTATTCGACGTAGATATCGATGCTGCCCGCTTTGAGTGCCTCGAAGACGATGGCGGTATTGCCCAGCCCCTGTTTATGTTCGGCGCGCGAATGGCTCGCCGCCGTTTGCGCAAGAATTTCGCCAAGAATGTAAGACTCGGTAAAGCGTTTTGAGCCGATGCGCAAGGTTTCCTGCGCTGCAAGATTGCTGCAGGCAATGATTGCCAGGAACATAAGCACGCGATGCCGCCGACACTGATGCTTAATGGCATCAATCAGGACGGCAATCAGCCAACATATCCTGGAAGCAAGCATCGAGACCCTTGGCTATGCAACGAAAAGAATGAAAGGAGGCGCCACGTTTTTTATTCTACTGATTCATGGGGATGTGATATTGCTTCTGCATCAAACAGGGAAGAGCCCGGAAAATTGCCGGCCTTTCGTTGGCGGCTTGCCTTCGCGCGTGCCTTGCGTAACCGGAGTTCCCAGCTTGGCATCAATCGCGAAATTCGTGGCGATTTTCTCGTCCCGCTTAATATAGGTATAGCCCGCCGCAACGACCGTCAGTCTGGCATGCGGCGTCCTGAATGCGTCGTTCCAGCTCAATTCGGAGCAACGTCCTGTTCCTCGGCCAGTGAAAGAAATGCAAAAGATGGTATGCATTGAATGAGGACGAAGCCCGATATCCGGCAAACGAGCTTCGCCATATCGGTGTACTATTTTGTTTTGCCATCCGGCCACATGTTCCTTGCAGTGGCAGCCAAAGTAGTCAATGAACGCAAACTCCAAATTGCCTGCCTCCAAATTGACTGACGCAGAACGTTTCCAGCTTTTCGTTGCCGGCGTTACCGATTACGCGATTTTCATGCTTTCCACGGAAGGCTATGTCAGCAGCTGGAATGCGGGCGCGCAGCGCTTCAAGCAATACAAGCCGAATGAAATCATCGGTCAGCATTTCTCGCGGTTTTATACGGAAGAAGACCAGGCAGCCGGCGCCCCGGCCAAGGCATTGCAAACTGCGATGACGGAAGGCAGGTTCGAGGCTGAAGGCTGGCGCGTGCGCAAGGACGGGGGCCGTTTTTGGGCCAGCGTCGTCATCGACCCGATTCGCGACAGCGATGGCGAGTTGATCGGATTCTCCAAAGTCACCCGGGATATCACCGAACGCAAGCAGACGCAGGAAGCATTGCGTGCCAGCGAAGAACAGTTCCGCCTGTTGGTCCAGAGCGTGACCGACTATTCGATTTACATGTTGTCGCCGACGGGCAAAATCACCAACTGGAATACCGGTGCCGAACGCATCAAGGGCTACAAGGAAGCCGAAGTCGTCGGCACGCATTTTTCCCGCTTCTATACCGAGGAAGACCGCGCCAGCGGCATGCCGGCACGCACCCTGGAGACTGCCGTCAAGGAAGGCCGTTTTGAAAAGGAGGGCTGGCGCGTACGGAAGGATGGCTCAAAGTTCTGGGCCCACGTGGTGGTCGATCCGATTCGCAATGAAATGGGCGAGCTGGTCGGCTTTGCCAAGGTGACCCGCGATATCACGGAACGGCGCGCGGCGGCCGAAGCGCTTGAGCGTGCCAGGGAAGCGTTGTTTCATTCGCAAAAGCTGGAAGCCATCGGCAAGCTGACCGGCGGCATTGCACATGATTTCAATAATCTGCTCGGGGTTGTCGTCAACGGCGTGGAACTTCTTTTGAGAGACGCGCAGAATCCATCGGCCATCAAGATACTCGATAGCATGCAACGCGCCGCTATGCGAGGCGCAACATTGACCCAGCAGCTGCTGTCGTTCGCCCGCAAGCAACCGCTCCGGCAGGAAAAATGCAGCGTGAACAGGGTGATCGGCGCATTTGAAGCGGTCCTGCGTCGCGCCTGCAATGAATCCATCCGGTTTGACGTGAAGCTGGGCGTGCGACTAAGCCCGGTGCTGATCGATGTGCCCCAGTTCGAAGCGGCGCTGTTGAACCTCGTCGCCAATGCGCGCGATGCGATGCCCAATGGCGGCACACTGTCTGTCACCACCGAAAATGTGCAACTGGAGCATCAGCAGATAGGCAATCTTCCCTCCGGCCGATTTGTCAAAGTAACGATCGGAGACACCGGCATGGGGATGCCCCCCGATGTCATGGCCCAGGCAATAGAACCTTTCTTCACTACCAAGGAGCCGGGTAAGGGAACCGGCCTGGGACTGAGCCAGGTTTATGGACTCATTCAACAATCCGGCGGCGAAATGGTGCTGGAGTCGCAAGTCGGCAAGGGGACGGTCATTTCATTGTACTTGCCGGCGCTTGTCGCTGAAGGCGAAGAAATCGTTTCCGCTGAAATAAATGCGGGGAACGACAAGGTGCTGGTGGTCGATGACCAGCCGGATGTGCTGGAAGTGGCGGTCGAGTTGTTCCGCAACATGGGCTATGAAGTACTGTCAGCCAACAGCGGCGTGGACGCCATGGAAATAATGAAGCGGACGCCGGATGTCGACGTGCTGTTTTCTGATGTCCTGATGTCCGGGATGGATGGTATTACGCTTGCGCGGGAAGCTCGCAGGCTTGCTCCCGGCATCAAGGTTCTCCTGGCTTCCGGTTATCCTGCCTCGATATTGCACGATAAGAATTCCGACCTCCAGGAATTCACTTTGGTAAACAAGCCGTATCGCATGGCCGACATAATGAGATTGCTGCGGAAGGCCGGCTAGGGCCTGTTTGATAAACGTGGCGAGCGGGTTGAATCTGGATCGAGGAGCCCATGCAGGTACTAAAGGCCACGATCCAGGGTAATTGGCCTTGGGCGAGTGCGGCCAAGCCGGGCGTTTTGCAGGGCAGGCCGACATGGGCGCGCAAGCGGCGCATCTTGAAATGCGCGGCCTGATCAGAGCATTTGCAGCGTGCGGGCAGCGGCTCGCGATTCCTTCTCGTTCCTTTCTCGTTCTTTCTCTTTACAATAGCGATTCAAGGCACAAGAACTGCTTTCATGTCTGCCGACATGATTGCCATGAATTTTGATGAAAGAATCCCATTTCCACGAGAGCGTCTGGCTGTTTGGCTACGGCTCATTGATTTTCAAGGCGGACTTTCCGTTCGTGGAGCGTCGTCCCGCCAGCATCCGGAACTGGACCCGGCGCTTCTGGCAGGGTTCGCACGACCATCGCGGCACCAAACAGTCGCCGGGAAGAGTGGTCACGCTGGTGCCGCAGGCCGGTGCCGTGTGCGTAGGCATGGCTTATCTCGTTACCTCGCAGGTTTTCGATCATCTCGATCACCGTGAAAAAAACGGCTACCTGCGCATTGCGACCGACATTGCGTTCAGGGATGGCGGCAGCGCGACGGGATTGGTGTATATCGCCGGCGAGCAGAATGAAGCCTTCCTCGGACCGGCTTCCGAACTGGAGATCGCCAGGCAGATTGCCAGCTCGATCGGACCGAGCGGCCGCAACCGGGATTACCTCGCCGATCTGGCCGAAGCATTGCGGGAACTGGGGACCGACGATCCGCATGTGTTTGCGATCGAGCGGCACTTGATAGGCATTGAACAAGGCTAGCAGGCGCCCAATACTTTATGGTATCGCTACCATCCGGGCGATGATAAAATCCTCGCATGGATAAAAAACTTGCAGCCAACGCGAATATTCTGTTGCCCGAACGGCGAAGCCGGCGTGGCGGCGGTGGCATCACGTTGAAGGATGTTGCCAAACTCGCCGGCGTTGCACCGATCACTGCGTCACGTGCGCTCAATACTCCGGACGCGGTATCGCCCGCCGTGCTGCAGCGCGTGCGCGAAGCGGTCGAGCGCACCGGTTATGTGCCCAACATGCTCGCCGGCGGGCTGGCTTCCAGCAAGAGCCGGCTGGTCGCGGCAGTGGTGCCGACCATAGTCGGACCGGTTTTTCAGGAAACCGTGCAATCCCTGACCGAAGCGCTCGGCAATGCAGGCTATCAGTTGATGCTCGGCCAGAGCGGCTATGCCGATTCCCGGGAAGACGCTTTGCTGGAGGCGATCATCGGTCGCCGGCCGGACGGCGTGGTCCTGACCGGCATCATGCGCTCGGCAGAAGGCAGGCGGCGGCTCATCGCGAGCGGCATTCCCGTGGTCGAGACCTGGGATCTGACGCCGACACCGATCGACATGCTGGTCGGGTTTTCCCATGAAAAGATCGGTGCGGCCGTCGCGGAATACCTGCATGCACGCGGGCGGCGCAAGGTCGCCACCATCGGCGGCAACGATGAGCGCGCAGCGCGGCGCAACAAAGCCTTCTCGGAAGCGGCGGTGCGGCTGGACATCACGGGCGGAGAACAGCAGGTGCCGATATCGACCGTGCCTGCACCCACCACCCTCGGCAGTGGCAGGGCCAGCCTGGGCGAATTGCTGAGCCGTCATCCGGATATCGATGCGATCTTTTGCAGTTCGGACCTGCTTGCGCTGGGTGTCCTGACCGAAGCGCAGGCGCGCGGCATTGCGGTACCTGGCCGCCTTGCTGTGGTCGGTTTCGGCGATCTCGGTTTTGCGCGCGATCTGCATCCGGCGCTCACCACGGTGCGCATCGATGGCACGGCGATCGGCGCAACCGCTGCCCGCTTCATCATCGATCGGGCCGAGGGGCGGGCTATCGATGAGCCGATCCGCGATATCGGTTTTTCCATTATCGAGCGGGCCAGCGTTTGACAGCCTGTTTGCAATCTTCCTGTATTCCTCTTCCCTGACCACGGCTTAACCACAAGTCGCCGATATGCCGCGGTCGTTCCAGCACTCCTTGCCCTGACGGCGCCTTGCTTCGCAAGTTTGCCGAATGCGGGTAGGCCCAAGTCCTTTGCGGGGGAGCTTTTTATGACGCAGTATTAAAGCGTCCCGGATTTCGATTCCAGCATTTCCCAAAAAACAGTTTGACACCTCAATTTGGTAGCGCTACCATGCAAACGGTAGCGCTACCATTTATTTGCACTTAATTTGCACTTAGTCATCGGACTTGGTCATCCCACTCGCTCATGGCAGCGCTGTTTTGAAGGAGACGCTCGTGTACAAGAATTTCATTGCCGGCGAATGGGTCGTCGGCACGGCAAGCAGCCCCAATATCAATCCCTCCGATACCGCCGATGTGATTGGCGAATACGCGCTCGCCGACAGCGCAGCAGTGGATCAGGCCGTCACCGCGGCACGCCAGGCATTTTCCAAATGGGCATATTCCACGCCGCAGCAGCGCTTCGATGCGCTCGATTTCATTGGGACCCAGATTCTTGCCCGCAAGGCGGAACTGGGCGACCTGCTGGCACGCGAAGAAGGCAAGACCTTGCCGGAAGCAGTCGGCGAAGTGGCGCGCGCCGGACAGATATTCAAATTCTTCGCCGGCGAAGCGCTGCGTGTCGGTGGTGAAATCCTGCCTTCGGTACGTCCCGGCATCGGTGTGGAAATGACGCGCGAGCCGGTCGGCGTGGTTGCTCTCATCGCACCCTGGAATTTTCCGATTGCCATCCCTGCATGGAAAATCGCGCCTGCCATCGCTTATGGCAATTGCGTCGTTTTCAAACCGGCCGAGCTGGTGCCGGGCAGCAGCTGGGCGCTGGCGGAAATCATCAGCCAGTCGGGCTTGCCCGCCGGCGTGTTCAATCTCGTGATGGGACGCGGCCGTGAAGTCGGACAGCATATGGTGGAACATCCGCAGGTGGATGCCATCAGCTTCACCGGATCGGTAGCGACCGGACGCAGCATTGCCGAAACCGCATTCAAGCGCATGGCGAAATTCCAGCTTGAAATGGGCGGCAAGAATCCGCTGATCGTGCTCGACG
>WUUC01185500.1_pt1 | contig 13228 bp, 7 predicted proteins | sample 6278441 | NCBI WGS metagenome assembly WUUC01 (sample SAMN13675441, study PRJNA597444) | soil metagenome | isolation source: soil | place: USA: Washington | collected 2017-10 | reverse complement strand
GGAAAAGGGCACCTCGGTGTCTACAGTAAATCTAAATCTACGCTGAACTCCGTTCTCAGCCGTCGACACCGCCAGCTGCGATTGCGCCTGGACAGCGGCCCGGCATATCGTCCGGTCCGGCGTACGGACCTCGACAGAGTGCGCGGCACCTGACGGTGGCGCGGCCCAACCTCGCATTCGCAGCCGATTACCGTCCATGCCTATGTACTCGATCTGCCCAGGGATATCAGGTACAGATCTCTGTTCCACACGCACTCGGAACCGCACCCGCTTGACGCCGAAGAGTCGGGCGGCGAAAAGCCTGTGATGTCCGTCGACCAATCGCGCCTGTATTGGATCAGCGCTGCCGACTTCGTAGATTCCGATGTTGTCATCCCCGGCAGCAGGGTTCCTTACGAACACCGTCACGGGTTCAAGCACTTCCTCGGCAAATTGTGTCGCAATAGCCGGCTGGCTAAACTGATCGCAATCCTCGTACCGTCGCATGATGTGCCCCGCGGCAGTGGATGAGACATAACGCATGGTAGGGTCGGCGTCGTGTGCAGCGTAACGGAGCGTCAGGTACCGATAGTACAAGTTATCGACATCTATGACTCCGGTCAATCTATACTGGGTATAGCCCTTCAGATAAAAAAGCCAATACAACCAGCCGCGGTAGCCGGACCGAAGAGCATCAGAACTGCCGGCGAACGCGTCGCAGTCTAGGGATAGCCGCTCAAGGTCGTGCAACAACTCGCTGGCGAGCTTGTAGTGGAAGGTGTGGAAAAAGCGGTAGTGCAGGTCGGTGCGCCTAACATCCAGAAGTCGGGCCGTGTCCGGTTCGGTCGGGACGGCAGCAAGCGCCTCACCCGCCGCCTCTGGTCGGTCAGTCATCAGGGTGCGCCCACATTCAACGTCGCAGTGAGTACAGCATCATTTTTCGCGCAGAGAAGAACCACGCGCCTCCCTACGGAGTCTTGATTCCTGCCCCAGTCAGACTCTCCGAGAACGACATGCCGGGGGAAGAACCGGGTTAAGTGGTCGACGTAATCTGTTTGCAGATTTCCCTGCAGATTGTGCGTCTCCACCAACAACACGTCCGTTATCTGACTGATCCTCTGGAGGATCGGTGCCACGTATGTCCACACGGCGAATGCCATGACGAGGTCGTAACGACCTTGGTATACGATTTCATTTGTGATGTCTCGTCTAAAGAATGAGACGCGCGTCGTGGAATTATAAGCATTCAACAGCTGAGCTACTTCGATAAAAAAGGGATCGTATTCAAAGCCGTCGACTATCTCGGCCCCACGATCACGGGCGGCTCTGGCCAACTCACCAAGATTTGAGCCCAGGTCAAGTACCCTCTTGGAGCGGAAGTCTACCTTATCCATAAGCTCTGCTCGGTCCGACCGGAAGCCAGCCGTCTTGGATTCTCCGAAGTGAACCGTTTGATAATGGTTGCCGGTCTGAATGCCATCCTTGCAGGAGTACGAGATATAATCCAAGCCAAGGCACCAAAGAATCAACTCTTGCAACAGCGCCCGTGTACTGGGCGTCGCCGCACCCGCCTCCATCGGAGCGGCCCGCGAGATCGCCGCTGATAAATCGCAAGACGTCGGGTTGGACTTCCGGCAGAACGTCTGTGAGTGCGCACTCTCCGTCATCGCATGACCCGCATTATGCTGGCGATCTGATCGTTCCATATATGGCTGTGCAACCAGCGATTGTAGGCGCTGGAGAGTTGACGTGTCTCTGAACGATAGGACTGGCCTTCCAGATGGTAGAGCTCCACGTCCGGAAGGTACCAATTCTGATAGCCCGTGGCAGACAGACGCAGGCAAAGGTCGGAATCTTCGTAGTCACCCTGGATGTACATCCCTCGCAGCCCACCCATCTCTCGATATAGTTCCAAATCGATCACCATGCATGCGGCGGTGACTGCTGGCACCGCCCGGGCCACGTTAGCGGCCGGCAGGTTGCGGTGCAGACCCTTGTAGTAGTGCTCGTTGTTCCAGATCCCGATGTCCATCAGCCGACGGAAGTACAGGCCCGCATGCTGAATGGAGTCGTCCTCGTACAACAACTTCGGACCCAAGGCGCCGATGCCGGAGGTTTGGTCATAGAACGCTGTCAGAGCGCTGAGCCAGCCCGGCTCTCGCGGGAATACGTCGGAGTTGAGCAGCAGCAACAGCCGGCCTCGCGCGAGGTCTCCGCCGACGTTGTTCACACCCGAGAAGCCGACGTTGTGACTCATCACAACGGCGCGGAACGGCACGTTGTAAAGCTGAGCCAGTTGAGCGGTGGTCACCCGAAATGCGTCAGCCAGATCGGGGGAGTCCAAGATGTAGAGGAGGTCAGCGTTCTGAAACTCGGGATCGTGGACGAACTGCGCCAGCTGCTGCTCGACGAAGTCAATGCGTCCGTACAACGGGACCACTATCGAGATATCCGGGTCGGCGGCAGGGTTCCCATGCTGATCAATGCTGTCCACACGCACCAGGGACCGTCGTCGCTCTTCCAGGCGGGTCAGCGCTGGCGCTATGTGCTCGGCACGCAGTCGATCGGCGGGAAGCCTTTCCCGGTGAAGATCGCGCAGGATCAGCTCCCGCATGGTCGTGGGGTCGCGCGTCACCTCGGGAACCGAGACCTCGACCTCTGATCCAAAGGCGTTACCCATCTCGAATGTCCAGCCGCGGGCTAGCAGGCTTGGGGCGGAGGTCTCCAGATGGACAATCCACCCATGTGCCATGCCTACATGCCACTCCGGGGCATCCCCGTAGAACTCCTCGACGTCCGGCCGCCGGTAGCGGTAGAGACGCGAGAAGATCTCCATCCTGCAGCCCTCTGGGGTGACGGCCGTCAAGTGCGTCGTCGGCGCCTCGTCGTCGCGCATCCACCCCTGGACGTAGAAGTTCCGGTCGTCGATGGCGAGCACGGTGTCGACCTGCAGCCCCTGTGGCGCAGCGACCGAAATCACGGACATGGGCAGCCGCTCACGTAGCGCCTCGCGGGCCGCATGCAGGCTCTTGCTGAGCTGGCGTTGGTTCAACAAAGGCTGTTGCGCCGCCGTCCTGGAGCAGCACGCGGCGCTCGGCCTGCGCGCCGCGCCCTCCGGATTGATCACTTCGCCAGGGCCGGCGGCCAAGAAGGCCAGCACGTCGGCCCTATTAGAGGGCCCAAGCGCTGCAAGCTCTACGCGCAGCAGAGCGTCCAAGCTAACCGTCGCCTGTTTGAGTTCGGGTGCTTCCACGCGGAGTGAGCGGCCTGCCAAGCGCAGAAGAAGGGTCAGCGAGTCGGACGCTATGTGTCCCGTGGGAAGGCGCAACATCACGGCTAACGCCGTGGGGCTGGACGTGTCTACACCGTGCGGGCGGCTGTAGGAGAGCCCAGTGACGGCGAGACGCACGATCTTGTTGCCGCACTCGGCGAATGCCTCGACCTGCCCGGTGGCGTGTTCAACGGTGGTGGTGGTAAGGAGCAAGACGTCATTGGACAACCAGCACGCGCACGCGACGGCAAGGTCGTCCAGATGGGATGCCACAGCGACGGACTCCGATAGCTTCGACAGTAGGTCGGCCGCCGTGCGCTCAACCGACATCCAGGGTCTCCCTCCGACGCTTGCCCTCCAGCAATACGCGATAGATCCGGTCTAGCTCACGAATGTGGCGGTCCATGGAATAGACTTCGCGGATCCCTTCACGCAGTGTTTCCCAAAGCCCCGGGGTTCCGGTGGCCCGCTTGATCGTGTCGGCCAGGCTCATCGGGTCTCCCGCGGTGAAGTGCAGACCGTTGACGTTGTCGGTGACCTTCTCGGCCATGCCACCGATGCCGCTGCAAATGACGGGCCGGCCCTGCTGAAAGGCCTCCTGTATGACCAACGGCGAGTTCTCCCACCATACTGAAGGCACGACCACCCAGTCCACGTGCTCCATCAGCTCCGGTAGCTGCTCGTGGTCGTACTTTCCGACGAAAGTGACGGCGGCCTCCGTCTCTTCCAATAGCTGCTTGAACCGGTTTTGGAACTCCCCGGGCTGGAGTTCCAGGTTGGCGCCGTGCACGCGAAGTCTCGCCGACTCGAGCCCTTTCTGTCGTGGGGCTGTGGTGCCGCCGTGGTCCCGCACGAGGATCCGCATCGCCTGCAGTAATACGTCGACGCCCTTGAACATGCTGAGCTGACCGAAGAAGCCGAGGCGGTTGCGGTGGGTGCCATCTGAAGTTCTTGCGTGGCGTCCGGCCGGGCGACGCCCGTACTCCTCGGTGCGAATCTTCTCTTCCGGGATGCCCCACTCGATGAACCGTTGACGCAGGAAGTCGCTCGGCGCCAGAAACATGTCCACGAGGGAGAGGTGCGACTTGATGAAGCGCTCCCGCAGGAAGAACGTCTGCGGGGAGATGGACGGGAAGCATTCGTGGCACCGTCGGGGTGTGGCGCGGTCGCACAGCTCTTCGGACCCCGTGCGGACCATCTGCCCGTTCCGGTGACAGATTGGCAGGTACTCGTGCAGCGTGTAGAGGATGGGTGTGTGAGGAAGTGTGTTCCTCACCTCCCTGATCATGTCGTAACCCAAGAACAGCGTGTGCTGGAAGTGCACGATGTCGGGCTCGTAGGCCTGCAAGAAACCGCGGAAGTGCCGCGTGTAGAAGTCCTTGCCAGGTTGGCTACCGAACAAGTAGTCGAAGTCGTAGCCGTCGGTGTAGAAAAAGTACTCATCATCTCCGTACCCCGTCGGCCCGAAGCACGTCCCGCCGTGCACTGAGCCGCTGGGGCCCACCGGCGGCCCACCCTTGGCCAGGAAGATCGGCTCGTAGTCCGGGGAGGCGGCGAGGGCGCGGTGCAGCTCGTAGGCGTAGGCCTCGGCGCCGCCCGGACGCACGCTGGGGTGGTTATGGCAGATGGACAGTACCCGGCGCTTCACGTGCTGACGGCTCCCTCTGCTGGATCGAGGTCATAGATGAGACAGACGTGGGTCTGTCGCGTGATGCAGCGGTACCGCCGCTCGACATGGGATCGGAGGACCCCGTCGGCCTGCCACCAGTCGAACGCCCCGCGCGCGACGATGAGACAAGCGGCGCCCTGGCGGCGCAGGCTCTCGAGTCGCGCGACGAGAGTCACCCCCGTTGCCAGCGCATCACCTGTCACCGGCGGACTAGTAGGCAGGAGCATCGTCTCTCGATCGTCCAGCTGGAGGGCCCCGGCGTCTCCCGTGTCGATCACTACAACGGGTCGCTTGGGTGGGACCAGGCGGCCGGCGAGGTCCTCGATCTGCTGCCTCAGCAGTGCCTGCCGATGTCGTCCAAGGTCCTCCTCCTTCGAGCCCGACCCGATGACCTTGGGCGTTGGCCTCTTGCGCAGTGTATAGATCGCGCCTGCATCCGACTGTTCCACGAGCGTCTCGTAGTTGAGACGCAGATGATCGCCGAAGTCCGTGTAGTGCTCCAGCCACCAGTTGGCGGTGGCTGGCAGGACGAGGAAGTCTGCGCCCCGGGATCGCATTGTCTCGAGCTCTGCGATGGCGGCCGCGCTGTCTCGAGGGTGATATCCGGCGTATCCGCCGCTGTCGTCCTGAGGAAAGTGCCATCCTCGCCGCCCGACCAAAGACACCAGGGCGGCGTCACCCTTGCTGATCACGAGAACCGTGGCTCCGGGCGGCACGCTTCTATGGATCAAGTCGCGCAACCGCCGGACCAGCGCTTGGTAGGCGAGGTACTCCATGGCGGCCGGCGCAGCGTCTGAATTCATCACGGAGCCTGGAGCGCGAAGAGGAGGCACGTCTCGTCAGCGACATCAACCTGGTACCGGGACTCGATATGTTCCCTCAGACCGGCGTAGTACTCGAGCCACCATCGTGATGTCTGCGGAAAGAGGAGGTACCCGGCGCCGCGCGCCCGCAGTGTCTCGAGGTGGTCGATCGCCTCTCGATCGTCCGCCGGGTAGTGGCCAGCGAATCCTCCGGTGTCATCCTGCGGAAAGTGCATGCCGCGGGGCCCCCGAAACTTCAGCAGCTCGTCGTCGCCCTTGCTCACTACGAGCACCGTGGCGTCCGGAGCGACGCGGGTGTTGACGACGGACCTGACCTTATCGATCATTGCCGCGTACTCGTTGTCCGGTCGGTGCTCATGTGGTTTCCACTGCTTTCCCCACTTGTCGCCCAAGCGCCGCTGATTCGCCCGGAATAGTTCGCCGTACTGGCCTGTTGACACGAGTTTCCCAAAGGAGGCCTCGCCGAAGTGGTGGATGAAGACGTCCGGTGCGCACACCACGCGCAGGCCGGCGGCACGAAGTCGTTCAGCGTAGTCGTCGTCCTCGAACAAGCCGAGCTCGAACCGCTCGTCGAGTCTCCCCACGGCCTCGTGGACGTCTCGTCGCATCGCGGCGCAAAAAAGGGTCAGGACGGGGATGTCGAAGGGCTGTTCCGCATGCTGCCGGCGGTCTGCAGCAAAGGAGAGGAACTCACCGTAGGTGCGGTACGACGTGCGCACTCGGGCTTCGTTCCCGGCTGCGTTCGTCACCGGACCAACTATTCCCACAGATGTGTCCGCCAGGTGCCTGACGAGTCCCGAAAGCCAACCCGGCGGAACGATTGTGTCGTTGTTGAGCAGGATCAGCGCTTCGCCGCGGGCTGCATCGAGCCCCCGGTTGGCCGCACGTACGAACCCCTGGTTGGTGTCGTTGAGGAGCGGGCGTACTCCCGGAAACCGGGCCGCCATCGCCGCCAGGTACGACGGCGTGCCGTCGCTCGAGCCGTTGTCGATCACGATCACTTCTGCGCTCGACTCCCCGGTCGTCGCGAGGACGGATTCGAGGCACATCCGAGTGAACGGCAGGTTGTCGTACGTGACGATGACAATGCTTTCCTGGGGCGCCGGACCGTCGCGACGAACGGCCGGACCGGAAGGCAGGGGCCGCGCAAGGACGCGCCGGACCGTCTCCTCGACGAGCGTCGTCGGATGCTTGGAGATAGGTGTAAGGACAAGGTCGGCAGGCAACGGCAGGCCTTCGACCGCGTGTGCTGCACGCCTGGGGCTGGGAACGCTCTCACCGAGCCCAGCCAGCATGCGTCCCAGGACTGCATCGCTGTCGAAGCACTCGCGGGCCACGTTCATGGCCGCTCGGGAGTGCAGCGCGTAGTCCGCGGTGACCGCAGCGACGGCGCCGGCCGCATCTTCCAAGGTGGTGAAAGGCATGAGCCCCTTCCCCACAGGAAGGATGTCGCTGAAACCGGTCTCTTGCGTGATCACCGGCCGACCCGCCGCGAGGTAGGTAGCGCTTCGGTCGCTGAACCATCCGCTGCGCAGTCGCACGTTCTGATCCTTCGCGACCGTGAACTCACCAAGCGACGTGCTGATGTAGTCGCGGTAGGTGTCGAGATCGGTTGAGACGTCGAGTCCCGGCCGCACCGTCCAGCCGTGTTCCTCCAGCCCGCTGCGGTCGCTGTCGACCAAGCTGCTCAAGGCGAGCTCGAACCGGTGACCGGTGACGCGGGGGAGATCGAGAACTTTCAGGAACTCATGGTGCTTGCTCCAAAGGTACGTTTGCCCACGGTAGGGCACCGGCCGCCAGTCCTGCCGCCAGTTCCCGATCGTGGTGAACGCTGCCCCGGTTCTTGTCCTTCTGCCGGCCCACAACTCCATGACCACAGGCTGGCGAGTGGGCAGGAAGTGAAACCGGGGCGACACCGGCAGTCCGCAGTCGGGGTTGCCGAGGTTCTCCCCGAATGTGAAGAAGGCGTGATGGGCATCCAGGAAGTCGACGGTCGACTGCAGCCCGTCGTGGAGCTCGATTTGAAGCTGTACCGGGTCCGTTTCCAGATAGACGAGCCGACCCGTCGCCATGTGCTCAGGCAGTGGCTGGGTGCCGCCGTGCAGGTTCACGAGGAATGCAGCCGAGCGATAGAGCGCATTGAGCGTCGCCTCGCTCATCCCGTAGCACTTCCCGTCGTCGTGCAGGGCGTGGAAGGCCCAGCGGTCCGCAAGTCCAAACCGCTTCATCAGTCCCCCAAGGAAGTTCGCTGCACGCTGCGAGCTGTCATCCTCCTCGCGCTGCATCAGCATCGAGGGCGTCCGCGCGTGGGCCTCCACGTAGTAGGAGTCGTACCCCAGTCGCTCGAACCCCAGCAGGTAGTGCAGGGTCTGCCACACCACGCCGGCTACCGGCATCTTCGTCATCATGCCCAGCACCACGATGCGGCCACGACTCGGTGCTGTCATCCTGGTAGCTCTTCATCCGGACGAACGTCGATGACGGCTGGAAGCGTCGACGAGGCGGTGGCGCTCTCGAAGGTGCGGGAGTACCCGACCCTGGCAGCGCGCTTGTACGCCGAGACGGCGGCGGCGGCCCGTGTCTCGGCGACCACGCTGGCCGCCCCTCGTATCGTGTCGGCAGCGCCGCCGCCGAGGGGGTGCCCAGCCTCGGCGCGACGTCCGTCCAGCTGGGCCGGACTCGACGCGGCGGGGCTGTTCGGCCTCGCTGCCGCCCCGCTCTGGGCCTCGTACATCTCGCCGTACAGGCCGCCGCGCCTCATCAGCTCGGCGTGCGTGCCCTGCTCGACCAGCCGCCCGTGGTCGAGCACGAGAATACGGTTCGCTTTGCGGACGGTGGACATCCGGTGAGCGATCACGACCGTCGTCCGCCCGACCATCAGCCGATCGAGAGCATTGAGGATGACCGTCTCAGTCCGGGAGTCGATCGAGGACGTCGGCTCGTCGAGGATCAGGATCGGCGCATCCTTCAGGAAGGCACGCGCGATCGAGATCCGTTGGCGTTCCCCTCCGGACAACTGTGCCCCCCGTTCACCCAGCTCCGTGTCATACCGGTCCGACAGTCGCATGATGAAGTCGTGCACGTTGGCGGCTCGCGCGGCCTCGATCACGTCGTCCGGAGAGGCGTCGAGGCGTCCATAGCGGATGTTCTCCGCGATGGTCCCCGAGAAGAGCAGCGGCTCCTGCAGGACGATGCTGATCTGTCGACGCAGCGACTCGAGAGTGACCGACCGGATGTCCACGCCGTCCAACAGCACCGACCCCTGCTTCGGGTCGAAAAAGCGGGGGATCAGACTTACGAGAGTGCTCTTGCCTGCCCCAGTGGGTCCCACGATCGCGATGACCTCGCCGGCGGGTACGTCGAATGAGATGTCCCTGAGGGTGCCGACGCGGCCGGGGTAACTGAAATGCACGTCTCGGACCGTGATGTTTCCCGCGGCGCGGTCCAGGATGGTGCCATTGGGCGGGTCTTTGACTTCGATGTCGGTGTCGAGGAGGCCGACTGCCCCTTCCAAGCTGATCAGCTGTTCCTGAAGCGCGGCGATCGTGCCGCTGATTTCCTCGAGTGGCCGGTAGACGGCACCGATGTACGCAAGCACGACGAGCAGCTCACCGACTGTCAATTCACCACGCAGCACCAAGTGGGCGCCGTAAGCCAGCACTACCGCGGTGCCGGCGGCGGTGAGCAGATTGACCCCGAGAGAGAAGGCAGTCTGGCGCACCGTAACGTCGATGCGAGCGTCGACCGCTTCGCGGCCCTGCGTACGAAAGCGCTGGTGCTCGTACCTCTCTCGGCCGAAGGCGACGATGACGCGCATCATCGCGATTGCCTCGTGCACGATCGACAGCGAGTTGCCCTCCAGCGTACGTACGTTGCGGAGACGCGGCTCCACCCGGTAGGCGTAGAACCGCGTCGAATAGTAGATGGCGGGCACAACCGTGAGTGACAGGAGGGCGAGAACTGCGTCGAACTTGAAGGCGATGACGCCCATACCCGCGACGGTGAGGATGTTCTGTGCGAGAGGGAGGACCGCGACGGTGATCTCTCCGACTGACGCGGCCTGGTAGTTGACGGCGAACAACAGCCCGCCCGTACGCGTCCGGTCGTGGAAGCCCAGCGACAATCGTTGCACGTGGCTGAACAGGTCACTGCGCAGATCGAAGATCATGCGCTGCTCCAGCCGCGTCTGCACGTAGGAGCTGAAGATATTGACGCCGTTCGACACGAGGGTGAGAAAGAGCCCGAGCAGCACCGCAAACAGGATGTGACTCGACGCGCTGGTTCCCACGATTTTGGACAGCAGTGCGGGTGGTTTCCGATCGCCCAGCACACTGTCGACGAGGAACGCCAGCGGCCAGGGTTGCGCGAGGCTGACGAGCGCGGACGCCAGCATGAGCACAACGGCAATCGTCATGAGAAGCCGGTAGGGACGCAGATACGGAAACACCCGCGGGATGTGTCGAGCGGCTGCCGCCAGGCCGCGCCGCTCTCCGCGATGACTGCCCTCCTTCCTCGCCGCCCTCATCTTGGAACGCGCCGCCGCAACGCAGCCGACCAGCAGTCCGACACCTGAGGACAGCGTGGCGGTCACCAGGACCGCGTGCGAGGTCGCTATGCCGACCACGACGCCGATGAAGCCGCCCAGGAGCGTGAAGCAGAGGGCAAGAGCGCGGTGGCGCTGTATGAGTCGAAGCGGGTGGCGGAGGCCGTCGGTCAAACTCATCGGGCCGTCCCTCGGAGTGCTCGGGAAAGGGCACCACCGGTGCGCCAGAATTCCCTTCCCGTCTCGACGAGTGCCATGGCGAGGACCAGGACCGCCGCCAAAAGATCCAGGAACGCCACGATTGTGATTACGGCGAGCACGACAGCGGTTGATGTCCACCGGACCCGGCGACGGACGCGCAGTTGCGTGCATCCATGCGGATGGTTGCTGCTAAGAACGTCACCGAAGATGAAGGGTCCGGCGATCACGCGGGCGTCGTAGTCTTCCCACCCGGAGCCCACTGTGATGCGCCAGCCGGAACGCCGCAGTAAGGTCAAGAAGGCGGCAGATAGCTCTGCCCGGCCGCCAGCGGGCATCAGCAAAGTCGTTCCGTCGACATCTCGAATCGTGCCAGGTAGGGACGGCCCATGCTGCATGTTGTTCCGTGGGGCGCCCCGGTAATGCGCTCGGCCCCACGCGCGCGCCATCGGCTGTAGCAGATGCAGCAGCGCCACTCCAGCCCGGAAGCCCAGCCGGCTACCGACGTAGTCGTGCGGTGGACGAGCAGAACGCATGCCAAGAATGAAAAGCACCAGCAAGGCCGCCATCGCCACCACGGCTGGCAGACCAAGCGTGGGGCTTAGTACGGCGAGCGGCCCGGTCGCCACAAGAGCCGATGCCACCGGCACACCCACCTGGTGAACCAGGTCGCGGAGAGTTCCACCGCTCCGATAAACCGACTGGAAGGAAGCCATACCGAAAGGCCCCCGGTATATTCGCTGTCCAGCCGAAGTGAGAACGCCGGAACCGTAAATCGATCCGCGCCAACGAGCGGTGCCTACCCAGGTGAAACGGTCCGGATGCCGAGCCTCGACGAGCGCCTCGCTGCGACCGTACCCTCTCTGCTGCTGGAGGTAGGGCTTGATACGGCTCCGGCGGTGATGCCAGACGAAGGCAGCGGGATGGAACGCGATCTCCCAACCACGGTCCAGCACCCTCCAGCAGAGGTCTACGTCGTCTCCGGCGGAGGTGTAGACGGGATCGAAGCCACCCGTCTCGACGAGCACCTGCTTCCAGAAGGCCATGTTGCAGCCCGGCACATGCTCCGCACGGTCGTCGGACAGCAACACGTGCATGGGTCCGCCGGGCGCTTGGGCGACGCGGTGCGCTCCCGGCGGGTCACTCGGCGGGGGGATATTGGGCCCACCAACCCCGCCGACCACAGGGCTGTCGATGCCCAGCGCGAGGTAATACGGCCAGTCACGGCTCGGGTAGGCATCGCTGTCGAGGTAAGCGACCAAGTCTCCCGAGGCCGCCCGGAGCCCCTCATTACGGGCGGCTGAGAGGCCGGCGTGGGGGATGCTCAACAGGCGTGCGCGAGGGTAGCCAGCGGCTATACGGGCGGTCGCATCGGTCGAGCCGTCATCGACGACGAGGATCTCCAGCATCGGGTAGTCGAGGGCGCAGGTGTGCGCCAGGCACTCGTCCAACGTCTTCTCGGCGTTGTAGGCACAGATCACTACGGTGATGGATGGCCAGTCGAACGGTAGATCCCTCACCGTTCGGTGATTCCATCGCGCCGCCACATCAAGGGCAGGCCGCGGCGATCGGTCGGTCCTCGTCAGCCCGAAGTGCCAGCCCTCCACGGGTCCGCCGGCGACCCACCACTCATCCGTCCAGGAAAAAAGGCACGTTCCGGCCACGCCGCGCTCAAGAGCTGTGGCGAGCTGCCACTCGATGGCTTGAGCCTGCCGACACTCGCCGTCGAGACCTTCGCCCGAATTCAGGCCAATCTCGCCCAGCACGATCGGCCGGTCGCCGGCTAGGTGGTGCAGCCGGGTGACGTATCTGCGAAAGGCGACGCGGTCCTCGAGAAAGACGTTGAAGGTCAAGAAGTCCAGGCAATCCAGCGGAAGGTACTCAGTCGTCGGGTAGTTGCCGTAGGTCACGAGCCGCTCGGGGTCCTCTTCACGCACGACCTCCGCCAACTCTCGGATCAGGCCCGCGACGGCATCGGTTCCAAACCACCGCACGACGTCCGCGGGAACCTCGTTACCCAGTGAGAGGCCCAGGATGGCCGGCGCATCTCGCAGCCGGCGGGCCACCGATCGTACCTCCCTTCGGGCTCCTTCGACCATCCGTCGCCGTTCTCGGCGCGACGTCCCGATGAGGTATCTCCAGTCTGGATAGAAGACGTCAGTCAAAAGGTACAGGTCAAGGTCAGCTGCGAGTTCGATGACATCGTCGGGCGGAACCGTGTAGGTGCGGACCACGGTGAAACCCGTTTCACGCATCGAGGCGAAGTCAAGCTTCGCATCGTGAGGCTCCGGAAAGTGAGCGCCGTCGTCACGCGGCTGGAAAGTTCCATACGTGACCCCCCGGAACCTGAAGACCTCCCGGCCAGTCTTGAACTGCTTGCCGTCAACCCGGATTGGCCGTTGCACTCCGCCTGACCCATCTCGTAGAATCGTGCATCCGCAGGTCTCCACCGTGCCGACGGTTCCGTGTCCGGTGTGCGCGACGGAGACGCCGTCGGCTGCCGTGAAGACCTATCGCGGCACTTCTAAGGCGTCCCGCACCTCCTAAGCCATCCTTCACCTTCGCGTGTCGGGGTACGACCTCACGTGTCGGGCCTCGGCATGGGCATCATCACATGGGCTCCCCTCCCGTGACGAGGTTGAGGCGGTCCTTGAATCTATAGCGGCCCGTTGATCGACATGGGCGGAACGCAAAGCTGCAACTGACCGTCGTGCTGGCTTTCGATCAGCCGGTGGACGGGCTCT
>WUUC01014267.1_pt1 | contig 13229 bp, 8 predicted proteins | sample 6278441 | NCBI WGS metagenome assembly WUUC01 (sample SAMN13675441, study PRJNA597444) | soil metagenome | isolation source: soil | place: USA: Washington | collected 2017-10 | reverse complement strand
TTCACCCGCCGACGAGTAGTGGATGTCCCACCGGATCTTCGATCCCGGCAGCATCAGCTTGCCGCTGTTAGGCCGCATGATCTCGCCCTGCTTGCCGACGGCCCATTCCATGAGGAGACCGGGCCCGACGTTGTCGTCGAGCGTGGCAGTCGGATCGATCGGCGCATCGGGATCGGGCCGCTGCGGCTGCGGCGCGTCGGGATCGTCCTGCTGCAGACGCGCGAGCGCATGATGCGTGATCTTGCGCCCCTTGACGGATCCCGGCCGAATCTCGATCGCGCGTACCCATCGCGGCTCGGTGAGGCCGGTCTCCACGAGCGGCTTGTACCAGGCGTCCTGGCCCCTGGCGTGCTGCGTCCACTTCGGCGATCGGATGATCAGGTCCGGCTCGGTCTGGCCGAACATCGCAGCGAAGTTCCACCCCTGCTGGTCGGGCCACGCGACGGGAGGAGGCATGTCTTTCGGATCGCCCTGCGGCGCGCCGCCGTCCACCCAGCGCACGATCGTGTCGATCTGCTCGTCGGTGAGCGACCGATCGTTTTGAAACTGCTGGATGCCCACCGTCTTGTCGATGTGCCACGGCGGCATCTGGCGGGCGGACACGCGGGTCTTGATCGAGCGCGCCCACGGACGCACCTCTTCGAACGAGGTCAACGCCATCGGCGCAATCGAGTTCGTCCGGTGACACGCTTCGCATTTCGCCTGGAAGATTGGCGCAACGTCCCTGGTGAACGTCGGCGTCCGCGCCGGTTCCGCGGCGAACGCCGGACCCGCAACGATGAGAACCGCGCCGATTGTCCATCCGATCCTCGTCTGTGCCATCACCCGCTCCTTTTCAGCCCGGTCTGCCGAAAATTACGCCCGCATCCGCATCGTGTCAAACGAAAAAAGGGGACCTCGCACGGTCCCCTTTCCTCGATTTCCGGTGAATCCCGCTGCTACTTCGCGGGATTGACGGTGACCTTCACATGCACGTTGGTCCAGCAGCACTGAAAGCCGCCGCCGCCCTCGCCCGTGGAGTCGTTGACCTGCACCCGCAGGACGTATTCGCCGGGCGCCGAGAACGTTGCCGTCGCCGAGCCGCGCCCCTCGTTCTTGAAATCGAGCTCGGGCCTGTTGGCGCTGAACTTCACCTCGCCGGGGCCTCGATGCTTGGCGAGCGTGACCGTCGCCGGCGGGCGTGGCGCGCCGCCGCGGCCGCGCCCCCCGCCGCCTTCGGCTTCGGCCTGTCCGCTCTCGTCGCTCACCCAGAAATTCAGCGCGATCGGATCCGGCATCGTCGTCGTCAGTGTGAGCGCGGTTCCCTTCGGCGGGCCCGTGAACGTTTGGCCCTTGGGCTCGAACCTGATGACCGGCGGGGTGTTTCCCATCGCGCGATCCTTGTATGGCTCGATCTGGTACCCCGGATGGAGCGACAGCGGAATCGACGCGGTTTCGCCGTTGGCGACGATCGTCCAGGTGAGCTTCTTGGTGCCGAAATCCTTCGGCACGTTGATCGAGAATACGCCCCACTGCCGCCGCGTGGCGAAGAAGGTCGGCTGTCCCTGATCGGGACCGCCCGGCTCGACGCGGTTGTTCGGGCCAACGGGAATCTCGAGTGTCTGCGCGCGGTTGCGATTGAAATATCCGACGAGGATCGTGAACGTGCCGTCCTCGTTGGGGAACCACCCTTCGTACGCCGGCGTGACGCCCTGGCCGGAGTCCCGCAGCGGCTCCAATGGCAGCTGCTGGCCGGCGGCGGCGAGCACCCAGCCGGCGGCGGCGACTGCGAACAGTACCGCGACGGCTGATCGATACACCTGCATCCAACTACTCCTTGGTGGGATCCGGGTAAGAGATGTGACGAGAGGAACGATCGCGACGGACGGGGCCGGTTAAGGGAAGCACGAGCCCGAGCCGCATAACAGCTAAACATAGCATAATGTGCGCATGCTGAACCTGTTCCTCGCTCTCTTCACCCTGGCCGCGGCCGACACCGCGCAGCCGGCTGCTCAACCGTCCGCGCAGGCGCAGGCGCCTGCCGCGCCCGCTACCTACGCGTCGGGCGCGGAGCTCGCGGCCGAGGTGAAGAAAGGCGCGGCGACGACACCCAACATGGCGGCGGGGCGCGTCGCGAACACCGACCACTACCGGATCAATCTGATCCATCGCGCCTCGGCGGCCGGCGCGATCGTGCACGCGGACGGCACCGAGGTGCACCACATCACCGACGGCGCGGGCACACTGGTGACGGGCGGCACGATCGTGCGCGGCGAAGGGCGCGGCGCAGCAACGATTCAGGGCGGCGTGAGCAAGCGCGTCGTCAAAGGAGACGTGATTCTCATCCCCGCCGGCACGCCGCACTGGTACAAGGAAGTCGAGGGAACGATCACGTATCTCGAGGTACGCTTCAACGTCCCGGCGAAATAACGGCCGCCGCTCCCCGGCGTCGAACTCGTACAGCGGCCGGTCCGCCTGATGGACTTCACCGCCTCGCGAATGCCGCGGGTGACGGTTCCGCAGCGAACCGCCTGCTGCTCAGAACTGCAGCAGGCGGTTCATCTTCACGACGAACGCGCGATTCTCGAGGCCGGGAAAGCCGCGGCGGAGCGTGTCGCGCTCGTCGGTGTACACGACGAACAGCTCGCTTCCCGGCAGATACTCCCACCGGAATCTCAGGTTCGTGCTGAAGGCGCGCTCGGCGGAGGCGTATTGCACCAGGCCGCTCGCGAACATTCGCGGCGAGAAGGCGTAGTCGGTCCGCGCGCGCGTCACCTGCGTGGTGAAGCTGCCGTGCGGCAGCTCGACCCGGTTGATCGACACGCTCGGCTCGACCGACAGCTGCTTCAGGATCGACACGCGCCCGCCGGAATACCCGACGGCAGTGATCGTGCCGTCGAAAAAGCCGCCGCGCTGCAGCGAGACAGTGCCCGACACGCGCCGCTGCTGCCCGAACGCGTAGCGCACGGTGATGTCGCTGAAATCGTAGCTCCCCACCGGGATCGCGACATCCTCCGCGATGTCGAAGCGATCCACCAGCAGCTCGTAATTGTTCGTGGCGTCTACCGAGAACTGATCGCTCGTCTCGAACTCGGTCGTAAACGAGCCGACCAGCTGGCGTGTCTCGAGCTGGCCCGCCCCGTTCTCGAGGTATTCGAGGCTCGCCTCCCACGTGAACTTCCGCACCGCCTCGATCGACGCGGGCCGCGGGCTGTATCGCGCGGCCGCAAAGGACCGCGCGAAATCGTCGCGCCGCACGAGGCCCACTTCGGGATTGAAATTGTCGCCGACCTTCAGGTACTCCGCGCGCGCGCCGTAGCGATCGTGTGCGTACTCGAAGCGCCCCATGTAGCTGTCGTCGTCGCCCTCCAGGGTGGGCGTCGACGTGCGGGCGTAATACGCGCCGAGGTTCACGTTCTCGAAGAAAGAGAACGCGGCATCCGCCCCGTATGCCTGGTTGCCGCCAGGGCCCACGGCCGACACCGATCGGTTCGTAAACAGCGCGCCCACGCTGCTGCGCCGCAGGATGTCGCGCTTGACGCGGACCACGGTGAAGTTGGTCGCCGGCGTCTCTGACGCGCTTTCGTCGGCGGCCTGGATGTTCATGACGCCGACGCCGAAGTCTCCGATCTTGCCCGTGACGCGTCCGCCCAGATCGATCGGAATCACACGGTTGCGGTTCAAACCGATCCGCCGGCTGTAGAACAGGGTCGGCGTCAGGCCCCCGGCTCCGCCGCCGCCGCCACCGCCCGGCGAGCTGCCGCCCCGGCCGAAATCGAAGATGCCGCGCCCCTCGAGGAAAAACTCGCGCTTTTCCGGAAAGCTGAGAACGAAACGCGTGAGGTTCACCTGCTGCTCGTCCACCTCGACCTGCGCAAAGTCGGTGTTGTAGCTGATGTCGGCGGTGAGGTTGGCGGTGATGCCCACCTTGGCGTCCACACCGAAGTCGGCGTCAAGATGGTTGGCGATTGCGGGGCTCTGCAGGCGATCGGTGGTGAGACGCGAGATGCCGTACGGCTTGATTTCGATGTTGCGGCTCGCCGACGGCAGGTCCAGCCCGACGAGCGTCGCGGCGGCCGAGACGCGGAAGATGCCCTGCGTACCGCCGGTGGACGCGGGAACGAAGGTGAGATGGGTCCACTCGTTCTTCCGCCGGATCGAGCGGCGCAGCTGGATGCCCCAGGTCTGGTCCGCACCAGACCTGTAGCGAATGGACTTGAACGGGATCGCGAGCTCGGCGGTCCACCCGCCTTCGAAGCGGCCGGTCCGCACCTCCCAGACCGGGTTCCAGTCGACGTTCGGATTGCCTTCGTCGGTAATCGCCTGATCCGCCCGGGCGCCGAGGGGGTTGGTGTAGAAGTTATAGCCGTTGCGCCGATCGTGGAACGTGTCGAGCAGCACGCCGAACATGTCGTTCTGGCGGAGCTGGTTCGTGTCGCGGCGCATTTCGTTCGCCGTCCAGCTCTCGGGGGGCGCGGAGTCCCAGCATCGCCCCGACACGTAGATGTAGCTGTCGTCATAGGCGACCCAGGCTTCGGTCCGCTCGGACGCCGGCTCGCCCTCCTGTGGCACCGTCTGGATGAAGTCGCTGATCGCAGGAACGCGCTGGTAGATCTCTTCGTCGAGCCGGCCGTCCACACGCAGGGGACTGGAGAGGTGTATGGCGTGAACCGTGATTGTTCCGTCGACGCTGCGCGTGACACTTGCAGAGGCAGACGACATTGCGCCGCCCGCCGGCGGAGCGGTGCCCTGCGCTGCGGCGGCCGCTGGGTGCCGGAGGCCTGCCAGGAGGAGCAGAAACGAAACGATGACACCGAACCGGCCCCGATGGTTGGCCATGCGCACCCAGGACACAAACACTGTCAGCGAAGCCGCCCGAACCCTCAGCGAAGCCGTTCGTTAACGTTTCCCGACATTCGCAGCTTCCGCTGCCGCAATCGTCGCATCCGCGTCCGCCTGCAGGATGTAGCCGGCCTTCAGATTTTTCGCGGTCGCCTCGCGCACGGCGCCGACATACGCGCCGAGCGTCGGGTACAGCCCTGCCAGCGTCGCCGCGTCGAACGGCTCGTGCGACCCGTTCAGGCGGCAGAAGCCCGGCCCGGAGTTCTGCCCCGTGTTCACCGCCGTCGGCACGGCGTGCTGCGAGAGCCGTATCCCGCCGAGCGCGTTGCCGCGGGCGTCGCGAGCGGCCGTGGCTGGCGGACCCACGGCGGGAGTTTCGATCGGCGGCGCTGTGGGGGGCGCTACGCCGTCGCGCACCCAGCGGACGAGATGATCGAAGGCCGCGTTCATTACGTAGTGGAACGGAATGTGGCTGTAGGACGGCCGGTCGCATCCGCCGGGGTTTCCGGCGCCCGAGGCCGCCGACCCCGACCCTGCCGCGGCGAGTCCAGCGCCGCTTGACGTCGCACCGCGGCCATCCGGTGTCGGCTCGCGCGTGGCCGCCGCGCCGCGGCGTCCGCCGTTCGCGCCCGGCGCCACAGGACTTCCGTCGCGTGCGGTGAGCTGCCGCGAATAGCTCACAAACTGCAGATCCACGTGCGACGTGCCGGCCACTTCCCACAACCGGAAGCGCGCCGTGTCCGGCTGCCGGTTGGCGGCCTGACTCCCGAGCACGTCCGTCTCGGCGAGAAGCTTCCAGACCGGAATGTCGAGATCGGTGCGAACACGACCGCCGCCGCCGTGGAGGACAACCGCGTCGAACACCCTCCTCGTCGGGTGAATGGAATTGACATAGGTCGCCAGGCGCCCGGCCGACTGCGAATGGCCGGTGGCGAAGATGCGCTCCACCTTCAGTCCGCCCATCACGTCGACGGACCCGGGCGTACGAACCGCCTGCGCGGCCTGCGCGAACACGTCATACGAGAGTGCGTCCCCGTCGATGGTTCCTCCAGCCGTGACGTCGAGCGTCCCGTACCGCTTGGGGCTCCACACCTTCAGCGCCTCGACGCCGACTCGCTGGGGCGTGACGCCCACCCATGCATAGCCCGACCGCATCAGATGCTCGTGCGTCTGGAACCAGTCGATGTCGAGATCGCGACCCGCGGTCACGTTGTTCCATTCGACGATCACGGTGCCGTTGAATCGTGCGGCCGAAGCGGGCCGCCGCACGAGCAGGCGCGTCTTGTACCGGTGATTGCGATCGACGACGGTAGCCGTCGCGAGCGCCGGCGTGTTGTAGCGGTTGGCCGTGCCTTCGAAGATGAATTCCTCCTCGACATATCCCTGCGCCTTTAGATCGACGACCGCGGCAAAAAAGGGATAGTCGCGGGAGGGATCGCCCGGAGCGACGCTGGCCAGCGCACCGGTAACAGTTGGTGTGGGAACCGTGTCGGCAGCCGCGGGCCGTGACGCAAGCGCCGCCGCCGCCGCAACGGCGAAAAGCACCGGAAATGGTTTCATGGACCGATCAGTGTAGCCGATCCGCGGGTCCGCCTGAAGGCGACGCTACGTACGGAAATAGGCCGGAAGGTCCTTCTTGGTGTCGCGGAGGATCTCCACAACCGCGCGGCGGTCCGCGGGCGTGAGCCGGTCGTACGGCGCGCCGCGCTCCTCGCCCGAGAGAATCTGCCACATGCGCCGGTACACCGCTTGTTTCACGTCCGCCGGCAGCGCGTCGAACGCGTCGGTATAGATCATGTAGCTGCACGGATATCGAAGCAGGCGGCCGCTCAGATCGAGCTGACGGAGCGAGCGGCCCCGGGCGTCGCGGGGACCCTCGGCCGCGAACACGTCGGCAAACTTCGACGAACCCTGCACGGGGCGCCCGAACGGCGCCTCGTCGACGAACAACAGATAATCCACGAGCTGCTTCACTGCATCGGCGACGCGCGCACTGCCGGCGTGCCGTTCGTGCGAGGCGAGACGCGCCTCCCACCCTGCCCGGCTGATCAGGTTGACCATGCGCGTCTGGTGCTCCAGCACCATCAGCGCAACCACATCGCTGTGTTCCGACAGAAAGCCGCCGGCGTCGAACTGCTGCTGCAACGGCCCCGCAGACGTCCGCGCGCCCGGCTGCGTTGACGTGCCCGGACGGCCTGTGACGTACCAGCCGCCCCACCGCTGATCGAGCGGGTATCTGTGGTCCGAGACGAAGCCCTGCGCGTACGAATGATTGTCGTCCGGCATCGGATACGTGCTGAGCACCATCAGGCCCGGCACGCCAAGCGTGTCCCACGACAGATGACACGACAGGCACTGATTGTTGCGCGTGAGGCGCGGTTTGTCCGACGCTTTCTGGTCCAGCGTGTAGAACACCACGCCCTGACGGTGGTCCTGCGCCGCGATTTCCAGCACCTCGCCGCCTCGCACCCATCCGACCGCTACGTCGTCGCGAAAAAACACTGCTCTGGGATTGCGCGGATTGATCCGGGACGCCTGTGCGCTCGTCTGCGTAAAGACGAGAACCTGCGACTCCTGCGGGACGCGGAGTGCCTCGAGCAGCGATTTGAGGTACCCGTTGCCCGCATTGAACGCGAGCGCGGCGGTGCCCTCGTCGAGCCGCCGGTTCAACTCGGCGGCGGCGTTACGGACCGGTCCCGAACTGTAGGCAATCGCCGGATGATCGCGCGACGCGACGAACACATCCAGGCGCTCGGCGGCGGCTGCCGCCGCGCAGGCCGCCACTATCAAGGCCGCTGCGACTTTCACCCGATGATTATCGCAGAGTCACGCACCGTTCGGGCGGCGGCCTCAGGCCGCAAGTTCCTGAAGCTCGAGCCTGGAGCGTATCGAAAGGCCGGATGCAGAACGAAGTCAAAGCCAAACGCCGTATACTCGCGGACGGTGACCTTGCAGCCGGGGCCGATATTCACGTCATTCACATCGTTCACAGCGGAACTCTGTCGTCTCCTTGCCGGTGCGGTGTTTGTCGTCTGTTCGATGGCACCCACAATCGCGTTCGCGCAGAATCCCCCGGGACAGGCGCCAGCGGACGCCCCGGAGGAATCGCCTTCCGAGCGGCTGCTCCGAGCGGCCATGCTCGGGGACGTTCCGGCGATTGAAAAAGCGCTCGCCGAGGGCGCCAGCCTGGAAGCCGGCACCGCGACGGCGTCAACGCCGCTGGCCGCGGCGGCGATTCACGGACATGCGCGCGCAGTCGAGGCGCTATTGGCCGCGGGCGCCAACCCGAGCGCAGCCGACAGCTCGGGCACCACTCCGCTGATGGCGGCCGCATCGCAGGGCCACACGGCCGTCGCTGAAGCGCTCATGGCGAAGGGAGCGAACGTCAACGCCGCGGATCGGAACGGGATGACCGCACTGATGGCCGCGGCCTCGGCCGACCGCGCGCCGATCATGCGGGCGCTCGTCGCGCACGGCGCGGACGTGAACGCGGCCGACAAAGGCGGCACCACGGCGCTGATGGCGGCGGCCTTCGGCGGCAACCCCGACGCGGCGCGCGTGCTGCTCGACGCCGGCGCCGACGTGAACCGGCGCGACGAGAGCGGACGCACCGCGCTCATGGCATCCGCGCTCGGCGGCAGCCTGGCGGTCGCCGAAGCGCTGATTGGCAGGAAGGCCGACGTCGGCGCCGAGGACTCCGGAAAATCGACCGCGCTCACCTACGCTGCATCGAACGGCCACCTCGCGCTCGTGCAATTGTTTCAGAAGTCCGGCGGCTCCAAAGGAGCGGATGCCGCGCTCGGTTACGCCGCCCGCGGATGCCACGCGGACGTGGTGCAGACGCTCGTCGCCGGCGGCGCGGATGTGAACGCGGTTGCGCAGGACACCCCGGTTGTCGTCCACGCGGCAGCTGCCAACTGCCTGGACGCGCTGACGCTGCTGCTCGACAAGGGCGCGAACGTGAACGCCGCGCGGGAGGACGGATCGACCGCGTTGATGGAAGCCGCCGCCAACGGGCTGCTCGAGGTGGCCGAACTGCTGCTCGCGCGCGGCGCGAATCTCGAGGCGCAGACCACCACCGGCCAGTCGGCATGGCTCGTCGCGGCGATGCGTAACCATCGCGAGGTCGTGGAGCTGTTTCGAAAATATCGAGAGAAACGGGAATGAAAACCGACCTCAGAGGACACGGTCGCGAACTGAGCGCCACGGCAACGATCGCGTGAGCAGTCGCCTCCGTCCTTGCCCGTGCCCGCCGTGGTAGTGCTCTATCGCTTGAGCGATACCTGCACGAACTTCCGGTACTTCACCGGCCTTCCGTCCACCGTCGCCGGCGTGTACTGCCAGTGCCGTGCGGCGTCCACGGCCATCGTATCGTACTTGGGATGGAACGGGTCGCGCATCGTTACACTTTCGACCCGGCCGAGCTCGTCGATCACCACTTCGATCATCCCGTCGCCCAGGGCAGCCGAGTGCGCCGGAAAGGCGGGCAGCGTCTGACGGATCACTCGGGGAGGCACGACCCTCCTATCGCCCTGGACGTAGACGAGCGGCGCCACGGGCTGCGGCGGCGGTGCGGGCTCGGCAGCCGGCGGCGGCTGTGGCGGAGGCGGCGGAGCCGCAGCCTTCGCGCTGAGCTCGTGAAAGCCGGCGGCCAGCGTGCGCAGGTCGGCGAGCGGAGGCTGCCCGGCGGCGGCCGCCAGATCCGGGTCCGCCATCGCATCCAGCACCTGGCGGAACGCCGCTGCGGCTTCGGCGAACTGCTGCCGATCGAATGTCGCCTTCGCGGCCTTGTACTTCTCCTGGATGATGCCAGGCAGCATCCGCCGGCGCACTTCCGAGAACGCGGCGCGCACGCGCGGCGAGACGTCGGATTCCGACGGCTGATAAGACGGCGCAGCCGCGACGACCGCCTCGATTGCCTGCTCTGCGTCAGTGTCGCGCCCGAGCGCCAGCAGGCAGAAGGCGCGGTACTGCTCGATGGTGCGATGGTCGGACCGTCCCGTGTCCGCGCGCAGGCGATTCAACATCACCAGTGCGTCCTCGTACGCCGCGGAGGCATATAACTGGCGCGCCATGTCGAGCGGATCGTTCGCGCTGGCCGTGGCCGCCGCGGCCGCGACAATCGCGATGGCTGCCGACGTGTGCCGCCAGGTACTCACTGTTTCCTCAAATCCACGCTCAGGCGCGCGGGGCCGGTCAGCGTGACGGTCGTCGCATGACGCTGCTCGCCGAGCTCGGGATGACGGAAGACGATTTCATGCGGACCGACCGGTACCGGCAGGTTGCCGATCGGCGTCTCGCCCACCAGCTTGCCGTCGATCCACACTTCCGCCCACGGCACGGCGTTCAGCGCGATGGTTCCCATCGGCATCTCGACCTTCACCGCGGCCACCTTCCCCGGCGCCACCTGCACCACGCGGGTGGTGCGATAACCGAGCGTCTCGTTGACGATTTCGATCTCGTGACGCCCCGCTGACACCATGATGCGTTCGCTTTGACTGCTGCCGATCAGACGGCCCTGCTCGAACAGCTGCATGTCGACCGGCGCCGAGACCGCAACCCAGCCGGACACCGGAACGTTCGCCGGCGCCGCCATTGGCACTACGAGCGAGGCGGTCACTCCGGATTCGATGACAACGATCTGCTTCACGGTACCGAGCGGGCTCTCGAGCACGACCGTATGCTCGCCGGGCGCGAGATCGCCGACCGTCAGCGGTGAAACGCCCTGCGGCACTTCGTCGACGGTCACCTGCGCGCCGGGCGGGTCGGTGCGAATCTGCAGCTGACCGGTGACCGGCACGGCGGTAGCCGGCGTCAGCTCGAGATACTGCGAAATCTGGGCCCCCGCTGCGATGGTGAGCGGAATCCTGCGAGGCTCGCCGACGCCGCGCAGTTCGAGCACGTGCGTGCCGGCAGGCAGCGTGAGTGTCAGTGGTGTCGTTCCGCGGCGCTCGCCGTCGATGAATGCTTCGACGCCGCCGGGCGACGTCGTAACGACGAGTGAACCGGTGGTCACCGGGGCGGGCGGCGGCGCAATGAAGTGGCGGCCGAACAAGATGCCGCCAGCGGCAATCGCGGCGAGCACGAGCGCCGCGGTGACGAAGACAGGCCACCGGCGCTTTGCCGGCTTCTGCTCCTCCGCGAAGAGGTTCAGTTCCGGCTGCGGCGGTTCCATCCCGAATGTCGGCGCGGCCGCCTCGTTCGTCTTTTCCGGCATCGCAGGAGGCGCGGCAGGCCGGAGCGGATCGGGCGCGGTCGCGACGGGTGGCGCAGCAGGCGGCGACGTTTTCGGCGCCACCGGAGCTGTCGCAACTTTCGGCAATACCGGGCCCGCTGCGGCCGGCGCGGCGCTCGGGATCAGCGTCGAAACCGGTGCACCGCCGGGATTCGCGCGCAACGGGGCCGCTGCTGCCGTTGCAGGCGCGGCGGCCGGCTGCGGATTCGCGGCGCGTACGGCTGTGAATGGCGCGGCTCCCGGCTGCGGCGGACGCGCCGTGTTGGCGCTCGACGGCGGCGTCGCTACGGTAACGGGCCTCGGCACCGGGGAAGCCGCCACTGCTGGACGCAACGGAGCTGCACCTGCCGGAGACGAGGACGGCGGCGCGACAGCCGGAGTCGCCGCCCGCGGCGCCGTGCCGGCTGGGGCTCCGGCCGGCCGAGACGCCGGCGGCGGAGCTGCCGCCCGAGACGGCGCGGCGGTCGGCGGAGTGACTGCTGTCGGACGCGGCGCGGCCGCGGACACTCGGGACGGCGGCGGCGCTGCGGTCTGCGGCGCGACCGCCATCGGACGCGGTTCGGCGGCGGACACTCGTGAAGCCGCTGGCGTCGCCGTCCCAGGCGCGGCAGGCAATGTCGTGCGCGCGGGGGCGGTCGTCGCGGCGGCGCGCTGAACCGGCGGCGCCACCGCCGGCGGTGTACGGGTCGCCGTCTGGGGTTGCGCTGCCTCAGAAGTCAAGCCACACCGGGCGAGGAACGCTTGCAGGCTCGCGGGCGACGCGACGGACTCGGTGTCGAGCACCTTCTCGAGCTCGTCGCGTGCCTCGACCGCCGACGCGAACGCCGTTCTCGAGTCGAGCTGCAGCGCCCGGCCGATCCATCCGCGCAGACCTGCCGGCAGCGGTTCGAATCCTCCCCGCGCGGACACCGCCCATGTCGATGCCAGCACTTCTTCGACGCGCGCCGGGTACTCATCCTCCCGCAGCTGGCGTCCCAGAATCAGCGACAGCGCGACGGCGCCAAGCGCCGTCACGTCGGCGCGCCGATCGAGCCGCGGGAGGCCCACCGCGCGCGGCAGCGGAATCCGCAGCTCGCTCCAGTAGCGCTCCTGCGAGAATCGCAGCTGCTCGAGCGCCGCTCCGAGGACGTATTCGACGACGACGACCCGGCCGGCGGCCGTGACGATCAGGCGTTCCGGTCCGAGCGCGCCATGCGCGATGCTCGTGTCGGCGTGCTCGTGGAGCAGGGCGGCCGCCGGCACCAGCTGGCGCAGCAGCCACAGCGCGCTGTTGATGTCCAGGCTGATCTGCTGCAGCTCGGCTCGGAACAGCAGGTCGGAAAGACGGACGCCCTCGACGCGCTCGGACACGACGGCGAGCGTCGCGCCGTCGCCGATTCGTTCGACGCCGCGGACGCGGGCGTATCCCGCCGGGCGAAAGGCCGCGAGACGGCTCACGCGCTCGCGGAGCGCGAACTCGAAGGACGGAACGGCCGCGAGCTCCGGCCGGATGCACAGGAGCTCGAGCGCCTCGGCGCCCGCCGGATCAAGATTGAGACGCCGCTCGCCAAGACCGTCGCCAAAGGGCGGATCCTGAGGCGCCGGGGCGGGTACCGTTGCTCGTTCCATCGCAGCCTTTCCCTGATTAGCCGCGACGATGGATGCGCGAACTGTACCGCCTGGCGTGGTCGCCGGAACTGCTTGAAATGCGGAGGTTTCGGGGGAATTCGCGGAGGGATCGTGAAGAGTACGCGCGGGTCGCGACTTACAGGACCGTCGCGACCCCCGCCAATTGTGTAAACCGGAATCGTTACTGTTCCGGCGAAACTGACGTGCGGCCGCAATCGTCGCAGCGGAGATAGACGACCGGATACGATTCGGAGCGTCCGATCACCTTTGCGCTGGGCACGCCGCACCGAGGACAGATGACGAGACCCGACGTCGATCGTTTTGCCATGAAAAAACCCCTTACCTTCATTAGACGGCGGCCACGGCGGCGCGGATCCGGCTGCGCGGGGGGCGGCCTAGCCCTGCCGTATCGCCCGCCGCAGGCGACCGAGTAATTCCATCATATCGGAGGGGAGCGGCGCCTCAAACCTCAACGGCCGCCCATCCAACGGATGAGCGAAGCCCAGCTTCCACGCATGGAGCGCCTGACGACCAAACGGCACCGGACGCAACTCCTCGGGCCCGT
>WUUC01105389.1_pt1 | contig 13235 bp, 12 predicted proteins | sample 6278441 | NCBI WGS metagenome assembly WUUC01 (sample SAMN13675441, study PRJNA597444) | soil metagenome | isolation source: soil | place: USA: Washington | collected 2017-10 | reverse complement strand
CCACTTGGTGATGGTGCCCTCGGTGACGGTCTCGCCGAGCTGGGGCATCTGGATGTCGGCCATCAGGCCCGGACCTCCGCTCGCGCTCTCACGGGCGCTCGATGGTGATGATCGTGGTGGTGGACGGACACGGTGGTGGTCATCCGTGGAGGCTGCGGCCGGTGAGCGACAGCACGGTCTCGCCGAACGTCTCGGCCAGCGAGGGGTGGGGCTGGATGAAGTGGGCGACCTCGTCGACGGTCGCCTCCCAGTTGACGGCCAGGTAGCCCTGGCCCAGCTGCTCGGTGACCCAGGGCCCGGCCATGTGCACGCCCAGGATGCGGCCGCCATTGCCCTCGGCGTTCTTCTCGGCGATCACCTTCACCAGGCCGTCGGCGTCGCCGATGATCAGCGCCCGGCCGTTGCCCATGTAGCGGTGCTTGGAGGTGACCACCTCGAAGCCGGCCTCCTTGGCCGACTCCTCGGTGTGGCCGGCGAAGGCCACCTCGGGGTGGCAGTAGATGGCCCACGGCACCTTGCCGTAGTCGACGGGGACCACGTCCTCGCCCAGGATGTCGGTGATCACGGCGATGCCCTCGGCGAAGCCGACGTGGGCCAGGGCCGGCGTGGCGATGCAGTCGCCGACGGCCCACACGCTGTCCTCGCCGGTGCGGCAGTACTCGTCGACCTGCACGAAGCCCCGGTCGTCGAGCTTCACGCCGGTGCCGTCGAGGCCGAGGTCGTCGGTGTTGGGCCGGCGGCCCACCGACACGACCACCTTGTCGACGTCGAGGGTGCCGCCCTCGCCCAGGTCGACGGTGGTGCCGCCCTTGCCGGACGGCTGGTGGCCACCGACCTTGACGCCCGTCTTGATCTCGATGCCCCGCTTCTTGAACGAGCGGGACACGACGTTGGCGGCGTCGGAGTCGCAGCCGGGCAGGATCTTGGGCAGGGCCTCGAGGATCGTGACCTGGCTGCCCAGGTCGGAGAACATCGACGCGAACTCGCAGCCGATGGCGCCGCCGCCGATGACCGCCACCGACGACGGGACCTCCTCCAGCGACAGCACCTCGTCGCTGGTGAGGACCACCTCGCCGTCGACGTCGAAGCCCGGGATGCTGCGGGGCAGCGAGCCGCTGGCGATGATCACGGCGTCGCCGGTCAGCTCGACCTCACCGCTCTCGCCACCGTCGACGGTGACCCGGCGCTCGGCGTGGAGCCGGCCGTGGCCGTCGTAGACGGTGATCTTGCGCTGCTTCAACAGGCCGGAGAGGCCCTTGAACAGCTGGTCGATGACCTTCTGCTTGCGAGCCTGGGTGACGGCGAAGTCGACCGTCGGCTGGCCCGCCTCGATGCCGAACTCCTTGGCCCCGGCCACGTGCCGGTAGACGGTTGCGGTCTCGAGCAGCTCCTTGGCCGGGATGCAGCCGACGTGCAGACACGTGCCGCCGACCTTGTTCTTCTCGATCAACGCGATGCGCAGACCGGCGCTGGCGCCGTAGAGCGCGGCTGCATAACCACCGGGGCCACCACCGATCACGACGACATCGAAGTGCTCGGGCAGGGGGACCACCTCCACTTCTGTCCTCGTCCAGGGGGTACCTGTCGGATGCTACCCACCCTGCCGGCAGCCCGATACCGGGCCTCGGAGCCCGTTGCGCTCATCGGGCCAACAGGATCTGGACGGTGAACGCCAGCAAGATGGCCAGGCCACAGGCGAGCGATGCGAAGATCAGGCGGCGGGTGCTCATACCGTCAGCGAACGGTAGTGCCGCGATGGGCTACGGTCCCCCACGCATGGGTGGCCTGGCGACCTACCGTGCTCGCCTCGAGCAACTCCTCTCCGAGCGGGCCGACGCCTACCGAGTGCCTGGCGCAGTCGCGGGCGTCCTCGTCGACGACGAGATGATCTTCGCGGCCTGGGGCCGGGCCAACCTGACGACCGGCGTCGAGGTCACCACCGACACGCTGTTCCAGGTGGGGTCGATCACCAAGCTCTACACGGCCACGCTGCTGTCGCAGGTGGCCGGGGCGGGCGTGATCTCGCTCGACGAGCCGGTGCGGGCGCAGCTGCAGGAGTTCGCGGTGGCCGACCCGGGCGCCACGCTCGAGATCACGCCCCGGCACCTGCTGACCCACACCAGCGGCATGCACGGCGACCACCTGGTCGACACGGGTTGGAACGCCGATGCCCTCGAGCGCTACGTGGCCGGCCTACACGCGTTGGGCCAGATCCACGCGCCGGACGAGACCTACAGCTTCTGCAACACGGGCTTCGCCGTGGCCGGCCGGCTCATCGAGGTGGCCACCGGTGAGCACTTCGACCGGGTTCTGCGCCGCCGCCTGGCCCGCCCGCTGGGGGCCCGCACCACCATCACCCTGCCCCAGCACGCGCTGGTCCACCGGGTGGCGGTGGGCCACGACCACGGTCCCGACGGTGCCCGCAACCCGATCACCCGGTGGCCGCTGGCCCGGGCCAACGGCCCCATGGGCGGCGTCCTGGCGCCGGCCGAGGACGTGCTGGCCTTCGCCCGCCTCCACCTCTACGGGGGCGTGGCCGCCAACGGCAACGAGCTGCTGCCGGCCAGCACGGTCAAGGCCATGGCCCAGCCCCAGGTCGAGTCGCCGCTGCCCGACGAGGACCAGGCGCTCGGTTGGACGGTCCGCCGCTGGAACGACCTCACGGTCCTCGGCCAGGACGGCGACACCTTCGGCCAGCGGGCCTACCTGCGGGTGGTGCCCGAGAGGAAGTTCGCCGCCGTGCTGCTGACCAACAGCCCCGCCGGGGCCCGCCTGGCGCACGACTTCTGGCCGACGCTGGTGGGCGACCTGCTCGAGGTGACGGTGCCGCCCACCGCCGAGGAGGCCACGCCGGCGGTGCTCGCCGACACCCGCCCCTTCGTCGGCACCTACGAGCGCCTCCACCAGACCGTCGAGGTGAGCGAGCGGCCCTCGGGCGGCCTGGAGATGCGCGTCTCGCCGTCGGGGGTGCTCCAGGAACTGGGACGGGAGCAGACCCAGGTCGAGCTGGTGCCCATGGACGTCGACGCCGGCGTGTTCCGGGCCACGCTGCCCGACACCGGCCTCCACCAGCCGGTGGTGTTCACTCCGTTGGCCCAGGGGTTCTCCGAGCTCAACCCGGCCGAGGCCCTCTACCTCCAGGGCCGCCTGCACCGCCGCGAGTGATCCCCGCGGCGTGCCGACGTCGTGCCCGACGGGGTCCGGCCGCCGGTGTCAGGCGCCCGTGAGGATCTTGCGGACGTCGTCGATGCTGTCGGAGGTGACCAGCACGAGGACCTCGTCGCCGGCCAGCAGCCGGCTGTCACCGCGGGGCACGACCACGTGGTCGTTGCGGATCACCGCCACCACCGTCGAGTCGCGGGGCAGGCCCAGGTCGACGATCTCGTGGTCGACGGCGGGGCTCTGGCTGGCCAGGGTCACCTCGATGAGGGTGGCCCGGCCGCCCTCGAACGACAGCAGCCGCACCAGGGTGCCCACGCTGACGGCCTCCTCGACCAGGGCGGTGAGCAGGTGCGGGGTCGACACCGACACGTCGACGCCCCACGTCTCGTTGAACAGCCACTCGTTCTTCGGGTTGTTCACCCGGGCCACGACCCGGGGGACGGCGAACTCCTGCTTGGCCAGCAGGCTGATAACCAGGTTGTCCTCGTCGTCGCCGGTGACGGCGGCCACGACGTCGGCCTGGCCCACGCCGATGCGGTCGAGGCTGTTGATCTCGCAGGCGTCGGCCTCGTGCCAGGTGACGTCGGGCGGCTCGCCGGTGACCCGGGCCTTCTCGACCCGCTTGGCCTCGATCTCGATGATGTCGACCTCGTGGCCGGCCTTCTGCAGCTCGCCGCCGATGAACGTGCCGACGGCCCCGCCGCCGGCGATCACGACCTTCACTTGGCGTGCACCTCCGCACCATGACCGGCGGACCGGCGCAGGTGCTCGTCGAGATCGGCGACCCTGCCGGAGGCCACCGCCAGGTAGACGACGTCGCCGTCCTGGGCGACCAGGTCGGGTGTGGTGATCTGGGCCGTCCCCATGCGGGACACGGCCACCACCTTGGCCACCCCGGGGATCTCGATGTCGCCGATCGGGCAGCCGGCCCAGTTGGCGGCCACGGGGCGCTCGATGAGCGACACCGCGGCGGTGGGATCGGTCCACGCGCTGTCGGCCGTGTCGGGCAGCAGCCGGTGGAGCACCCGGTCGGTCGTCCACTGGACCGTGGCGATGGTGGGGATGCCCAGCCGCTCGTAGATGACGGCCCGGCGGGGGTCGTAGATGCGGGCGACGACGTTCTCGACGCCGAAGTTCTCGCGTGCGACCCGGGCGATGAGGATGTTGGAGTTGTCACCGTTGGTGACCGCCGCCACCGCGCCGGCCTCCCCGATGCCCGCTTCCTGGAGGCGGTCGCGGTCGAAGCCGATGCCGGTCACCGTGCGCCCGGTGAAGCCGTCGTGCAGCCACCCGAACGCCTTGGCGTCCTTGTCGACCACCACCACGCTGTGTCCCCGCTCCTCGAGGATGCGTGCCAACCCACTCCCGACCCGACCGCAGCCGACGATGACCACGTGCATGGGCGGGACGCTAGCGCGACGGTCCCCGGGCACCCGCACCGGCCTCACCTGGGCAGGGCCTGGGCACGAACCTGACAGGGGCATTGCGCGCCGGGCGTGGTGTAAGGCATGCTTATCAGGCCCTGAGGGGGGCACGTCACGAGTGGTTGGAAGCAGGCTGATCAGGCCACGAGGGGCCGGAGCGGAGCGGCGCTGACATGATCCTCTGTCACTGCGAGATCGTCTCCGATCGTTGCGTGCGCGATGCCGTGGCCAAAGGCGCCGTGAGCGTCGACGACGTCGGTCGGGCGTGCGCGGCGGGCACGCAGTGTGGTGGCTGCCGCCCTAGCATCGGCGCACTGCTCGCTACCCTCTTGGCGGGCGCACAGGACCAACCGGCCGCCTGACCAGGGATCTCCAACCTCCCGTCACGCGGCCCGCCGTGACGTGACCGCTAGGAGACCCCCCAACATGCAGGGCAACGCCGACATCATCGAGCTCCTCAACGACGTCCTCACTGCGGAGCTGACCGCCGTCAACCAGTACTTCGGTCACGCCAAGATCCAGGCCAACTGGGGCTTCCAGCAGCTGGCCGATCACAGCCGCCACGAGTCGATCGACGAGATGAAGCACGCCGACGAGGTGATCGAGCGCATCCTCTACCTCGAGGGCATGCCCAACCTCCAGCGGCTGGGCTCGGTGCGCCTGGGCGAGACCGTCCCCGAGCAGTTCGAGCTCGACCTCCAGCTCGAGCGCGAGGCCGTGACCCGCTTCAACGCGGGCATCGCCGCAGCGGTGGCCGCCGGCGACAACGGCACCCGCGACATGCTCGAGAAGATGCTGGTCTCCGAGGAGTCGCACGTCGACTGGCTCGAGACCCAGCTCAACCTCGTCGCCCAGCTGGGCGAGCAGCTCTACCTCAGCCAGCAGATCAGCGACTGACCAGCGACTGAGCCGCCCCTGCCGCGCGGCGTCCCTTGTCGGGGAGCCGCCGCGGGCCGGGAAGGTCGGTACGGGCGGAGCGCCTACTCGTAGAGGCGGCCGGTGCCCCGCTGCTGCTCGCGCAGCAGGTCGCGGATCTCGGCCAGCAGGACGACGTCGTCGGGGAGCTGCTCTTCGGTGACCTCACCCCGGCGCCGGCGCTGGTTCAGGTGGTTCATCGGCTTCACGAAGATGAAGTAAACCGCCGCCGCGATGCTCAGGAACTGGATGATCGAGTTGACGACCAGGCCCCACTCGAAGGTGCTGTCGTTGATGGTGAAGTCGAGGTCGTTGAAGTCACGGCTGCCGAGCATGCCGATGAGCGGCGTGATCAGGCCCTCGACCACCGAGTTCACGACGTCGTTGAAAGCGACACCGATGACCACGGCAACGGCCAGTTCCAAGATGTTCCCTCGGGCGATGAAGTCCCGGAATTCCTTGAGCACGACGTAGCCTCCCCAATCGCTGATGTGGCGGGGCGCGTAGCGTACCTGCGGCCCGGCGGCCCCCCGGCGGAGCCCGGGCTGACCACCCGGCCTGACGGCCGGAGAGGAGATGCCATGCAGATCGCCGTGACGGGCTCGAGCGGGCTCATCGGGAGTGCCCTGTGCACCGCCCTCGGTGACGAGGGCCACGAGGTCCGCCGCCTGGTGCGGTCGCGTCCCGTCCCGGAGCGAGCGGTCTTCTGGGACCCGGCGACCGGTGAGATCGACGCCGCCGGCCTCGAGGGCGTCGACGTCGTGGTCCACCTGGCCGGGGCCGGGGTGGGCGACAAGCGCTGGACCGAGGAGCGCAAGCGCGAGATCCACGACAGCCGGTCCGAGGGCACGAGCCTGCTGGCCACCGCGCTGGCCGGGCTCGACCGCAAGCCCGCGGCGCTGCTGTCGGCCTCGGGCGTGCACTACTACGGCGACCGGGGCGACGAGGTCCTCACCGAGGACAGCTCGCCCGCCACCAGCGGCTTCCTTCCCGGTGTGGTCAAGGACTGGGAAGCGGCCACCGCCCCGGCCAGCGAGGCCGGCATCCGCACCGTCCACTGCCGCAACGGCATCGTCCTCGCCAAGCAGGCCGGGGCGCTGGCCAAGATGCTGCCGCTGTTCCGCTTCGGCCTGGGCGGCCGCTTCGGCTCGGGCAAGCAGTGGATGAGCTGGATCGCCCTCGACGATGTGGTCGAGGCCCTCGTCTTCCTGATGGAGCACGACGAGATCAGCGGGCCGGTCAACATGACCGCCCCCCAGCCGGTCACCAACCGCGAGCTGACCGAGGCGCTGGCCCGGGGCCTGCACCGGCCGGCGCTGCTGCCGGTGCCCAAGTTCGGCCCCGCCCTGCTCATGGGCAAGGAGATGACCGACGCCATGATCTTCGACAGCATCAGGGTCGAGCCGGCCCGGCTCACCGCGGCAGGCTTTCGCTTCCTGCGGCCCGACATCGACACCTGCCTGCGGGCCACACTGGCCGGCTGACGGTCACGCCGGTCCCGGCACGGCCGCTCGACGTCCCGCCCTCCACGAGAAGCCGAGGAAACCCGTGCCCGCAGACAAGCCCGGCGTCGCCGCGTTCGACTTCGACGGCACCCTGGCCCGCAAGGACACCTTCGTGCCCTTCCTCACGAAGGCCTGCGGCCGGCGCCGCCTGGCCGCAGCGGTGGCCGCCTGCGCGGCGCGCAGCCGCAGCCGCGACCGCGACGTCCTCAAGGTCGCGCTGGTGGGGCACCTGTTCCAGGGCTGGGACCGCGCCCGGCTCGACGAGGCCGGCCGGGCCTACGCCGCCACCCTGCCCGCCCTCTTCCGCCCCGAGATGGTCGAGCGGCTGAAATGGCACCAGGACCAGGGCCACGCCGTCGTCCTGGTGTCGGCATCGTTGGCCACCTACCTGCGGCCGATGGCCGACGAGCTGGGCATCGACGACGTGCTGGCGGTCGAGATGGTCGCCGACGAGTCGGGCGTGCTGACCGGCGCCGTGGTGGGCGGGGCCAACACGCGGGGCCCGCTCAAGGCCGCCCGGCTGCGGGCCTGGCTCGACGCCCGCTACGGCATGGGCACCGAGGTCGAGCTGTGGGCCTACGGCGACTCGACCGGCGACGTGGAGCTGCTGGCGGCCGCCGACCACCCGACCTGGGTGGGCAAGCGCGCCGAGACCCGGGTGGGTTAGCTAGCCGCCGGGGCGGGTCGGCGGGACGGTCTGCTCGGGCGTCTCGTCCTCGGCCGGTTCTTCCTCGGCGCCCGGCAGGGTGGCCTGGACGTCGCCGGCAGTCATGGCGATGTCCTGCGTGGTGTCGAAGGTCCCCGACCAGCGGACGGTCCGGCCGTCGAGCTCGGCGTCCTCGGCCTCGACCACGAGCGGGAGGTCGCCGGCCACGGTGATGGCGAGCTCGGCCTGCTCGGGGTTGGCCAGCGGTTGGGGCTGGGCCTTGAACACGTAGAAGCCCAGGCCCGCGGGCAGCTGACCCTGGAGGTCGAGCTCGAGGGTCACGGTGGCGCCCGGCGGGATGTCGACGAACGTCGAGTACACCTTGCGGTTCAGCTCGGTCTCGGCCTGCATGGGCAGGGGCTCGCCGTCGAGGCGGGCGGCGTCGAGCCGGAAGGCGCTGTAGACCGACACGAACGAGCGGTTGGTGCCCCACGGCAGGCCCACGGCGTTGCCGATCACGTAGTCGGGCAGGCCGCCGGCCGGGGCCGTGTTCTGCAGCGTGACGGTGGCCTTGGCCGTGACCTGGCCGCTGGCCGGGTCCCAGCCCACGTCGTAGCTGAGGTGGCGCTGGAGGTAGAGGTCGATCTTGCTGGCGCCGGCGTTGGAGGTGACCACCGACAGGAAGTCGCCGATGGGCGGTGCGAACCGGCCCGACAGGCCGATCGTGTCGAAGTACTCGGCTTCCTGGGCGTCGAAGGTCGTGAACTGGATGTGGCCCCGGTCCACGACCGGGTCGAGGATGTCGATGGCGTCCTTGGGCCGGGGCATGTCGGCACGGATCAGGGCCTCGAAGGTGGTGCGGGCCACCTCCTCGAGCAGGTCGACGCGCTGGCTGGTCTCGGGGTACCGCACGTACTGGTCGAACTGCAGGAACTGGACGGTGTTGGCGGGGGTGAGCGGCTCGGGCAGGCCCTCGACCTCGATGCTGAGGTCGAGCAGCTCCATGAGCCCGGCCAGGCCGGTCGGATCGACGCTCATGACCCCGTCGACGGGCGCGCCGCCCGACTGGGGGTACAGCTCGCCCGCCACCTGGGCGATGGTGGGGAAGTCGGGCGACATCGTGATGTTGCGCCACGTGGCCGCGGGCTCGAACCGGCCGTAGCGGGCCAGGTAGTCGGGCGGTCCACTGATCGTCCGCTGGGGACCGGGGGTGCCGCCCTGCTCGAGCTCGGAGATGCGGCCGAACCGGGGCATCGACAGCTGGCCGTTGTCCACCACCAGCTCGGCGTAGTTGCCGGGGAAGCCGGTGCGGCCGCGCGCCTCGACCGGGGTGGTGAACAGCACCAGATAGCGCCGGGGCGACTCGGCGCCCAGCAGGCTCTCGGCGATGCGGGACGCGCCCAGCGCCGTCTCCACGTCGGGGAGGTTGTCGGTGAGCTGGCTGTCGAGGTCGTCCATCCGGTCGGTGATGGGACCGAGCAGCCACGGTGAGCCGACCTCGGCCACCTGGACCTGGGTCTCCTCCAGCGAGATCGACACCTCGCCCAGGGTCTCGGTGACGTTGGCCACCACCTTGGGGTCGAGGCGGCCGTCGTTGAAGCGGAGGGCGTCGACGTCGGCCGACGTGGCCGCCTCCGACAGCACCCGGGCCGCCTCGCCGGTCTCGAACGACATCTTCTCGACGGCGTCGAGGTTGGGCCCGATCACGGGCAGGGCCCGGGCCGGCCAGGCGAACCAGCTGGTCAGGGTCTCGCTGACCCCGCCCAGCATCTGGGAGGCCTCGCCCATGCGGATGGCGGCCTCGTCGTCGTCGGCGTCCTGGGCGGCGGTGATGCCCTCGTCGATGCGCTTGGCTCCCTTGAGCAGGTCCTCGGCCACCAACACGCCGGCCAGCGCGGCGCCGGCCGAGATCAGCATCAGCACGCCGCCGACGATCCAGCCCACGCGCTGGGTCCGCTGGCGGGCCCGGCGGCCGGTCCTCCGGTAGCCCGACACCACGATCGGCAGCACGGCGGCCGTCGTGAGGAGGGCGGTCGAGCCGTGGAAGAGGAAGGGCCCGGCCCGGAACGCAGCGGCCAGGCCCAGCCCCACGACGACGGCGGCCCGGGCCCGGGTGCGGCTGTCGGTCCGGACCGACCAGATGCCGACGCCGATGGCCAGCGCGGCCAGGGCGACACCGATGCCGGTGCTCGCCAGCGCACCGCCGACGAAGGCCGGCAGGAACCAGGTCCAGCGGCGGGACGTGCCGGCGAAGTAGGTCACCGCCGCGGCCATGCCGGCCAGGTAGAGCTTGTCGACGAAAGCCAGCCCGGTGGGCGCGGCGCCGCTGGCTACGACGGCGAGCAACGCCGATCCGGCGACGGCCAGAGAGAAGTTCGTCGAGCGCGAGCTCTTCGGCCGGAGCGCGTTGATGCGCTCGAGAACCGCTACTGCCACGACGTCACCCCCGCCGATGGCCTGGAGCCCAGCGACCCAGCCATGAGTCGGTGGACCTTAGTGTCCCGACCGCCGACATCCCATCGGACCGTCCGCCACCCGTACGGTCAGTAGGCGCCCGACCCCCGCACCACGGCGGCGAAGGTCCGGCACACGATGGCGACGTCCATGATCGGCGACCAGTGGTCGACGTAGAACAGGTCGAGGCGCACGGCTTCGTCCCACTGGAGATCCGACCGGCCGCTCACCTGCCACAGGCCGGTCATCCCCGGCTTCACCAGCAGGCGCCGGCTCACGTGGTGCTCGTACTGCTCGACCTCGGCGGGCAGCGGCGGCCGGGGCCCGACCATCGACATCTCACCCCGCAGCACGTTCCACAGCTGGGGCACCTCGTCGATCGACCAGCGCCGCAGGATCCGGCCCACCCGGGTGATGCGGGGGTCGGAGCGCATCTTGAACAGCACCCCGTCGGCCTCGTTCTCGTCGGTGAGGTCGGCCTGCAGCGACTCGGCCCCCACCACCATGGTGCGGAACTTGATGATGTCGAAGCGGCGCCCGCCGTGGCCCACCCGGCGCTGGCGGAAGAAGATCGGCCCCTGCGTGTCGAGGCGGATGGCGACGGCGATGGCGGCGAACACCGGCGCCAGCAGCAGCAGACCCACCGCGGCGCTCAGCCGGTCCATCGCCTCCTTCAACACCCGCTGCGGTCCGGCGAAGGTGGGCTCCTCGACATGGAGCAGCGGGACGCCGCCCACGTCGCGCACCACCGTCCGGGGACCGGCCACGTCGGTGATCGCCGGCGCCACCAGCAGCTGGACCCCCGGCGCCTCGAGCGCCTCGGCCAGCTCGCGCATCTCGGCCGGCGCCGACTCGCCGGTGATCGCCACCGAGTCGGCCTGGCACGCCGCCAGCGCCGCCTTCACGTCACAGCTGTGCCCGACCACCGGCACCAGCTCGCCGGCGATCTTCAGCTCGGCCTGGTCGGTGTCGACGCACACCCCCACCACCCGGAAGCCCGACCACGACGAGCGGGCCAGGTGCTCGCCCACGTCGATCACGGTCCGCTCGGAGCCCACCAGCAGCGTGCGGTGGACGTACCGGCCCCGGGCCCGTTGGTGGTAGAGCCAGCGGCGCACCCCCCAGCGGGCGGTCAGCGTGAGCACCACGGCCACCGGGATCATCACGCCCACCCAGCCCCGGGCGAACACCAGCCGGAAGACGAAGTGCAGCACCGCCACCACGGCCAGGAAGTGAACGCCGCCGTTGAGCACCCGGCGGTACTCCTCGGTGCCGACGCCGAGGACCCGGCGGTTGTAGGCCCCGGCCACGGCCAGGACGCCCAGCCACGTGGGCACGCTGGCCAGGGCGATGAGGACGTAGGGGATCTCGGCGCCCGGCAGCGACGCCCCGACCGACAGGCCGAACCGCAGCAGGTGGGCCACCCCCGACGCCACCGACACGGCGATGACGTCGGCCACCACGTAGGTCAGCGGCGGGGGGATCGCCACCGCGTCGGCGCCCCGCCCGCGGCCGTCCGCCGGCGATGTGGACGGAGCCGGCGCCTCCGCAGGCGCGTCAGGGCTCCGTCGTCGTGTGGCAGCCACCCCCAGGCTTGGCATGGACACTGTGGGACGAGAATAGAGGGCGCACGCTCGGCGCGCCCTCTAGCTCGTCCTCACGGAACGTTACAGTTACCCAACGGTCACTTGGGAGGTCACTTGGGCTGCATGCGCACGCCGCCGTCCACCCGGATGACCTCGGCGTTCATGTAGCTGTTGGCCAGCAGCTCGACGGCCATCGAGGCGAACTCGTCGGCGGTGCCCAGGCGCTTGGGGAACAGCACGTCGCGCTTGAGGCGCTCCTTGAAGTCCTCGCTGGCCGCGCCCTCGCCGTAGATCGGGGTGTCGATGAGGCCGGGGGCGATGCAGTTGACCCGCACGCCGACCGCGGCGAGGTCACGGGCGACCGGCAGGGTCATGCCCACCACACCGCCCTTCGAGGCCGAGTAGCTGGCCTGGCCGATCTGGCCGTCGAAGGCGGCCACCGAGGCCACGGTCACGATGGCGCCCCGCTCGTTGTCGGCGAACGGCTCGTTCTGCGACATGGCGGTGGCGGCCAGGCGGATGCAGTTGAAGGTGCCGACCAGGTTGATGGCCACGACCTTCTCGAAGATGTTCAGGTCGTGCGCCGACTCGTACTGGCCGTCGCGGCCGATGGTGCGGGTGGCCCAACCGATGCCGGCCGCGGTGACCAGGGCGCGGAGCGAGCCGAGCTCCTTGGCGGCCTCGACGGCGGCGATGATCTGGTCGGTGTCGGTGACGTCGGTCGCCACGAACACCCCGCCCAGCTCCTTGGCCAGCAGATCACCCTTCTCCTGCTGGCGGTCGAGGTCGGCGAGCACGACCTTGGCACCACGCCCGGCCAGGGCCCGGGCGGTCGCGGCACCGAGGCCCGACGCCCCGCCGGTCACGATGGCAGAGACTCCGTTGAGGTCCATGCGCGGACTCTATTGACTCGGCGGTCAAGCGGGCGAAACCCGAGCGAGCAGGTCCAGGCCCCGCCGCAGGAAGGCCACGGCGGCGGCGTGCGCCTCGCTCGGTGGCAGGCCCACCACGTCCTCGGCCCGCAGCACGGCGCCGAACGGAGCGTTCCAGTAGTCGGTGTCGCCGGGCCGATCTCCGGTCCACGGACCGACGTAGAGGTAGGGCAGCGGCTCGACGCCGTCCCCCGGCGAAGCGCCCACGTTGGCCTGGACATCCCCCTCGCCGTCGCCGGCGCCGGTCAGCGTGACGGCGCCGCCCAGGTCGAAGTGCTCGGGCCAGATCTGGCGGGTGGTCGAGGCCGTGACCCACGGTGTCGTGGCCACGACCTCGTCGATGGAGCTCGACCCGAACGCGAACCACTGGGCGATGGCCTGGGCCGCCTCGTCGTCGATGCCGAGAGGCTTGTCGGGGTCGCCGACCGGCGGGGTGTCGCTGCCCACCGAGAACGCGTCGGCGCTGTCGCCGGTCAGCTCGACGTCGGCCAGCGCCGCAGCCTCACCGAGGGTGGACAGCTCGGCGGTGCGGGTGTCGGCCCCGGACTCGACGATGAGGTGGCGGCCGCAGGTGCGGACCACCTCGAGGCCCTCGCCCCCACCGTCACCCT
>WUUC01101293.1_pt1 | contig 13236 bp, 11 predicted proteins | sample 6278441 | NCBI WGS metagenome assembly WUUC01 (sample SAMN13675441, study PRJNA597444) | soil metagenome | isolation source: soil | place: USA: Washington | collected 2017-10 | reverse complement strand
AGTTTAAAGTTAATAAATCGAGTTATATTAACTCTAACCTTGCTGGCCGAAGATTGGGGGAGCCTACATAACGACCACCCACCCAACACAGCTTCAATGATGGAATGTGAGGGGTCATATTCCAGCTTTATTACTGCTGGTCGGAGAAATATATTGCTCTGGTAGGTTTCCCCGTGTAATGAACAACAAGAGTGCAAATATTTACAGGTAAAAAGTTCTGTTACGAACTGGCCGGCCCTGCGGTTGTTTCGACCGGCAGCACGGATATGTGTATGCAAGGCAGGGACTGAAATTGTGGAAAGGCAATACAATTTGTAAATGGTTGTCTATGGACATCGAAAACCTTGGAAATAGTTTACACCTGTTCAATTTAGCTTGCGGCGATTAATCACATTTCCCTTCGGTAATCAAACCAAAGCATCGGTACCGGTATTTTGTAAAACAGGCTTATCCTTTTCCCACTCTCCGTATGCTTTGTTCAAAGCGCCGAAAAAGGTTTCGCTTGCCTGTGCGCCAGATACGGCATGACGGTCATTTAATAAAAAATAGGGGACGCCTCTTACCCCTATCTGCCGTGCTTCATAAATATCCTGTTCTACCTTATCAGCATATTCATTACTGGCCAATACTTTTTTTATAGTCACCTGGTCGAGGCCGATCGCTGTTCCTATCTCAATTAAGGTGGTATGATCTGCCACATTTTTCCCTTCTGTAAAATAGGCTTTGAATAAACGTTCTTCCATTTCATCGCCTTTGCCATGGTCTTTGGCAAATTGTATCAATCGATGGGCATCAAATGAATTAGCGACAACAGCTTTGTCAAAATCATAATCCAGGCCCACTTCTTTGGCCATAGTGGTCACATGGGCGTTCATCTGTTTAGCATAATCAATTGTCCATCCCTTTACATCCGCCAGGTATTGATTGATGTTTTTGTCCGGCTCTGTTTTCATTGCCGGGTTTAATTGAAAGCTTTTCCAAACCACTTCTATATTATCCTTATACGGAAATTGCTGCAAAGCATCTTCAAAGCGACGTTTGCCTATATAACAAAACGGGCACATTATATCTGACCAGATCTCTACTTTCATACTATTTTCTTTAGTAATTATATAACAGACTTAGCGCGGAAAGGTTGAATAAGAGATATCTGGCTGTTATACTGGAAACCATTGACTCCAAATCCTTGTTTTCTTTTCTACAGTTAAGTTATAAGTTTGCCGCCCGGATTTAAGTCTTTATTATTCTGATGAAAACGATTAAAGAACCACCTAAACTGGCGTTTTTATTATCCCCGCACAAATTGCTGGAAACGCATATCGTTTTGCAAACATTACGCATTGTAAAAAGCAATGCTTCCTTAAATTATGAAGTGGGTGACGTCAATTTGAGCGAATTAAAATCGATGTTTCCCGGGTTAGAAAGGCAGGTGCATTTAATTTTCAAAGAATTTGGCAGAGATGAAATAGACGCCGCAAAAAGAGAGATCAAACAACGGCATACAAAACAAAAGGCAGGAATTGCTTATCCACCTTACTTGCGCAACGCTATCCTGCGGCATTATCACACGTTGCTGGAAAGTATAAAACCATTTGCGCCGTTGGTAAAATGGTATCATACCAAAAAAATAAAAGGGAACAAGCATTTTTCAACTGCTCCCTGCAGGTTTAGTGAATACAGGCCGCAATTGAAGTTTGAAGTAGTGAAAGAAGGAGAGCGGCTGCAACTTATTGTCCATATCGTTATTAATGGCACCTCGTACAAAAGCAATGATTTTGCCCGGCAGCATTTTCTGCTTGAAAGTAATAATGAGTATTTTATTCTTGCTTACCGCGACTACCAGGTATTGGAATGGCTGAAGGAACAAAAGCCGGAACGATATGCGCTGCAGCCAACTGAACTGGCGCATCATATATTGGCGGAGCTTGAGAAGAATTATACCGTCAACCGCAACAATTTATTTGGCCGGCAGGAAATAGATACTGTTCCTATCAACAGGGTGCTGCTGAGCGAATTGAATAATACTTTCCTGATGCTGACGCCGCAGTGGTTGTATGAGGGATATACCATAGAAGGCCCCTGGAAAGAAACGGCGGCCTTTGTACAAAATGGTGAAGCGTTTGTAATAAAAAGAAATAAGCAACGGGAGGACCAATTCGTTCAATTGCTGGAATCATTGCATCCCAATTTTTCCAAACAACGTAATGGCTATTATTATCTCTCGTTTGCTGATGCACAAAAAAAACAATGGTTCTTAAAAGCCTATCACCAGCTATTGGTTTCCGATATAGAATTACTCGGAATGGATATGTTGAAACATTTCCGTTATTCTTCTTACACTGCCGGAACAGAAGTAAAGCAGCTTCGCCAGGATGAAATAAGTATGACCCTGTTAATGAAGGTGAAGTTTGGAAACGAAGAGATATTACTGCAAGAGCTGCAAAAAATGTTACTGGCAGGCCAGCGTGCCGTGTTATTAAAAGATGGCAGCATGGGTGTACTCGGCGAACAATGGCTGCGGCAGTATGCTACTATCATCAAACATGGTAAGGTTAATAAAAATGAAATAACGGTGGCGCGGTGGCTTGCCATTAATGAAAGGCAAACTGCAACCGGGGCCAATGTATTAAATGGTGTAATAAAAAACGACTGGTGGCAACGCTGGAAGCAATGGCAGGAAGGCAGGGAGCAGGTTTATACTATTCCCTCATCTGTAAATGTGACGCTGCGGCCTTACCAGCAAAAAGGATATGAATGGATGATGCTACTGGCTGAAGCAGGGGCCGGTGGTTGCCTGGCTGATGATATGGGTTTGGGAAAAACAATACAAGCGATTTGTTTTCTTGCCAACCAATCAGAAAAACATCCCGGTGTAAAACATATTATTGTATGTCCTTCTTCACTTATTTATAACTGGCAACAGGAGCTGGAGAAATTCGCACCGTCGCTTTCATCCGTTGTATATCATGGTAACCAGCGAAAAATTGACCAACTACAACAGGAAGACGTGCAGGTCATTATTACTACCTATGGCACGTTGAGAGCTGATACCGAAAGCCTGCTTTCGCAATCTTACGGTGTAGCCATTATTGATGAAAGCCATAATATTAAAAACCCTTCTGCGCAAATAACCAAAGCAGTTAGTTCGATACAGGCAACCACCTGCATGGCGCTTAGCGGTACACCGGTTGTTAATAATACATTTGATCTGTATTCGCAATTAAATGTAGTGCTGCCTGGTATGTTTGGCAGCCGTGAGTTTTTTAAAAGAGAATATGCCGATGCCATTGACCGGTTTGGTGATGAAGAAAAGATACAAGCCCTGCAAAAATTAACAGCGCCGTTTATTTTACGTCGTACAAAGGAACAGGTAGCCGCGGACCTGCCGGAAAAAACTGAAATTATTCTTTGGTGCGATATGCCTGCGCCGCAACGCGAGTTGTATGAAAATATAAAAGAGCAAATCCGGGGTAGTCTTTTCCTGGATATAAAAATGCAGGGCTTTGCTAAAAGTAAACTGGCAGTGATTCAAGGTATTTTGAAGTTGCGGCAGATATGTAATTCGCCATTGCTATTGCCACAGGATGAGCGTACATGTAATGATTCCGTAAAAACAGAAGTGTTAATAGAGGAGTTAAAAAACATTCTACCAAACCATAAAGCGTTGGTATTTTCCCAATTCAGTACGATGCTCGATCTGCTGGCGGCAGATTGTAACAAACAGGGCATTGCCTATTTTCATTTTGATGGGCAAACGCCGGCAGCCAAACGAACGGAAATGGTAAATGCCTTTCAGCAGGAAGATAACAACGTGCATTTGTTTCTGATAAGTCTTAAAGCCGGCAATGCAGGACTTACTCTTACAGCGGCCGATTATGTTTTTCTTTTTGATCCCTGGTGGAATACGGCTGTACAGCAGCAAGCCATTGATCGTACGCATCGCATCGGGCAAACTAAAAATGTATTTGCCTACAAAATGATCTGCAAGGATACGATCGAAGAAAAGATCATCCGGCTGCAGCAAAAGAAAAAACAACTGGCGGAAGATTTGATTTCTGCTGACGAAGGTTTTGTAAAGGCGTTGAGCGAAGAAGATATTGCTTATTTGTTTGAATAATCTGTCTGACGTACCCTTTTAACACATTTGATTTCTTAATAATCCCGGTTCATTAAGTTTTGACCGTACTTTTTTTTAATCTTTTGCCCAAGATCACCCTCAATATAACCTGTCATTTTTTGATAAATTCCCCTACCTTTGCGCCCTAAAAATTGGCGGGCTTTGCCTGCTGTGAAAAGCTGAATAGCGAACAGAAACCTGAACGGAGCGTCGCAACAGAGCTCAATCAGGGTACTAAAGCTGGTAAAAAAAATACATAACAATCAATAAAAAATGGCAGACTTAAAATTTCAAAGGAACTTTGGTATTGCGGCACACATTGATGCCGGCAAAACCACAACTACGGAGCGTATCCTGCGCTATACCGGTATGATTCACCGGATAGGTGAGGTACATGACGGTGCGGCTACCACCGACTGGATGGAGCAGGAAAAGGAAAGAGGTATTACTATTACTTCGGCTGCCGTAAGCTGCCAGTGGAATTTTCCTACTAACAAGGGAAAGGAATTCGCTGATACTAAAAAATATTCGTTCAATATCATTGATACGCCGGGCCACGTTGACTTTACGGTAGAAGTAGAGCGTTCTATGCGGGTGCTGGATGGTTTGATCGCTTTGTTCTCCGCTGTTGACGGCGTAGAGCCCCAGTCTGAAACCGTATGGCGCCAGGCTAACCGCTATGGTGTACCACGTATTGGTTTCGTAAACAAAATGGACCGTTCGGGTGCTGACTTCTTAAACGTAGTTAAGCAGGTAAAAGAAATGCTGGGTTCAAAAGCTGTTCCCCTTCAGTTGCCAATTGGTGCGGAAGATGATTTCAAAGGCGTGGTAGATCTTATCAAAATGAAAGGGATCATCTGGCACATGGAAACAGAAGGTATGACCTTTGACGAGATCGAGATCCCTGCCGATATGCTGGAAGAAGCACAGGAGTGGAGAGCCAACCTGGTAGAAGCCGTTGCTGAATACGATGATAAACTGATGGAAAAATTCTTTGATAATCCCGACACGATCAGCGAAGACGAGATCCATGAAGCTATCCGTAAAGCGACCGTTGACCTGAGCATTGTACCCATGATGTGCGGTTCTTCTTTTAAAAATAAAGGCGTACAAACTGCATTGGATGCGGTTTGCCGCTACCTGCCTTCACCTATCGATATTCCTGATACAGTAGGAACAAATCCTGATACCGGTGAACAGGAAACCCGTAAAGCAGATCCCAAAGCGCCTTTCGCAGCTTTGGCGTTCAAGATCATGACCGATCCGTTTGTGGGTCGTCTTGCATTCTTCCGGTGTTATTCCGGTCACCTTGATGCCGGTTCTTATGTATTAAATGTAAGAAGTGGTAAAAAAGAGCGGATCAGTCGGATCATGAAGATGTTTGCCAATAAGCAAAACCCGATTGATTTTATCGAAGCAGGTGATATTGGTGCTGCCGTTGGTTTCAAAGAAATTAAGACCGGTGATACGCTTTGTCACGAAGATTTCCCGATCGCTTTGGAAAATATGTTCATTCCAGAGCCGGTTATCGCAATAGCGGTAGAGCCAAAGACACAGGTTGACGTAGATAAAATGGGTATGGCGATTTCTAAACTGGTAGAGGAAGATCCTACGCTGCGTGTAAATACAGATGAAGATAGTGGTCAAACCATTCTTCGCGGTATGGGGGAACTTCACCTCGAGATCATTATTGACCGTATGCGCCGTGAGTTTAAAGTAGAGGTAAACCAGGGTGCGCCGCAGGTAGCTTATAAAGAAGCATTTGGTACTACTGTCGAGCATCGCGAAACGCTGAAAAAGCAAACGGGTGGTCGAGGTAAATTTGCCGATATCCAATTTAGCCTGGGTCCTGTAGATGTAGAATGGAAAGCTGAAAACCCGGATAAGCGTTACCAGTTTGTGAACGGATTATTTGGTGGATCTATTCCGAAAGAATTTGTTCCTGCCATATCAAAAGGGTTTGAGCAATCAATGACAACCGGTGTATTGGCCAGCTATCCTGTTGACAATATGAAGATCCGCGTATTTGACGGTAGCTTCCACGCGGTTGACTCCGATGCGATGTCTTTCGAGCTCTGCGCCAAACAAGGTTTCCGTGAAGCAGCAAGGAAAGCAAAACCAGTATTGCTGGAGCCGATTATGAAAGTAGAAGTGATCACACCTGCTCAATACATGGGTGATGTAACGGGTGACCTTAACCGTCGCCGTGGTATGATGGAAGGTATGGATACAAGAGCGGGTGCGGAAGTTATTAAAGCGAAAGTACCCTTGAGCGAAATGTTTGGTTATGTGACCCAGCTTCGATCGTTGAGTTCTGGCCGCGCATCTTCCACGATGGAGTTCTCTCACTATTCGCCTGCACCGACCAATATCGCCGAGGAAGTGATAGCGAAGGTGAAGGGAAAGGTGACTGCATAAGAACAACGGAAACTAATAAATATAAAGAAACCCGCTCATGTAGCGGGTTCTTATTTTACGACGTAAAATACTTAACCCGAATCAAGTAAAACTGCGAAGCGTGGCATTTTATTTGCTAAGTCTAGCCCCGGAACTCACTCCGTTTTTAAGATTCTAACAAGGCTGTTACAGCCATTTTATGAAAAGCAAATTAAAAGGTTAAGGACTCATTCCTGGGTCCTTTTTCTTATAGCACAGGCCCAATATGGCGCAATAAATTTTCTGCCGCAACACTTCATTCTCGTCAACGTTATTGTTCTTAATTGTTTCTTCCGTCAATTCTGTAGTATTGTAAGTAAACAATGCCCTGATGTTAAAAAGAATATGGATACCCGCGTTATTATTTGTTTTATCCAACAGCTTGTGTGCCCAGGACAAGACATTGGTGAAGGGGCAGAAGATCACGAAATCAATGAAGATCAAAAAGGCTGTCTACCGGATGGATGCACCTGCAAATGCTGGAGGAGCGTCAATAACGATAGAAGGAGACAATATCACGATCGATTTTAGCAATGCAGAGCTCAAAGGAAGCAATAAAGTAAGCCAGCCGGATGAATTTGCGGGCGTTGGGATATTAATCCGCAACAGTAAAAATGTAACCATCAAAAACCTGAAAGCAAGAGGGTATAAAATAGCATTACTCGCAAAAAACGTTAAAAAGCTGGTATTGGAAAATTGCGATCTCAGTTATAATTATCGCCAGCATCTCAACAGTACACAGGAAAAAGAAGACATTTCCGACTGGATGAGTTATCACCAAAACGAAAAAGATGAATGGTTGCGATATGGAGCTGCCATCTATTTGCGAAACTGCGATTCGGTAGCCATTAAAAATTGCAAGGTCACCGGTGGGCAGAATGCATTAATGATGACGGAATGCAGTGATGGCATGATCTATAACAATGACTTTTCCTTCAACTCAGGTATTGGCATCGGGATGTATCGCAGCAGCGGAAACAGACTACTATATAACCGGGTAATCTTTAACGTCCGTGGTTATAGCCATGGCGTTTATAACAGGGGGCAGGATAGCGCTGGCATGCTGGTTTACGAGCAAAGCAGTAACAACCTATTTTATAAAAACAATGTCACACATGGAGGAGATGGGCTTTTTCTTTGGGCTGGACAGACTACGATGGACAGTGGAAAAGGGGGTTGCAATGACAATGTCATCATGAAAAATGATTTTTCCTATGCGCCAACCAATGGTATAGAAGTTACTTTCAGCCGGAACATTATTTACGACAACCGCATTTTTGAATGCGACCACGGTATCTGGGGCGGTTATAGTTATGAGTCAACTATCAGCAATAACAATTTCCGTAATAACCGGGTTGCCATTGCCATCGAACATGGCCAGGATAACAGGATCGCTTTTAATCTTTTTTCAAAAGATAAAGAAGCCATTAAGCTTTGGGCCCGCAAAGAACAACCTGCCGATTGGGGCTATGCAAAGGCTAAAGACACCAGGAGCCGGGATTATGCTATCGTTGCCAACAGCTTTAATAACAACCCGACTGTTTTCAATGTTAGCCGCACTGAAAATCTGAAAGTAACCAGCAATACGATTTCGGGTAGCGAGTTGGTATATAAAACGGATTCAACGGTTACCGGCCTCGATACGACTATTAATCATGAATTGGTAGAAAAATTATCCAAAGAACCCTCCATATCAATTCCGGAAATTGCCAAACCCAACGACCCTTTCAAAGGAAGTGGTTTTTTAGCCGGGAGAAAAAATATATTAGTTACGAAGTGGGGACCTTATGATTTCAAGTCGCCCATAATTTGGAATACCAATCCAACTGATACGACCGGCGTTATGAAATTCGATTTGTTGGGCCCAAAAGGTAAATGGGTGATCAGGAATTATAAGGGCATCAAAAATCTGTCGGTCATGAATGGTGTATTTCCCGCCTCGATCACCGCGGAGCTGACAACAGGAGAAAGAACCGACATTTTTATTGAGTTGGAATACAAAGGAGCAGCAATAACGACTCCTTTCGGGCTGCCGATTGCTGCGGGAAAGCCGTTCAAATTTTACTTTAAGAAGTTTTTTCAGCCCATAGATTGGGAAGTACGTTGGTTTTCGATGGATACAACCTACTATAATCCTGTGACCACCGGCCAGCTTTTTTCGCCCAACGTAAGAATGGCCCCTGTTAAAACCGAGAAGGTGAATAAATTGGATTATGCGTGGTGGGGTGGAATAAAAGTGGGAGACAACCAATACAAGCAATTTATAACGATGGCTGAGGCCTCTGCTTTTGTTCCGAAAGGTAAATATGAACTATCCATAACCTGGGATGATGCGGTAAGGATCTATATAGACGAAAAGCTAGTTGTTAATGAATGGAATCCGGCAAAATACAAATTCGATGAATCGCCGAACCGAAAGATTATTGTCAATCTTGATGGAAATCACCGGTTTAGAGTAGAGCACCTCGAGTTAGGAGGCTTTGCTACACTGAGTTTAAAAATGAAGCCGATAAGGTGATTGTGGCCTTTGTGAAATAAGTTTATATGGACCCAAAAAATATTCCTCAACTATTTGGCGAATAAGGTCGTCCCCCCTACCTTTGCACTCCCAAAAGAAAATTGGGTTTTACACAATGTCTCAGCGTATCAGAATCAAATTACAGTCTTACGATCACAACCTGGTGGATAAATCCGCAGAAAAGATCGTAAAAACTGTTCGCAGCACAGGTGCTGTAGTAACAGGTCCCATTCCGTTGCCTACACGTACAAAGATCTTTACCGTGTTGCGTTCCCCGCACGTTAACAAGAAGAGCCGTGAGCAATTCCAGTTAGCTACGCACAAGCGTTTGCTGGATATCTACACTTCTTCAAGCCGCACGGTAGATGCATTGAGTAAGCTTGATCTGCCAAGTGGTGTAGAAGTTGAGATAAAAGCATAAAAACCCAAAACCCCTAAAGGGGCTTCGGAACAGTTCTTATAAATTGAAAAATTTTTCATCTCTCAATCTTTCTGAATTTTTTGAAAGAGAAAAGAGCTCTGATATTAATTCTCTCAATCCTTTTAGTGGTTGGGGGTTTACATAAAACAAACCGTTCAGGGTTTGTTTACTGCCGGTACTTCCCCATAAAGGAAAAGGTCGGTGGCAAACGGGGATTGAATCCGCCATCGGCGGATGTCCCAATAATCCTGTAGGTACAAATTGTACAAGAATGAAAGGTATTATTGGTAAAAAGATTGGGATGACCAGCATCTTCGATCCCTCGGGCAAACAAACAGCCTGTACGATCATTGAAGCAGGTCCCTGCGTAGTTACACAGGTTAAAACGGTTGAGACCGATGGTTATAATGCCCTTCAGGTTTCCTTCGGCGATAAAAAAGAAAGCCGTGTAACAAAATCGGAAAAAAATCACTTCGCAAAAGCCAGCACTCCGGCAAAGAAATTCTCAAAAGAATTCCGCGATTCCTCTCTTGAAAAAAATATCGGTGACACCATTACAGTTGACATTTTCGCTGAAGGCGATAAAGTTGAGGTAATAGGCACAACTAAAGGAAAAGGTTTCCAGGGGGTTGTAAAACGTCACGGTTTCCATGGTGTAGGTCAACAATCTCACGGCCAGCACGACCGTCAAAGAGCTCCGGGTTCACTGGGTAACTCCTCTGATGCTGCCCGTGTAATGAAAGGAATGAAGATGGCGGGACGCATGGGGACTGATCGTGTAAAACTGAAAGGTCTTAAAGTGGTAAAGGTATTCGCCGAGCAGAATTACATCCTGGTTAGCGGTTCAGTGCCGGGTCATAACGGATCAATTGTTTTAATCCAGAAATAAAATAATGGCAGAGACAGGACATGCCCTGTCTGTACTGTACCAATAAAAAGAAAGAAATGCAGATAGAAGTATTAGATATAAAAGGAGCGAAGACCGGCAGATCGGTAGAGCTGCCCGAAGACATCTTCGGTATTGAACCTAACAGCCATGTAGTATACCTGGCCGTAAAACAATACCTCGCAGCCCAGCGCCAGGGTACACATAAAGTGAAAACCCGTGCTGAAGTGCAAGGTGCAAGCCGCAAACTTCACCGTCAAAAAGGCACCGGTGGAAGCCGTAAGGGTAATATTCGTAATCCTTTATACAAAGGTGGTGGTACTATTTTCGGTCCAAAGCCACATAGCTACGATATCAAATTAAATCGCAAGGTGAAGGATTTGGCTAAAATATCAGCTCTTGCTGCCAAAGCAAAAGAAAACGCAATTATCGTAGTGGAAGATATCAGCCTGGATACACCTAAAACAAAAACGTTTATGGATATCCTTGGAAAACTGAAAGTTGCTGACAAAAAAGCGATGTTCATAATTCCGGAATATAACGAAGGGCTTCAATTGTCAATTCGCAATGTTCCTTCGGTTTTGGGAGTATTGCTGAGCGATATCAACACCTATGACATTGTAAATTCCGAAGTGCTGGTATTAACGGAGAGTGCCGCGAAGATTTTTTCAGATGAAGAAGAAAAAGAAGTAGCGTAAACCCGATCCTTTTAAAGGGTAAGGGAATAGTTCTTAATAAAATTGAAGAAGATTTGGTGGTGGAGAAATTCATTTTCAAATTTTCAAATTCACAAATTTTCAAATTAGAGAAAGATGAAACTTTCTGAAGTATTAGTAAAACCCATTTTGACAGAAAAAGCAAATGCACAGCAGGAAAAACTGCGCCGCTATGCTTTCAAAGTGGCCAGGAAAGCAAATAAACTCGAGATCAAAAAAGCAGTAGAAAGCTTTTATGGTGTTAGTGTTACCGATGTAAACACATCCGTTTCTCCTGGTAAAAATAAAAGCCGCTTTACAAAAGCCGGAGTAATATCAGGTCGCAAGCCTGGTTACAAAAAAGCTTATGTGACAGTAGCAGAGGGTGAAACAATAGACCTGTATTCAAACATCTAAGTCCCCATCCTCTAGAGAGGTGTGAGGCAGGCTGGAAGTAAAAGAATGGTAGTTCAACTACCGCAAAAGTTGATAACCGATTTATAAAAATGTTCCAAATCCCGCTTTAGGGGATAGGGGCAAAAGAAATTAAAAAATGGCATTAAGAAAATTTAAACCAATTACAGCCGGTACCCGTTGGAGAATTGGTAACGCATACGCTGAAGTAACTACGAATGTACCTGAAAAGACGTTGGTGGAAGCCAAGCCAAGAACCGGCGGCCGTAATTCATCTGGTCACTTATCAATGCGCTACAGGGGTGGTGGTCACAAGAAGAAATACCGTGTAATTGATTTCAAACGTAATAAGACAGGTGCTGCCACGGTAGTCTCTATCGAATATGATCCGAACCGTACAGCTTTCATCGCCTTATTGAATTATGCGGATAATGAAAAACGTTACATCATTGCTCCGCAAGGTTTGCAAGTAGGAGCAACGGTTGAAAGCGGAGATGCAGTAGCCCCGGAAGTTGGTAATGCGTTGCAGATGAAAAATATGCCATTAGGTACTAATGTGCACAACATTGAAATGCAGCCTGGCCAGGGTGGTAAGTTAGCCCGCAGCGCAGGTTCTTCAGCTCAGCTGACCAACAAGGAAGAAAAATACGCAGTATTAAAAATGCCTTCTGGTGAGTTGAGAAAAGTATTGATCAATTGCTACGCAACGGTAGGTGTAGTAAGCAATAGCGATCATAGCTTACAGAGCATGGGTAAAGCTGGTCGTAACAGGTGGAAAGGTATAAAACCAAGAACCCGTGGTGTAGCGATGAACCCGGTAGATCACCCGATGGGTGGTGGTGAAGGTAAAGCGTCAGGTGGTCAGCCACGTTCCAGGAATGGTCAGTATTCAAGAGGATTGAAAACAAGAACAAAAGGAAAAGGAAGTGACAAACTGATCATTCAACGTAAGAACGGAAACAAACTGGCTAAATAAAAAATAGCAACTACAGATTCCGGTTGTGGATGAATAAGGAAAACGGAATTTGGATTTATAAAATTTGGAATTTATAAACTATGGCACGTTCGATCAAAAAAGGACCTTATGTAGCGTCTCACCTGGAAGCAAAGGTGGTAGCTATCAATGAGGGAAAAAATAAAAAGGGTGTTATCAAAACATGGAGCCGCCGTTCCACTATTACACCTGAATTTGTAGGGCACACTTTTGCTGTGCATAATGGCCACAAATTCATTCCGGTGTACGTAACGGAGTTCATGGTTGGACATAAGCTGGGAGAGTTCGCTCCAACCCGCCAGTTCAAAGGACACTCAAGTAAGAAAGACTAGTAGGTAATAAAGAAATTTATAAAAATGGAAGCAGTAGCAAAACTGAGAAATTATCCCACATCGCCCCGTAAAATGCGTTTGTTGGCTGATCTGATCCGCGGTCAGAAAGTAGAAAAAGTATTGGCTGAACTGGAGCACAGTCCGAAGCATCCTGCAGTTCCCCTGCGAAAACTAGTGTTGAGTGCTATCAACAACTGGAAGCAGAAGAATGAAGGGGGCGATGAGAGCCAGCTGGTAATTAAAACCATTTTTGTAGATGGTGCCAGGACATTGAAACGTATGCGCCCGGCTCCGCAAGGTCGTGGGTACCGTGTACGCAAACGCAGCAACCACGTAACAGTGATCGTTGACGAAAAAGAAAATAAAAACTAAACGAATTAATAAACCAATAACATGGGTCAAAAAGCAAATCCGATTGGTAAC
>WUUC01045490.1_pt1 | contig 13237 bp, 8 predicted proteins | sample 6278441 | NCBI WGS metagenome assembly WUUC01 (sample SAMN13675441, study PRJNA597444) | soil metagenome | isolation source: soil | place: USA: Washington | collected 2017-10 | reverse complement strand
ACACAATGGGCCTCAGCAAGACGTGCAATATAGCTTGTCAGGCTCTCTACTTCGACTGTCCCTATGCCGATTGGCTCTAGCCTAAACAGCCGACTGCGAGCTGGCAAAGGAGGCGACTCTATATCCCAATGTGGATAGGTTTGATAAGTAGAATTAGCGAGAGTCGAAGTGTTCATAATTCACGCGACCTTCATTCCGATCTTATCTCTTACGGGATTGCGAGTGCCAACACGACGCTTGCGTTGTGTTGGACTAATGTTGAGACTCGTTTCAATATTGCTTGATGAATCATCTGGCTCCTTATTCACTGTATCTATTCCCAAGCCCAAACCTTCTCGCAACGACAGCCGATCCCTTTCTCCTTCGGATAATTCCTTTTCGCCATCAAGCTGGATTTAATTGGCCCCCGCATTGATCTATTGATTAAAAAATGGGGCACACTATTTTCGGCAAGACAAATTTCCGGTGCACAGATTTTTCGTCAACTCGTTAAAGAGGGATACAAGGTGGGCATCTGCTCGGTCTACTTGTATCTTCGCTCATTACGCTGCGCATCGACGACCGGATAATACGTCTGTATACATCTTAAACTGAATGGCATTAAATCTATTTCATACATCCCAAGATATTGTAGGCTGATGTCCATCTTGAAATTGCTGTGAAACATCCGCATTTTGCACATCTCGTGTGCATCCTTAACCACAGCATCTTGTGGTAGCACCCTCAAAATGCCCACCTGTTTTCAATAAAGAGTCTGAGAATTGGCATTCTGTATTTATTCATGCCTTCAAGGTTGACAGATTCCCTTTGACACTGCCGTATCTTGGCATTATATTACGCGCCCCTTTTTGAATATTTAATGATGACCTCGTTTTAGAGGTACAATCAATCTTATACGATAAAGAACCTCGCTCTATATCTTGTACGGTATTTAAAATTCCTTAACGCAGTGGTATAGCTCACTCCTGCAAAAACCACTGCCTTCCGGGCGCACAATTAATGGTCTGTTGGTGATAGCCCGTTACGGGTGAACTATCTGACATGTAACCCTGTCTGCCGTCGCGGTGCCTTTATGTGCTACGGCTGCCCGGCATGAAAGCCTTCCCAGCTTTGCCTGCGTAGGTCTTCGAATAGAGTGGCATCGATCTGTAGGTGATCTTCCACCGAGTGTCAGAGGAGAGATGACATTATGGAACTAGGTCGTATAACGGCGAAATGTTTCCTCTGTGATGCTCCTAAAGGCGCATTCGATACTGAGCAGCGCGTTTGTGACTGCTCGGGTTTAGATGATTTCCCAAAATCTGAACACCCGCTGTATGTAACCAACCTGCCAGACCCCGGAGATTACGACATCTCTCTATTACCTCGCTTGTCTTCGACAATGGCTCCCGATGTTTATGCGACCCTCGCTAAAACTTCCGCAGCGACAGATTGTTCACCCGGAACGGAGAATCATGAGCAGATCAACCAACTATTAGGGAACTCCAATCTACTTTCAGTAAAGTACGGTTTGCGTTGTGGGAACCCGATTTTGTATCGCATTCCGCGTCTAGAAAAGTGGGCCGGATTTAGTGAGATTTATGTGCTGGATATGGGCACGTATCTATGGTCTGGAACCCTGAAAGACCCGCGCTCGTGGGCCATAATCAACACAGCCCTGGAGAATGGCGTCACCCACTTGTCTCTATGGACTGCGGGTAATGCGGGGATGAGCCTTGCGAAGCTTGCTTATGCCGTCAATCGCCACCTGCCGCCGGAGAAGCGTCTACACGTCTACGGGTTGGTTGACAACGAAGTCTCGATGGAAGTCAGGACTCGTTTACGCACGTGGCAATGCGAAGTTCTAAACGTACCTACCAAAAGCAAATTTATTCTCGACCCTGAGGAGATCAAGAATGAAGTTGCCACTCGAATGGTGAAGAGGGGCCAGAGTATAGACAGTGTTAACTATTGGCATGTCACGGACGGTTGGGATGGCGTCGGGTTACTGATGTATAGGTTCCTTGGCGCACAGGTAATACGTGACCTTAAACCTCAGTACGTTGTTGCGCCGGTAGGCACCGGAGATTTGTTGTTAGGTTTACATCTGGGGCTGTCCGACTGTATCCGTTCCGATGTCTTTGAAGAAGGCGAGTGTAAGTTAATCGGTGTGGTTCCTGTCGGAGAAAACATCCTGGATAACATCGAGAACCAGAGAATCAATCCCGTTCATCAACAGCCGGGGGATCGGCATCCTAACGAACTCGCCCCGGTAGCGCCAAAGCTGATCGGTCGCTATTCGCCCCTCGCGCCATGCATTTCTCGCCTTGTTCGTAAACGGCGAGTGAGATTTATTCAGATCGATGCTAACGACCAGTTGGCAGCCGGCCAGCACACGCTGGACGCAGGTATTGACATCGGAATAGCGTGTGAACCATCGGCCTTAGTGGCCTTCGCGGCCCTCCCATACCTGAATTCTATCGCAAGAGAATTAGAGGACGGACCGACTGTAGCTCGGCCTTTTCACTCCAATAGCAGGGTGGTCGTGATAAATACAGGCATGGGGGTGTTAAGTGCTGCTGAGGAAAATGTTTTGCTCAAAGTGTTCAGCGCTTGACTTAGGGGGAAGCATGACAGGCGCTGAAAGAAGTCAACGGCGTCGTCGGAGAAGTACAGCCTGAGTCGATATTCATAGCCGCCGCGAAATACTTGAACACCGCCCTTTGAGCCGCCGGATGACATTAAGTTTCTAAAACTCTTATGTGAGGAATTATCCCGCTCATTTGTCCTGCTGGATCACAGTTGTAAGCTCAACGGATTCCCCGGAGTAGGGAGCAGACTCCCCTCCGCCATCCTCCCTTCGCGGCGCCAGCCTCCGGCGGCGGCGGAGACCGGAGGGCTACGTCAATCGTAAGAATGAAGAAAAATGGGCTAAAGTGCGCGCCAATCCCTACTCTGCGTCGCCACGTCGAACCGTCGCCCTGCATCGTCGAGGCTCTGGCATAAGTCATGCAGTAGACCAGGGCAGCTCAATGTGACGAGCAAGAAGAGGAGGGTACAGACATGAATTCGAAGAGAGCCTTGCAGACGAACGAGTCGGCCTTTTATTCCTCGCCCGCCGGGAAGGCAGAAAGCCTGAGGGTGAGGAATCACGCGCGGGCCGTGGGCGGGGGATTGTCGAAGCCAGCTCGGGTGTGGTTCGGCTTCGTCCGGTGCAGGAACGCTTTGATCTCCAAGCCTTCGAGAGGTGCGGAGGGGAGTGATACTACGCCCGAACTGCCCGGCGCTGGCTCGCGCCCCGCCCCGCCCTCGCGGCGGAAGGATGCCTCGCGGTGCGAGCGCGCCCGCCACTCGATCAACAAGCTTACAGGCGGGAGCCACAGCCCATCAGCCGTCGAACGGATGCCGGACGGGCGTCGCCATGGCGGGGCAGGGCTCCCGCTATTTTTTGGTCGGAACTCTATTCGACCGTAACCCCAATCTGAAATTTCTCCAGGGAGAGCACCACTCAAAGCCCTTCAGGGACACGCGCTGTTTCGGCGAGACAACAATTAGTCAATCATGTCGGAGAAGGCTTGATGCATAGCTATACTGCGTTCGTATACGGTGGGTTAAAGACGCCGGGTGATAATGCGCGGGCGGACGGCATCGCGCTCGCCCGGCAGTGCCTCGATGGATTGAAGGACGCCGGCGATGTAAAGCAGTTCCCGCCGCAGCTTCTGGTTCTCCTCGTATCGCCCGCATATCTGGACTTGCAAGACGCCGCGCAACTCGTGGACGGAATTCGGGAGGTCTTCGAGGCGTCCGGGCACGGCGACATCAAACTCGTCGGGACTTCCGTGGCAGCGGTCTTCTTCGAGCACGAGATACATGACAACGGCGCGCTGCTCGTGTGCCTCGCGTCGCGGCTGCTGGATGTCAGTACCGGGGTCGGCATAGACGCCGACAAAGACCCGCAGACCGCCGTCCGCAGCCTGCTGGATAAGTTGGGACTCGGCGACCACGGGAAAGATTTAAACCCGATGTCTAGCCGCATGCTGTTGACCTTCTTCCCGGACATTACCTGGGGCGTTGACGGCTCGAATGCTTACCGTAGCGATGAGCTGCACAACTTGCTGTGGAATTCGACGCTCTGCCGCATCCCGATAGCAGGCGGCGTCTCGGCGGGCTACAAGCGTCAAGGCGGCGGCGCGAAGGGCCTTCAGTTCTGCGGTTGGAGTGTTTACACGGACAGCCTCGTCGTTGCGCAGGTTGATTCCGGCGCGCCGCTAGGTGTGAGCCTGTGCCGCGGCCTAGAGACGTTGAGTGATGATAAAGGCATCGTCCGCGTTCGAGTGAAAAGCCTTTCGGAGAGTGGGGACTACATCGAGGAGTTGGAGGATTTGCGCGGACGGAAGTGGAATAACAACGGCACCTACCTTCTGCTCAGTGAAGACACTACCGAGCGGGACTTCATCATCGCCGGAACTGACCCTCAGGGAGGTAGCCGCTTCCGTGTCATAGACAAGGTCTCCGAGGGCGACACGCTGCAAGTGCGGCAGCAACGCCCGGAGATGCTGCTCGACATGGCGGCAGACATCGTCGATCAAGCAAATAGAAGGGTGCACGTCGCGAATCCGCTGGCCTGCCTCTCTCTCATCTGCTCCTCGCATTTCCATAACGGTTGGAAGATGGACCTCGACATCCAACAGGCCATCAAGAATATCGAGGGCAAGTATCACACCTGCGTGGGCGGGTTCGTGGACGGTGAGGCGGGCGTCGATTTCACGGGCCGCTCGCAGTTCGGCAACTGGAGCATGGTCGGGATCGGTTTCGGCGACGAGATGCGAGATCGCACGCCCCTCCATCGCGGCTTCAAAGCGCTGGCTGCCTACAGCCCGCAGTTGACCGAAGAGACGAAGCTCGGCGAGGCTATCAAGGAGTCTCTCAACCTGATCTTCGAGACGGGTTTCCCCGGCGCGATGATCTCGTTCCCGCTTCGCGACCAGAGTCGAGAGTACATCGTCGGCATGGGCGCCATCGGCGCGCGCTTCAGCCAAATCGTTGGGGAAACGCGAAGGCCGCTCGACGGCAAGGACGCACTGGCTAATGTTATCAAGAGCCGAGTGGCGCGCTTCATTTCTGACACTCGTGAGTCTCCCGACTGTGACCCCATAGAGAAAGCCCTTCTCGTCAGCCAGTACATCATCCCTCTGCGCGGCCCCGGCGACAACATCATCGCCGTCCTTCAAATCGACTTGGGCAAGACCGACAACCTCAGTAGCTCACAACAGGGCGTCCTCGATTCACTGGGGGCTGCTGTCGGCTCCGGCCTCAACCGCATCCTCAACTGGGAGGTTGTCGAGGTCGCGCGTCAGCTCGACCATGTGTTGAAAGCGAGTCTCCAAGCCGAGACTTTGAACGAGGGGCTACAGTCCTTCATCGAGGCCGCGACCATCACCTTCGGAGCGAGCATGGGCCACGTCCGGATAGCGAATACGGAAAGGCGCTGCCTGGTGCTGGCGGCGGGCGTCGGCGACTACTTCGAGGCAGCCAAGCTGTGCCGCCCCGAGATAGATTTCGACGACGGCTCCCCGACCTGCGAGGCTTACTCGACAGGCGACATCACCATCGTCAACGATGCGCACAATAACCCCGCCCACCAGGAGTTGATCGAGAGATGCAAACGGACTTGGCTCAAAGGGCCGCTGTCGAAGGTCGGCTCTTACGCCAACACGGCCTTCCGCGGGCAGGGGGAGGGTAGCATCGGGACGATTAATCTCGTCTCGGAGAAGACGTGGTTCTTCACTTGGCAACATCAGCACTCGCTCAAAGCCCTCGGCGAGCGTGTCGGGTTCCTTGTCGAGCACCTCGAACAGAAGGAAAAGAAGGCGGAGGCGACTCGCCGCCTCAACTTTCTCCTGAACGCGAGCCCACAGTTGAACCGGATACAGAACTTCGACGACATACCTTCCGCCCTGTACGAAGCGACCGAACGTTTCCGCGTAGCCGCCAACGCGCACGTCGCCTCACTTTATCTTTGGGACGCCCAGATCGGACAGTTCGTTATGCGAGCGGAGGCGGGATGGCGGGAACGGGCCTGGGTCAACGCGGCACGTTACCGCGAGGGCGAGGGCTGGATCGGGAGGTTGGAGTCCGAGCCCGTGCACGTTGACGAGTTGGGCGCCGAAGAAGAGTATTACGCGCGGCAGATGTTCGGCCCCGAGCCCGCTGAGGGGGAGGCGATTTCAGCTATCGGGCTGCCCCTCATAGTAGACGGCAAGAGCCTCGGCACCCTTGCCCTCTACCGGAGGGAGCGGCACGCCAACGCGGAAGGCTTCACGAAGACTGGCTTCCCGGAACTGCGGGAGAGCGCCGACTCCATAGCGGCCCTGCTGAGCATTCTGCGCTCGCGACAGGAGACGATCTTCAGCCGGCGAATGCAGGAAGATTTTAAAAAAGTCTCCAGAATTTTCCAGCAGGATGAGAAGAGCCTTAGCGTATTGGAGAAGACGCTCTGCAAGTTAATCACCGAGATATTCGGCGCGGCGTGCGCCGATTTTTATTTCTACGATACCGACTCCTCCCCGGCCAAGGTCAGCACTTACTCGCGCCGTGGCTTCGGGCGCGGGCGGGCGCGGCCCGAGGCGGACGAACTGATAGCCGAGACCAGGGGGGGCGGGGCGCACAAATTCGTCCTGCGGGAGAATCCCGACGGCGACCGCGCCAACCCGGCGCTGGCTGCCACTGAGGGGCGCGTCACGCGCCTGTGCATCCCGGTCTTCGTGGAGCAGAAGGTCGCTGGCGTGCTCGACATCCGCTGGAACGATGAGCAGCCCAGGCAGGGCTGGGAGGTCGTCCAGCACAGCGACGCGCAACTCCGGATTCTGGGCACGGTGATAGGCTCGGCGCACAACCGCTACAGGCTCGCCGCGGGACAGGAAGTAGAGCGGCGGAGCAAGGAGAGGGAGAGACAGAGCAAGGAGGAGAAGCAGCGCGGCTTCCAGGCGATGAACCTGTTGCAGTCGCAGAGCGAGCACTACCTGAGGAACCTGCTCATTGCCCTCGGCACGGTGCCGCGCTCGATTAGGGCCGCTTCCTCTGACGCGGCGCGCGAAGTGTTAGCGAGCGAGCTGGCCAAGCATCTCCAAACCGGCCACGCGTTCATTAATCAACTCCTGAAAGTGGCCCTGATGTGCGCGAGCCTTGACCCCAAGCACTGCGACCTCAAACCGCTGATTCAGGAAGTCGTGGCCGGCTCCAGAAAGGCCAAGGGCGTGCCGGGCGGCGAGGATATCGTCGAGGGGGCGGACGCGTTGAGAGTGTACATTGATTACGAGTGCGTCAAGCAGGCGTTTACCAACATTTTGGACAACGCCCTCGACGCGATTCGGAGAAGGGGGGGCGAAGGCACCTTGAAAATTGCGGCGGACGAAGACGAAAGAGGGGCACAGGTAACCATCATCTTCGAGAACGAGGGGGGGATGACTCCCGAGATCATAGAGGCGGCGCTGAAAGGCCAGCTTGAGAGGAGGGGGCGCATATGCTCGGGCGTGAACATCGCATCGCACCTGATTAATGTGCAGGGCGGCACGTTCAACATCGAGAGCGACGGGGTGGCATGGACCCGGGTCCGCGTCACCTTGCCTCTCAGCCAGACGGAGGAGGACAACTGATGGAACTTAAAGTGTTAATATTGGAAGACGTAACATTGATGCGTATGGGCCTCACCCTGGTAATCAAGAGCATTGATCCGGAGAGGATGAAACGCCTCGGCATCAGCGGCATCAAGGTGGACACGGCTGACTGTGCGGCGGAGGCGTACGCGCTTCTTGAGAGCGCCGAGATGTCTGGAGAGCCGTACGATGTCCTCATACTGGATCTCGGCATCCCATACAGCAAGACGACTCGGGATGAATCGCGCGATGTCACCGAAGAAGATTTGTTGCTGGTGGCCAAGCCGGAAATCGGGATGGATGTCCTCCGGTACGTAAAGCGTACCGGGGCAGCTAAGGAGGTCATCGTCTACTCGGCTTACTCTTACTACAAATACGTCGCCCCCGCATTCCGTCTTGGCGTCGTTGACTTCATCGCCAAGGGCAGGGACGAAAAGAGCATCGAAGACTCGGAGCCTTTGCAAAAGGCTGTACTCGCCGGCTGGGAGCGCGTCCTCGCCCGCGAGAGCGAGCGGGCGCTCGAAGAGCGCTTCAAGACGCTTGTCCCGTACGCCGAGCAGGTGCTTACGTATCAGCTCAGCAAATGCTTCTCGCGACTCATCCAGTCGATCTCGCACGAGGTTGAGGCGATTAAGACAAGCCTCACTGACCGCCTGGGGCTGGACGCGGAGACGGACGCGCACGACCCGCTCCTCTGGCACCTTGTCACAATCCAGAGGTCCGTGCAAGATGCGAAAGCGGAATGGGGAGCGCTGCCGCAGGCGCGCTTTGGGGACGAAGAGGATGGAGTCCTGAAGGAGGTCGTGGTCGAGGACGAGCTGAATAAGATAGTCGCCGACGTGCTGCCCTCCCTAACGCTGAAGCACGCGAACGCGGAGACGCCCAGCGAGGGCCAGACGCGGGTACTGTCCTTTGCGCAGGATGTCCCCACTATCCTCCGGGAGATCATCATCGGCGGACTCGGCGAGGTCGGCGAGCAGAGTGGGCCGGGGTTGGCCGAGCCAGGCAGGCCCGGTGGGTCGGGCCTCCCGGAGGATTGGAATATCTGGATGAATGTAAAGGTGAGCGCGGAGGCCGAGAAGGCCGAAGTGCGTTTCGAGGACAACCTGCGTCCTATTGATCTTGGTGCCGCCGAGAGCATCAACAAGGGTCTCGACGTGGCGCTCGACAACAGCTTGGGCCGCGTGTGGGGACTCTCGGTCGCTCAGCACGCGGCGCTCAGGGGCGGTGGGAGGCTCGTGGTAGAACCGACGCAAGAGGGGAACGTGATTAGCTTCTTCGTCCCGCTGAAATACTGATGGCTAAAGTTCTCATCGCTGACAACTCCGCGCGGGATGCCGAGCGGCTTCGCACCCTGCTCCGCCAGCTCGACCTGACGGTCGAAGTGTGTGCTTCGGGGGTCGAGGCCGAGGGGCTCATTGAAGCCGGGGTTGGCGATTTCGCGGCGGCGATGATTCTGTGGGAAATTCCTGGCCCGCCGTCAGGGTTCGAACTGCTAGCGAAGTGTCGGCAGAGGATGCCATCAACGCCGGTCATCGTCATCAGCGGGGCGTTGGACGCGACGCTGGCGGCGCGGGCCTACGCCCTCGGGGCGCGCGACTTCCTTGAAAAGCCGCTTGACACGGAGAGAGTCAGGTCTTGCATCGAGTCGCTGCTCACAGCGCAAGACCCCCTGTCGCCGCTAGTCATGCGTCTGCGCGGGCTGATGGTGGGCGAGTCGGCGGCCTTCACCGCGACACTCAAACAGGTGGCGCGCGCCATTCCGAGCAGGGACTTGCGCGTCCTGCTGGTGGGCGATTCGGGCACGGGCAAGGAGTTGCTCGCGCGCGCAATTCACCAACTGAGCCCGAGTGCCGGGGAGGCTTGGGTAGCAGTCAACGTTGGGGCCGTACCGACCGAGCTCGCCGAGAGCGCACTCTTCGGCCACGAGAAGGGCGCTTTCACCAACGCCGCCGACCGCCACGTCGGCTACCTCGAGGAGGCGGGCAGCGGGACGCTCTTCCTCGACGAGATCGGCGAGCTCAAGCTGTCGCTCCAGGTCAAGCTCCTGCGCGCGCTTCAGGAGCTGGAATTCCGCCGCATCAAGGGGACCAAGGCCCTGCCGTTCAAGGCGCGGTTGGTGTGCGCCACCAACCGTGACCTAACGGCCGAGGTGAGCCGGGGTGCGTTCCGCGCTGACCTCTACCATCGTATCGCGGGGATAACCGTCCGGGTACCCCCACTGCGCGAAAGGGAGGGCGACCTCGAGCTCCTTCTCAAGCACTTCTTACGGGCCTACGCCGGGAAACACACGCTCCGCATGGCCCACGAGACGTTGACCATTCTCAGGAGTTACCATTTCCCCGGCAACGTCCGCGAACTCGACAACATCGTCCGCGCGGCTGTGATTGAGGCCGATGGCGAACTGATCCTACCGCGACACCTGCCGCTGCCTCAGATGAAATCTTTCCTCGAAGCCCAGCACACCGCCCCGAACGAGACTACGGAGGCGACGACCGGTTCGCGACCCGAGCCGGCGTACGCCGAGTTACTGGGTGAGGTACAAAGGGCGCTACCGGCCAACTGGCTCGATCTCCCTTACCGTGAAGTCGTGCTGCCCTTCGAGAAGGCGTTCGACCGGGTGTACCTCCAGCACCTTCTGGAACGCTGTCGCCACAACGTCTCGCGTGCCGCCGCGGAGGCTGGCGTTGACGTTAAGACTTTCCGCAAGCGGTGGAAGGACTGTGGGCTTCCGCCGCTCGGAGTCGGAGAAGAACATTCCCATGTCTGAGAAGCGAAGATGGGTGCTGATCGGCGATCCCGCGCCGGGGCGATTCGATCTCTTGCGTGGGCTCTTGGACGACGAGTTCATGGCGAGCGCCGAACACGTCGGCAACTTTGATGATTTCAGAGAGAAGTGCAAGGAGCGACGTTGGAACCTGCTCTTGATCGCGCACGATCTGCCGAGGTCGCCAGCCGTCAAAAATCCGTTCCTCTTTAAATATTTTGCCCACCTCGACTTCGAGTTAAACGACATCAATAAGGGCTGCATCGTAGACACGACGGCCCCGGCCGAGTTGGAAGGGATTGACCCGCGGCCCATAAGCATCCATGTGCCTTCCGGTAGCCCTACGCAGGCAGAGTTAGACCGGATCGTAACGGAACTCGGCAGTCTCTTACCGCGTGCGCCACGCCTCCCCGAACTCGTGCCGGTGGATTCCCCTTCCCTGCGCGAGCAAATACGCTCGCTCGCCGATGGCAGGAACCTCGACGAGGGAAAGACGGTGCTCCGTCGCCTGCTCCGCGACCTCTTTCTCTGTGAACGTGTGCAGATCAGCAAGTTGGGGCAGGGCGCATCGGGAGCCAAAGTCTTCCGCGTGCAGCCGGAGACTGACGACGACTCGCGGGAGTTTATCCTCAAGCTCAGCTCCGGTGCCGACTTGTGGAAGATACTGCTGGAACTGAAGCGGCACGCCGAAGCCAGAGCGACGCTGGGCGTTGACGGCTACTTGGTTCATTTCGCGCAGCTCGTCAACGCGGAACTGCCATACGAGTATCAGGGTCGGAGCTTGGAGCACGTCGTTTACTATAAAAACTGGTACGCCATCGGCTACGACTTCCTCGGCGGCAAAAGGTTCGGCAAGCTGATCGACTTAGAGACAGTCGTCGTCTCTTCGGCCACGAGTTTGGAGGAGAAGACGGAGGGAACTGAATTCAGCACCCCCGCATCCGACCTGTCCGCCAGCAGGCGGCGCCGCGTTGAATTGTTCAGTACCACACTGGACTGGCTCTGCCGGAACTGGTACATGAAGGACGGCCTCATCAAACGCGAACTGCGAGAGGTGTGGAAGAGTGAGGACGCCCCCGACAAGCAATACCCGACGATGCCGCCTTATCAACTTGCCACCAAGAGCAAAGGGTTTGTTCTCAACTTTATCGACAGCGACACTTCACGGATCGGGACACGTTTCTTTGAAGACTGGGAGGAGCACCGGCAGCGGGTCTGGGAGCTGGTCGAAAAAACGGGCGAGAGAATCGGCACGGCCTTCCTCGACCGCCACTTGCCCTTCATCCTATCCCCAGCACACGGCGACCTCAACGCCAATAACATACTCCTCTGGCTCGATCAATCCTGCCACCCATTCTTGATCGACTTCCCCTTCTATCAACAGGAGGGGCATGCCCTTCAGGATTTCGCGCGATTGGAAATCGAAATCAAGCTCTCGCTCATGGATCGTCAAGACGACAGCCCTTTCGATGCCTTGCCCGCACTGGATCACACCTTCTCGCAAATGCCGCTCTGGAAGGAGATGGAAGACCATCTCTTGTCGGCAGATTGGCAGAGCCCGAAGAGCGTGTGGGCGGCCGCCGGATACAGTGACAACGTTGATTTCTGCCTGGGACTCATTCAACTACTGCGCTCGAAAGCCGTTGAGGTTCAGCAGCAAATGGCCGGGCCGGATGTCGGCGGCTTTATGGACGAATACGGGCCTGCCCTCCTCTATCACACGGTGAGGGCAATCGGGTACCATACTCTTCCAGTCTTCAAACGGCTCCTGGCAGTCTACAGTGCAAGTCGACTACTCGCGGCGTGAAACCCTCATGGCCTTCAAGGCAACCTTTCGGCCCTCTCAGAAAATTTCAATATATGTGCGAAAATTACAGGATTTTTGCACTTTTTGCGCGCAGTTTTTTTCACTTTATGAGCGAATAGAGTGCGTAAGTTGTTGATTCACCGTATGGCGATTTTTCACTTTATGCGCGAACCTACAGTGTGTTGTAGTGGAACTTGAACCATAAGTTTGCCGTTGCGGCAATCTGATGCTTCCAATAGTGTCCGGCAAACTTATGGTTCCAGCGTTGGACGAGGTTAGTTCATAAAGTAGGGAAAGAATATGTGAGGTTCTTACCTGATTAGCCCCATCTCAGATTTGACTGTGAGAAGGGCTTGCTTGAAGAGCCTACTGCGCCCGAGCTTGGGTAGGTGCTGCTTCGCGTATTCTCTTACCCTTGCTTCTGATGCGTAGAGTCCTGAAGCCATAAGTAGCTCCACCCCTTGTTTAATCACGTAATGAAGCCGCGCCGCATTACTCTTTCGTAAAACGCTCTGGTAGTGCGTGTGCCTAGCTGCAACTGCCTTGAAAAGGTCAGGAAATTTTCGCCGGACAAACTCCCTGTTGTGTCTGAAACGTCTCGCCACTTCCGAAAATGACGGGGGCGGCTCCTCGATTAGGGCGGCCTCTAGTCGCTCACGATCCTTGTCTTTATCGAAGGGCTTATTACGATGTTTCTTAAATCGAGCAGTAACTGCTAAGCAGAGCTCTCGGTAATGGTCGTAGTAGTAATAGCCCGTATCTTGGCAGCCCAAACGCCTGAAGACCTCTTGTAAAGGGATTGGAGGGTCTTCCTTCAATGCATTACGGAAGGCCCTTTTGACCTCTTTAGAGCTAGGGTGGAGACTCTTTCGGTATTCCGTATAGCGGAAGGTGATCTGCTCGCATAGCTCCAAGAAGGGACGTGGGCGACATCAGGGAGTCCGCGGTGTTGGAGTTGATGAAGCGCCTCTACACCTACGGCGCGCGGGTGCACTTCTGGGACCCCGTCCGCGCCGAGCACGCCGCCAA
>WUUC01102927.1_pt1 | contig 13238 bp, 5 predicted proteins | sample 6278441 | NCBI WGS metagenome assembly WUUC01 (sample SAMN13675441, study PRJNA597444) | soil metagenome | isolation source: soil | place: USA: Washington | collected 2017-10 | reverse complement strand
AGTGGGACCAGGTCGTCGCCTCCAACGAGGCCGCCTGGGCCGCCTCGGTCGCCTGGACGGAGCGGCGCGGTCTGCCGGTTGAAAAACGCGACTTCCACAGCCTGTCGTGGCTCGCCTACGCCTACCTTCAGCAGGGGAGGACCGAAAAGGCGCGCGAGGTCCTGGAGATCGCCCGGCGGAACGCCCGGGAGAGCGGCAATGCGCGCGTCGCGAGCTCCCTCGCCTCCATGGAGGCCCGCCACCTGATCGAGACCGGCGCCTGGACCGAGGCGAAGCTCCCGGCCCCTCTCTCGAAGGGAGCCTCGGGGAAGGAAGGGGAGGCGGATCCCGCCCATGCCTGCCATGCAACGGGACCGGGCGATTGGGCCACGGCCTTTACCGCGGGGTTGGCGGCAGGCCGGCGTGGCGACGCCGCCGCTGCCGAAGAGGCCCTCACGCTCCTGCGCCAGCTACCGGCCGGGGTCTACGGCGGCGGCGTGGCCACAATCCTCGAAAAGGAGATCGAGGGGTTGGCCCGTCTCGCGCGCGGTAAGGAGGAGGAGGGGCTGGCGCTGCTCGCCGAGGCTGCCGAGGCCGAGGCGGCGATGACGGCCCCGTCCGGTCCGCCGGACCTCCTGAAGCCGGCTCTGGAGCTTCACGGCGAGGTGCTGCTGGAGCGGGGGAAGGCCGAAGAGGCGTTGCGGCAGCTCCAGCGCTCTCTCCTGCGCATGCCAAACCGGACCGCCTCGCTGCGCGCCGCCGCTCAGGCCGCCGCCCGTCTCGGCCGCGAGGAAGAGCCCGGCGGTATGCGGCGAGTCTGCCGAAGTAGGGAGTGGAGGATTCCGATAGGATCGCCGCATGGACGAAACCAGGAAACCGGAATCCCCCTGGGAGCTGATGGGGCTCCTCTTCAAGGCCCACCCCTGGCACGGCATTGCCATCGGCCCCGAGGCGCCCGCAGTCGTGACCACCTTCATCGAGATCGTGCCGACCGACACGGTCAAGTACGAGATCGACAAGGAGAGTGGACATCTGAAGGTGGACCGTCCGCAGAAGTACTCCAACGTCTGCCCCACCCTCTACGGGTTCATCCCCCAGACCTATTGCGGGAGCCGGGTGGCGGCCCTCACCCAGGAGAGGACCGGCGTCCCCACCGTGCGCGGCGACGCGGACCCCCTCGACATCTGCGTGCTGAGCGAAAAGAGCTTCTCCCACGGCGACATCCTGCTCCAGGCCGTCCCGATCGGTGGGCTGCGCCTGCTGGACCGGGAGGAGGCGGACGACAAGATCATCGCCGTCCTCAAGTCGGATGCTGCTTTCGGAGAGTGCCGCGAGATCTCCGACCTGCCCAGGGCGCTCGTCGACCGGCTGGTGCACTACTTCCTGACCTACAAGCGTCCCCCGGGCGAGGAGGGCACCCCGGTGATGAACGCCGGCCTCTATGGTCGGGCGGACGCCTGGGAGGTCATCCAGCGGAGCCGAGAGGACTACCAGGCGCTGTTCCCCGACCTCCAGCGCCGGTTCCTCGACTCGCTCCGGGTGGGGCCCGTGGGGTGAAGTGCGGGGAGGGGTTCCCTCGAACCCCCCAAAAAAGAAAAAGACCCGGTTTGCTGACCCGGGCCCCTCCCTCTTTTGTCTGCCCCGAAGGGCAAGAACATCAAGGCATCAGATGGCAACTCAACTTAACCGCTCCCTCCGGAGAGCATGTCCTGCAAGACCTTCAAAAAATCGGGCGGGCTCATTCGCCTGCCACGACGCGAAGAGTAGCGGCAGGTGCCCTCAAAGGTCATCACTCCGCCCATCAAAGTTCCTCAAAAATTCTCAAAACCGTCTAGAATGGCGGCACGTACTTACTCCAGGAGGGGGCGCCCCGGGCCGTGCGGAGGGCCGTCGGACCAGGCATGACCTTGTGAGCTCGTGAAGCGATGACCGTGGTTCCAACAGCGGCGGAAAAGCGCCACTATCAATTCGACCAGTTCCGGGTGGACCCGTTCCGCCGTCTCCTGCTGCGTGACGGCGAGGTGGTCCCGGTCACGCCCAAGGTGTTCTCCATCCTCCTCGTCCTCCTGGAGAAGCGGGGCGAGGTGGTGGACAAGAAGGACCTGCTGGAACAGGTCTGGCCTGACACCGTCGTCACCGAAGCGAACCTGACCCAGAACGTCTCCTCCCTCCGCAAGGCGCTGGGAGAGCGGGCGAGCGAACGCCGGTACGTGGTGACCATGCCCGGCCGAGGGTACAGCTTCGTCGGCGACGTGGTGGAGGTCCCGGTCGAGACCTCCGCGCCGGAGCCTGCCTCGCCGGTCCCGTCCGCCGCGGAATCCGAGGCGGTCTCCGCCCTGTCGTCGCCGGACCCGATTCCGGCGGAGGAGGGGGAGCCGGAGCCCGCTCCCGGGGACTCCACCGCGCCGGTTTCCCCGCCGCGGATCCTGCCGGCCCCAGTCCCGCCGGCGAGGGAGCGTCCGCGCCTGCTGGCGACCGTCCTGGGCGTCCTCATCCTGATCGCCGTCGTGATCTCCGTCTTGTATTTCGCCCAGGCCCCCGGGCGGGCCTCCGCGGCCGCGGAGGAGGCGCGTCTGGCTCCTTCGTCGTCCCGGCGACCTTCGGTCGCCGTGCTCGGCTTCAAGAACCTCACCGGGGCGCCGGACGTGCGCTGGCTGGCGCCCGCTCTCGCCGAGATGCTGACCACCGAGTTGTCCGCCGGCGGCAAGGTGCGGGTGGTTTCGGGGGAGAACGTCGCGCGCGTCCGGCAGTCGCTCTCCCTGCCCTACACCGACAGTCTGGACCAGGAATCCCTGGCGCGGCTCAGCCAGCAGCTGAGCTCCGACCGCGTGGTGGTCGGCTCCTATCTCGCTCTGGAAGTGAACGGTGGGCGCCGGGTGCGCCTCGACCTCCGGGTCCTTCAACTGCCGTCGGGGACGCCGATCGGCTCGATGACCGAGCTCGGCACCGAAGCCGAGCTGTTCGATCTCGTCGCCCGCTCTGGCGTGCGGCTACGGCGGATCCTCGGGCTGGCCGAGCCCTCGCCCGAGCAGGCCCGGGCCGTCCAGGCCATGCATCCGGCCACGCCGGACGCGGCGCGCCTCTATGCCGAGGGTCTGGCCCGTCTGCGCTTCTGGGATTTTCCGGCTGCCCGACAGCACCTCGAGCAGGCGGCCATGGCCGACCCCTCCTCGGCCGCGATCCACACCGCGCTCTCCAAGACCTGGTCCGAGCTCGGGTACGACGCGCGCGCCATCGAGGCGGCCCGGCGGGCACTGGAGCTGTCCGGCCCTCTCTCCCGGGAGGAGCGGCTGGCGATCGAAGCGCGGCTGTACGAGGTGAGCCGGCAGTGGAGCCGGGCCGGTGAGATCTACCGCTCCCTCTGGACCTTTTTCCCGGACGACCTCGACTACGGCCTGCAACTCGCGATCTGCCTGGGCTACGCCGGCCGGTCCCAGGAGGCGCTGCAGGCGATCGCCGCGTTGCGCCGGCTACCGTCTCCCCAGGGGGACGACTCGCGGCTCGACCTCGCCGAGGCACGTGTGGCGATGCGGCGCTCCGACAGCGCGACCACCCGGCGCGCCGCGGAGTCCGCGATCGCCAAGGGGCGCGTTTCCGGCGAGGATCTGGTCGTCGCCCACGCCCTGCTGCTGCGCGGCGGCGCCCTGATGATCGAGGGGAACGCTCAGGCATCTCTCCCCTCGTTCAAGGAGGCCCTCGAGCTCAACGAGCGGGCGGGCAACCGGTGGGGCGTGGCCATGGCCCTGGCTTACACCGGGCTCTCCCTGCACCGCCTGGGCGATCTGGAGGGAGCGGAGAAGGTCTATCTGGAAGCGCTCGACATCGCCCAGAAGCTCGGCAGCGCCAGCGGGATCGCGGCCCAGAACGGTAATCTGGGGCGGCTCTACCTGGACCGCGGCGAGCTCGAGCGCGCCCTCGGCTATCTCGAAAAGTCGCGCACCCAGTTCTCCGAGGTCGAGGATCCTCTGCTGAAGTCGCGCGTCCTTTATCACATCGGCTTGATCCTCTCCACGCGCGGTGACCTCGACAGCTCGACCGAACGCTTCCAGGAGGTGTTGGACACCAGCCGCCGGATCGGCAGCCGCTTCGACGAGGCGCGCGCCCTCACCGAGTTGGGGACCGTGCTGGCCCGCAGGGGACGGCTCGGTGAGGCCCGACGTCATGCCGACAACGCCGTCCAGCTCCTGAGCGAGGAGCGCCATCCGGGGTATGCGGCCATGGCGCTCGCCGCGTCCGCCGACGTGCACGCGCGGCTGGGTGGTCTGGACGTTGCGCGGCAGCGGTTCGACCGCGCCCTGGAGCTCGAGCGCAAGATCGGCGACCGGATCGGCATCGCCCGGGTTCTCGGCGCCCGCGCGCGGCTCGCCCTGCGCGAAGGGAACCTCCCTCGCGCCCGCCGGGAGGCGGAAGAGCAGCTCCGGCTCGCCCGCGAGACCGGCGCCCGGGCGGCCGAGACCGAGGCGCTCCGCGTCCTGGGCGGGGTCGACCTCGCGGCCGGTGAGCTGGCGCGGGCGCGGACGTCGCTCTCCATGGCCCTGCAGGTCGGCACGGCGGCCGGTGAAGAGCTGGAGACCGCCGTCGTCCGCCTCGAAATGGCCCGGGTCGACCTCGCCGCCGACCGCCCCGCCGACGCCGTCCGCCTCGCGCGGGAGGTGGTGGCCTGGGCCGGTCCCCGGGGAGCCCTGGGGCTGGAAACCGAAGGGCTCGCCACCCTCTCCGAGGCGCTGCTGCGCCAGGGTGATCTCGCCGGAGCCCGCACGGCCGCCGGGCGCGCGCGCTCCAAGGCGGAAGGCGGAGAGGACCGCGAGCTGCGCGTCGCCATCGCCGCCGCCCTGGGCCGCTCCGACGCCGCCGGAGGCAACTCGGCCGGAGCCCTGCGCGCGCTACGGCAGACCGCCGCCGAGGCCGCTCGGCTCGGCTTCATTCCGGCCGGTCTCGAGGTCCGGCTGGCCCTCGGCGAGATCGCCTTCCGCCAAGGGGACGCGACGACGGCCCGCGGCGCGCTCGAGGCCGTCCAGCGGGACGCCCGGGCGCGCGGCCTGGAACGCATCGCGCGGGTGGCGGCCCTCTGGAACCTGCAGCTCAGCGGGCGGATCCAGGGGTGAGCATGGAACGCCCCGAAACCGGGCCGGCTCCCGTGGAGCGGCGGCTCCTCCAGTTCGCGGACTTCCGGGTCGACCCTGTCCGCCGCCTCCTGCTGCGCGGCGGCGAGCCGCTCCCCATCACCTCCAAGGCGTTCTCGACCCTCCTCGTCCTGCTCGACGGGCGGGGCGCAGTGATCGAGAAGGGGGACCTCATCCGCCGCGTCTGGGGGGATGCCTTCGTCACCGAAGCCAACCTCACCCAGAACATCTCCTCCCTGCGCAAGGTGCTCGGCGACCGGAACGGAGAGCGCCGGATCATCGTGACCTCGCCCGGCGTCGGCTACGCCTTCATGGCCGAGGTCCTCGAGGTCACCGTCGACACTGACAGCCTCGAAGGCGCTGCCGGACATGGGGAGCATGGGGAGGTGAACGGGAGCGGGAACGGAGCCGGCCCGGCCACCGTCCTGGACCCCCGGGAAGCCGCCGCTCCGGAGCCTGAGGACGAACCGGAGCCTGGCTTGGAGCCGGTCGCCGTCCCGGACGCTCCTCTGGAGCCGGCGACGCCGCGGAATGATCTGAATGATCTGAATGATCGGAGCGAGCGGACCGCCCAGATCCCATTGGTGACGACGCCGCCGCACGGCAGACGGAGCCCCTTCCTCACGCCGTGGAGAGTGGCGCTGCTCCTGGCCGTCGTGGCCCTCTCCCTGCTGGTTGGCAACCTCGCGCTCCGCCGGCCTCCGGAGCCGGACGTCGTGGCGGCTTCGCCGTCGTCGAACCCCCGGCCGGCCCTGGCTGTCCTGGGGTTCAAGGACCTCTCCGGCAACCAGGAGACCGCCTGGCTCGCCACCGCCCTCTCCGAGATGCTCACCACCGAGCTGTCCGCCGGCGGTCAGGCGCGCCTGATCTCCGGCGAGAACGTGACGCGGGCCCGCCGATCGCTCGCCATCCCCTACACCGACCAGCTGACCACGCGCGCGATGGGGCAGCTGCGCACGGTCCTGGGGGCCGACATGGTCGTGCTCGGCACCTATCTCACCCTGAACGGTCCGTCCGGCCCGCAGATCCGGCTCGACCTCCGGGTGCTGGAGCTGCCCGAAGGGGAGGCGGTCGCATCGCTGAGCGAGGTGGGGAAGCAGGGAGACCTCTTCGAAATGATGTCGCGGGTTGGCGCGCGGCTACGGCGGGAGCTGGGGCTGGACGGGCTTCCTCCTGGCGAGGTGCGCGCCGTCCAGGCCTTTCATCCCGAGAACCCCGAGGCGTCTCGCCTGTATGCCGAGGGGCTGGCCCGCCTGCGCGCCTCCAATCCGGTGGAAGCGCGCGATCTGCTGGAGAAGGCCGTGCGGATCGAGCCCGGCTCGGCGGTGATCCACTCCCTGCTGTCCCGCGCCTGGGGCGAGCTCGGCTACGACTCCAGGGCGCGGGAGGAGGCGGGGAAGGCGGCGGATCTTGCCGGCTCCCTGGCACGCCCGCAGCGGCTCGCCATCCAGGCGCGTTTCCACGAATCCAGCCGCAGGTGGGCCGACGCCGCGGAGATCTACCGCTCGCTCTGGACCTTCTACCCTGACGACAACGAGTATGGGCTGCAACTCGCCATCGCCCTGACCAACGCCGGCCGCGGCACCGAGGCGATCGACATCTTCGAGACCCTGCGCCGGACGCCCGGCGGACGCAGCGATCCGCGGATCGACATCGAAGAGGCGAGGACCGCCTCGCGGCTGTCCGACCTCGAGCGGCAACTACGGGCCGCCGGGTCGGGGGCGGAGAAGGCCGGGCGCTCCGGCGAGCGGCTCGCGCAGGCGCGAGCCCTGGCTTTTGAAGGCAACGCCCTGTACCAGCTCGGGCGGTCCGAAGAAGCTCTGCCCCTGTTCGAGCAGGCCGAACGGCTCGCCCGCGCGGTCGACGAGCCCTGGACGATCGGCATGGTCCTGTCCAACCATGCCGCGGGTCTCAAGGCCCTCGGCCGGCTCGAGGAGAGCGAGGGCAAGGAGACCGAGTCGCTCGCCATCGCCCGCCAGATCGGCTCGGCCTCCGGTATCGGCTACCAGCTCTATGGCCTGGGCGTGCTGCAACAGGAGCGCGGACATCTCAAAGACGCCCTTCGCTACATGCGGGAGTCGTACGCCAACTACGTCGAAACCGGCGACGTGATGATGCAGGGGAGGGTGCTGACCCCCACCGCGCGTCTCTACATCCGCCAGGGGGATCTCGCGGGCGCGCGGCGGACCGCGGAAGAGGCCCTGACCGCGGCCCGCCAGGTCCGCAACCCGGCGGACGAGGCGCGGGCGCTCGACACCCTGGCGACCGTCCTTCTCTGGCAGGACGACCTCGCCGCGGCGCGCGAGCAGCAAGAGGCCGCCCTCCACCTCATGCTCGGGCTCAAGCGGCCCGCCATCTCGGCTCCGATTCTCGCCGCATCCGCGGACACCCTGGACCGCCTTGGCGACCAGGCCACGGCCGAGCGGCGGCGCGATCAGGCTCTCGCCACCGAGAAGCGCGGTGGCGACAAGATGTCCTCCGGGCAGGTGTTCGGCCCGCTCGTCCGGGTCGGGCTGCGGCACGGCAACCTGGCCGCGGCGCGGACCCAGAGCGAGGCGTTGCTCCTGCTGGCGCGCCAGACCGGCTCGCGCTCGCTTCAGGCCTGGGGTCTCCAGGAGCTCGGACGCGTGCAGCGGAACGCCGGCGACCTGGCGGCGGCCCGCGCGTCGTTCGCGAGCTCACTCCGCGAGAGCACTGCGATCGGAGACGAGCTGCGCTCCTGGGTCACCCGCCTCGAGGTCGCCCGCCTCGAGCTGTCTGCTGGACGTATTCCCGAAGCCATCGCGCTGTCCCGGTCGGCCGCCGCCTGGTTCGCGGAGCGCGGCATTTCGGGGATGGAAGCGCAGGCGTGGGGCGTCACCGCCGAGGCCCTGTTGCGCGATGGCAAGCTGGCCGAAGCCCGGGAGGCCGCCGGGCGGCTCCGCTCTCTCATCCGCTCCAGCCAGGACCGCGAGCTGACCACCAGCGCCGCTCCCATCCTGGCGCGGGTCGACGCCGCGGAAGGACGCATGGACCAGGCGGGCCGCGACCTGCGCGCGGCCATCAAGGAGGCGGAACAGAGCGGTCTGCTCCTGGCCTCTTTCGAAGCCCGGCTCGTCCTCGCCGAGCTCGAGCGGGAAAGCGGCCGGCGCACCCACGCGTTCCAGGACCTCCGGCGCGACGCCGAGGCGCGCGGGCTCGGCGATTTGGCGCGTCGGGTCGCCGCGGCCGAACGGGAGCTCCCGCCGACGCCGCGCGTCGACATCCGTGAAGGGCTCAAGGGGTGACATGGTCGAGGCCTACGACCTCGGCCCCTTCCGCGTCGACCTCGTCCGGCGCGTCCTCCTGCGCGACGGCGAGCCCGTCCCGATTACACCCAAAGCCTTCTCCCTGCTGCTGATCCTGATCGAAGGGGGCGGTGAGGTCGTCTCCAAGGACGAGCTGATCCGCGGCGTCTGGGGGATCCCGGACGTCAGCGACGCCAACGTGATGCAGAACGTCTCGTCTCTGCGCAAGGCGCTCGGCGAGCGGGCCGGCGAAAGCCGCTACATCGTCACCGTCCCCGGCCAGGGCTACCGCTTTGTCGGCGACGCGGTGCCGTTTCCGGCGCAGGAGTCGGTGGGGGAGGAAGCTTCCGAGGGAGCCTCAACCCTTCTCCCCTCCATACCGATCGAGTTGTCTTCGCTTCGTGTAGGGGCGGGTTTGGGCGCGTGGGGGACAGGGAAACCCGCCCTGGACGGTGGTGACCAACCAGGAGAGGGCGGGTTTCCCACCCTGCCCGCCACCCGAACCCGCCCCTACGCGAAGCCAGAGGAGAGCGCCACCACCCCCTCCCGCCCCCGCCGCACCTACCTCCTGATCACCCTCTGCGTGGCTCTCTTCCTCGTTGGCGCGGGGGCATTCCTGATCCGGACGTACACCTCCTGGCTCAGCGGTTTCTCCCAGCCGGCGCGCGGGGAGACGGGTCCGGAGGCCGCCAGCCGCCCCGGCGTCGCCATCCTGGGCTTCCGCAACCTCTCTGGAAAGCCCCAGGCGGACTGGTTGGGCCCGGCTTTTGCCGAGATGCTGGCCACCGAGCTGGGGGCCGGCGGACGGGTGCGCGTCATCTCGGGAGAGAACGTGGCGCGCGTCCGCCGCTCCCTTGGCGAGCCGGCCCTGGAGCATCTCGGCGCCGACTCCTTGCGCCGGATTCACAACCTCCTGGGTGCCGACCTGGTCATCGACGGGTCCTACCTCGCCCTGTCCGAAGCGAGCGAGCCCTCGGCCGTGGCGCGCCGCGTCCGGCTCGACCTGCGGGTCCTCTCCGCTCCCCAAGGGGAGGTGATCGCCTCCGTGGCCCAGGTGGGGGATGAGCCCGACCTGTTCGGTCTGGTGGCGCGCACCGGCGCCGAGCTCCGGAACGCCCTTGGCCTGGCCAACCTCACACCAGCCCAGGCGCGGGCCGCCCAAGCCCTTCAGCCGTCCACTCCCGAGGCGGCCCGCCTCTACGTCCAGGGGCTGGAGCGGCTGCGCGCCTTCGACCCCCCCGGCGCCCTCGAGCTGCTGGAGAAGGCGGCGCGCGCCGACCCCGGGTCCGCGCCGGTCCGCTCGGCCCTGGCCCAGGCCTGGCTCGACATGGGAGAGGACTCCCGCGCCGAGACCGCGGCGCGCGAAGCCCTCGAGCTCGCCACGTCACTGCCGCGCGAAGAGCGGCTCGCCATCGAGGCCCGGCTCCACGCCGCCGGCCGTGCCTGGGACAAGGCGGTCGCGGCCTACCGGACGCTCTGGACCTTCTATCCCGACAACACCGAGTACGGCCTGCAACTGGTCGCCAGCCTGACCGCTGCCGGACGTGGCTCCGAGGCGTCCGGCGTCATCGCCGAGCTGCGCCGCCTGCCGTCACCGGTCAACCAGGACCCGCGGATCGACCTGGCGGAGGCGCGGGTGGCCAAGCGGATCTCCGACCCCGTACGCGAGAAGCGCCTCGCCGAGACCGCCGCCGCCAAAGGGGGACGCTCCGGCGAAAACCTGGTCGTCGCCCAGGCGCTCCTGCTCCAGGCCGACGCCCTGCTCCTGATCGGCCAGCCTGACGATGCGCTCCAGCTCTCCGAGCAGGCGCGCGAGCTGTTCGCCTCGGCCGGGCACCACGCCGCGGTGGCCAGCGCTATCGCCCACCGCGGCGTCGCCCTCCACGAGCTGAGCCAGCTCGATGAGGCGGAAGAGGCCTATGCCGAGGCCCTCGCCGTCGGCCAGCGGCTCGGCAACTCCGCCCTGGTCGCCGGGCAGAAGGCCAACCTCGGGCTCCTGGCCCAGGACCGCGGGGACCTCGGCCGCGCCCTCCTCCTGCTCGACGAGGCGCACATCCTCTATCAGAGGACGGGCGACCGGGTTCTGGAGGCGCGGGCGCTCAACGCCATCGGCACCATCCAGCGCGCCCGTGGCGAGCTGGCCAGCGCGCAGCGGAGATTCGAGCGGGCGCTCGCCCTCGCCCGACAGACCGGCAACCGCACCGACGAGGCGCGGGCCGCCAGCTCTCTGGGGACGGTGCTCGCCGAGCGCGGCGAGCTGCGCGAAGCCCTGCGGCTGCACGAATCCGCCTTCGCCCTGCTCCGCCAGATGGGCGACGACAGCCGCGCCGCCGGGGCCCTCACCGCCTCCGCGAGTGTCCTCGTCGCGCTTGGTGACCTCCCTCTGGCGCGGCGCCGCCTCGACAGAGCCCTGGAGTCCAGGCGCCGGGCCGGCGACCGCCTCGGCACCGCCGAGACCCTCGACGCCTTCGCGGAGCTCGCCCGCGTCCAGGGAGACTTCGCCGCCGTGCGCCGGTTCGCCAACCAGCAGTTGCGGATCGGCCGGGAGACCGGCGCCGCGGCGGTGACCGCGCGGGCACTGCGCCATCTGGGAGCCGCCGCGCTGGACGCGGGCGACCTCGCCGGAGCGCGCCGCGACCTCACCGCCGCCCTGAATGCGCTGAACGGAGCCGGTCAGGACCTCGACGCCCTGGAAATCCGGCTCGACCTGGCCCGGGTCGCCCTCGCGGAAGGAAACGCCGGGGAGGCCGCGCGGACCGCCCGCGAGGCCTCAGCCTGGTACGATGAGAAGGGAGTTCCCGGAGGCCAGGTCCGGGCCCTGTCACTGCTGGCCGAGGCGTTGGCCGCGGAGGGGAAGGGTGGGCATACGCGCTAACTGACCCCTACAGGCATCGTGTAGGGGCGGGTTTGGGCGCGTGGGGGGATGGGGAACCCGCCCTGGAGGCGGCGATCTCTGCACACAGGGCGGGTTCCCCACCCGGCCGCACGCCCAAACCCGCCCCTACGCGAAGCAAAGCCCCTCACCCCCTGGCCCCCTCTCCCATCCCCTCCCCCCAGCCGGGAGAGGGGGAACGTAGAGGAGGCTGTCGTGGCTTGAAGACGATCTCGCAACGGTCGGTTCGGGACCGTTCCCCCTCTCCCGGAGGACGGGAGGGGATGGGAGAGGGGGCCAGGGGGTGAGGGGCCTACCGCAACCCCATCTCTCCGATCACCCCCTGCGACGCCTCCCCGTGGAGCGTCTCCATCAGCCAGAGCAGGTAGCGGGTATCCACCGCGATGTTGCGCGCCACCTCCGGGTTGTAGCCGAAGTCGTTCGCCACGTTTTCCCAGACACGGTCGAAGTTGACCCCGACCAGCTCACCGCGGGCGTTGAGCACCGGGCTTCCCGAGTTGCCCCCCGTCGTGTCGGCGTCCGCCAGGAAGGCGACCGGCACGTCCTCGAGCTTCGGATCGGCCCAGCGGCTGGAGGGGGCCGATGGCGCGGCCGCCAGCACCGCCTCCGGCACGTCGAACGGGGACTCCCCCGTGTGCTTCTCGACCACCCCGGCCACCGTGGTCTGCGGCTCCATCCTCACCGCGTCGCGCGGCTCATAGCCACGGACGTGCGCCAGGCTCACCCGCAGCGTACCGTTGGCATCGAAGGCGACAGGCTTGCCTGCGTGTGCGATCACCGCCCGCTGCCAGCGTGGACGGAGGCGCGAGATCGCCCCTTTCTGCCGGTCATCCCGTTCCTGGCGCTCGCGCAGCTCCTGATCCAGGGCGAACGCCAGGTCGAGCAGCGGATCGCGGCGGGCACGGAGCTGCTCCACGCTCTCTTCGAACATCTTGCCGCGCTCCGCGGCGTCGGTGACCTTGGTTCCAGTGGTCACGCTTGCCGCCTTGGCGCGGACCGCCTCCGGCGTGCGGGCGCCGCCGAGGAACGTCTCGACCGCCGGCACCCGGCTCCCCTCCGGGAGAGCGGCGAAGCGGACCAGCATGTCGGCGAGCAGCGCCTCCTCGGTCGGGAGGTGCATCCGTTTCTGATCGCGCTGCAGACGGTCGCGGAGCCGGTCGCGCTGGCGCTCCATGTACTCGGGCTCGCGCTCCAGATCCGGCTTCGCCTTCTCGTCCGCCCAGCGGACCAGCGTCAGAGCGAGCTCCAGCTGCTTGGGACCGACCTTCAGCTGATCGATCAGGAAATCGCGGTCCCACGTCCGCAACTGTTCTTCCTGCAGCCGCCCCAGCTCCGCATGCGCGGCCACCGCTTCGGCCTGCTCCGGACGCTTGGCGGCCCAGGTGAGGACCTCCTTTTCGGCGGCGTCCTTCTTGTCGAGGATGCGGCCGCGGCGGATGCCCACCACCTGCCCCCGCGCGTTCTTCTCCCGGTTCCCCAGCGTCTTCAGGCGGTCGGCGAGCGCGATCCGCGCCTCCTCCGACTGCTCCGAGGCCGCCTCCATGAGGTCCATCCAATCGCGGTAGAGATCGGCGCGGCCGGGGAAGAACCGTTCCGCGCGCTCGCGCATCTCCGGCGCGGTCAGCGAGCGGAACGTCGTGCCAGGATAGCCGGGGAGCAGCACGAAGCTGCCGGGCTCCACCCCCTGCTTGGCCACCGGATAGAAGTTGCGCGGATGGAACGGCGCCGTCCCCTGCCCCTCCGGCATCGGTTTCCCGTCGGGTCCGGACCAGACGCGGAGCAGCGCGAAATCACCCGTGTGGCGGGGCCAGCTCCAGTTGTCCACCTCGCCGCCGTACTCGCCGACCGCGATCGGAGGAGCGAAGACCAGCCGGGCGTCCGGATACTCGATCGCCTCGATCCGCAGGTACTGGACGCCGCCGTCGAACGCCTCCACCTGGCAGCGGTGGTTCGGCTGCTTCTCGCACTCGGCGACCA